>Ga0207648_10001021_pt1 | contig 31511 bp, 26 predicted proteins | sample KBSMisM32_FD_184310 | JGI IMG/M metagenome (GOLD analysis project Ga0207648, IMG submission 184310) | Miscanthus rhizosphere microbial communities from Kellogg Biological Station, Michigan, USA - KBS Miscanthus M3-2 (SPAdes) (version 2) | ecosystem: Host-associated > Plants > Roots >... | reverse complement strand
CGAGCGCGCTGCTGCGATGCTCGCCGCCCCACAAGTCGCCCCCACCGGGCACCGCCCACCGCGCTGTACCGTTCGTGGTGTGCACCGACGCATGCCACGGCAGTGCCGGCGAAGCCGGGGGCGGGTGTGCGTCGGCAGCGACATTGTGCGGCGCTGAGGAGCGCAGGATCGAGGCGGGCGCGCGCGCAGCGCGCGCTTCAACATCTGACTCGCGCCGATTGTCCGAGCGCAGCGAACGCAGTGAGCGCAGCGAGTTTCGGCGCGCCGCCTCGAGCCGAGCACCGGAAGGAATCCGCAGCGTAGCGGAGGACGCCGCACACGAGCGCCGACGCATACCCGCCCACGGCTTTGCCTCGCTCCACGTCTCGAACGGAGCACCCCAATGACGACCACGACGATTCGCCTGCCAACCACCAAAGGCACACTGGAAACATTCCAGCTCTCCGCGCCACGCGACTTCCCGAAGCGGCCCAGCCAATCTTTCAATCGCATCGCCTACTCCGCTGCGCACGTGGTGGCCGACCCGCGCGCCGACGTCGACCCGTGGCTCGATTGCGCGATCGACTGGGACGCCACCATCGCGTATCGACAGCATCTGTGGCGCTTGGGCCTGGGTGTGGCCGAGGCGATGGACACCGCGCAGCGCGGCATGGGGCTCGACTGGCCGACGTCGCTGGAGCTGATCCGTCGCTCGCTCGATGCGGCACGCGACACGCCCGGGGCATTGATCGCATCGGGCGCTGGCACCGATCATCTGGCCCCGAACGCGGCCACTTCGGTGGACGACGTGGTGCGCGCATACGAAGAGCAGGTGGGCGCGATCGAGCAGCTCGGCGGGCGCATCATCCTGATGGCCAGCCGCGCGCTGGCGCGCGTCGCGCGCTCGGCGGCCGACTACGAGCGCGTGTACGACCGCATCCTGTCGCAGGTGCGCGAGCCAGTGATCATCCACTGGCTGGGCGACATGTTCGACCCGGCGCTGGCCGGCTACTGGGGCAGCGCCGACCCGATGGCGGCGATGGAGGTGGCGCTCGGCGTCATCAACGCGAACGCGGCCAAGGTCGACGGCGTCAAGATCTCGCTGCTCGACAAGGACAAGGAGATCGCGATGCGCCGGCAACTGAAGCCCGGGGTGCGCATGTACACCGGCGACGACTTCAACTACGCCGAGCTGATCGCCGGTGACGCGGTGGGCCACAGCGACGCGCTGCTCGGCATCTTCGATGCGATCGCGCCGGCGGCCTCGGCGGCGCTGGCGGCGCTGGCGTCCGGCGACCGCGCGCGCTTCGACGCGATCCTCGAGCCGACCGTGCCGCTGTCGCGCCACATCTTCAAGGCGCCGACGCGCTTCTACAAGACCGGCGTCGTCTTCATGGCCTACCTCAACGGCTTGCAGGATCACTTCGTGATGGTGGGCGGCCAGCACAGCGCGCGCTCGTTGCGGCACCTGGCCGAGCTGTTCCGGCTGGCCGACCGCGCAGGCCTGCTCTGCGACCCGCCGCTCGCGGCGGCGCGCATGCGCCCGTTGCTGGCCCTGCACGGAGTCGAAGGCTGACGCGGCCACGGCACCGATGCGCGACTTCTCGCAGAACCACGAGTGGCTGTCGATCAACACCGCGACGCTGCGCAAGCAGTGGCGACTCGATCGCATCGTCGACGCGTGCGCGCAGCGCGGCATCCGCGCGATCGCGCCGTGGCGCGACCAGGTGGCCGCGGTCGGCCTGCAGCCGCTCGCGCAGCGCTTGCGCGATCACGGCATCGTCTTGTCGGGCTACTGCCGCGGCGGGTTCTTTCCGGCCGCCGATGCCGCCGGCCTGCGGGCCGCGCTCGACGACAACCGACGCGCCATCGACGAGGCGTGCACGCTCGGCGCGCCGTGCCTGGTGCTGGTGGTCGGTTCGCTGCCCGGCGCGCTCGACGGCAAGCCGCTGCACCGTGACATCGCGCGTGCCCGCGCCGAGGTGCGCGATGGCATCGCCGCGACCCTCGAGGTGGCGCGCCGGGCGAACCTGCCGCTGGCGATCGAGCCGCTGCATCCGATGCAGGCGGCCGAGCGCGCGTGCATCAACACGCTGGAGCAGGCGCTCGACCTGTGCGACGAGCTCGACCCCGCGCGCAGCGGCGCGCTTGGCGTCGCGGTCGATCTCTATCACGTGTGGTGGGACCCCAAGCTCGCGCAACAGATCGCGCGCGCCGGGCGCGCGCGGCTGCTGGCGTTTCACGTGTGCGACTGGCTGACGCCGACACGCGACCTGCTCAACGACCGCGGCATGATGGGCGACGGCGTGATCGAGATCCACAAGGCGCGCGGCTGGGTGGAGGACGCCGGCTACGCAGGCTTCTCCGAAGTGGAGATCTTTTCCGAGCACTGGTGGAGCCGCCCCGGCGACGAGGTGCTCGACACCTGCATCGCGCGCCATCGCAGCGTGGTGTAGCGAGGCGCGCGCACTCAGCGCGCGCTTAGGTGCGACTCAGCGCGCCGGTGGCGCGGGCAGCGCCGACGAGTGGTGGTCCGCGATCAGCCATCGGCCATCTACCCGGCGATAGGTGAAGCTGTAGCGCGCCGGCAGGTTGTACTGCTGCCCTTGCGCCTCGCCCGCGAACGCATAGGTGCCGGAGTTGATCGCGGTGTCGCCATAGACGCGCACCAACTGCTGGCCAACGGTCACCTTGGGGGGCGGGTTGGCGGTGCAGACGCGCTCGAAGTACTGCTGCACACCGGCGCGGCCCGAGATGATCGCCGGTGCGAAGGTGCCCCACAGCACGGCGTCGCTCTGGTACAGCGCCGCCGCGCCCACCGCGTTGCAGCTGTTGAAGGCCTCGCTCCAGGCCTGCAACGCCGCTCCCGCCTCGCGCTGCGCCGCCTCGGGCGACGGCACGCTCTGGCACCCGGCCAGCATCGCGATCAGCCAGACTCCCCAGCTTCGAGTTGCCATGTCGATCTCCTGATCTACACCTCTTCAACGATCCACGCCTCAACTCGATTGCCCCGCCACCCGCGCACGCAGGATCACCTGCCCTCTGCCGCGGTCGAAGCGCGACGGCACCAACGCATTGGACAGCGCACGGATCTCGAAGCGCAGGGTACCGCCAAAGGCCTGGCTTTTGTCGCCCAGATACGGGGCCGGCAGCCGCAACGCGACGAAGCGCTCCTCGTCGAGCTGCGGCGTGCGCGGCGACGAGGCATGCTTCTGCGCCACCTCGACCTCCGACGCCGCACGCAGCGTCGCCACCGAGCGCTGGTCGACCGTGATTGCCGCGTACCGCTGCGGCACCGCGCCCGCCAGATCGACCTCGCGCAACGAGAAGCCGCAGGGGTAGGCGGTCGGCCCGCTCACCCAGCCGGTGCAGCGCCCGCCGATCTCCAGCCCGGTGAGCGCACGCAACGTCCCGCGCAATTGCGCCTCGCCGGCCAGCGGGCCGCTCGCGCTGCCGACATGCCACGCGCCGGCGGCCAGATCGATCGCCACCGTGCCCCAGGCCTCGCCGTCGGGGACCCTGAAGACGTGCATCAGCACGACATCGGGCCCTGTGTGCACCTGCGCGTGCGTGGCGGCGCCACCGGCGACCAGCGACGCGCACAGCGTCGCCCGCCTGCTCCACCGTTGCCATGTCATCGTCGTTTCCCCCTGTCGGACACGACGCAGCCAGGCTAGGCGCGAACCGGCGCACTGTCATCCGCAAGCCGGATGACCGCCCGCGTTCAGGTGGCGAGCAGCGCGGCGCTGACGCGCTCGAAGTGATGATCGGTGTCGCCGAAGCTCGATTCGATCAGCGTCAGTCGCTTGAACAGATGCGACACCATCATCTCGTCGGTGATGCCCATGCCGCCGTGCAGTTGAATCGCCTGTTGGCCAACGAAGCGCGCCTGCTGCCCGATGTAGGCCTTGGCAGCCGACACCGCGTGCGAGCGCTCGGCGGCATCGCTCGAGTCGGCCTTGGCGGCGGCCAGCAGCGCCATCGAGGCGGCCTGCTCGGTGGCCACCACCATGTCGGCCATGCGGTGCTGCAGCGCCTGAAAGTTGCCGATCGCCACACCGAACTGCTGGCGCGTCTTCAGGTACTCGAGCGTCGCGTCGTTCAGCGCGCGCATCACGCCGAGCGCTTCGCCGCACAGCGCGGCCGCGCCGCGGTCGAGCGCGTGCTCGATCACGGCTGCGGCCTCTGCGCCGGCCAGGCATTGCGCGGCGGGCACGCGCACGTCGTTCAAGTGGACATCGGCCGCGCGCTGCCCGTCGTGGTTGCGGTAGCTGCGCAGCTCGATGCCGCGCGCGGCCGCATCGACGACGAACAGCGCCAGCCCCGCGCGCGCATCGACCTCGCCCGCGCTGCGCGCCGACACCACCAGCGCATCGGCCTGTGGCGCGCCCACCACCACCGCCTTGTGGCCGGTCAGTCGCCAGCCGTCGCCGACACGCTGCGCCGCCGTGGCCACGCGCGTGCGCGCATGGCGCACCCCCGGCTCGGCGTGCGCGAACGCGAGGCGCGTGCGCCCCTGCGCCACCGCGGGCAGCCAGCGCTCGCGTTGTGCCGGCGTGCCGGCCTCAGCGATGAGCAGCGCCGCCAGCACGGTGGGCAGGTACGGCTCGAGCACCAGCTTGGCACCGAGACAGCCCATCACGCCGGCCATGTCGACGCTGTTGCCGCCGAGGCCACCGTGCGCCTCGGGCAGCGGCAGCGCGAGCAGCCCCATCTCGGCAAAGGTGTGCCACGTGGCGTCGTCGCGCGGCTCGGCGGCCTGCAGGCGCTCGCGGCGCTGCGCGAACGTGTGGTGCTTGTCGAGCCAGCGCGTCAGGCTCTCGTGCAGCGCGCGCTGCTCGTCGCTGTATTCGAAGTTCACTGCGGCCTCCCGCTCACAGGCCAAGCAGCTGCTTGGCGATGATGTTGCGCTGCACCTCGTTGCTGCCGCCGTAGATCGTGGCCTTGCGAAAGTTGAGGTACTGGCCGGTGGCAGCCGCACCGGCGCCGTCCAGCAAGTCACTCAGCGGCGTGCCCTCGTGATCGGGTGCCAGCAACTCGGGCAGATGCGGCGCCGCATACGGCCCGAGCGCGAGCATGTGCAGCTCGGTCAGCGTCTGTCGGATCTCGGAGCCTTTGAGCTTCAACACCGACGCCTCCGGGCCGGGCGCGCTGCGCCTGGTCGACATCACCTTCAGCACCGTGACCTCGAGTGCCATCAGCTCGAGCTGCACTTGCGCGAGGCGGTCGCGAAAGCGCGCGTGTTCGATCAGCGGCCGGCCGTCGTCGCCCGGGGCCTGGCGCGCCACGCACAGCAGCGCCTGGAACTTGGCCTTCGACGCGCCGAGCGACGCCGCGCCGGTGCGCTCGTGGCCGAGCAGGAACTTGGCGCACGTCCAGCCCTGGTTCTCCTCGCCGATGCGCTGCTCGAGCGGCACGCGCACGTTGTCGAAGAACACTTCGTTGACCTCGTGCTCGCCGTCGATCAGCTCGATCTTGCGCACCGTGATGCCGGGCGACTTCATGTCGATCAGCAGGAAGCTGATGCCCTCCTGCTTGCGCGCATCGGGGTCGGTGCGCACCAGGCAGAAGATCCAGTCGGCGTGGTGCGCCAGAGTGGTCCAGGTCTTCTGGCCATTGACGACGTAGTGGTCGCCGTCGCGCACGGCGCGCGTGCGCAACGACGCCAGGTCGGAGCCTGCACCAGGCTCCGAATACCCTTGGCACCACCAGTCGGTGCCGTCGGCGATGCGAGGCAGAAAGCGCCGCTGCTGCTCGGGGGTGCCGAAGCGCATGATCACCGGCGCCACCATCTTCAGCCCGAAGCTGATCTGCCCCGGCGCACCGCCGGCGAAACACTCCTCGTCGAACACGTGGCGCTGCAGCGCGCTCCAGCCCGGGCCGCCGTGCTCCGCCGGCCAGCTCGGCGCGCCCCAGCCGCGCGCATGCAGGATGCGTTGCCAGCGCAGGTAGTCGTCGCGCGACAGGCGCTGCGCGTGCACCACTTTTCGACGGATGTCGGCGGGCAGCTGGTCGGCGACGAAGCGGCGCACCTCGTCACGAAACGCCAAGTCTTCGGCGCTGAAGGTCAGGTCCATCGAGGCTCCCTGGTTCTGCGATGCGTAACGCCCATCGGGCTCGCCGGACCATCCTTGTCGCGGCGCGACGCACTGTCAATGGCGGTTGCCCCGCGTGCCCGAGGCGACAGCTCAGTCGTCGACGAAGCCGCCCTTGTAGAAGCTCCAGGCGGTGCCGTCGTGCAGATAGAAGCTGCCGTCGGCGCAGAAGTCCTTGCCCGGGAAGAACTCGCGCACGGCGCGCGGCAGCAGCCGTGCCAGCTGCTCGTCGCTGAGCAGCTCGAACTGCTCGGGCGTGATCGCGCGGCCGACGCGCAAGCGCAGTTCGTGTGTCATGCGTCCGTCATCCGGGGTCTTGATGGTGTCGCCGATGTGATTGTGGCGGCTGCACGCGCTGGCTAGCATGGCCCACACGATTCGAATCCAGCGCACAGCCCGCTTCGCACACACCCACCAGGAGGTCGCATGGACTTCTCGCATTCACCCAAAGTGGTCGATCTGCAGAAACGCGTGATGGCTTTCGTCCAGGAGAACGTGATCCCGGGCGAAAAGACCTTCAAGGACGAGATGGCCGCGTTCCGCGCCGCGGGCAACCCGTGGCAGCACACGCAGACGATGGAGACGCTGAAGGAGAAGGCCAAGGCCGCCGGGCTGTGGAACATGTTCCTGCCCGAGTCGAAGCACGGCTTCGGTCTGACCAACCTCGAGTACGCACCGCTGTGCGAGATCATGGGCCGCTACCCGCTGACCGCCGAGGCGATGAACTGCTCGGCGCCCGACACCGGCAACATGGAGGTGCTCGAGCGCTACGGCACCGACGAGCACAAGCAGCGTTGGTTGAAGCCGCTGCTCGAGGGCAAGATCCGCTCGGCCTTCGCGATGACCGAGCCGGCGGTGGCCTCGTCCGATGCCACGCAGATCGAGTGCCGCATCGAGCGCGACGGCGATCACTACGTGATCAACGGCCGCAAATGGTGGACCTCGGGCGCGCCCGACCCGCGCTGCGAGATCCTGATCCTGATGGGCAAGACCGATCCCGAGGCCGCGACGTATCGGCAGCAGTCGATGATCCTGGTGCCCAAGAACACGCCCGGGGTCAAGATCGAGCGCGCGTTGAGCGTGTTCGGCTACGACCACGCGCCGCACGGGCACGCCGAGGTCACGCTCACCGACGTGCGCGTGCCGGCGAGCAACCTGCTGCTCGGCGAAGGCCGCGGCTTCGAGATCGCGCAGGGCCGCCTGGGCCCCGGACGCATCCACCACTGCATGCGGCTGGTCGGCATGGCCGAGCGCGCGCTCGAGCTGATGTGCCGCCGCGCGCTCAGCCGCAAGCCGTTCGGCAAGCTGCTGTCCGACCAGGGCGTGACGCGCGAGCGCATCGCCAACGCGCGCATCCTGATCGACCAGGCGCGCTTCCTCACGTTGAACGCCGCCGACCGCATGGACAAGGTCGGCAACAAGCAGGCCAAGCGCGAGATCGCGATGATCAAGGTGGCGGCACCCAACATGGCTTGCCAGGTGGTCGACTGGGCGATGCAGGTGCACGGCGCCGCCGCGGTGAGCGACGACACGCCGCTGGCCTACATGTACGCCGGCGCGCGCACGATCCGCTTCGCCGACGGGCCCGACGAGGTGCACCGCAACCAGCTCGCGAAGTTCGAGTTGGAGCAATACCTGTAGGCCCACCCCCGTTGCGGCCTGGCGGCCGCTTCCCCCCGAGGGGGCGACACCGGCGGACCGGCGCAGCCGGATCCGCGGTGTTCACTGGGGGATGCGCCGCTGGGGCGGCGCAGGTCTGGGCGGCGCTGTCGCCGGTGTGACGCGCGGTTCCCCCGTGCGATCGCTGAAGCGGGCGCGTCATACTGAGCCGATGTCCAGCGACCTGCACCTGCCGTTCTGGCCCGCGCACGCGCCGCGTCACCTGTGGGTGCCCGAGACGCACCTGTACCGCAACGTCGAGGTATCGGCGCTGCGCTTTGCGCGCAAGCCGTTCGTGATCTTCTACGACACGACGCTCACGTTCGCCGACTTCCAGCGCGAGACGGAACACATGGCGGGCTACCTGCAGCAGCGGCTCGGCGTGAAGCGCGGGGACCGCGTGCTGCTGGACATGCAGAACAGCCCGCAGTTCATGATCGCGTACTACGCCATCCTGCGTGCCGATGCGGTGGTGGTGCCGGTCAACCCGATGAACCTGACGCAGGAGCTGGCGCACTACGTGCGCGACAGCGGCGCCACGCTGGCGTTCGCCGCGCAGGAGCTGTTGCCGCGCCTGCAGCCGCTGCTCGGCCAGGGGCTGCAGCAGATCGTGGTGGCCACCTACAGCGACTACCTGCGCGGGCCGAGCGCGATGGCGGTGCCCGAGTTCGTCGCCGCGCCGCGCGCGCCGCTGAACGACCCGCGGCTGATGCCCTGGGCCGACGCGCTGGCGGCGCAACTCGCACCGCGCGCGATCGAAGGCGGGCCGGACGACCTGGCGGTGATGCCGTACACCTCGGGCACCACCGGCCATCCGAAAGGCTGCATGCACACGCATCGCAGCGTGATGTTCAACGCCGCGGGCGTCTGGAGCACCGCCAACCAGGGCAGCGTCGGCCTCGCGGTGCTGCCGATGTTCCACGTCACCGGCATGCAGACCCACCTGAACGGCGCGCTCTACAACGCGGCCACCGTCGTGCTGCTGCCGCGCTGGGACCGTGACGCCGCCGCGTTGTGCGTGCAGCGCCATCGCGTCACCGGGCTGGCGCTGATCACCGCGATGGTGATCGACTTCATGAGCAACCCCAAGCTCGACCAGTACGACCTGTCGAGCGTGCGCCGCATCGGCGGCGGCGGCGCCGCGATGCCCAAGGCGGTGGCGCTGGCGATGGAGCAGAAGTTCCAGATCAGATACGGCGAGGGCTACGGCATGAGCGAGACGATGGCCGCCACGCATGCCAACCCGCCCGACCGTCCGAAACCGCAGTGCCTCGGCATCCCGCTGTACGACGTCGACTCGCGCATCATCGACCCGCTCACCTTGCAGGAGCTGCCGCGCGGCCAGACCGGCGAGATCGTGGTGCACGGGCCGCAGCTCATGCAAGGCTACTGGCAGCAACCGAAGGCCACGGCCGAGGCGTTCATCGAGCTCGACGGCAAGCGCTTCCTGCGCACCGGCGACCTGGCCTTCATCGACGACGAGGGCTACTACTTCTTCGTCGATCGCCTGAAGCGCATGATCAACGCCGCCGGCTTCAAGGTGTGGCCCGCCGAAGTGGAAGCGCTGCTGTACCAGCACCCGGCGATCCAGGAGGCGTGCGTGATCGCCGCCAAGGACGCGCGGCGCGGCGAGACCGTGAAGGCGGTGGTCGTGCTCAAGGCCGCGCACGTCGGCCAGATCAGCGAGCAGCAGATCGCCGACTGGGCACACGAGCACATGGCCGCCTACAAGGCGCCGCGCATCGTGCAGTTCGCGCCATCGCTGCCCAAGTCGGGCAGCGGCAAGGTGATGTGGCGCACGCTGCAGGACGCCGAGAACGCCGCTCAGACCGCTTGAGGGCGGCGAGCCGCGCGCGCTGACCGGCGAGTCGACGATCGCGCCGGCGCCTCGGCATACGCGGTCAGCATCGCCTGCGCCGTCGCGCGCAGCGCGTCGCGCAGCGCGGCTGGCTGCAACACCACCGCGTCGTCGCCCAGCCGCAGCATCTCGCGCGCGGCGTGCTCGACAGACTCGATCGGCACGCTCACCGTGCGCCAGCCGCGCCGATCGGGCGTGCTTGCGGTGCGGTCGGCCGCCTGCGCGACGATCGGGCTGAACGCGCGCAACCGGCTCAAGCCCGCCGGCGACGCGCGCAGCGTGGCGACGTCGCGGTACACGCCCTGTTCGAAGCGCTGCGTCGATTCGCTCCAGAACGCCGTCAGGTCGAACCTGGGCGGCCGCACGAAGCGCTCGTCGAGCAGTTCGGCGCGCTCGATCGCGGCCACGCGGTAGGTGCGCGGCTCGCGCCGCTGGCGCGCCACCAGGTACCAGGCGCCGCCTTTGAGCACCAGGCCGAGCGGATCGACCACGCGCTCCGACACCGAAGTCCAGCTCTCGTAGCGCATGCGCAGGCGCCGCTCGCTCCACACGCCTTCGGCCACGACGCGCAGCTGGTCGGCCGGCGCCGCGCCGCGAAACCAGTCCACCGGGTCGAGGTGGAAGCGCGCCCCGACGCGCTCGGCATCGCCGCGCCAATCGGCCGGCAGCGCCGCCAGCAGCTTCAGGTGCGCCGAGGCCGCGGCCTCGCCGAGGCCGAGCGCCTTGGCCGGGCCGGGCAAGCCGGTCATCAGCAGCGCGCGCGCCTCGCCGCTGGTGAGGCCGGTGAGCTGGGTGCGCCAGCCCTCGCGCAGCTGGTAGCCGCCGTTGCGCCCGGGGTCGCCATACACCGGCACGCCGGCCGCGCTCAGGCTGTCGACGTCGCGGTACACGGTGCGCACCGACACCTCGAGCGCGCGCGCCAGCGCGAACGCGCTCATGCGGCCGCGGCTTTGCAGCAGCATCAGGATCGACAGCAAGCGGCTTGCCTGCACGCCGCGCAGTGTCGCAGGAAATGCTGACACGCGTTGTCAGTGATAGGCGCCGATCATGCGGCCATCGCTTGACGAAAGGCCGCCGATGGACACCCTCACCCCGACCCGCGCCGCGGCCCCGTCGCTGCTCGAGGATTGCGCGGTCATCGAGTTGCGCGACTACACGCTGCGCCCGGGCCGGCGCGACGAGCTGATCGCGCTGTTCGAGCGCGAGTTCATCGAGACGCAGGAAGCCGCCGGCGCGCGCGTGATCGCCCAGTTTCGCGACCTCGACCGGCCCGACCACGTTGTGTGGCTGCGCGGCTTCGCCGACATGACCGCGCGCAAGCGCGCGCTCGAGGCGTTCTACGGCGGCGCCTCATGGGCCACCCACCGCGACGCCGCCAACGCGACGATGATCGACTCCGACGACGTGCGGCTGCTGCGGCCGGCGCGCCCGTCGTGGGCACTGGCCACCCCGGCGGCGCCGCGCGCGCACCGTGATGCCGACACGGCGCCGGCCGCTGCCCTCTACGTGCTGACGCTGTGTGCGCTGCAAGTCGCGCCGTACAGCGCGTTCAAGCGCTGGTTCGAGCGCGACGCGTTGCCGCTGCTGCGCGAGGCCGGCGCAATGCCGATCGCGGTGTTCGAGACCGAGCCCGCGCTCAACGACTACCCGCGCCTGCCGGTGCGCACCGACGAGCAGGTGTTCGCATGGCTGGCGCGCGTGCCGAGCGCCGCGGCGTGGGCCCTGGCCGAGCAACGCCTGCAGGCGCAGCGCGCCTGGCGCGACGATGTGATGCCGCGGCTGCAGGCGCCCAGCACGCGGCCGGCGCGCACGCTGCGCCTGCAGCCCACCACGCGCTCGCTGCTGCGTTGAACGGAGCCCGGCCGATGACGACCCTGATCGCACCGCACGGCGACGTGCACGACTTCGACTTTCTGGTGGGCCGCTGGCAGGTGCACAACCGGTGCCTGCGCACGCGGCTGCGCGGCACGCACGACTGGGCCGAGTTCCCGGCCACGCACTGGCTCGAGCAGCGCCTGGGCGGCCTCGTCAACGTCGACCAGATGGACTGCCCGACCGAGGGCTGGTCGGGCATGACGGTGCGCGCGTTCGACCGCGCGCAGCGGCGCTGGTCGATCCACTGGATCAGCAGCGCGAGCGGTGTGCTGTCGCCGCCGGTGTGCGGCGGCTTCGAGGGCGACACCGGCATCTTCGTCGGGCACGACGTCGACGACGGCCGCGCGGTGCACGTGTGCTTCCATTGGCAGCGCTTGGCACCGGATGCAGCGCGCTGGGAGCAGGCGTTCTCGCTCGACGGCCGCCACTGGGAAACCAACTGGGTGATGCAGTTCACCCGCATCAACGGAGTCGAGACATGAACGATCTGGACGATTTCGTCGAGCGCTACGTCGCGGTGTGGAACGAGCCCGACAGCGCGAGCCGGCGCGAGCGCATCGCCGCGTTGTGGACGCCGGGTGGCGCCAGCCTGCACCGCGTGCTCGAGCCGCGCGGCCACGCGGCGCTCGAGTCGCGCGTGGCCGCGTCGTACGACAAGTGGGTGCACGGCCGCGGGTACCGCTTCGGCTCGGCGCACCACGCGGCGGGCCACCACGACGCAGTGATGTGCAACTGGCAGATGGTGGCGCCCGACGGCGCGGTGGTCTCGCTCGGGCTGACGTTCCTGCTGCTCGACCCCTACGGCCTGGTGCACACCGAGCTGCAGTTCCCCGAGCCGCCGCCGGCGCCGCTGCCCGAGCACGAGGCGCTGGTCGAGCACCTGGTGGCGATGTGGAACGAGCCCGACCGCGACGCACGGCGCTTTCGCATCGCCACGCTGTGGCAGCCCGACGGCGCGCACGTCAACGCCGAGCGCTCCTGCCTCGGTCACGACGCGATCGAAGCCGAGGCGGCACGCGTGTGGGCGATGTGCGGCGCGCGCGGCCAGCGCTTCCGCTGCCCGGGACGCATCGACGGCCACCACGCAGCGGTGCGCATGGATTGGGAGCTGGTCGGCGACGATGGCACGTCGGTGCTGGCGGCCGGCACCAACCTGTTGCTGCTGGCCGCCAACGGCCGCGTGCAGCGCGACCTGCAGTTCGACGTGCCGGCGCTGCGCGCCAGCTGACGGCGCGCAGTCGCAGCGCCATCCGTGGGCGATTGCGCGGCCTGCTTGGGCGGCCGCGCATGGTCCAATGCCTGCGACGCACGCGCTGCGCGCGAGGAGGAGACGATGGACAAGCTGTTTTCACTCGAGGGCCGCGTGGCCCTGGTCACCGGCGGGTCGCGCGGCATCGGCCGCATGATCGCGGAGGGTTTTCTGCGCCATGGTGCCAAGGTCTACATCTCGTCGCGCAAGGCCGACGCGTGCGACCATGCCGCGGCCGAGCTGTCGGCGCTCGGGTCGTGCACCTCACTGCCGGCCGACGTCTCCAGCGTCGCCGGCGCCGAGGGCCTGGCCGCCGCGCTGAGCGCGCGCGAGCCCCAGCTCGACATCCTGGTCAACAACGCCGGCGCCGCCTGGGGTGCACCGTTCGACGACTTTCCGGAGCACGGCTGGGACAAGGTGGTCGACTTGAACCTGAAGTCGCCGTTCTTCCTGACGCGCGCGCTGCACGGGCCGCTGAAGGCCGCCGCGTCGCCCGCCCGGCCGGCCAAGGTGATCCACATCGCGTCCATCGACGGCATCGCGGTCAACCCGCTCGAGACGTATTCGTATGCCGCCAGCAAGGCCGGCCTGATCCACCTGACGCGCCGCATGTCGCTGCGCCTGGTGCAGGACCACATCGTGGTCAGCGCGATCGCACCGGGCGCGTTCGCCTCAGACATGAACCGCACGGCGCGCGACCACGGCGACGAGGTGGCCCGGCGCATCCCCGCGCAGCGCATCGGCACGCTCGAAGACATGGCCGGCGCCGCGATCTACCTGGCCTCGCGCGCCGGCGACTACGTGGTGGGCGCCACCCTCGTGGTCGACGGCGGGGTGTCGCTGGGTACCGTGAGTCGGCCGAGCTGACGCTCGGCGAGGTGAGCTGGCCGAAGGGATGTCGCTGCGTCCGTGAGTCCCTGGCGTTTGCAGCCCCGCATCGTGCCGACGCTGGCGCAGCAACGCTGCGCGAGGCCGCCGTCGACGGTGTTCTGCGCGTCGGTGACGAACGACGGCGTCCGACAACAGCAACGCGGCCACCGCGCCGTGGTACGCTTTCGGCGGGGCAAGCGGCCGATTTCCGTGGAGGGGACTCGGCTACCGGGTTCTCAGATTGGATAGCAAGCTCATCCAACTTCGCGGTGGTCGGGCCGATGGCAGGCGCGTCACCGTGCCACTCGGCTTCAAGGAACTAACGCTCCAACTGAGCAGCGCCGACGAATTGAGTGCGTGGGCGGTGTATCGGCCCACTGCGCAACGCTGCGCCGACGGCGTCGAGATCTGGGACGAGTATGCCGAACCACGGTGGAGCGACTCGGGGTTGGTGCCCCTCTAAGGCGCCTGCCCGCCTGCCGACCCGCAGGTCGACTCAGACAAGGTGGCCTCGCGTCCCGACGTGCGTCGATGCCTTCGCCTCGCAAGGCCGGAATACCGATTGCTGGCTGGTGCCATTGCATCAGGAGCAGTCACCATGGCCAAGAAGGCACCCCCGACCGGTTCAGCGCCGGCCCGCACCGACAGCGGACCGGCTGATCCGGCGCACGAGACGTTCGAGCACACGGCCGGATTGAAGAAATCACAGCTGCAGCAGCTCGCGGCCGCGAGGCGGCACAACGAGCTGAAAGCCGGCGAACACGGTTTCGACAACGGCCTGCAGACCGCCCCCGGAGCCCACGTGGAGGCCGCCTCGGGCCTGGCCGCGGCCAGCACGGTCTCGGAGCTCAACGGCACGGACAAGTCCGGCAGCGCGGCCGTCGAGGGCATCAACGCCGCGATCGAGTCGCTCGACCGCGTGCGCGCCGACGCCACGGGGCGCCCCCTGACCACGAACCTGGGCGTGCTCATCGCCGACAACCAGAACTCGCTGAAGTTCGGCACGCGCGGACCCGCGCTGCTCGAGGACTTCGTGCTGCGCGAGAAGATCACGCACTTCGACCACGAGCGCATCCCCGAGCGCATCGTGCACGCCCGCGGCTCGGGGGCGCACGGCTATTTCGAGTGCACGGCACCGCTCACGCGCTTCACCCGCGCGGCGCCCTTTCAGCAGGCGGGCAAGGTCACGCCGGTGTTCGTGCGCTTCTCGACCGTGGCCGGCGAGCGCGGCTCGAAGGACACCGCGCGCGATGTGCGCGGCTTTGCCGTCAAGTTTTACACCGATCAAGGCAACTGGGACCTGGTGGGCAACAACATGCCGGTGTTCTTCATCCAGGACGCGATGAAGTTTCCCGACCTCGTGCACGCCGTCAAACCCGAGCCGCACCACGCGATGCCGCAGGCGGCGAGCGCGCACGACACCTTCTGGGACTTCGTGTCGCTGATGCCGGAGTCGACCCACATGCTGATGTGGGTGATGTCCGATCGGGCGATTCCGCGCAGCTTCCGCACGATGCAAGGCTTCGGCGTGCACACGTTCCGTCTGGTCAACGACGCCGGCGACTCGGTGTTCTGCAAATTCCACTGGCAGCCGGCCGCCGGCACGCACTCGTTGGTGTGGGACGAAGCCGTCAAGATCTCCGGAGCCGACCCCGACTTCCATCGTCGCGACCTGTGGGAGGCGATCGAAGCCGGCGCCTACCCGCAGTGGGAACTGCAGGTGCAGATCTTCACCGAGGAAGAAGCCGATCGATTCAGCTTCGACATCCTCGACGCGACGAAGATCGTGCCCGAGGAGCTGGTGCCGCTGCAGACGGTCGGTCGGCTCGTGCTGAACCGCAACCCGGACAACTTCTTTGCCGAGACCGAGCAGGTGGCGTTCTGCACCGCCAACGTCATCCCCGGCATCGACTTTTCCAACGATCCGCTGCTGGCCGGACGCATCCACTCGTACCACGACACGCAGCTGTCGCGCCTCGGTGGCCCGAACTTTCACGAGATCCCGATCAATGCGCCGATCGCGCAGGTCCACAACAACCAGCGCGACGGCATCCACCGTCAGGCGATCCACCGCGGTGCGGTGGCCTACGAGCCCAACTCACTGGCCGGAGGCTGCCCGTTCCAAGCCGGAGCGGCGCACGGGTTCATGACCGTGCCGGCACGCTTGCGGGCGCGCGACGAGCACGCCAAGGTGCGCGCCAAGCCCGAGCTGTTCGCCGACCATTACACGCAGGCGCGACTGTTCTACGAGAGCCAGTCCCAACCCGAGCAGGCCCACATCGCGGCGGCGTTCGCGTTCGAGCTGAGCAAAGTCACCGTGCCGGCGGTGCGTGAGCGCATGGTGGCGTCGCTGCGCAATGCATCGGACGCGTTGGCGCGGGCCGTGGCTGACAAGCTGGGCATCGCCCAGTTGCCCGCGCCCATGCAGCGGGCAATGGAGCAGCCGCGCAAGCCCGAGGTCACGCGCTCGTCGGCGCTGTCGCTGATGCATCGACCCGGCGACGGATCGATCGCCGCGCGCAAGGTGGCGCTGTTCGTCGCACCCCAGGTCGCCTGGAACCGCGGTGGCTCGTCGCTTCGCGAGCGCTTGGTCACCCAGGGTGCCGTGGTGCGTTGTGTCGCTTCGAAGATCGGGCCGGTGCGCCTGGCCGATGGCGAGACCCTGGACGCCGACGCGACGTTCGCCAACGAGCCGGGGTTCCTGTTCGATGCGCTGGTGCTGCCGGACGGGTGCGACAGCGCCGCAGACGACGCGCGTGCACTCGAATCGGTGCGCGACATCTATCGCCACTGCAAGCCGATCTACGCCTTCGGCTCCGGTGTCGAGCTCCTGGCGCGCGCGGGCATCCCCGCTGACGCCACCGATGCCGGGCTGATCGTCGCCAAAGGCACGCAAGCCTCGAGCCAGATCGACCGTTTCATCGAGGCCCTGGGCCGGCCGCGCGACTTCAGCCGAGAGACCGATCCACCGCGGGTCTAGCGCCATCGCCTCGGACCATATGGCGGCGCGCCCGATGCCAATCACGTGCACGCTGCGTGCGCGTGATCGGCGGTGAGAGCGACGTCGCACGATCGGCCAGCGGTCGCCGCAGGCCTGGAGCCCTGCGACAACTCAAAGATGTCGGGTCTGCGCAGGTTCACTCCACCAGCGGTTGTCTCGACCGTCGGCATACCTCACCGGCGCGGCAATGAGTTCTTCCGGCGTCGCGTTGTCCAGTGATGCGAGCTGGACCGAAACGTGGTGACCACCGATTTGCTCGACGTAGCCGCGCCCGAAAGAGCGGATGCCGCAGTGGCGGCAGAAGAGATGGTGCGCGCTGTTCGTGCCGAACTGGTAGTCACTGAGCGCCTGCTCGCCGGCGAGCAAGCGAAAGGCTTCGGGCTTGATGATGGCCGACCAGTTCCTGCTCTTGGTGCAGATCGAGCAGTTGCACTTGCCCGTTCCTGCGCTCAGATCGATGTCTGCCTCGAAACGCACCGCGCCGCAGTGGCAACTGCCGGTGTAGGTCTTCAGCATGGCTGCACGCTCCTTCCGGTGTGCCGACGGTGCCCTTCGTCGATGCACGAGGCGTGGCAATGAACGTGCCTTTCTGCGTTCGGCCTCCCTCGATCACCGGCGTCGCGCAGGCATCGTTGCGTCGGCAACCTTGTTCAGTCCGATGGCGAGCCCGACCGACACCAGCACCAACCCGATCACCAGGCCGACCCAGAACCCATAGACCTTCATCGGCTCGCCGACGACGAGGCCCCGGTAGGCCAGCCACGTTCCCGTGGGAACGCCGACGACCCAGAACGCGCACAGCATCAGCACCATCGGCATCAGCGTGACCTTGTAGCCGCGCAACGCGCCGATCGCGCAGACCTGTGTCGCGTCGAACAGTTGCCAGAACGCGGCGAAGAGCAGCAGGTTGGCGGCCAGCGCCTGCACCGCGGCGTCGGTGCTGTAGGCCGCCGCGACCTGATGCCGCAGCAGGATGATCGGAGCGATCGCCAATGTCGCGATGATCAAGCCGACGGCCACGCCGGTCCACGCGATGGCGCGTGCCGCCGGCGCATCGCCGGCTCCCAACGAGTGGCCGACGCGGATCGTGATGGCAGCCGAGAGGCCCATCGGGAACATGAAGACCAGCGCCGAGAAGTTGAGCGCGATCTGATGGGCGGCGATCTGCACTTCGCCGAATCGGCCCACCAGCACCGCCACGCTCGAGAACGCGGCCACCTCGGCGAGGCCGGCGCCGCCCATCGGCAATCCAAGGCGCAGCAAGCGTTTCTGAACGGGCCAACTCGGCAGCGTCCACGAGTGCCAGATGGTGTAGGGCTTGTAGGCCGGTGCGACAGCCGTCCATGCGGCCAGCGCCATCAACGAGGTCCACATGCCGATGCCGGTCGCCCAGCCGCACCCCGCCCCGCCCATCGCGGGCAGGCCGAAGTGGCCGTAGATCAGCACCCAGTTGAGCAGCGCGTTGATGCCCAGGCCCAGGAAGGCGAGGACCATGATCGGACGCGTCTTGTTGATGCTGGCGGAGTAAAAGGCGAGCGACCGGTACACCAGCCCGGCCGGCAGTCCGAGACCGATGCCCCACAAAAAGACGCCGGCTCGCGCTGCCAGCGCCGGCTCGATGCGGAACCACATCAACAGGTCGGGAGCCCAGGGCACCAGGATCAGCGGTACCAGGCCGGCGCCCAGCGCCAGCCACATGCCTTCGCGCGCGTCTCGCGCGACTGCGGCGCGATCACCGGCGCCGAAGTGATGCGCAATGATCGGAGACACCGCTTGAACGACGCTCATCAAGCCGATGAACACCGGTATCCACAGCGCGACCCCGAGCCCGACCACGGCCTGCTCGGTCGCGCCGGCATGACCCGACATGACGGTGTCGACCAAGCCCATCAACACCTGAGCGATCTGCGACAGGATGATGGGGCTGGCCAGGCGCAGCAGCGCGCGGCTCTCCTGCTTGAACTCGAGCGATGACGACATCGGTACCCGAGCCTGCCTCGCCAAGATCGCTGGCTTCAGCGCGCTTGAGCCGAGGGGCCGATCGCACCCGATGGAGACACGCGCTCCAGCAGCTGGACCAACCACGCGATGCCCGCGTCCATCATCGCGACCTGCGGCACCACGACGCTCAACTTGAACCGACCCAGCGGAATCGGCGCATCCACGGCCACCACGTTGAAGCGGGGCGCATGCGAGGCCGCGAAACGCCTCGGCACCGCGCAGATCAGATCGGACTGCGCGACCACCGCGAGTGCGAACATGAAGTTGGGCACCGTCACGGCCACGCGCCGCGCGAGCTTTTTGCGGGCCAGCAGGTCGTCGACAAAGCCGTGGGGATCGCCGGCGAGCGAGACCACCAGGTGCTGGGCCTGGCAGTAGCGGGCCAGGCTCGGGGCGCGCGCGTACGGATGCCTGGCGCGCATCGCCAGCACGAAGTCTTCTTCGTAGAGGAGTCGCTTCGCGAAGCGCAGCGGCGCATGGGCATAGGGGATGACAGCGACGTCCATCGCGCGCGCCTCGAGCTCCGTCCAGGCCGAGCGCCAGGCACGATCCGGTTGAGTTTCGCCCGCGATCGGAAGCAATTGCCGCACGCCGATGTCGACACCGGGCGCGCAACCGCGCAGCTCGGACAGCAGCGGCGTCAGGAACACGGCGGAGGCCGCATCGGGAGCGCCCAGCGTGAACCTGCGCGTCGACGTGGCCGGATCGAAGGGCCCGGCCGCACCGACCACGCTGCGCGCACGCGCAAGCACCTCGGCGATGGGAGCGGCCAGTTGCGCCGCGCGCGCCGTCGGTATCACGCCCTTGGGGGTCTTCAGGAACAGCGGGTCGTTGAGCAGGCGGCGCAGGCGGCCGAGCCCGTGACTCACGGCTGAAGGCGTCAGGTTCAGGCGATCAGCGGCCCGGCCGACATGCCGCTCGGTGAGCACCGTCTCGAACAGCACGAAGAGGTTGAGATCAGCCCTCGACAGATCAACGGCATTCAGCATGTTGCTGAAATCGTATCACTGGATTCAGGACGAGATGGAGGCCATCCTGGCACCGGCCGCCGCGCTGACCCTGGGGCGGTCATCCTCCTGATGCTTCGTCGGGTGCATGCCGATGGTTCGAAGGCGGGCCGTTCCGATGATGTCGCTCTATCAGTTCGAGTTCTCGCACTTCTGCGAGAAGGCGCGTTGGGCCCTCGACCACAAGGGTCTTGGGTACACGCGCCGCAACCTCCTGCCGGGCCTGCACACGAGGGTCGCCAAGAGCCTCGCGCCGCAGAGCTGCCTGCCGATCCTGGTGGACGACGCAACCGTCGTCCAGGACTCCACGTCCATCATCACTTATCTCGACGAGACGTACCCCGATCGTCCGCTCACTCCGCCCGATGCTCGGGAAGCCAAGGAAGCCTTGGCTTGGGAGGAGTACCTGGACGACGAGATCGGCGTTCCGGTGAGGCTGTGGTTCTACCACCACGCGCTTCCTGATCGCGACTGCGCGCTCAGCTTCCTGCTCGACGGAGCTCCCTGGTATGGGCGGCCATTGTTCGCGCTGATCTACCCGAAGGTTCGTGCCGCGATGAACGCGCTCATGAACATCCACGCCGAGTCGGCCCGTCGGTCGCAGGAGCGTCTGGTCGTCGCTTTGGACAAGCTCGACGACGCCCTGAAGCAACGCAGGTTCTTGGTGGGCGATCGGTTCTCGAGGGCCGACCTCACCGCATGTGCATTGCTCAGGCGCCACTGCGCGGTCGCCGGGGCCAGTGGAAGGATCGACCCCGCCGCCCCTGCCGCCGTGCTGGCCTTGCGCGAGGCGCACAAGACCAGGCCATTCGTCCGCTGGGTGCGCGAGATGTATCGCAGCCATCGGCAACCCGACCTTTCCAGGCAGCGAGCCGACTAGGCGCGACACCCGCGACAACGCAGGCGGGCTCGGTCCTTCCCCTGGGTCGATCGGCGGGCCTCGGGCTCTCGCGCTCATCGTCCCGAGCCATCGAGCTCAGGGCTTGAAATCGGCCGCGGGCCCGCTCACATGATGCCCGTGGGTGTCCTGGTCGCGCTCGGGCTTGTCGTCCTCGTCGTGGGGATGACCGGCGCAGCGCTGGCCGCCCCGACGCTGGCACGGGCCTGGCGCCGGCAGCGCATCGCGGGTCGACCGTTCCCAGCCGCCTGGCGTGACATCGTGCGCCGCCGCGTGCCGCTCGCGAGCGAACTGCCCGCCGCGCAGCAGCTGCGCTTGAAGAAGCACATCCAGGTGTTGTTGGCGGATGTGCCGTTCATCGGCTGTGCGGGGCTGCAAGTGAACGACGAGATGCGCGTCACGATCGCTGCGCAGGCCGCGTTCCTGCTGTTGGGACGCGGTGGCTCGTTCAGCAACTTGCGCGAGGTGCTCGTCTATCCGGGCCACTTCGTCGTCCCGCGCAGCGAGATGGGTGCCGGCGGCGTGGTCCACGAGGCCCGCGACGTGCTGGCCGGTCAGAGCTGGCAGCGCGGCCAAATCATCGTGGCCTGGGACGCGGTGCTCGACGGCGCTGTCGACCCGCACGATGGTGTCAATGTCGTGATGCACGAGTTCGCGCACCAACTCGATCAGGACACCGGGGCCGCCAATGGCGCGCCCTATGTGGGGCGCGGCGCGCTGCAGCAGGCCTGGGCGCGCGTGATGAACCAGGAGTTCGCCGCGCTGCGCGAGGGCCTGGCGCGCGCGCAGCCGAGCCTCATCGGGCCCTACGCTGCCACCAGCCCGGCCGAGTTCTTCGCCGTGACGACCGAGCTGTTCTTCGAGAAGCCCGCCGCGCTGGCCGCCGAGCGGCCCGAGCTGTACGAGCAACTCAAGCGCTGCTACCGATTGGACCCGGCCTCCTGGTAGCCAGCGGTCCGAGATCGTCCGGCAAGGCCATTCAGCCCAGTTCGATCTCGATGGCGTTGTCACCGTCTCGCAGCCGCTCGCGCAACGCGTCCATCGGCACGACGGCCCCGCCGATGCGGTACGGGTGAGGCTCGCGCTCGAACGCCAGCGACTGCCCATTGCAGGCGATCGTTCGCGGCCCGTGTCCGAGCGCGCCCACACGGTAGCGCACCACCACCGCGTGACCTTCCAGGTCGATGCGTGCCACCAGCCCATCGAGCGTCGACGGCAGCACCGGATCGATGCACAGCGACGAGCGCCGCAGGCGCAGGCCCAGCAGGCCCTCGCGCACGAGCCGCACGGCGATGCCCGCACCGCTGGAGTAGACGCGCCAGCCGGCCTCGACGCCGACAGCGCCGGTGCGCACCGCGTCGTAGCGCGCAGTCGCCTCGGCGCGATCGGCAAAGTCGGCGTCCGAGCTCGACGCGTAGCAGTTGGCCTGGCGCAGGCGCGCGTTCGGCACCACATCGCGCAGGCCGACGGGATTGGCCTGGCGCAACGCGTGGAAAGCGCCCTGGCCGTCGCCCAGGTGCGCCAGCGCCTGGGCCCAGCGCAGATGGGCATGCATGTACATGAGGCCGATCTCGCGCCCGAAGAACGTGCTGGTCTCTCCGCGCTGGAAATTGCGTTGCAGGCCGCCGCGGTACGGCAACGGCCGATCGAACAGGCGTGCGCCGTCGGTCGCGAGCAAGTGATCTCGGATCAGCCCGACGTGCCGCAGGGCCTGCTCGCGGGTGAACAGGTTGGCGAGGATGGCGTGGATCATCGGCAGCAGGCTGTAGCGCACGCCCGTGGTCCGGTCGCTCGGATGGAGCCAGTGCTCCACGGCGCCGTCGCGTCGAAAGCGTGCCAGGCCTGCAACCACGCCGTCGGCCACGAGCAGGCGCTGAAAGTCATCGCGTATGCCGGCCAGCGAGCCCTCCAGCTTCGCCGCGAGCGCCGCATGGCCCGTATGGCGCAGCGCTTGCGCGAGCGTCGCAACCGTCTGGTAGTGCAACGTGACGGTCCACGCGCTGCACAGCTCGTCGGCGAGCGCGGGGTCGGCCGGTTGCAGAGAGTCGTTCCAGTCACCGTGGCCGTAGGCCGCCAAGCGCGTCCCTGCAATCACGCGCCGCTCGATCAGCCCAAGCGCGCGTTCGACGTGCGCCAGCACGCTGGCGTGCTGCGCCTTCGCGCCGCCCCTGGGATGGAAGTACGGCAGCTTCTCGTCGAGCAGCGCGGCATCGTCGCTGGCGAGCAGGTATTGCGCGAGCGCGAGCAGCGGCCAGAACACGATGTCGCCGTGCGAGTCAGTCGCGCGGATGCGCCGCTCGCGAGCGAAGAACATGAACCACTGCGGCCAGTCGCCGTCCGCGTTCTGGTTGCGGAACACGCGCAGCAACAGCTCGCGCACCGGCGCCGCACGTCCGATCGACAGCAGCAGTTCGACGGGACCCTGGCACACGTCGCGCGTGCCCCAGCCGCCGCCCGAGTACTGCTCGAGGCCGCGTGGCGCGAGGTGGTGGATCCAGGCATCGTGCGCGAGCCAGGGCAGGATGGCAGTCAGGCGCGCCACCTCCGCCGACGGCGGCGCCTCGAGCGCGAGCGACCCGGTCATGCCGCGCCAGAAGCGCGCCGCTGCGGCGGCGTCGACGGCCTGTCGATCGCTTGCAGTCGCACCCGCACGGGCGGTGCGCGACCTCATCAGCTGGCCGGTGATGCGCAACTCGAGCAACGTGGCCGGTGCAGTGACCAGCACCACGAAGGGCTGGCCGCGCGAGCGCCCGTCGGCGAAAAGCAGTTCGTCGCCGCCCACCTGCTCGAGCGCCGTCGCGGGCGTCACGTCGATGCGGAACGCACCGCGAGGAAAGCGCCGCCCCACGTCGGTGTCGGGCAGGCACGCCACGACCACCCCTCGATCGTCGCGCGTCCAGCGGGCCGGCACGGCGTCGGAGCCGTCGTCGCCGTTCAGCGCGACGTGGTTGGAGACCAGCACGCGGCACGGGGCACCGGCCAGCACGCGCACCGTGAGCCACAGCTCATGGCGGTCGATGGCCGCCCAGCTGCGCACCTCCAGCAGCAGGTCGGCATGGCGATACAGCCAGCGCGCGCCGCTGGGTGTCATCTCGAAGGCGGACGGCTCACCGAGCAGTTGCCACCGGCCGCTGTGCTCGACGAACAGCCGCTGGCCGTGCGAGCGGAACAGCCCGAGGTACGAGTGCGTCGTCGACAGGAAGCGATTGATGCTGACGTGCCCCTGCGTGAGCATCGAATGGAAGACGCCACCCATCCAGACGGTCGTCGTCAGCGACGCCTCGTCGGGCACGAGGCGGTCGCCGGTGCGCAGGATCTGCCCGTGCGGCCGCAGGCTGGCGCGCTCCTTGGCCGGCAACACCACGTGCGCGCCGTGTGCGCCGAAGAAAGAGAGCAGTTGCCCCTCGGCCTCCTCGACCGCATCGCGCTCGGCGCCGAAGTGCTGTACCAGCAGGGCGGGCTCCAGTGGCGTCGCGGCCAGCAGCGGTGCGTCGCTGAAGAGCGTCGCCGCGCGCGCCGCTGCCGCACCGTTCGCGATGCGCGGCGGCACGGCTTCGGGCAGCGCCAGAGCACGCTCGGCCCAGCGGAGATCGGCGGCGCCGCTGGCGTCTGGATGATCGGGCTCCAACCATGCGAAGAAGCCGAGCGCAGCGCGCTCCCCGGCCGCCAGCGCCATCACGGCGTCCTGCAGCACCGCCATCGAATGCTCGTGCTGGCGGCGCACGCCAGGCAGGCGTTCGGCCTGCAGCGCGGCAGGCGGCCCTCCGGCGCGCGTGGAGAGTCCGTGCAACTGGAGCGCGTCGGTGCAGAAGCTCTCGGCGCGCCGCAGCGAACCGATGCACAGCCACGGATGACGCCCGCCGACCGCGAGGTTCTGCCGCACGGCGAGCACCGCGCCACGCGAGGGATGTTCCAGCGGCGTGTGATCGAGGTACTGACCGACGTAGTACTCGTTCAATCGCACCGCGCCATAGTCGGCAAGCGCCACGTCCTGTGCATAGACCAGATCGATCCTGCACGGCGCGCGCGCGGCGTTCTCGAGCTCGACATGCCAAAACCATGCCGGCGCAGAGCTCGCCAACACCAGGGTCACCCGAAAGCGCAGCCCCATCCACTCGCCGGCGCTCTCGAGGCCCTGCTCGTCCACGCACACCGCTCCCGGGCCGCGCGGTCCGAGCAGCGGTGTCCAATCGACGCGCTCGCCATGGCGGCGCAGATACAGATTGGCCGGGCCACCCTCCAACTCGTTGCCGAGGAAGGCGTTCACGAGCACGTCGCGATGATCGATTCGGCGGATCGAGCCGTTTCGATTCACCTGCACCGCCAACCCGGACGGGCTCGCGAGGCGCAGCGGGTCGTGCGCGCTCACGGGGTCTGACTTTCCGCGTGCACGGCCTGTGCCGCTTCGCCGAGGCACGCTGAGGCTCGTCGAGCCCGCATCGAACTCACCTCACTGCCTCGCCAAGCCGCCGCGCGCACGCGATGCGGCAAGCAGGGCTCCCGAGGAAGGAAAAAGCGCCAGAAGGATCTAGCGCAAGTTCCGCAGCATCGGGACCAAGGATGCGGCCGCGATGCAGACGATGCCAATCACCGCAGGCGCCAGCACCACGACCAAGTCGATGAGCGTATCCATTGCACTGCAACAGGGCAAAAGTGATGCCGCCCCTGCCGCTCAGGCAGGGGAACGGAATCGTCACGGGCTCGACGTAGCCTGGCCTTGGGGGGATGGTCACTGCGGTTCGATTCACTCAGGGCCGGCGCGCGCGCCGTCTTGCGATCGGTTGGCGTGTTCAAAAGTTACTGGATGATGAAGCGCTGCCGACGGTGCCGCCACCTGCTGAGCAACGCGCCCTCGTCTGTCCGCACTGTCGCAAGTAGCAGGCGTGAGCGCTCAGGGTGCACTCGCCTTGCCCCGCTGCGGCTGCGAAGCGCTGCTCGCAGCCGCAGGCGGCACCACCCGCTTCACTGTGCCACCCGCGCCGAGCACGCGCTGTTCGCGATCGCTGCACTCCGGTATCGGCCGATCCGACTTGCGCTGCATGCCCTTGGCATCGACACAGGCGTAGATGTCCTTGGCACCGGCGTCGGTGCAGAGGAAGACGGCCATCAGGACGAGAGCTGCACGCGCAGGCATGGCCACGATGTTCCGGTTTCCTTCGGCGATGACGCTGCGATGGTAGCGAAAGTGCGCGGGCATCCGCCACGATGGGACTACTTCGGCGGCGTGTACGGGTCGGGCGTGCCCATGGCGACCAGCGGATGCTTCTTCGTGCTGGCTTCGAACGCGGTGATCATCTTGAGCATCGGTCCCACAACCCAGGAGTCGACGGTCGGCTTGTCATCGATCAGCACGGTCGCAAGCGCCGCACCATTGGACCGGATCGGCGACTCGCTGAAGCAGGCTGGACCGCTGGAGCAGCGAGGTGCCCGAGGCGGGACCGGACGTGCGCAGGGCAGTGGCGCTAAGCCTTCAACCGCGTCGGAAGCATGAGGAGCCAGTCGCGCAATCGGTTCTGGCGCCTGACCCATGCTGCGTACAGTAGCCCTGTCGCAGCGATCAATGCGCGCGCACGTTCGGCAGCTGGCAGCGGTGCTCGCAGGCACGCTGCGTACCTGGCGCCCTGGCGACGCAGGCTGACGAATCGGCGCGGGCGAGCCGCACCTGGGTTGTAGTGGCGTGCCACCTCCAGTGGCGAGCGCTGCGGCGTCGACACGTCCGCGCCAGTTCGGCGGCGGAACAGTTCTTGCGGGAGCAGGATGACCTTGCCCTGCAGTGCCAGCTCCGCCATCAGCACGAGATCGCTGCTGGGGTAATTTCCGAGCAGTCGGGTCTTGCGAAGTGCCGCCGTGCGAATCAGTCCGGCGTTGATCTGATTGTTGATCGACATATCGCGGGCCACTTGGGTGAAGCGCTCCGCGGGGCGGTCGCTCAGCACCGCGAAGTCCTGGTCGCACAGCAGCAGCGGCTGGCCACTGGCGTCGATCCAGCGCGTCCGGCCGAACGCCAACACCGCGTCGGGCCGAGTCTCGAGCACCTCGGCGCACTGCGCGAGCAGCCCGGGCGTCATTTCGTCGCTGCCCGCCAGCCACTTGAAATAGCGGCCGCGGGCGCCGAGCGCAGCCGAGTTCCAGTTGAACGCAACGCCGCGGTTGGTGTCGAAGCGGCGATAGAACAGCCGCGGGTCGTCCCGCATGTAGCGGGACACGATCTCCGCAGTCTTGTCGGTCGACGCGTTGTCGGACACGATCAGCTCGAAGTTGCCGAGCGTCTGCATGAGCACCGACTCGATCGCCTTGGCAACGTCACGCTCGGCGTTGTGCACCGGCATGCCCACCGTCACAAGCGGTACGGTCGGATCCCCCGAGCGATTCACGAGCAGCGCATGCATGCACTCCTCCGCGGGTTGTTGTTCGACTGTCGGTCGTCGCGCTCGGCGCAGACAGCAGGGCATCGCAGGCGCGTCTGTACTCTATCGCACTTGAGCGAGCTCCGCCTTGGGGTTAGGCGGCTTCTCCCACGTCAACGCCGAGTGATCCGAGTTCTGCGCGGGCCCTGGAGCGCCATGCATTCGGCTCGCGGTGTCTCCCATCTCGCCGCTGCGCTCGGCGTCGCGACGAAACACTGGCCGGCCCGCGCGCGGCGCGCGCTCAGTAGCCCGCGAGCTGCGCCGCGCGATCCATCTGGAACGACGCGTCGCCGAACAGCTCCTGCAGCACGCGCGCACGCTTCATGAACAGGCCGATCTCGAGCTCGTCGGTCATGCCGATGCCGCCGTGCATCTGCACGCCCTCCTGCACGGCGCGGTTGGCGGTGAGCGCGGCGCGCGCCTTGGCCTGTGCCACGCGCAGCGGCGCCTCGGGCGCTGCGTCGTCGAGCGCCTTGACGGCCTGGCGCACGATCGCGCGCGTCAGCTCGAGGTCGCAGAACAGCTCGGCGCAGCGGTGCTGCAGCGCCTGGAATTCGCCGATCACGCGATCGAACTGCTTGCGCTGCTTCAGGTATTCGATGGTGCGCTCGAACACCTCGTCGGCCAGCCCCTGCAGCTCGGCGGCCGCCACCGCGCGGCCGACGTCGAGGACGCCGTCAAGCAGGCCGGCGCCGGTCTCCACCGAGCCGACCAGCGCCGCGCCGGCCACGCGCACGCCGTCGAAACGCACGCGCGCCGCGTTGTGCGCATCGACCATCACGGTGCGCTCGATCTTCAGCCCCGGCGTGTCGCGCGGCACCAGCAGCAGCGCGGTGCCACCATCGGCGCGCGCGGCGACGATCAGCGCATCGGCCACGTGGCCGTCGAGCACCAGCAGCTTCTGGCCGTCGATGCGCCAGCCGCCGCCCTCGCGCGCCGCCGTGGTGGCCAGCGCCGCCGGCCGATGGCGCGACTGCTCGTCCACGGCCAGGGCCATCACCACGTCGGCCGCCGCGATGCGCGGCAGCCACGCCTTCTGCTGCTCGGGCGCACCGGCCACCTTCAGCAGCCACGCGACGAGCACCGCGGTGGAGAAGAACGGTGTCGGCGCCAGCGTGTGGCCGATCTGCTCGGCGATCAGCGCCGCGTCGCTCACGCCGAGCCCGAGCCCACCCAGCGCCTCGGGCACCAATGTCGCGCTGTAGCCCTGCTCACCGAAGCCGTGCCACAGCGCCGCGCTGTAGCCCGCCGCATCGTGGGCATCGCGCAGCGCGCGCAGGTGCGCCACCGGCGCACGCTCGCTCAGAAAGCTCTGCGCGCTGTCGCGCAGCATGCGTCGTTGCTCGTCCAACACCCAAGTCATGTCGCTTTCACTCCAGCGGGTGAGCGTTCATCCGGGAAGACCCAGGATGCGCTTGCTCACCACGTTGAGTTGCACCTCGCTCGTGCCGCCCTCGATCGAATTGGCCTTGGTGCGCAACCAGGTGCGCGCAGCCGTGCCCTCCTGCGAACGCTCGCCTTCCCACTCCAGCGCATCGGCGCCGCCGACCGCCATCATCAGCTCCCAACGCCGCTTGTTGAGCTCGGCGCCGTAGTACTTGAGCGCCGACGACAGCGCGCCGTGCGCCTCGCCGGCGCGCGCCTGTTCGCCGGCCATGCGCATCCAGGCGCGAAACGCGGCCTCGTCGACTTCGAAGCGCGCGATCTCCGCGCGCAGCACGCCGTCGCTCAGACGGCCGGACTCGTCGCGGCCCAGCCGCTCGACCGCGTGGCGGCCCACAGGCTTTGGCGTCGAGCGCTCGCCGATCGCACCGATCATCTCGCGCTCATGCGTCAGCAGGTACTTGGCGATCGTCCAGCCGCCGTTGAGCTCGCCCACCAGCTGGTGACGCGGCACGCGCACGCGATCGAAGAACGTTTCGCAGAACGGCGACTTGCCCGAGATCAACTTGATCGGGCGGGTGGTGACACCCGGGGACGTCATGTCGATCAGCAGGAAGCTGATGCCGGTGTGCTTCTTCGCGGTGTCGGTGCGCACCAGGCAGAAGATCCAGTCGGCTTCGTCGGCGTACGACGTCCAGATCTTCTGGCCTGTCACGACGAAGAAGTCGCCATCGATCTCGGCCTTGGTGGCCAGCGACGCCAGGTCCGAACCCGCGTTGGGCTCGGAGTAGCCCTGGCACCAGCGGATCTCGCCGCGCGCGACGGCGGGCAGGATCTCGCGCTTCTGCGCCTCGCTGCCGTGCTTCAGCAGCGCGGGCCCGAGCATCCAGATGCCAAAGCTCTGCAGCGGCGGGCGGCACTTCAGCGCCGCCATCTCTTCGCGCAGGATCGCCGCCTGCGCATGCGTCAGGCCCCCGCCGCCGTACTCGCGCGGCCAGGTCGGCACGGTCCAGCCGCGCTCGCCCATGCGCTGCATCCACGCGCGTTGCGCCTCGCTCAGGAACTTGAAGCGCTTGCCGCCCCAGCAGACGTCGGCCTCGCTGCGAACCGGCTGGCGCATCTCGGGCGGGCAGTTGGCTTCGAGCCAGGCGCGCGTCTCGCGCCGGAACGCATCGCCGGCTTCGGTGCCGGCGCTCGACAAGGTGGCGCTCATCGTTGCTCCTCGCGACGGGTGGTGGGAAGGCGACCCTCGGTGCTTTCCCTTAAGCAGGGCCAGATTTCCAATTCAACCGATGGCGAATCGGTTTTTTCTGGTCTATAAGGTTTGGACGATACCATACCGCGAACTCGAAAACGAAACAGGAGACACCCGCGATGGCTGACGTGACGGCAGTATCGCCCGCGCGCGAGCGCGCGCCGCGCCGCACCTGAGCCATCGCCGCTGCGGCAGGCGGCCCGGCCGCCTGCGTGGCCGGATGCAGGAGAGGCCGATGAGCAAGCCCGGAATCCGGCGACGCGACGCCGCGCGCCTGCTGGCCGCCAGCGGACTGCTGCCGCTGATCGCGCGCGCGCAGAGCGCCCGCCCAGACACGCCGAAGTACGGCGGCAAGCTCGAGATCGGCACCATCTACGTCACGCTGTCGGCGCTGTCGTGGGACCCGGCCGATTGGAACTGGAAGGTCAACCACGACGGCGGCATGTACGAGCAGCTGTTCGCGGCCGATCTGTCCAAGGCCCGGCGCAACGGCGGCAAGTACGCGTTCTACGCCGACGCGTGGATTCCCACCGACGCGATCAAGGGCGAGCTCGCCGAGAGCTGGCGCTGGGTCGATCCGCTGAAGCTCGAGATCACGCTGCGCAAGGGCGTGATGTTCCCCGACAAGCCCGGCGTGATGAAGGCGCGCGAGCTGGTCGCCGACGACGTGGTGTTCGCGTTCAACCGGCTGTCGACGAGCCCGAAGAAGACGGTGGCGTACTTCGATCACGTGAAGAAGGTGTCGGCGAGCGCGCGCCACACGGTGCTGTTCGAGTTCGCCGAGTTCAACGCCGAGTGGGACTACCGCTTCGGCTACGGCTACTACTCGGGCATCGTGCCCAAGGAGGTGGCCGACGCGGGCGCCGCCAACTGGAAGAACGCCAACGGCACCGGCCCGTTCATGCTGCAGGACCACGTGCCGGGCAACTCCAACGTCTACCTGCGCAACCCGGGCTACTGGGACAAGGAGACGATCGGCGGCACCGAGTACAAGCTGCCGTTCCTCGATCAGATCGTCTACCGCACGATCAAGGACGAGGCCACGTTCCTGACTGCGCTGCGCACCGCGAAGCTCGACATGCTCGAGACGATTCGCTGGCAGCACGTGGCCGAGCTGAAGAAGAACGCGCCGGCGCTGCAGTGGGAGCGCTCGCTGGCGATGGGCGGCACCTACCTGGCGATGCGCGTCGACACCAAGCCGTTCGACGACGTGCGCGTGCGCCGCGCGCTCAACATGGCGGTCAACAAGGACGAGATCGTCAAGGCGTACTACGGCGGCAATGCCGAGCTGTTCGCGTTTCCGCAGCACCCCGACTACGGTGCGTACTTCGAGCCGCTGTCGTCGATGCCCGACTCGGTGAAGGAGCTCTTCACCTACAACCCCCAGAAGGCCAAGAAGCTGCTCGCCGAGGCCGGCTATCCGAACGGCTTCACGTTCAAGATGCAGTTCACGCCGGCCACGGTGGACCACATCGACCTGGTGCCGCTGCTGGTGGCGTACTTCGAGCAGGTGGGCGTCAAGGTCGAGGTGCAGGCGATGGAGTACCCGTCGTTCCTGTCGGCGATGACTTCGCGCACCAACGCGGCGGGCTATCTGATGGTCAACGGCCACACCAACCCGACGACCACGCTGCGCAAGAACTTCGTGCCCGGCCAGGTGTGGAACCCGTCGCAGTGGGACGACCCGGCGTTCACCAAACGCATCAACCAGATGTACGAAGAGCGCGACGAGGGCAGGCGGCAGGCGATCGCGCGCGAGCTGATCCGCGAGATCGTCGACAAGGCACCGTACCTCTGGCTGCCGACGCAGTACCTTTATCGCGCGTGGTGGCCGTGGGTCAAGAACTATGGCGGCGAGGTGCGCGCCGGTGCGGTGCGGCCGTGGCCGATCTACGCGCGCATCTGGATCGACCAGGAGCTGAAGAGGAAGATGGGGTATCTATGACCCACCCCCGATGCGGCTTGGCGGCCGCC
>Ga0207648_10001020_pt1 | contig 31538 bp, 33 predicted proteins | sample KBSMisM32_FD_184310 | JGI IMG/M metagenome (GOLD analysis project Ga0207648, IMG submission 184310) | Miscanthus rhizosphere microbial communities from Kellogg Biological Station, Michigan, USA - KBS Miscanthus M3-2 (SPAdes) (version 2) | ecosystem: Host-associated > Plants > Roots >... | reverse complement strand
ACCCGCCCGGCGTGCATGCCGCCGGCCGCAAGCCCGTCCGCCGCGGTTTGTACAGGGAAATAACGGCGAAAGATCGTTAGGCCCCGCGCCCGGAGAGGCGGCCGCCATGCAACGCCGCATGTGTCGGCCCGCCGTTGACCTTCAACGCCGATCACCATCATGATGCATCCACGCGCGTCCGCACGCGCCGTTCGCGTTGGGCGATGCCAGTGTCGCGGGACGCTTTCGGCGAAGATTGGCCTCGCCCCGGAAGGCACTCATCGTCTCGCGGCAGGATCAGATGTCTGCGGAATGCGATCTCTGGAGGCACTGCACCGAAGCGTGTCCGCCGCGCTAAACAGCCGCGCAAGGATTTCGCTCCTGGGCCACCTGCAGCATTAACCGCACTTTAACCCTACCGGGGCATGAAGAAGGGGCCAAAGAGGCCTTCGAGGGACCTGGTTTTCGGAGGCACGCCCAAAGTGGAGTAGTGCCATGGACGGAAAGAACTCGGCGCTTCTGAAGGATCCGCAGCCCCAGACGCCCAATCGGGCCCCTCGTCTGCTCAATGCCGCTGCTTGGCTGCAAACGCTGGCGGCGTTGGAGGAGGAGTTCAAATCCATCCTCGCCGAAAAGATGGCGTCGAGCCGTCAGGCCGCTGACAAGCGCCGCGGTTCCTGACGTCCCATCGAATTTCGCTTGCTCCGCGCCCGGTCCTTGTGGTCCGGCCGCCAAAGGCGGCGCGCGAACTCACGAGGACATCGCGAGGTTGCGCTCAGCGGACGAGCCCCCACAGCTTGCTGAGCTCATCCAAGGCGGTTTTCATCCGCTCGACTGCCGCGGCATAGGCCTGCGGACGGCTGCTCCAGCCCAGCGTATAGCCGACCTGATCGAGCGGAGTTTCCCGGCACACCACCCAGTCGAGCACATGCGACCCGATCTTGCCTACGGCCTGCGTCGCCTCGCGATATCGTTGCCGATGAAAGACCTGGGCTTCTGTCCTCGCCATCCCGGAAAAATTGGTGCGATCGGCCGCAAAGATCCGCTCGACGTCGATCGACTGTAGCTGGTCCGCGAGGCCGGCGTGATACCAATGATGGCGATACTTCTGTCCGACGGAATACTGCTGGTGGGTAATGAGCTTGCGCGCACGAGCGCGTTCCAGTGGGCTGTCCCGCATGGTGATCTGGCCCGTGTCCCCGAGGTCGAAGTCCGCGCCGGCCCGGCGGATACGTTCCGGTGTGGGCAGCGCACGCCGCTCGACCGCCGGCGGCTCGTCTTTCTCCCGTCTCGCTTTCATGACGCCGGGATCGGATTGCTTCACTTGCTCGATCATCTCCCCTCTCCGCTCCGTTGACCGTCATCGGCTCTCTTTCGGCGGGCTGTGGTGCCCGTATCGAGGCCGTGATCCCTGCGCACGGTCCGACGCCGGCGTGGGCTCGCGGCACCTGGTATTGTTTCGGCCGCCGGTCGATGTGCGCGGGCGCGATGCGCCGCGCAGTAAAGCTCGCCGCGCAGCGCCTCCGCGCCGCAGAAGAAGAAATCAGGGTGGCTGGGATCGCCGACCGGCCAACGGCAGGCACCGCGGGTCAATTCGAGGAGCGACCTGCGTTGCGCCAATGGAATATCCGCATCGATGCGGGGATCGTCGACGTAAGGCTTGGCCTCGATCACCCAGGCCGGGGGCGGCCATTGTTGCCCCGCAAAGGTCCGGCCGAGCGCGGCCCATAGCTGGGGGGAGATGCGGCGGTCACGTGCTCTTTTGAGATGCGAGCGATGCACCCACGCTCGGGGAGAGAGTTCAGCGAACCCGAGCCGATGAATCTTCCCGAGCACGGCACTGCGACTGATGCCGCCGCCCAGCTCGCGGGCAATTCCCTGGGCGGTCACGCCCTGCGACCATCGCGCCTTCAGATACGCGATGCGCGCATCCGTCCAGGGCAATGCGGCACGCCTGCTCCGGTCTCGCCGGAGTTCGACCAATCGATTCATCACCGCCTTCCCCAACCTATCTTCTGGAAATTCGAACGCCACTAACCACGATTTGTAGGTATTTGTCAACTACCAAATGTAGTCGACTGCTCGCTAATGTGTCCACATGACGACGACACGCGGAGAGCGGTTACGGACCGCGCGCGAGAAGCGCTTCAAATCGGCGCGTTCCGCGGCAAAAGCCTTGGGGATTGCGATTTCGACTTACGGCGCCCATGAGCGCGCGGAAGCGCCTGGCGGCCGCGACTACGGCCCGAACGAGGCCCAACGCTACGGACGGTTCTTCGGAGTCACCCCCGAGTGGCTGTTGACGGGCCGAAAACCGTTTCCATCCGACGACCCCGAGGAACCGCCGCCGGGGCCCAAGGTGCGGGTGGTCGGCTATGTCGGCGCGGGCTCCGAGGCGCATATTTATGCGGTGGCGCAGGGCGATCTCGACGAAGTAGATCCGCCGCGGGGCTCGACCGAGGATACCGTCGCGGTCGAAATTCGCGGCGAAAGCTTGGGTGCGTTTTTCAACCGCTGGCTTGTCTTCTATGACGATGTCCGGCGGCCGGTGACGCCCGACCTGATCGGCGAACTCTGCGTGGTGGGCCTCGAGGATGGCCGGGTCCTGATCAAACAGGTACAGCGCAGCCGCACCGAGGGACTGTTCAACCTCATCTCGTCGATCGAGAAGCCCATTCTCGACGTCGCAGTCGAATGGGCCGCGAAGGTCAACAGCATCGCCCGGCGGGGCCGCGCCTGATTCGCCCCGATTTCTATTACTACATTTTGTAGTTGACAAATCCGACTACTTAGTGTAGCTGGTCTTTCGGCCATGGAGAGAGCCGAAAGCAGACGAATGCCATCGGAACAGCGAGGACGGTTCAAGCAGAAGGCCCCGGCTTTCCGCCACGACGTCATCGGCCACACCGCCGCCTGCACGGCAGCCGGCAGTTCCTCAGACCAGCCGGAGCGCGCTCTGCGCTTTCTCGCCCGGCTGGATCGCCATCTGCTCACGCTCGCAGACCAAGCGGCGCGGCGGGACTTTCTCGACCGCCAGCTTGAAGGATGGCAGCGGCGTTACGCCCGCTTCATCGCCACCGAGGGCGACTCCGAGCCCATCATCATTCCGGCCGACCCGCCACAGGCGGCCGATTTCCTTCTCACAATTGTCGGACTGATGGCGCGCCGATGCGCGCTGGAAGAGCAGACGAGGGTCCATGCCTAAGCAAAACACACGCAGGCCCCTGCCTGCCTCGATCCTCTCGCTCCTGGTCGCAGCCGACCAATGCTGCCCAGCAATCATCGGGCAAGCCCATCTTCTCTATCATGCAGGACTGGGCATCAATCCGGAACAGGCGGTCAGGACATTCACACAGCTGAAGAAGGATGCCGACGATTTGTTCAAAGCCATCGCCGATGTTGAAGCCGCCTTGAACCAAACTGAGACGATTCAACGTGGCGCTGCGGAACGCGACCGAGCAGAAAGGGTGACCGGGCACGACCGGCTACGTTTGCGCCCTTGCTAAATCATCAGGTCCTTGTTCTCGAGGCCGAACATGACGCCGCCCCAGCTGCTGCCGACATATTCGTATTGATTTGAAATATGCTGCCGCCCCGCCATCAAATCCGCAAAAATTCCACCAAATGGCAAGTCTTCGGAAAGGCCGGCCGCACCCGTCGCCTTGAAGATGCGCGCGGCGAGCAACGTGCACCGCTCAGTGACCGCGGTCGATTGAAACTTGTATCGCAGGCGCTCCTCGAGCGGCGGGGTCTCGCCACGCCGGACATAGGCGTGCAGGTTGCCGAAGTTACGATGCAAGATGCCCTTCATCTCATCGATCGCCGCCGCCGTTTCGGCGCAAAGCAACTGGACGAAGGGATTTTCCGCCGATCGCCCGCCGGCCCGCGTCACGCGACTCTTGCTGTAGTCCACCAGTGCGTTGAGCATGCCCTGCAACGCCCCGAGCGCCGCGGTCGAGATGCCGCGGACGAAAATCTGGCCGAATGGCAACCGGTAGAGGCTCGACGTATTGAGCGTCTGGCCAGGCCCCCTGAGCAGGAAATTATCGAGCATGCTCTGGGTGCGATGGGCCGGCACCAACACGTCGTCAACGATCACGTCCCAGCTTCCAGTGGCTTGCAGGCCGGAAACCTGCCAGGTGTCGACGCTCTGGTAGTCCCTCCGCGGTACGAGAAAGACGCGTCCTTGCGGTGGGCCGCCGTCGCCTGCGTCGACCAGGGCGCCGAGCAATGCCCAGTCGCAATGGTCGCAGCAACTCGCATATCGCCAGCGTCCGTTGAGACGAAAGCCTCCCTCGGTGCTTGTGGCCTTGCCGGCGGGCATAAGGGACGAACAGATCAGCGTGGAGGAGTCGTTGCCCCAAACCTCGTGCGCGGCGCGATCGTCGAGCAGCGCCATGAACCACGGATGCACGCCCGAAACGCCATAGATCCACGCGGTCGACATGTCGCCTTCGGCAAGCGCAAGTTGAACCTCGTAAAAGGTGTGAAGATCCATCTCATAGCCGCCCCATCGCCTGGGCTGCAGCACGCGGAAAAAACCGGCAGCCTGCATGTCCGCGATGGTCTCGTCCGCAACGCGGCGCAGGCGCCGGCCCTGGAGCGAGCGCTTGGCAAGCGTCGGGAGCAGAGCGCGGGCGCGCGCTATGATCTCGCCCGGCTCAGGCGCGCCGGTTCCGACCTGTCGTGCCTCCATGGTCATATCGGCCACTGAGATGCCCCAGGGCGCGCCCTACTCCGCCGCCGCCAAATCGCGACGCGAATTGCGCTCGAGGCACGTCACGAGCAAATCGGTCGACATGATATCCCCGAACGTGAGGTAGAACGCGCAAAGCGAAGCGTTGTGGTCCTGGTCGGTCAAGGCCGCGTTGCCGTCGGTGACCATGATGGTCTTGAAATTGAGCATCATGGCGTCGCGCGCCGTCGACTCGCAGCACACGTTGGTGACCGTACCGGTGACAAGCACGGTATCGAGGCCATGCTCGCGCAGGACTTCGGCAAGGTTGGACGAACCCTGGATAAAGGCGCTGAAGCGATTCTTTTCGACGATCAGATCGTCCGGACGCACGTCGAGCGCGGGCCACAGTTCATGTCCCTTGCTGTCGGCAGTGAGTGCGGCGACGCGCCTGGCACCCTGTTCCGGCTTCACCATTTCGAAATAGGTCGACCAATTCTTCAGCGCGTCAGCTTTGAACGTGGTCTTGATCCAGATGACGGTGCCGCCGGTCTGGCGCACCGCCTGGGCCAGCCGATTGATGTTGGGCACGATCTTTTCGGCCATCGGGCAAAGCGCGTGCGCGACCCCCGGCAGCATGAAGGCGTTCTGCATGTCGACGACCACCAACGCGGTCTTGGCCGGATCGAGCGCGTCATAAACATGCTCCCGTCCGCGCCGTGCGACGACACGATCGACGACCGATTGCGGGATAGACAGCGTATGCATCACGGCCTCCATTCGTCATCCGCGCAGATTATCGTGCGGGGTACGCCCGGGGCAACCTCACAGCTTCCCGGCGAAAGCATCGGCGATGTAGGCATGCGCGAGCGCGTAGCCATGCCGGGTGGCGGGCTCGTTGTACATCCCCACGCCCGGATGGTTGGCTTGCGGATCGGTAAAGGCATGGACCACATCGCCGAACGTGAGCAACGCCCAGCGTGCGCCGGCCGAAGTCATTTCCGCCTCGAAGGCGTCCCGCTCGGCCTTCGGGGCGATCGGATCGGCGGCGCCATGCACCGCGAGAACGGCGGCTTTGATGTCACCCTTGTTGGCGGGCTGCGGCGTCGTCAGGGTCCCGTGCATGGATACGACCGCCTGAACGTCTGCGCCGGTGCGCGCGAGATCCAGGACATTGAGACCGCCGAAGCAGAATCCCATGGCAGCACGCCGGGTGATGTCACCGATGGCACGCCGATCGGCCTCCCGCGTCAATGTGTCGAGCGCCGCCGCTATGCGCCGGCGCATGCCTGGGACGTCCGACATGAATGGCCGCAGAAACTCCATGGGGTTTTCCGTCCCGACCGGCCCGTTGCCTTCGCCGAACATGTCGGCGACGAAGACGACGTAACCCTCGGCCGCGAGCATCTGACCGGCTTCGATGGCCGGCTTGATGACACCCCGCCAGTTGGGCGCCATAAGCAACAGCGGGCGCGACGCCTTGACGCCTTCCTCCCAGATCAGCGCGCCGCGGCAGCTGATGCTGGACACCGAATAGAAGATGCTCTCGACGGCCATCGGTTTTCTCCCCTGTGACCTGCACTAATTCGAATGAGCGAGCAGAACGTGTGCAATCGGCCCTCACGCGCTACTTACGCGATGGGATGGCGCTGGTATAGAGGCGTTGCCATGTGCCGCCGATCGAGCGGTACATATGGGATTGCCGTTCGAGCCACGGTCGCCCGGCCGCAGGCGGCCCGCTCCGTCACTCCGCGGTTGCGGCCGGGCGCAAGAACGCAAAGTCGCAGCCGTCGTCCGCGCCCAGAATTTCCTGCGCATACAGCTTGGCGTAACCTCGTTCGGGCTTCGACGGTATCGACTTCGCGGCGGCCGCGCGCTTTTTTAGTTCGGCATCATCTACCAGAAGGTCGATGCGCCGCTCTTTCACCGAGAGACAGATGCGATCGCCATTGCGAACCAAGCCGAGCCGGCCACCGGACGCTGAATCCGGGGTCACATGCAGCACGATCGTACCGAACGCCGTGCCGCTCATGCGCGCATCGGAGACTCGAACCATGTCTTTCACACCGCGTTGAGCGAGCTTCTTTGGAATCGGGAGATAGCCAGCCTCGGGCATGCATTCGGGCGCGTGCGGGCCGGCGTTTTGCAAGACGAGCACATCTTGCGGCTCCACGTCGAGATCCGGGTCGTCGATGCGCGCCGCAAGATCGGCCAGCGATGCGAAGACCACCGCCCTACCGTCGTGCTCGAACAGTCTTGCGTCGGCCGCCGAGCGTTTGAGGATGGCGCCTTTCGGGGCGAGATTGCCAAAGAGCGCAACCAGACCACCCTGCGGTTCGAACGGCTCTTCGCTCGCAGCGATGATGGCGCGATCGATCCAGGGAGGAGCATCGTGCGCAAGCCGCTCGCCCAGCGTCTCGCCGGTTACCGTCATGCAATCAAGATGGAGCAGCGGCTTGAGCTCGCGCAACAGCGCGCCCATTCCGCCGCTCGCAAAAAAATCCTCCATGTAGCCGTTGCCGACCGGCTTAAGGTTGACCAGCACCGGCGTCGAGTCCGAAAGCTTGTTCAGCTGCTCGAGGCCCACTTTCACCCCGGCACGACCGGCGATCGCGGTGAGGTGGATCACGGCATTGGTCGAGCCGCCGAGCGCGAGGAGAACACGCAAGGCGTTGTCCACCGACTTTGCATTGACGATGCGGTCGGGGGTGCGGTCCGATCCGATCAGTTTCACGGCCTCGGCGCCGGTGGCCTCCGCCGCGCGTAGCCGGTCGGCGTGAACTGCCGGGATCGCCGCCGTGCCCGGCAGAATGAGACCAAGCGCCTCGGCGATGCAGGCCATGGTGGAGGCCGTCCCCATCACCGCACAGGTGCCCGCGGTCACCGCGAGCTGGCCTTCAACCTCCGAGATTTCCTCTTTGCTCACTTCCCCGGCGCGATAGCGCGCCCAAAAGCGCCGGCAATCGGTGCAGGCCCCCAGCCGCTCTCCGCGGTACCGTCCGGTCATCATCGGGCCGGCCACCAGCATCACCGCCGGACGCCCGGCGGAGACCGCGCCCATGAGCTGCGCCGGCACGGTCTTGTCACAGCCGCCCATCAGGACCACCGCGTCCATCGGCTGAGCGCGAACCATTTCCTCAGTATCGATCGACATCAGATTGCGGTACTTGAGGCTGGTGGGACTGAGAAAGACCTCGCCGAGAGAAATCGTCGGAAACTCGATCGGCAGCGCGCCAGCCGCGAGCACCCCGCGTTTGACTGCGTCCAGCAGTTCGGGGAAATGGCGGTGACAGTTGTTGAACCCCGACGGCGTATAGGCGATGCCGACCACGGGCTTGGTCAGCATTGCCCGCGAATAGCCCATGGATTGAGCAAAGGATCGGCGCAGATAGAGCGAAAAGTCACGGTCGCCGTAGTTGGTGAGGCCATGCTCGAGGCCGTGCATGCGTTCACTCATGGCTCTCGTGTCCCCGCCAACTGACAGCCCTCCTATCGCCCGGCGGGATCGCCGGTGAGGCGTCTGGAATGTTAGTTTAGTCACCAGCCCGGCGCTACTTTGGCGGTGCTCGGCGGGCTCGCGTCCTCTTGGGCCGCTTTGCCCGTGTCCCCCCTGCTTCTAATGTCCTCGCAACGTGAATCCGGTGGCCTCATGGATGGCCAGACCCCCGGGCGCTCCCGGAGCAAAACGTCGCGGGGAGCCGGCGGGCGGGAAAGCGCGCGTAAGGTGCATTTACCATCTCCCGCACGATCCAGGCTCATACCCCGGCTCTGCAACGCGTCCATTATCGCCTCGACAAAGGCACTGGAACCCCTCTAAAAAAGACCTTGGGAGCGTTCCAAAAAAGGCCCCTCTTCGCCGGGGGAGAAAATCATGAATTACGACGCGTATTTTGCAGGTGCCCTTGCCCGGCTCAGGGATGAGCGCCGCTACCGGGTCTTCGCCGATCTCGAACGGCTGGCCGGGCGCTTCCCGCATGCGATCTGGCATTCTCCGCAAGGGCCGCGGGACGTCATCGTGTGGTGCTCCAATGATTACCTCGGAATGGGTCAGCACCCGAAGGTGATCGGGGCGATGGTCGAAACCGCAACGCGTATGGGCACGGGCGCCGGCGGCACCCGCAATATCGCCGGCACCAATCACCCGCTGGTCGACCTGGAGCGCGAGCTTGCCGACCTCCACCGCAAGGAAGCCGCCCTCGTCTTCACCTCCGGCTATGTGTCCAACGAGACCGGTATTTCGACGATCGCCAAGCTGCTGCCGAACTGCCTCATCCTGTCGGATGAGCTAAATCACAATTCGATGATCGAGGGCGTGCGCCAATCGAAATGCGAGAAGCAGATTTTCCGTCACAACGACATGGCGCATCTCGAGGATCTGCTGCGGGCAGCTGATCCGAGCCGGCCGAAGCTCGTCGTGTTCGAGACGCTCTACTCCATGGACGGCGACATAGCCCCGACCGATCGCATCTGCGATCTCGCCGAGCGCTATCGCGCCATGACCTATGCCGACGAGGTCCACGCAGTCGGCATGTACGGGCCGCGCGGCGGCGGCCAGGCAGAACAGCAAGGCACGATGGCGCGCATCGACGTGATCGAAGGCACACTTGCCAAGGCCTTCGGTTGCCTCGGAGGCTATATCACGGCGAGTTTAGCGCTCTGCGATGCGGTGCGCAGTTACGCCCCCGGCTTCATCTTTACCACCGCCCTCCCGCCCCCGATCTGCGCCGCTGCAACGGCCGCGATCCGGCACCTGAAGGCTTCGAGCTTCGAGCGCGAACGCCACCAGGAGCGCGCGGCGCGCGTCAAGGCTGTGCTCAATGCGGCTGGCCTGCCGGTGATGCCGAACGATACCCATATCGTGCCCGTGTTCGTGGGCGAACCCGAGAAGTGCAAGGAGGCGACCGACCTCCTGCTCGCCGAGCACGGCATCTACATTCAGCCGATCAACTACCCGACTGTTCCGAAGGGGTCCGAGCGTCTGCGCATCACGCCCACGCCCTACCACGCGGATGCAGTGATCGATGCGCTTGCCGAGGCCTTAGTTGACGTCTGGGAACGGCTCGAATTGCCGCTCAAGGACCGCGCGCTCGCCGCGGAGTGACGTCGCTTGCCCCAAGCAATCGGCTCCCGAGGCCGTTGAACGCAGTCCGGCCGGACTATTGGTTCAAGGTATCGCGCTAACCGTCAATCATCAAATGTCCCCTGTCCCGGCCGCTTCCAGTTCTGGCGCGGCTGTGCGGGCAGCCTGCGCACGACGCGTCGGGCCACGATAGCAACTGAAAAGCTGACGGCCAGGAATCGGGCTAGATGGTGCGCCCCGACATAGACGGGGTCGAGGTGCAGAGCGAGGGCAAGCACCATCATCGTGTCTTGCGCGCCGGGTGCAAAAGCAACGATCACGTCGGCGATCCGAAACGGTAGGAAGGCGACCACGATCAGCGCGAACGCCGCCGCCACGGCCACCGCCACTGCGAACGAGCCGAAGGCCGCCCCGAGGTAGCTCAGCAGCATCCGGGGACTGGTATTCGCGAATCGTGCCCCCGCGACCGCTCCGAGCGTGAGCACGGCGGCCCCGCCCGCCCACCACGGCAGCGAAACACGGACCAAATCCAGTCCGTGAAGAAATCCCGAACCGGCCATGGCACCGAACAGCAGGCCTCCGGGAAAACGGACCCGCAACATGGCGAGCGCGACAACGGTCGACACCGTCACCAGGATCACAAGCTCGAGCAACGAGGAGTCCGAAACGCCGCGCGTCGACACCACAGGTTCCACCGTTGAGCCGAACACCGCCAGCCCCGCGGGCAAACCAAGCACGATCAAGAGTACGCGCATCACGTGCACTATGGCGATTCCGCGCACATCGGCCTTGAACTCCGCCGACAGCGCCATCACCTGCGCCATCGAACCCGGACTGGCGCCGAGCAATGCCGACAATGGATCCCAGCCGTGCACCACGCGCAGATAGAACGCGGTGGCTGTCATCATGCAGACAGCCGCGATGACCAGAAGCGCGACACTCAGCGGCCACGCCGCAATTCCCCTGAGCGTGTCCGGAGTCACCACCGCACCAAGCAGAATACCGACCAGTACGAAGCACAGGCGCGCCAGCGGCGCCGGTATCTTCATGGGCCGCCCCCCCAGTGCGGCGACCGCGACCGCCAGCATCGAGCCCGAAACCAGGCCGCCGGGAAAGCCGATCAGATAGAAGCCGACGCCGCCCACGGTCGCAATGAGCGCGGTCTCCGCAATCTGCAAAAGTTCGCGTTGTGAGGGAAAGGAAGGCGGCATTGCTCGGTCCCGGACGTTTGGATCGCATGAGCAAGCGCGTCCTGCTGTCCGCTCTCAACCGTGATCAATGCCGCGCGCGCTGTACCGCGTCAAATGACGGGGCTGGAGACGGGCACCCGGGTCACTTTCGGCCGCCCCCTCTTCATGGTGCACGCGGCTCCGTGGTGCACGCCGCCGTAGCTATGGAATGCCGCCGCGCCCCCGGATTCGACGAGCCGTTTCCAGGCATGCGATGGAAATGCCAGCGGCCAGGCACCGATGTTCTCCCCCGCTCCTTCCTGCGATACAATGAAACCGTCAGAGGTCGCGCCCGGAGGTCCACGGACTCGTCATGCTGCAAGGCTGGATCGTTATCGCCTGTGCGCTCGGCTATATCGGACTCTTGTTCGTGGTCGCGAGCTATGGGGACCGGACGCGGCGGTTCGGTCGCATTGGCCGATCACGGCTCTTCATCTATCCACTCTCGCTCGCAATCTACTGCACCTCCTGGACGTTCTTCGGTTCTGTCGGCCTCGCCTCACGGACCGGATACGACTTTTTGACGATTTATGTGGGCCCGGTCCTCATGATCGGTTTCTGCTCACCCGTCATCATGCGCATCGTGCGGCTCGCGAAAACCCAGAACATCACATCGATCGCTGACTTCATTGCCGCACGCTACGGCAAGGCTCAGACCGTCGCCGCCGCCGTCGCTCTGATCGCGATCATCGGGACCATCCCGTACATCGCGCTTCAGCTCAAAGCAGTCTCGTCCTCCCTTACCACGATCCTCGGCCCCGCGAGCGGTGCGATGCAGCCGATATTGGGAGACATCGCGCTGTACGTTGCCGTAGCAATGGCGATTTTCGCCGTGTTGTTCGGAACGCGCCATATCGATGCGACCGAGCACCAGGACGGATTGATGCTGGCGATCGCGACCGAGTCCATCGTCAAGCTCGTCGCCTTCGTCGGGGTCGGCGTATTTGTCACGTTCTGGATGTTCGATGGGCCGCTTGCACTTTTTGCCCAAGCGCTCGAGCGGCCCGACACCGCTGCGGTGCTCACACGCGAGCCCGTGCTCGGCACCATCGTCGCGATGACCCTGCTGTCGCTGTTCGCCATCGTCCTGCTGCCGCGCCAGTTCCACGTCACCGTCGTCGAGAACAACAGCGAGGCCGAGATCAGGCGGGCATCCTGGCTGTTCCCGCTCTATCTCGTGCTGATCAACCTGTTCGTCATACCGATCGCATTGGCTGGCCTGCTGACATTCGCGCCCGGGCAGGTCGACAGCGACATGTTCGTTCTGGCCCTGCCGCTTGCCGCCCATTCCGACCTGTTCACGATCGCCGCTTTTGTGGGTGGGCTTTCGGCGGCGACCGCCATGGTGATCGTCGAATCGGTAGCGCTCGCCATTATGGTGTCGAACGACATTGTCATGCCGCTCGTACTCCAGCGGCGCGAAGCCCTGATCACCGGGCGCGACGATGTCGGTGGCCTCCTGCTCATCGTTCGGCGAATGGCGATCTTCGCCATCCTATTTCTTGCTTACGTGTACTACCGCCTGGCGGGCGATGCGCAGCTCGCCTCGATCGGTCTTCTGTCATTCGCTGCCATTGCGCAGCTCGCGCCCGCTTTCTTCGGCGGCCTGATCTGGCGCCGGGGAACAGCGCGCGGTGCACTGGCGGGGATGACAGTCGGTATTCTGACTTGGGCCTATACGCTGCTGTTACCCAGTCTTGCGGACGCCGGCATCGTCGGTCGAAGCCTGCTCGCGCAGGGGCCATGGGGCCTGACTCTGCTGCGGCCGGAGGCGCTGATCGGTCTCGATCTCCCACCGCTTGCACACGGCGTGATCTGGAGCCTTTTGCTCAATGTGGCCGCGTATGTGGTGTTCTCGCTCGGACGGGTGCCAGCCTCAATCGAACGGGTGCAAGCCGACCTGTTCGTTCCCTCCCAGCTGACTCCGATCCCGCCGAGTTTCCGGCTGTGGCGCTCCTCTGTGACGATCGAGGAATTGGTCACGACCGTCGCGCGCTATCTCGGCGAGGAGCGAACGCGCACCTCTTTCGGCAGCTACGCCTTGACGCGTGGCATCAGCATTGATTCGAAGGCCGAGGCCGACTTCGAACTCCTGCGCTACGCCGAACATCTTCTTGCTTCGGCGATTGGGGCAGCCTCATCGCGTCTCGTGCTCTCGCTGCTGCTGCGCAAGCGCACGGTCTCGACCAAGGCGGCCCTAAAGCTTCTCGACGATGCCAATGCGGCGATCCATTACAATCGCGAGATCTTGCAGACCGCACTCGATCATGTGCGGCAGGGCATTGCAGTATTCGACAAGAATCTGCACCTCGTGTGCTGGAATCGTCAGTTCGGCGAAATCCTCGCGTTGCCACCGCAGCTTACTCGCGTTGGCACCCCGTTGGATCACCTCCTACGCTTCCATGCTGAGCATGGCGCAGCCGACAGAGACGTCGCCGACGTGTTCGTGCGCGAGCGGCTCGCGCGCTACGTCGCCAGCAGCGAGCCGTTTTTGGAGCGTTTCGCCGAACGCGACCTCGTGATGGAGGTGCGCGCGAATCCGATGCCGGATGGCGGCATCGTCACGACTTTCACGGACATTACGCCAAGCGTCAAAGCAGCGGAGGAACTTGAACGCGCTAACGAGTCGCTGGAGCGGCGCGTGCAGGAGCGGACGGAGGAGCTGACGCGCCTCAACACCGAACTCGGCCGCGCCAAAGGCGAGGCCGAACAAGCGAACGTCTCCAAGACACGTTTTCTCGCCGCCGCCAGTCATGACATCCTGCAACCGCTCAACGCCGCGCGCCTTTACGTCACCAGCCTGATCGAACGGCAGGGTGGCGGCAATGACGCCCAATTGGTCGGCAATATCGACGCTTCGCTTGATGCGGTCGAAGAAATATTCGGAGCACTGCTCGACATATCGCGACTCGATACCGGAGCGATGAAACCGGAAATCACGAGCTTTCGCATGGATGAGCTTTTGCGTCAGCTGGAAGTCGAGTTCACCCCGCTCGCGCAAGAGCGGGGATTGAGACTCCAATTCATGCCCTGCTCGCTCGCCGTGGAATCCGATCGGCGCCTGTTGCGCCGATTGCTTCAGAACCTCATCTCCAACGCGATCAAATACACGCCCCGGGGACGCGTGCTCGTTGGTTGTCGGCGCCGCCGGCGCCGGCTGCGTATCGACGTCTACGACACGGGCCTCGGCATTCCTTCATCGAAGAAACGCGCCATTTTCCAAGAATTTCACCGCCTCGATCAGGGTGCCAAGGTGGCCCGAGGCTTGGGGCTCGGTCTTTCTATCGTAGAGCGCATCGCGCGCGTCCTCGACTGCAAGATCGGCGTCGTTTCGACGGTCGGCCGCGGATCGCATTTCTCGGTCGAGGCGCCGCTCTCCGCGGCGGTTCCCGTGAAGCAGCACCAGCGCATGGCGCGTGAGGTCGATCGCATACAGCTCTCGGGCATCACCGTTCTGTGCATCGACAATGATCTGACGATTCTCGACGGCATGGAAACGTTGCTCGGGGGTTGGGGTTGTCGGGTCTTGAAGGCGCCGGATCTCGCGACCGCCATAGCAGTCACCGGAGAAGCCAAAATATCGCCTGACGGTCTTCTGGTGGATTACCACCTCGACGACGGCAGTGGGGTCACAGCCATCAAAGAGCTGCGTCGACGCTTCGGTGCCGGCCTCACAGCCATCCTGATTACGGCAGACCGGAGCCCGCAGGTGCGTGAAGAAGCCCGGGTGAACGGCGTTCAGGTGCTTAACAAACCGGTCAAACCGGCCGCCTTGCGCGCGCTCCTGACGCAATGGCGCATGCAACGGGTTGTGGCGGCCGAGTAGTTCTTCCGGTTCCCCTCGTCCGGGACAGGAGACGATCGCCAAGATACCCACAGTCGCAAGCTATAAATCAATGGCCAGCGCTTGCGGTCTGCGGCCATTGCCCGAGTTCGATTTTCGAGGCGGCGATCACTGCTTGCGTGCGGCTTTCAACCCCGAGCTTTTGCAGGATTGCCGAGACGTGCGCCTTGACGGTTGCCTCGGAGACACCGAGTTCGTACGCAATTTGCTTGTTGAGCAGGCCCTCCGACAACATCATCAGCACGCGTACCTGCTGCGGCGTCAACGACGCGAGCCGTGCCATCAATTCAGCGGTCTCGGCGTCCGACCCAACCCCCAGATCGATATCGGCAGGTGTCCAAATGCCACCCTCGAATACGCGGGCGATCGCTCCGCGCATGGCTTCGATCCCGAGCGTCTTGGGGATGAAACCCAGCGCTCCGAAATCCATGCAGCGACGGATCACGCCGGGATCGTCGTTCGCGGAGACCACGACGATCGGCACGCTTGGATACTGCGCACGCAAATACATTAGGCCGGAGAAGCCGCGCACGCCCGGCATACTCAGATCGAGCAGAATGAGATCGACTTCCCCACCATGCTCGAGCAGCTTCGCGACATCGTCGAAAGACCCGGCCTCGGCAATCTCCACCTTCTCGAACAGGCCCGACACTGCCTCGCGCAAAGCCCCGCGAAACAACGGGTGGTCGTCCGCAATAACCAGACGCGCCGAATCACCCACCCCCTTCACCTCCGCTTAGAGTCGTCTTGGGCCATATATGGCCATGCCTCACCAGCATACCACAATTTCAACATCGCAGGCCCGCTCTTCCTCGACTGCCGGACGGACGGCCATGTTCACTTTTGGCCTTGTGGGTTTAACAGCCAGATGAGGGGCCCGCAGCCGCAAGCGTTATATGGGTGGATTTCGCGGCCTGACAGCACCGCACCGGGCGCGACAAGGGGCCGCGATCATCGTTTGCTACCGATGAACTGCAGTATGATTTCACGCCGATGTGGTCGAGCGCGATGCTCGGCTACATAGACGCCCTGCCAAGTGCCGAGAGCGAGCGCGCCGTCGATCACGGGGACATTCAAAGATACGCCAGTGATCATGGTCTTGACATGCGCCGGCATATCATCGGGCCCTTCGACGTCGTGGATCCAGCCGGCATCCGTAGGGGCAAGGCGATCCAGTGCGCTCGCAAGATCCGTGCGCACGTCGGGATCCGCATTTTCCTGGATGACGAGGGACGCCGACGTATGGCGCATGAAAAGGAATAGGGCGCCATCTTTCGCGTTCGCATCGGCAATGAACCGCGCTACGTCAGACGTGATCTCCGTGAATCCCTCACCACGGGTTTCAACCAGAAGCTTCGTCGTCGCAATGATCTCCGGCGCAACGCTGACGATGGGTGACAATCGAGTACTCACCGCTGTCTCGCCGCAGGCCACTCAGGTCTTGTTCTGCAGGTCCTTCTGCAGCGTCACGATCACCTCGACGAAGCGACGCCATATCTTTTCGAAGAAGGTGACAACCTTGTCGAGATCGGCATCATTGGGCAGTTGCAGCCTCGGCGGCTCCTCCTTGGCGGCGGGCGGTTCCGGCCTGACAGCGCCGGGAAGCGGCAAATTGCGCGCGATGAGCTCTTTCTTGAGCGCGACGCTCTCGCCCTGCAGACGCGCGATTTCGGCCTCCAGCGCCGAGCGCTCGTCCGGTATGGCCTGACAAGCCCACCCTATCGGACGCTGGACACACATCGATACCTGGCCCGTTCGGCCGTCAAGCCGCACATATCCGTCATCGACGCGGTGGAAGGTATAGCGGGAGTCGGCCCCCTCCGGGGGCGGGCTTTGGGCCCAAGCCGCCGAGCCTGCAAGGGCCAGCCCGGCAACCGTGAATAGAACCATTCGGATCATGAGCTCTCTCCTGCGTCGCTACCGCGGACGTTCTGCGGCGGTAGCCAAGGGACGCGCCACGGTGCGAGCCGAAGCGGTCCGTCGGAGGAAGATTACCATCACCGCAGTCGACGAAGAAATCGCAACACGCGTTTGCGGCGGACGTCGGAAGGCGAGTCCTCGCCGCGCTCGGAACCGATCAAAACGAGCCTGTCCGGCTCGCCGCGGAGCTGGAATTTCATATTTATTCCCAGTAGCTTACCGCAAGGATGCCGATTCTTGACTCGTATGGACCCAGTCAGTATGGTCCGCGCGGCCTTGGGGCGGCGGAAGTATCGCGATCTTGCCTGGACCGTCGCGGGTGTCGAAGCATGGCCGACGACGCACGCGAAAGAGGCGATCGCGAACAACCTTCGCTTGACGAGGCGGCGCTCTCCGCAAGGTTGAAGCGTCTCGGCGAACGGCTCGGCCACGTCCATTCCGACCGTCCCTCCGAAAGTAGTGTGGGTCAACGCCCGACCGCCGATCCGTCGGCGATCGCGCGCGGCTTTCGGCTCTCGACCGAACTCGTGGCCGGGGTTCTGGTCGGTGCGGCGGTCGGATGGCTGATCGATCGTTGGCTGGGGATCTCGCCGTGGGGAATGATTGTGTTTTTGCTGCTCGGCTTCGCCGCGGGTGTTCTCAACGTGATGCGGGCAGCAGGGGTGGTTCCGACCAAAACGTTGGACCCGCCCAATTCGAATTGATGAAGAAAACCGCGCTTGCCTGATTGAGCGCACGGCGAAGGCTGGTCATGGATCCGATCCACCAGTTTGAGATCAAAAAGCTTTTTCCGATCGCTCATATTGGCGGGATGGAAATCGCTTTTACCAATTCGGCGCTGTTCATGCTGATCGGGCTCCTCCTGATCTTGCTGCTGATGCTTGGTGCCACCAGCTCCCGCGCCCTGATTCCTGGACGGCTACAGTCGGTCGCGGAGATCTCCTACGAATTCGTCGCCAACACGTTGCGAAGTACCGCCGGCACCGAAGGCATGAAATTCTTCCCGCTGGTATTTTCGCTCTTCATGTTCATCCTAGTGCTGAACGTGATGGGCATCATTCCCTATACTTTCACGGTCACCAGCCACATCATCATTACGGTTGCCCTTGCTCTGCTCGTCTTTTTCACGGTCATAGTTTATGGCTTTTGGAAAAACGGACTGCGCTTCTTCAAGCTGTTCGTGCCAAGTGGAATCCCGATCTACATTCTGCCTCTGGTAACGTTCATCGAAGTACTGTCGTTTCTTTCCCGGCCGGTCTCCCATAGCGTTCGGTTGTTCGCGAACATGCTCGCCGGCCACATTACACTGAAGGTGTTCGGGGGCTTCGTGACCATGCTGGGTGCGCTCGGCTTCCTCGGTTGGCTCGGAGCGGTCCTACCGCTTGGCCTCACCGTTGCGCTGACCGCGCTCGAGCTGCTGGTGGCGTTCCTGCAAGCTTACGTTTTCGCGATTCTCACGTGCATCTATCTCAACGATGCGATCCACCCGGGCCACTAACCCGCCCCGTTCATCAAACCTCGAAAAGGAGTTCTCTCATGGATCCTCAAGCCGCAAAAATGATCGGCGCTGGCATAGCCTGTATCGGCATGGGCGGCGCCGGCGTGGGCGTGGGCACGATCTTTGGCCACTATCTCGCCGCCGCCTTGCGCAATCCCTCCGCGGCACAGGGCCAGTTTGGCAACCTGATCTTCGGCTTCGCAGTCACCGAGGCGCTCGGCATCTTCTCGCTGCTGATTGCCTTGTTGTTGCTGTTCGCCCTCTAACGTCCCGACGATGACCTCAACGCGAGCGGTCTTTGCCACCGCGTGAGGTCCGGAGTTGTCGATGGCTCAGAAGAGCGCGCAGCCGGCTGGAACTGTCGAGCATATTCCCGCGAGCGAGCATGGTCGCGGGTTCCCGCCGTTCGACGCGCAGACGTTCGCTTCTCAGCTGTTCTGGTTCGCGTTGGCTTTTATTGCCCTTTACCTGTTGATGTCGCGGATCGCGTTGCCACGCGTCGGCTCGATCCTGGAGGCGCGCCGCCAGCGCGTCGAGAGCGATCTTGCGGAAGCACAGCGCCTGAAGAGCGAATCCGACGCTGCTATTGCGGCCAACGAGAAAGCATTGGCCGAGGCGCGCGGGCGCGCGCAAACCCTCGCCAATGAGACCCGCGAAAAAGCGGCGAAAGCGGCCGAAGCTCGTCGTAAAGAGGTGGATGCGAAGCTCCAGGCCCGCATCGCCGAAGCCGAGAAAGCGATTGCCGCGACCCGATCAGCCGCGATGGCGAATGTGCACGGCATCGCCAGCGACACCGCACCCGCCATCGTACAGCGACTGGCCGGCGTTACACCGGCGAGCGAAGAGGTCGCCGAAGCCGTCACGAATGTGCTCAAGCACTGAGATCGCACATGTTCGAAGCTGAATTCTGGGTCGCCGTAGCCTTCGTTATCTTCGTTGGCGTCCTCGGCTATCTCAAGGTGCACAAGCTCGTGGTGAAGAGCATCGACGACCGCCGCGATCGTATCAAGCTGGAGCTGGACGAGGCGCGCCGTCTCAAAACGGAAGCGGAAGCCCTGTTTGCCACCTACCAGCGCAAGCTGCAGGAAGCCGAACACGAGGCGCAAGCGATCATCGCCGGCGCCAAGACCGAGGCCGAACGACTTGCCGTCGAGGCAGAAACGAAGATCCAGGAGTTCGTCGAGCGGCATACGAAGATGGCCGAAAGCAAAATCTCTCAGGCCGAGGCGCAGGCCCTAGCCGACGTGCGCTCGGCCGCCGCAGAGGCCGCCGTTGCCGCAGCCGAAAGAATCTTGACCCATACCGTCAAGGGCAAGGTCGCCGACGATCTCATCGTCAAAGGGATCGCCGACCTCAAGGGTAAGCTCAATTAACCCTCTTCTCGCTCGCTCCCAACGCAAACAATCTGTGCAAAAGAATCCCGTCGTGGCATAACGCCCGAGTTTTGCCACTTGCGCGCGATTTCTAGTGCGGGCGCATTGATTCGTTGGACAGCCTGATCTGGCCGATGTGGGGGGCGCGCTGGCGCGGTTTCCGTGATCATCTTCGATTGCAACGGTGTGCTGGTCGACAGTGAACAACTCGCTGCAACGGTTGCCGCGCACGAATTCACGCGCATTGGGATTCCGATTACGTCCGAACTCGTCATGCGCTATTTCTTCGGGCGCCGTCCAGCCGATATGTTTGCCGCCGTCGAGGCAGCGACCCGCCGCAAGTTGCCCACGAATTTTGCCGATACAGTCGCGGCCGCAACGCTTGACCGTTTCCGTGTCGAGTTGCGCGCCATGCCGCACGCCGCGCATGCGCTGACTTGGTTACGCGGGCCGAAATGCGTGGCTTCGTCCTCCGGTCGCGACCGCGTCCGGATGAGCCTGGAAATCACGGGCCTGGTACGGTTTTTCGACTCTCAGTTTTCCGCCAGCGATGTGCCCAATGGCAAGCCCGCGCCAGACCTGTTCCTTCATGCCGCTGCGCGGATGGGGGTTCAGGCCTGCGATTGTATCGTGATCGAGGACTCACCTGCTGGTGTGACTGCTGCCACGGCGGCAGGAATGGCGGTTATTGGCTTTGTCGGCGGCAGTCATGCGAGCGCCCCTCTCGGCGAGCAACTGATCCAGGCCGGCGCGCGCACCGTCGTTGCCGACCTGCGACATCTGAAGAGTACCGTAGTTGGCCTGCGCGGGTGGTAGCTGACGCGGCTTATTGCTGACGCGGTGCCAGCTTCCTCGCGCTTTTCGCCGTCTTCTTCTCGTTCTTGTCGCCGATTTCGTCAAATCCGACATAGATGACGTAAGCATCGACCTCCGAGCGCGACGGAACCGGAAAGGTGAGGCCTTCTTCAACATCAACGAATTGCACGTGGGTTTGATCCGGCCCCACGGTCACCGGAAGCCGCTTGAACTTGGTGGCGATAGTCTTGGGCTGCGGACCCTCCCGGACCACCGCATAGCGCAGCGGTACATCGACCTGGCCGGGGGTCCCCATTGGTCCAAGGATGACGCGCCCCTGAACGCCTACCTTGATCGTCATGACACCGCCTTGCACCAGACACTCGCGGGCGGTCTGGCCGAAGGAGAGCTGGTAGCGCAAATCCCCCGCGGTCGCTTGGCCGCTCTTCGCCGCAATCTCCAAAGTGGACGCCCCAGTGCGAATATCGACGCCGGGACATTCGATGTCCGGTGAAGAAGGCGTCGGCGATGCCGGCTGCGTTACGCCCGGCTTGGCGCTGGAGAAAAGGCCGGCAAACCTGTTACTGATCGAGGAGACGGTGTCAGACGAGCCGATGCTGGATGCCAAAGAGCAGCCAGACAGCAGCATGGCACCCATCAGCAGCGTCAACGCGCGGCCCCCGCCGCGCATTCGCCTGTCGTCACGCCCCGGACGCATTGAAATAACTCGAGTTTTTCCTGGCAGAAGCTCCCGCTCCGTGCCTTATATCAATCAAACCATGGCGACCCCAAGGCGGATCGGGGATCAGGGTGACGGGTCGTCCTTGATCCGGGCGTAAAGCAGGTGGTCCTGCCAGGCCCCATCGATGCAAAGATATTGCCGGGCAAAGCCCTCGCGTTTGAAACCGGTTCTTTCCAGCAGCCGGACCGAAGCGACGTTGGCCGGAATGCAAGCGGCTTCGATCCGGTGAAGCTTGAGGGTGCCGAATGCGAACGGAATCATGGCGGTTACGGCGGCCGTCATATGACCTTGGCGTGCATGGGCCGCCCCCATCCAATAGCCGAGGCTGCCTGCCTGTGCGCAACCCCGACGAATGTTGGCGAGCGTCAGCCCACCAACGAGAACGTCATCGCTCTTGCGAAAAACGAAGAATGCATAGGCAAGGTCGCCGCGCTGATCCTCTGAATAACGCTTGATACGACGGCGAAAGGACGAGCGGGCAAGGTCGTCAGCCGGCCAGGCGGGCTCCCAGGGGGTGAGAAAATCACGGCTTGCCTCGCGCAGCGCCGCCCATTCGGCATGATCGGACATCTGCGGCGCTCGCAGCACCACCCCCTCACCCGAGACCGCGGGCATTAGGTCGGACAAGCTTACGGTGCGGAAGAAGGCCATAGTGATCAGTCAGCGGACGACGGATGGCGGACGTTTAGGAACGGACTGCTCCTTCTGTACGCGGTCGTGCAGTGCCGGTCATCCGGCTTTAGGCCGCCCGACGGACGAGACTGTCGGCAATCGTGGCCGCGCTTTCAAGCCCGTTACCCGGACCGAGCGCGGCGACCGCGGGTCGTCCACGCGCAATCAGGGCGCGCCCGGCGGCACGGGCGCTCGCAACCGTTACGGCTTCGATTTTTCCCACCAATTCGTCGAGTGGAATGGGTCGGCCCCAGTGGAGTAGCTGGCGCGCGAGTTGCTCGGCGCGGGCGCTGGAGCTCTCGAGTGCCATCAGCAATCCGGCTTTCATCTGTGCCTTTGCTCGCGCCACCTCCGCCTCATTGAGGGTTTCGGCCGCGCCATTGATCTCGTCCACGACGACGCGCATCAGCTCGGCCACGTCGGCCGCATCGGTCCCGGCGTAGAGGCCGAACATTCCGGTATCTGAATATGGCGCATGGAACGCATAGATTGCGTAGCAGAGGCCGCGCTGCTCGCGCACTTCCTGAAACAATCGCGATGACATGCCCCCGCCGAGCACGCTCGTGAACACCTGCAGGCTGAACAGGTTGGGATCGCGCTGCGGTATTCCGTCCATGGCAAGCGCAATGTGCACCTGCTCCAGGTCGCGCCTCTCGATACGCGAGCCGCCGACGAAGCGCGCCGGCTCGGGCGTCGGCGCGCGAGGGCCGGTGAAACTCGCGAACAACCTTTCCACTTCCGCCACCACCGCGTGGTGCTCGACCGCGCCCGCCGCCGCGATCACCATGTCCGGTCCGCGATAATTGCGCGTGAGGTAAGCGGCAAGCCGCTTGCTATCGAAAGATCGCACGGTCGCCGGCGTGCCGAGAATTGAACGGCCGATCGGCTGACCGGCAAAGGCGGTCTCCTGCAGCCTGTCCCAGATCAGGTCATCCGGCGTGTCTTCGGAGGCGCCGATTTCCTGCACGATGACGTTCTGTTCCCGCCGGAGTTCATCGGGATCGAACGTGGGATCTGCAAGGATGTCGGACAGCACGTCGAGCGCCAATGGCACGTCGGCTCGCAGAACGCGCGCGTAGTAGGCGGTCGTCTCGATCGAAGTTGCGGCGTTGAGGTCGCCCCCTACCGCCTCTATCTCCTCAGCGATTTGGCGCGCGGTACGCCGTGGGGTGCCCTTGAAGGCCATGTGCTCGAGCAGGTGCGATATCCCGTGCTCGTCCGGGCGCTCGTCCCGGCTGCCGGATCCGACCCAAACTCCGAGGGAGGCAGTTTCCAAATGCGGCATCGCGTCGGTTACGATCGAAAGCCCGGTGGATAGGCGTGTGACTTCGACGCTCATGCGGCGGCTCCTTCGTGTGCGGCGCGACTGCGGGAAAGGATGTGACGTTCGACTGCCATTGGATCGACCGGCAAGGTAGTGACTCGCTCCCGACGCTGATCGAGGTTGGCCAACCATTGAGGTAACGCCGGCCGGACGCCGCAAGCTGCCTCTACGGCGTCGGGAAACTTGGCGGGATGGGCGGTTCCCAGCACCACCATCGGAATCGACGGATCGCGAGTATCCTTCTCGGCGACCGCGACGGCCACGGCGGTGTGCGGATCGATGAAATGTCCCGTTTCGCGAAGCATGGTGCGAATGGTCGCCGCAGTCTCCTCTTCGTCAGCGCGGTCTGCCGAGAACACTGCGCGCATGCTTGAGAGCGCGCGTTCCGAGAGGGCGAACCGGCGCGATTGCTCAAGCGAGGACATGAGCCGACGCACCGAGCCGCCGTCGCGGCCGTAGGCGTCGAACAACAGGCGCTCGAAATTCGACGCCACCTGGATATCCATGGAAGGCGAGGACGTGGCCACCACGTCGTGCAGATCGTAGATGCCGGTCGCCATCGTACGGGCAAGGATGTCGTTGACGTTCGTGGCGACCACGAGGCGATCGATGGGCAACCCCATGCCGAGCGCGACATAGCCCGCGTAGACGTCACCGAAATTGCCGGTGGGCACCGTGAAGGCAATATTGCGGCGCGGCGCGCCGAGCGCGACCGCGGCGGTGAAGTAGTAGACAACCTGGGCCACGATGCGCGCCCAATTGATGGAATTCACACCCGAGAGCCGCGCCTGATCGCGGAAAGCATGGTGATTGAACATGCTCTTCACGATCGCCTGACAGTCGTCGAATGTGCCTTCGATCGCCAGCGCGTGGACGTTATCTTCCTCGGCCGTTGTCATCATGCGTCGCTGGACGTCGGAAACGCGCCCCTGCGGAAACAGCACGAAGAGATCCACGCGCGCGCGGCCGCGAAACGCCTCGATCGCAGCGCCACCCGTGTCGCCCGAGGTCGCAACCACAATAGTGGTGCGCTCCCCGCGACTGGTGAGCATCTGGTCCATGAGCCGAGCAAGGAGTTGCATGGCCAGATCTTTGAACGCGAGCGTCGGCCCATGGAACAATTCGAGGATGAAGTCGCTCACGCCGAACTGGGTCAACGGAGCAACTGCCGGATGCCGGAAATGGCCGTAGGCCTCGCGCGTCATGCGGGCAAGGTCGTGCTCGGCAATGGCGTCACCGACGAAAGGGCGGATGACCTCGACTGCGACTTCCGCATAAGGCCGGCCGGCAAAGCCCGCGATCGTGTCCGCGTCGAGTTGCGGCAAGGCTGCGGGAACGTAGAGGCCACCGTCGCGCGCAAGCCCCGCCAACGTCGCCTCGGCAAAGCCGAGCGGCGGGGCCTCACCCCTGGTGGACACATAGCGCACGGGCTTGGGCTCTCCGTTCGAGGCTACGCCGCCGGTGCGCTGGGCATCGCCTGCCCAACGGAAAGACCACATAACCCATTGAATTCACTTATTTTCCCGGCAATGCACGAGCCATGCGGGAGGCACCGGCGCGAACATAGTGGGAAGGGCAGCCTTTCACAAGGACGCGCCCAGCACGCGACTCAGGCCTACCGGGCGGATTGATTACGGCCGCGGAGCCAGAACGCAAACATCACCACGACCACCGCGGCGAGCCCATACCATGTGATGGCGTATTGCAAATGTTCGTTGCGCAAGTTCACGTTGAGCGTGCCGGCGCGCGGGAGGCCGCTGGCCGGCTGCGGGCTTTCCAATTCGATGAAGAACGGCGCGACGTCACCCCAACCCTTGGCGGATGCGATCGCCACCGGATCGCGTACGAACCAGAGATTGTGCCCAGGATCGTCACTCGGCGAGAAGGCGCCGCGGGGTTGCGGCCACCGCATCACCCCGACCATGTCGACCGTTCCCGTGATCTGGTCGTTGGAGCGGATCACCTCATCTTGTCGCCCCTCCGGGACGAAGCCCCGGTTGACCACAACAGTTCCGCCAGCGACGAGGCGAACGGGCGCCAAAACCCAATAGCCGGGTCCGGACACATCGCTGCGCAGCGCCGAGCCACCGGCATAGACAAGCGCTTCCGAGCCAGAGAGGAGCGCAGCTGGAAATCTTACATGACGGAACTCATCGTCAGTCGGATCAAGCGTGGCCCACCGCTCACGCGGCGGGAGATCGGTCGGCGCAGCGGAAAGACGTTGCTCAAGCGTCTCGATCAAGCCTTCCTTCCAGGCCTTGCGCTGAATTTGCCAAGTACCGAGCCCGATGAAGGTTACGAACGCCACGAGTGCGAACGCGGCTGGGATCGCAAGGCCGGCGCGCAGGCGCCGGGCCGGCGTAACCTTCACGGGGCCCCACCGCCGGTGAAGCGGCCCTCCTCGGCCTTGTTATGGTACTGCAACGCGATCAGAAGCCCCTTGACGGGGCGCAACGGCAACACTGCCGTGATCAGGATCAGCGGTCCCCATAGTAGCGCGTGCACCCAATATGGCGGCGCGTAGAGGATTTCCACCGCCAAGGCTGAGCCCGCCACAATGAACCCGGAAAAGAACATGACGAAGAATGCCGGTCCATCGGCCGAATCGACAAAGGAGAAGTCGAGATCACAGGACTCACAACGTGGACGCAGGGTGAGAAATCCCTGAAACAGCCGACCCTTCCCGCAGCGCGGACAGCGTCCCAGGAGGCCGGCCACGATGGGTGATGGAGCGGCGGGGGGATCAGTCACGTTTTCAAACCTGTCTGGCACACGGTAACCGCGAAATGGCGTGCCGCGCCTCGATTCTCAAGGCCAGGCCGCACCATATCGACCCGACCCACGACCGGCAGTCACCGCAAAGGCAAGAGGTCCGCCATCATGGTCGGAATGAATTCCGAAACCGTAGGATGGATGTGCATCGCCCGTTGCAGGACCGTGGACGGTGCCTTGGCATACATGGTGTCGAGAATGCAATGAATGACTTCGTCGCCTGAAAGTCCGAGGAGCGCTGCGCCGAGAATTTGCTTGGTCTCCTGATCGACAAGGATCTTCATGAAACCTTTGGTCTCGCCTTTCTCGTAGGCCCGGCTCACGTCCTCCATGGCCATGGTCGCGATCAGCGCAGGCCGGCCGGACTTCCGGACCTCCGCCTCCGTCATGCCGGCGCGTCCGAGCGGCGGATCGATATAGAGGGCATAGGCCGTGATGCGGTCGGTGACACGCCGGTGACCGCCATCCAGGAGGTTCGCTGCAACGATCTCAAAATCGTTATAGGAGGTATGGGTGAAGGCACCGCGCCCGTTGCAGTCACCCAAGGCCCAAATGTCGGGCACGCTCGTGCGCAACTGGTCATCGACCTCGATGTAACCACGCGAGTCCGTAACGACACCGGCCTTCTCGAGGCCAAGATCGTCCGTGTTTGGTCTCCGGCCGACCGCCAACAACAGGTGAGAGCCGTCCACCTGAGACCGTACCCCCGCGGTTTCGATTGTCACGGCAATGCCGGCGCCGCCTTGCTTTCTCACTTCGACAGCCTTGCTATTGACGCGAATATCGATGCTTTCCGCCCTGAGAATATCGGCAATGGCACGCGAGACATCCTCATCCTCGCGCGAGATCAGACGCGGTGCGGGCTCGATCACGGTCACGTCGCTTCCGAAGCGACGATAGAGCTGCGCGAACTCGAGGCCGATATAGCTTCCTCCGAGCACGATCAGATGCGCCGGCAGAAAATCGACGTTCATCATCGAGCTGTTGGTCAGGTAGGAAATTTCGTCGAGGCCCGGAATCGATGGAATGATGGCCCGTCCGCCGACATTGACGAAGATCTTGTCGGCTCTGAGCACCTCATCGGCGACCTTGATCTCTTTCGGTCCGATGAAGCTGGCGTGGCCCTCATGGACCGTACATCCCTTCAACGTCTTCAAGGACCGCTCGACAGCCGCGCGCGATACGCCCGTAACGGCATCCTTGCGCGCCTTCACCGCCTTCATGTCAATACTCACCGTCCCGCTGAGGGCCACACCATACTCGGCAGCACGGCGCGTAAGATGCGCCGCGTAGCCGCTCGCGATCAGCGTCTTGGTCGGGGTGCAGCCAGTGTTGATGCAGGTGCCGCCGAAAAGCTTGCGCTCGATGATCGCGACTTTCCAGCCTGCGGCCACCAGCCGTCGCGCCAGGGCAGGACCCGCCTGTCCGGTTCCGATGACTATCGCATCGTAATCCGCCATGACGGACCTCCAGTCTCGTCCTTCTCAACAGCAGGTACGATCGAGAGCACAACGGCCAGACACTCGGCCGCATGCAAGAATTCACGGCTCGACGATGAAATCCGGAGTCCGCACGTGGATCTCACGAGTGGTGTAACCACGGCGGTTGGCCTTCGGCCTAGGCCAGCGCCGAGGGCACACCGTTCCGCGACATGTGACCGCAAATGCGCATCGGCGGGCGCGGCCGGTCCCGGTTCGCGATCCGACCACCGCCAAGTGCCGACCGGCGCTAGTGGCCGGCAGCGTGCGCGGCGCCTTCGCCGCCGGAACCCCACACGTAGATGCAGGCGAACAGGAATATCCAGACCACGTCCACGAAGTGCCAGTACCAAGCGGCGAATTCGAAGCCGAGATGCTGCGTCGGCGTGAAGTGACCGAGGTAGGCGCGGATTAGGCACACGATCAGAAACGTCGTGCCGATGATGACATGGAAGCCGTGAAAGCCGGTCGCCATGAAGAAGGTGGCGCCATAGACGTTGCCGCTGAAAGTGAACGCCGCGTGGCTATATTCGAAGGCCTGCACGCAGGTGAACGTCAAGCCAAGCACAATGGTCAGTATCAGGCCCCACTTGAGCCCCTGACGGTCGTTCTCCAGCAGCGCATGATGCGCCCAGGTCACGGTTGTTCCGGAGGTGAGCAGGATGAGCGTGTTCAACAGCGGAAGGTGCCAGGGATCGAAGGTCTCGATGCCCTGCGGCGGCCACACTCCGCCGAACAACTGCTCACGAGTGATCTGATGCATATCGGCCGGGAACAGCGCGCTGTTAAAGTAGGCCCAAAACCACGCGACGAAAAACATGACTTCGGACGCGATGAATAGGATCATCCCATAGCGATGAGAGATCTGGACGACCTGGGTGTGGTAGCCTTCATGAGTCGCCTCACGAGCAACATCGGTCCACCATCCGAGCATCGTGTAGAGAATGCCGATCACGCCGACACCGAAAATATATGGTGCCGCCGGGAACATGTGGTGCATCCAGGTGATGCCCCCGACTGCCGCCACGAACGCGGAAACCGAACCGAGCGCCGGCCACGGGCTGGGCTCGACCAGGTGATAATCGTGTTGCGGCTTGGCGTGAGCGTCGGCCATCTTGGATCTCTCCGTCTCTCCGTGGGCCACGAGGGTCCCTGGCGGTCATTCCCTTATTACGTCAGCTTCGTCCGGGCGCAAGCGCCGCCCCGCTGCCGACCCGTGGCGCCTCGGGCTGACGCGTCGGATACATGGTGTAGGACAGCGTGATGGTATCGAGACCGTCCTGCTCCCAATCCTTCACCAGCTCGGGATCCACGAAGAACACGACCGTCATGTCGCGCTTCTCGCCACCCTTGAGCCGCTGATCGGTGAAGCAAAAGCAGTTGATCTTCGAGAAATAGATGCCCGCCGTCGGCGGCGAGACGTTGTAGGAGGCAACGCCAACCGTCTCGCGCGCCGATTCGTTGACGACGCTGTAGCTCACAGTCACGACCTCGCCGATCCTGACCTCGATTGAATTCTGCTCGGGCTCGAAACGCCAAGGCAGCCCGCCGGCGACGTTGGCATCGAAACGGATCTTGAGCTTGCGATCGAGAATGTGAGAGGGCGCGGCGGTAGCGACCTGAGTGGTTCCACCGAAGCCAGTCGTGCGGCAGAACCAGTTATACAGTGGCACGGCCGCATATGCCGCTCCCACCATGGCTGCGACGAACACACCGCAAGCCGTCGCGACGATGATGTGGTTGCGCCGCTGGGAGGACGTGTTCGGGGTTTCCATCGCGATCACAACGGACGGTTCAGCACGCCCGGTCCCTTCACCAGCGTGACGACATAGAACAGGATGACAAGGGCTCCGAGCGCCAGCGCAATCGCGATCGACCGCGCGCGGCGACTGCGTTTCTGCTGCTCGCTAAGGACGATTGTCGGTGGCTTTTCGTCCATATCATCACCAGGCCTCAACCGCCGAAGCCGCCGAGCACGCCCTCGACCAGCAGCACCGCGAAGAGCACGAACAGATAAAGGATCGAAAAAGCGAAAAGATGGTGCGCCGCGCGGTCGGCGCGTGCACCTTCACGCTCGTTTCGCACGCGCCAAGCGAACGCGACCATGAAAAGCCCGGCCACCAGCGCGGTGATTCCATAGACCGCGTCGGCATAGCCGAACAGCCACGGCGCGAGGCCGACCGGCACCAGCGTGATGGAGTAAAGCAGGATCTGCCGCCGCGTCTCCGTTCCCCCGGCAACGACCGGGAGCATCGGGATGCGGGCGCGGGCATAGTCTTCGGTGCGCGTAAGCGACAGCGCCCAGAAATGGGGCGGCGTCCAGAAGAAGATGATGAGAAACAGCAGCCACGGCTCGAGCGAAATGCCGCCAGTGGCCGCGGCCCAGCCGATCATGGGGGGGAACGCGCCCGCCGCCCCGCCGATAACGATGTTCTGCGGCGTGGAGCGCTTGAGCCATGCCGTATACACGACGATGTAAAAGAAAACGGTGAATGCAAGCAGACCGGCCGCCAGCCAACTCACCAGCAGGCCGAGCGTGCCGACCGAGAATCCAGCGAGCACGATCCCGAAGGCCAGCGCTTCCCCGGGCGCGATGCGGCGCTGTGGGATGGGGCGGTTCGACGTGCGCGTCATCACCGCATCGATGTCGGCATCGTACCACATGTTGAGCGCGCCGGCCGCACCCGCCCCGACCGCAATGCACAGCAGCGCTGTGAAGGCGATCACGGGATGCATATGCCCGGGTGCGATGACGAGGCCGACCAGCGCCGTGAAGACGACAAGAGACATGACCCGGGGCTTCATCAGCGCCACATAGTCGCCGACGCTCGCGATGCTCGGCTCGTGGCCGGCCGAAACCACGCTGCCTGCCGTGAACTCTGCGCCTTCACTTACCAGTAGCGACATCGATCCTGTACTCAGCTGTCTGATGACCTACCCAATGGCGCCAAGTCCACCGCCAATGGGACGTCGCCGCCCTCACTTGATCAGCGGCAACTCGTTGTATTGGTGGAACGGAGGCGGCGAAGGCAGTGTCCATTCGAGCGTGGTGGCGCCTGCCCCCCATGGATTGTCTGCCGCCCGCTCCTTACGCATGAACGCCTGGGCAACGCCGAAGAAGAACACCAGCGCGCCAAACCCCGAAAGGTAGGATCCGAGCGAGGAGACCAGGTTCCAGCCAGCGAACGCGTCGGGATAGTCGGCGATGCGCCGCGGCATGCCGGCGAGCCCGAGGAAGTGTTGCGGGAAGAAGACGATGTTGACGCCGACAAAGGTGAGCCAGAAGTGCAACTTGCCCATCGTCTCCGAGTACATGTAGCCGCTCATCTTTGGAAACCAGTAGTACCAGCCGGCAAAGATGGTGAAGACGGCCCCGAGCGAGAGCACATAATGGAAGTGCGCCACCACGTAATAGGTGTCCTGCAGCGAGCGGTCGACGCCGGCGTTGGCAAGCACCACGCCGGTGACGCCCCCGACTGTAAACAGGAAGATGAAGCCGATCGCCCAGAGCAACGGCGTCTTGAACTCGAGCGAGCCGCCCCACATGGTGGCGATCCAGGAAAATATCTTCACGCCCGTAGGCACCGCGATCACCATCGTGGCAACCACGAAATAGGCCTGTGTGGCGGTGGACATTCCGACCGTATACATGTGGTGCGCCCACACCACGAACCCGATGCCGCCGATCGCCACCATGGCGTAGGCCATGCCGAGATACCCGAACACCGGCTTTTTCGCGAAGGTCGCGACCACCTGGCTGATAATGCCGAAGCCCGGCACGATCAGGATGTAGACTTCCGGGTGCCCGAAGAACCAGAACAGGTGCTGGAACAGGATCGGGTCACCGCCGCCGCCCGGCGAGAAGAACGTCGTGCCGAAATTGCGGTCGGTCAACAGCATGGTGATGGCGCCGGCGAGGACCGGCAGGGCGAGCAACAACAGGAACACCGTTACCAACTGCGACCAGACGAACAGCGGCATCTTGTGCAGCGTCATGCCGGGCGCGCGCATATTAAAGATGGTGGTGATGAAATTGATCGCGCCGAGGATCGATGAGGCGCCGGCAAGGTGCAGCGCGAGGATGGCGAAATCGACGGCAGGGCCTGGATGGCCGGTGGTCGACAACGGCGCATAGATCGTCCATCCCGCCGCGACGC
>Ga0207648_10001017_pt1 | contig 31573 bp, 27 predicted proteins | sample KBSMisM32_FD_184310 | JGI IMG/M metagenome (GOLD analysis project Ga0207648, IMG submission 184310) | Miscanthus rhizosphere microbial communities from Kellogg Biological Station, Michigan, USA - KBS Miscanthus M3-2 (SPAdes) (version 2) | ecosystem: Host-associated > Plants > Roots >... | reverse complement strand
AGGCGTTGTTGGAGATCGCCACCACGAGGTTGCCGGTGTCGGACCGCCACGGCATCAACTGCGCGGCGTACGTGTTGGTTCGTCCGTCGGCGGTGCGGGTCGGGACCGTCACGGTGTGCCAGGTCGTCCATGGACCCTGCGGCGCGGCGGCGACGTCGACACGAACCGCGGTGCCGTTCCACTCGTCGGCCTTGACGACCGAGATCCACATCCCGTCGATGAGGCGGGGCAACATCGGGTTGGCCTGTCCGTTCGGAGCCGTGCTGATGGGAGCAGCGCGTGCCCGGTTGGCGACCCATGACGTTCCGTTCCAGTAGGTCGGTTGCATGTCGAACCGACCCACCGGCACCCGGGCGAGGAACACCTGGGACGGCGGCGGCGATGCCGGATCGGGCAGATCGAACTGGTCGTATGACCAACCGAACAGGTAGGTGAAGGCCGTATCGGACTCCACCGCCGTGCCGTAGACGACGTCACCGGCGGATGCCGGCGCCGGGGCGAACGAGATGAGATCGAACGTGGCGATGTCGAACCGGGCGAGCCACACCGAAACGGGATGTGCGGGCGGTGCCGCACCGGAGCCGAGCTCATTGGCCATCTCGACGTAGAAGATGTCGAGTTGACCGGTTCGATCGACACCTCCGCCCATCGGCCAGAACCAGTGGCTGCATGACGCGGTCATCTCGGCGCCGACGTACGACGCGTCAGTAACCGCGCAGTGCGGGCCCGGTGTGACAGGGCCGTGGAGCGTGGTGAAGCAGTTGCCGGACTGGACGATCAACGCGTTGTGGGCAAAGCCCGTCGGTGGTCGCAACGTGTCGGACCGCGTGCCGGGTGTCGCGGAGATGAATGCGTCCTGCACGGTCCACACGTACCGCCCGTCCGGCAAGGCGATGACCCGGGTGGTGTCGAAGCCGACGAGATCGGCGACCTCGTTGGCGATGAAGTTATTGAGACTGGCGGTGTCCGTGCCTGCTGCGCATTGCGTGCTGGTGTCGGCGTGGACGGCGCGGGGTGGCACGACCGCGACACCGATCGCGATCAACGCGACGGTGAGCACGCGTGCTCGACACCCGCCCATCGACGAAGGATAAATGATGCCGCCTCGTTCGGATAGGTCGGGTCCTGAGGCCGCACCTAGGGTTCGCGCCATGACGGATCCGTTGCAACTCGCACTCGTCGGTCTCGGTCGCATGGGCACGGTGCATGCGAAGGCCCTCGCCGGTCTTTCCGAGATCGACGTCGTCGCCGTCGCCGATCCGAGTGCCGACGCCCGGGCTGCGGCGGAAGAGCTGTTTCCGGCTGCACGCCTGCTCACCGAACCCACCGATGCGTTCGGGCTCGACGGCGTCGAAGCCTGTCTGCTGGCGACGCCGACGCCGCTGCACCCTGGTCAGGTTCGTGCCGCGATCGCGTCCGGTCTGCACGTGCTGTGCGAGAAGCCGCTGTCGCTCGATCCGGCAGAGGCGATGGAGCTGCACGACGCCGCGACTCGAGCCGGACGGGTTCTGCAGCTCGGTTTCTGGCGACGCTTCGCACCTCCGTGGAGGGCCGCGAAGGATGCTCTCGACGCCGGCAAGATCGGGTCGCCGCTCTACATGCGGTTCTCGCAATGGGACGCCGATCCGCCGCCCGCGACCTTCTGCGATCCGGCGGTGAGCGGCGGCCTGGCGATCGACTGTGGCGTGCACGAGTACGACCTCGCCGAGTGGTTCAGTGGTCGACGTGTCGTTCGCGTTCGTGCTCACGCCGCGCCGATCGTCGACCAATCGCTGGCGGACATCGGTGACGTCGACAACCTTGTCGCCGTGCTGGAGATGGACGGGGGATCGCTGGCCACGGTCGATCTCTCTCGCAACTGTCGCTATGGCGACGACGTGCGCAGCGAGATCCTCGGTTCGCAGGGGGCGTTGCTGATCGACCTGCTGCCGCGCGGTCGGGTGCGTCTCGGCGCATCTGCCGGGATGGTCGACCTCGAAGACGTCGACGTCGACGACGTCACCTCCTGCGGCGTGGCGAATCAGGCAATCGCATTTGCCGCGGCGATCCGTGGCACCGGGCCGCTGGGCCCCGGCGCGATCGCCAGCGCTCGGGCGACGCTGATCGGGCACGCGGTGCAGCAGTCGATCAACACCGGCGAGCCCGTCGATGTCGAGCCCATCGGCATCGGCTGATGGCTGACGATTCGGAAGGGCTGGCGGAAGGCTGGTAGTCAGCCGGAGGTGCTGAGGGGCGCGTCCTGGTGGCCGAGGTTGCGCTCGCCGGACTCGATGGCCTCGAGGAGGTGGATCGAGATGTCGGCGACGCGAACCTCGGTCTCTTCGACTCCGGCGGCCTTCACGCCGTCGTCGAGCATGATGTAACAGAACGGGCAGGCGGTGGCCACACGCGATGCGCCGGTGGAGATCGCTTCGCGCGCCCGCTCGTCGTTGACCTTGGTGCCGATCGACTCTTCCATCCACATCCGTGCCCCACCGGCGCCGCAGCACATCCCCTTCGTGCCGTTCCGCGGCATCTCGACGACTTCGATGCCCTTGATCGACGCGACCACGTTGCGCGGCGCGAGGTAGACGTCGTTGTGGCGTCCGAGGTAGCAGGAGTCGTGATACGTGATGCGCTCTTCGAGGGTCGCCATCGACACGTCGAGTTGCCCGGCTTCGATCAGCGATTCGAGCAGCTGCGAATGATGCACCACTTCGTAGTTGCCGCCGAGTTGCGGGTACTCGTTCTTCAGCGTGTTGAAGCAGTGCGGGCACTGCGTGATGATCTTGCGCACACCCATGCCGTTGAGCATCTCGACGTTGGGCATCGCCAGCATCTGGAAGAGGTACTCGTTGCCGCTGCGCCTTGCCGGATCGCCGGTGCACATCTCGCTGGGCCCGAGGATGGCGACGTCGATGCCGGCCCGCTGCAGGAGTTTGGCCATCGCCTGCGTGACCTTGCGGTTCTTGTCGTCGAACGAGCCGGCACAGCCGACCCAGTAGAGGTACTCGGCGGTGATCGGCTCGCCCGGATCGATGATCGTGACACCGTCGATGTTCTTGGCCCAGTCGCCCCGTTCACCCTGGTTCATGCCCCACGGGTTGCCCTGGTTCTCCATCGCCCGATAGGCGTTGCCGAGCTCGGCGGGGAAGTTGCTCTCCATCAGCGACAGGTAGCGACGCATGTCGAGGATCTTGTCGAGGATCTCGATGTTGACCGGGCAGATCTCGTCGCACGCCTTGCAACTCGTGCACGCCCACAGCTCCTCGGGGGTGATCCGCTCGAAGAGGGAGTTGGACGAGATCGTGATCTCCGAGTCGGTTCCGAGCGGAGGGCTGACGTGGCCGTGCGCAGCCGTTGCCGCCATCACCTCGCCGGTCTTCAACACGATCTCGCGCGGGTCGAGCGGCTTTCCGGTTGCGTGCGCCGGGCACACGCTGGTGCACCGTCCGCACATCGTGCACGCGTCGGTGTCGAGCAACTGCTTCCACGTGAAGTCTTCGACCACCGCGGCGCCGAACGTCTCCAGCGATGTCTCGGTGAGGTTCGGCATCGCCTTCATCGCGCCCTTCGGACGCTCGCGATCGCGCAGGTACATGTTGAGCGGCGACGTGAACATGTGCCGCAACATCGTGATCGGCAACAGGGCGAGGAACACGATGAACGCGACCACGTGGAGCGACCAGATGATCTGATGCCAGCGGTCGAGGGTGTCGAGAGAGAGCCCGTTGAACAGCTGACTCAGCGGGTAGCCGATGAAGCTCCACTTCTCGTAGGAAGGCTGGTCGATCGCGGCGATGCGCAACGCCTCTGCGAAGAAGCCCGACGCGCCGATCACCAGAAAGGTGCTGAGGATGGCCGCGTACTCGGGCTTGGTCTTGATGCGGATGCGATACGGCCGTTGCACATAACGCCGGACGATCGCCCAGACGATGCCGGCCATGAAGATCACTCCGGCGGCATCACCGAACAGCGAGTAGGCGAGGTAGGTGGTGCCGTGGAGGAACTTCGCACCCGGCGGCATCTGGTGGTCGACTTCGAGCACGGTGGTGACACCGAGCAGGGCGAGGAAGCCGAAGTAGATCATCGAGTGCATTGCACCCGCGGCCGGATCGCGCAGCAGCGTGCGCATGTACACACCGGAGCGGAAGTCGGCGAATCGTCGGGCGACGTTCTTCGGCGTGGTGCGTCGCCGATCGGGCCCACCGCGTTCCCAGTTGCGGACGCGATCGGCGAAGGCGATCGCACCCCACACCAGCATCACGGGGATCACCGTGTAGAACGCAACTTGCAGTGCGCCCGGGATTCCGCCGAACACCTCACGCGAGGGCGTGTTGTCGTCGTGCCAGTCGGTGATCTGCGGCAAGATGCCCGAGACCAGCGTGAACAGGCCGATGAAGCACCCCATGGCGATGACGACCTGGTGCGGTTTGATCCGCTTCGGGGCGGTGTCGGATGCAGGCGGCGGGGAGTCCAAGTGCGTAGCCATGGCAGGTCAGACCCTAGTTGCAAGGTGCTGTCGTTTGGGAAAGGGGGACCACGGGTAGGGTTTGGTCAAACACAGCGGGTCGGACATCGAATCGCGGGCTGACTGCCCGCTAGGAGGACAGATGAACGACGAAGTCACGCAATTCAGCGGGCACCCAGTGATCGATCGGCACGGAGAAGAAGTCGGCACCATCACCGACGTCGTCTATGACGAGGTCTCCGAGGAGCCCACCTGGGGTGTCGTATCACCCGGTGGTCTGCATGCCCGGCACTACATCCCTTTGACGCCTCCCGTCTATCTCGACGCCGGTGGCTCGGTAGTGGTTCCCTACGACAAGTCTGCAGTTCTGCACGCGCCGAAGGTTCCTCGCAATCACGTCGTGACCCCCATGTTGCGTCGCGAGTTGGAGCATCACTACGCGCTTGTGGACTGACGCGTCGACCGATGCATGGCATCGCCGCCCGAACGCACCGCGTAACAATGGGCGGCGATGCATCGGTCGAAGCTGTGGACGGGATTGGCGGCGCTGCTGATCGTCGTGTCGGTGGTCGCCGGTTGGATCGCCATCGGCCACCTCGCTGCAGCAACGCAGCGAGGGATCGCCCGTACTGAACTCGCGCTGGCTTCGGCGCGCGATCTGGCGTCGGACACCGCCGACTCGGCCTCGGAGTTGCAACGGATCGTCGGTCTCGTGGGCGACGGACTCGGCAGTACGTCTGACGCACTGGTGGCCACGCGTCAGGTCAGCAGCAACGTCCGCCGTTTCCTCGACCTGGCGTCGTTCATCAACAGCGTCGACGATCTGTCCGCCAGCCTGCGCGATGCGGAAGCGACGATCGCCACCGTCGAAGTCGACCTCGACGAGGCGTCGGGCGCGGTCGACGAAGCCGCACCGGTGCTCGATTCGACCGTCGCCTCGTTGAAGGGGATCCCGGGGCAGCTGGACGAATCGATCGCCGAGGTCCGGTCGAGCGCGTCGCGGATCGGCGAGCAGGTGTGGTTGTGGCGCTTGGCAATGGCAGCGGGCGGCGCAGCTCTGTTGGTGGTGTTGGCGCTCATCGCCGATCTACGGCGCGCCGTCGCCTCGACTCAGCCGTAGTACTGGCGGTCGAGGTCGCGGATGCGACCCGCCAACGACGCCAGCAACTTGTGAGCCATCGATGGCACGTCGTCGAGCACTGCCATGAAGTGCCGCTGGCTGAGCAGCAGAAGAGTGCAGTCCGATTCGCAGATCACCGTGGCGGTGCGCGGGCCATGGTCGAGCAAGGAGAGTTCTCCGACAACGGTGCCCGGCCCCAACGAAGCGACCTTCTTGCCGTTGCGCTTGACCATCACCGTGCCGTCGAGCACGACGAACGCCTCGCGTCCGGTCTGCCCTTGGTCGACGATCAGCGAACCCGCCGGCATGACGACTTCGTCGCCCGCCCTGGCGATCTTTTCAAGGTCCTTCTGCGAGCACGCAGAGAACAATGAAACCTTGCGAAGATGGTCGAGGTAGGACTTTTTGCTGGCCATTCGGCAGAGTATAAACAGCCAGCGTGAAGCGGTCGTGCTGGACCGCTTCGATGTGCTTCAGCCGGTGGCTTGGGCGGCCACTTTCGCGGCAGCCGCGGCGATCGCGTCGGCGTCGCCGAGATACTCCGCCGACGCAACCTGCAGACGATCGTCGAACTCGTATCGGCGCGGTGCACCAGTCGGGATGTTGAGCTCGGCGATGTCGTCGGCGGAGACGTTCTCGAGATGCATCACCAACGCGCGCAACGAGTTGCCGTGCGCAGTGATCAAGACGTTCCATCCGGCGAGCAACTGGGGAGCGATGACGTCGTGCCAGTACGGCAGGACGCGGGCGACGACATCTTTGAGGCACTCGGTGGCCGGCAGCACGTCGGGTGGCAGCAGCCGATAACGGGGATCGTTGATCGGGTGTTCGGGACTGTCGACGTCGACCGGCGGTGGTGGGACGTCGAAGCTGCGCCGCCACAACTTCGTCTGCTCCGCGCCGTGCCGTTCGGACGTCTCCTTCTTGTCGAGACCCTGCAGCGCGCCGTAGTGACGCTCGTTGAGCCGCCAGTGCCGCTGCACCGGCAACCAGACCTGGTCCATCACCTCGAGTGCGAGGTTGCAGGTGACCACGGCGCGGTTGAGCACGGAGGTGTGGGCCACGTCGAAGCGCAGCCCGGCATCGGCCATCGTCTTGCCCGCCGCGGCGCCCTCGGCGCGACCCTTGTCGTTGAGCGGCACGTCGTGCCAACCGGTGAACAGGTTGAGCTGGTTCCACGTGCTTTCGCCGTGGCGGAGGATGACGAGCGTGCCGGTCACGACGTCATGGTAGGTGGGCATGAAAGGTGGGGATAACCCCCGGACGAAGACGCCAGGTCACCGGATTCCGCCGCAGCGGCGTCGGCCTCACAGTTGTGACCATGATGAACAAACTTGCCTCCGCGTCCGTCAACCACCGCTATCGCACACTCATCGTCTGGCTCGCCGCCCTCGTCGGCGTGATCGTTCTCGGTGGGATGGTGCACACCAGCGCCGACATCAACAACCGTCTCGACGGCTCCGACTCGCAACGCGCCTACGACCTCGCCGCGGCGCACATGCCGTCGATCACCGGCCCGACCACTGCCGTCGTGTTCAAGACCGACGATCTCGCGTCCACCGCGGCCGTGATCGACGAGATACGCGCCCTGCCGCGAGTCGACCACGTCGACAGCCCGATCGACCATCCCGAACAGGTCGGCCCCGGAGGGATCTCGTTCGCGTCCGTGTCGTTCATGAGGAACGGGCCACCGACCATCGACGACACGGCGGCGGAGATCGAGAAGATCGCTGCTGCCCACCAGTCCTCCGATCTGCAGATCGCGCTCGGCGGCGACCCCTTCGTCAAGGGTGAGGTGCCGGCAACCGAGAGCATCGGTCTGGCCGCGGCCGTCGTGATCCTGCTGATCGCCTTCGGTTCGGTGGTGGCGATGGGCCTGCCGATCGTGACCGCACTCATCGGCATCGGCTTGTCGCTCAGTGCCATCCCCCTCATCTCCGCGGTGCTCCCGACCGCTGACTTCACTTCCACCGTCGCCGCGATGATCGGCCTCGGAGTCGGCATCGACTACGCCCTGTTCATGGTGACGCGCTACCGCACCGAACTCGCTGCCGGCCGCGACGTCGACTCGGCGATCGCCGCCGCCGTGCGCACGAGTGGCCGGGCAATCGTGTTCGCCGGAGGGACCGTCGTGGTCTCCCTGCTCGGTCTGCTGCTGATCGGCATGGACTTCCTGAAGGGATTCGCGGTCGCCAGTTCGATGACCGTGGCGATCTCCGTCATCGCGGCGATCTCGCTGGTGCCCGCCGTGCTGGCGATCATCGGCCGCCGCATCGACCGTCTGCGCATTCATCGTCGGGGTCACGCGACGATGAACCGCGACAACCTCGGCCGTCGTTGGGGTCGTTTGATCCAGCGGAACCCGGTCAAGGCGGTGATCGGTGGTGGCGGTCTGCTGTTGCTCGCCGGTCTGCCGGTGTTCGCCATGCGCCTCGCCGTCTCCGACGAGGGCAACGATCCCGTCGGCACCACGACCCGAGTTGCCTACGATCGCTTGGCCGAAGGGTTCGGGCCCGGCGTCAACGGACCGCTGCTGATCGTCTCCGAGGATCCGGCCGCCATCGACGCAACGGTGCAGACCGTTCGCGCCACCGACGGCGTCGCCTTCGTCGGTGAGGCGACCACCAGCCCCGACGGCGCGATCAGTGTGTTCGCCGCCTACCCGACCACGTCACCGCAATCGCCGGCAACCGAACACCTCGTCCGTGAACTGCGCGACGACCTGCCGAGCAGCGTGCACGTCGGCGGTGAAACCGCATCGAACGTCGACTTCGCCTCGTTCATGGCGGAGCGCCTGCCGTGGTTCATCGGGGCGGTCCTGTTCGTCAGCTTCCTCCTCCTGTTCGCCGTGTTCCGCAGCGTGCTCGTGCCGCTCAAGGCCGTGGTGTTGAACCTCGTGTCCATCGCTGCTGCCTACGGCGCAATGGTCGCCGTCTTCCAGTGGGGTTGGTTCAGCTCGGTCCTGCACATCGAACCGGCGCCTATCGAACCATGGGCACCGATGATGCTGTTCGCCATCGTCTTCGGTCTGTCGATGGACTACGAGGTGTTCCTGCTGTCCGCGGTGAAGGAGCGGTACGACGAGACACGCGACAACCACGCCGCGGTTTTGGACGGCCTCTCGAGCACAGCGCGGGTGATCACCGCTGCGGCTGCGATCATGGTGTGCGTGTTCGCCAGTTTCATGGTCGCCGATCTGCGCTCGATCAAATTGATCGGCTTCGGCTTGGCCGCCGCCGTCTTCATCGACGCGACGATCGTGCGGTTGGTGATGGTGCCGGCCACCATGGAGTTGCTCGGTCGCTGGAACTGGTGGCTGCCACGCCGCCTGCAACGCGCACTGCCCAACGTCAACGTGGGGCACGGCTGAGATGAAGCGCTACTTCGCTCCGTACACCAAGGCCCGCACCTGGGCCGGCACGCTGCACCTGCTGCTCGACCTACCCCTCGGAATCGCCTGGTTCACCATCGTCGTCGTCGGGCTGTCGCTCGGCGTCGGGTTGATCGTGCTCGCCCTGATCGGCCTGTTCGTCCTTGCCGGAACAGTATTCGCCGGCCGCCTGATCGGCATCGTCGAACGGGCCCGGGCCAAGGCTCTGCTCGGTCTCGACACCTCACCGCCACCCGCACGCGAGCACGCGGAAGGCGCGTGGCCGCTGATGAAGTCGTTCCTCACCGACCAGCCGGGTTGGAAGGGGATCGGCTACGGCCTGCTGATGCTGCCGGTCGGGATCGCCAACTTCACCGTCATGGTCACGGTGTGGTCGGTCGCCCTGGCCTTCGCGTCGTACCCGGTGTGGTGTTGGGCCGTGCCCGCGCAGGTGAACGACAACTACGTCATCACAGGATGGACGCGGATCCCGTACACCGCAGGTGTGTTCGTGGTCGGCGTGCTGTTGCTCATGGTCCTGCCGTCGCTCATCCGTGCGCTGGTGTCGATGGACAGCGGCTTGATCAAAGGGATGCTGGCCGGCTCGCCCGAAGAGGCGCTTCGTCAGCGGGTCGAGACGCTCACCGTCAGTCGCGATGCGTCGGTCGACATCGCCGAGACCGAACGGCGGCGCATCGAACGAGATCTGCACGACGGCGTCCAAGCCCAGTTGGTGACGCTGGCGATGGATCTCGGAATGGCCCGCCAGAAGCTGGCCTCGGAATCCGACGCCGATCCGGCAGTGCTGGCGCTCGTCGAACGGGCCCACGACGACTCCAAGCGAGCCGTCGCCGATCTGCGCAACCTGGTGCGCGGCATCCACCCCGCTGTGCTGACCGACCGCGGGCTCGACGCCGCCGTGTCGTCGTTGGCGGCGCGCAGTCCCATCCCTGTCGAGGTCGACATCGCCCTGCCGAGCCGACCGCCGGCCGCCATCGAGTCGGCCGCGTACTTCGTGATCGCCGAAGCGATGACGAACGCGGCCAAGCACAGCGCGGCGACGCTGATCAACGTCGCGGCGCGCGTGATCGACAACACGTTGCGCGTCGAGGTCCGCGACGACGGCGTCGGTGGTGCCGACGTCGAACACGGTGGCGGCCTCGCCGGTCTGTCGTCCCGGGTCGCCGCGCTCGAAGGGCGTCTGCGGGTTGCCAGCCCCGTCGGCGGACCGACGACGGTGTTGGCGGAACTACCGCTGCCGGCGGGTGCATGGCCTCCACCGGAGCCGCAGGAGGCGTGACAAGATCTCGCCGATGCGGATCGTCATCGTCGAGGACTCGGTGTTGCTGCGCGAGGGAATCGTCCGTCTGCTCAGCGAGTCCGGCCACGAGGTCGTTGCCCAACTCGTCGACGCGACGGCGTTGCGCGACACCGTCAGCGAGCTCCGCCCCGACCTCGTCGTCCTCGACGTCCGCCTGCCACCGACGTTCACCGACGAAGGGATCGAGGCCGCGGTGGCGGTTCGTGCCGAACATCCGACGCAGCCGATCCTCGTGCTGTCGCAGTACGTCGAGGAGCGTTATGCGACGGAGCTGCTGGCCAGTGACAGCGAGGGGATCGGGTACCTGCTGAAGGAACGTGTCGCCGACGTCGGCGACTTCGTCGACGCCTGCCTACGCGTTGCCGGCGGCGGCACCGTGCTCGACGCCGAGGTCGTGGCACAGCTCCTCGCTCGCCGGCGGCGCGGCCCGTTCGACGATCTCACGCCTCGCGAACGAGAGGTGCTCGGATTGATGGCCGAAGGGCGCTCCAACGTGGGCATCGCCCGTGCGCTGGTCGTCTCCGACGGTGCCGTGGAGAAGCACATCTCCTCGATCTTTTCCAAGCTCGGGTTGGCGTCGTCCGACACCGAGCATCGCCGTGTGCTCGCGGTGCTGCAGTATCTGCAGCACGGTTGACTCCAACCACGTTCAGGGTTCGCGGAAGCCGGCCTCCTTGTGGGTACCGTCGCACAGCGGTTTGTTCGCCGAGTCACCGCAACGACACAGCGTGACCCGATTGCGTGTCTCCAGTGTCGTGCCGTCGGCCAGCGTGATCGGCACACCGGCGGTGACCCACAGCGGACCGTTGTCGATGACCGCGATCGCCTCGGGGAAGAGCGGCTCGTTGGTTTCACCGCCCAACTGATACGTCAACGCGCCCGACGGGCAGTGCTCGATCATCGCGATCGCGTGGATGCGCGCCGCGGTGTCGCCGGTCTTGGCGGCCTCTTCCCACACGTTCGTGACCGTCGTGCCGCAGAACCCGGCGTGCACGCAGATGCCGTGGTCGTAGCGAACGTTGATGTCGCCGCCGACCACTTCGGCGCGATCGTCGTACGTGCCCGCGGCGACGTCGTCGGCCGCGAAGCCGTTCCGTGCATGCGTGCCGTCACAGAACGGCTTGTTGGCCGAACCGCCACAGCGACACAACGCGTAGCGGTCCTTGGTCTCCAGCGTCGCGGTGGTCTTCCACGTCATCGGCTCGCCGAGCTCGCTCTGCACGTCGTGTCGCCGGCGAAGGGCGACGTTCCCGGCGACGAGGTATGGACCATTGGCGGCGACGGTGATGGCCGCCGCGTTGCTCGAACGTTCGCTGCTGTCGGTCATGGATCGAGGCTAACGCGGTCGCGCCGTCCGACTTTCGGGGTCAGCGGGCGACGGCTTCGATCAGGTCGGCGGCCCGCGTCGTGCCGTCACGCGAGCGAATGACCGCGGCGTTGGCGGCCATTCGCGTGTGCAACGCCTCGTCGTCGAGCAATCGATCGACCGCGCCGATCAACTCGTCGTCCTCGAAGGCGTACGTCGCCAGGCGAACGCCGTATCCCGTCTCGTCCACCCGCTGGGCGTTGTCGTACTGATCCCAGAACAGCGGCAGCAGCACCATCGGCTTGCCGAAGTGGAACGACTCGGTGGTCGTGTTGTTGCCGCCGTGGGTGATGACCAGATCGACGTGTGGAAGGACAGTGGTTTGAGGCACCTGCTGGGCGCCCCACATGTTCGGTGGCAGCTCGTACGTGTCGTGCAACGGTCCTTTCGACACGATGTAGCGATGCGGTGTGCGCGACAGCACGTCGACGAGGCGTTGCATCAACTCGACGTCGGCGGAGCCCAGCGAACCGAGCGACAGGTAGATCAAAGCGCCATCGCCGTCGAGTTCGGCGGGAACATCGAAGGGCGCGTCGGTCGCCCGCACGGACGAATCGAGCCGATGCCACGTTGCTGCCAGCGGTCGGCGATCGGTGTAGTCGATGACCTCCGGATACGTGTACAGGTTGAGGACGTCGCTCTCGTGGATGAACTCGAGGTCACCCAACGGCTTGGCGCCGGTCGATCGCACCCACTCGTCGTACGCCTGCCACGTCGGCCGGTGGGTGCGGTCGAACTCGGCGCGGAACTCGTCCCATTCGCTGCGATCCTCGGTGGGCAGGCCGCTGAACGTCGGTGGGATGTCGGGGCCGCGCATCTCCAACGGCTGGCAGCTGACGATGCGCACGTACGGCACGCCCGCGGTCGTCAACGCGGGGAAGCAGTTGACGTTGTCCTCGACGATCACGTCGGGTTGCTGTCGCCCGATGATCTCCTTCAGTTGCGGCTCGCAGTACATCGCCCCGTCGATCAGCGCCTGCCATGTCGGTTGCACGAATCCGCTGAGTTGCTCGAGCGTCGAGGTGCGGAAGACCGGCTTGGTGTCGCGGATGAAGTCGGTCCAGAACTGCCCGGCGGCCTGCGGCGGCGCGTCGGCGGGCGGTGGCGGGGAGAGGTCGACGAGATCCTCGACGAACCCGAGCGGCTCGAGGCGTCCGGCCCACGACGCCTCGGCGGCGAAGACGACCGTGTGACCGCGTTGGCGCAACACGTTGCCGATACCGATGCAGTTGTTGGTCGGCCCATAGGCGCTCTCCGGCATGAACAAGAAGGTGGCCATGGCTACCGTTCTAGCGTGACGTCGGGCGCCTCGACCGAGTTGGCAGCCCGGCTGCTCGGGCAGGCGTGTGTGAACGAGCGGCCGATCACGGTCGATCAGACCAACAGCAGTGTCGTGGTCGACGAGCGGGTCATCGTCAAGTGGCTGCGTCCTCCAGTGCCCGTGCCGCATCCCGGCGTCGAGTTGATCCGCCATCTCACCGCGGCCGGTTTTGCCGAGATGCCGTCGTTCGTCGGGCTCGACGAGCGCGACGGCTTCGTCCACGCCATCGTCACCGAGTTCCTGCCGGGTGCTGTCGATGGCTGGGACTGGTTCGTCGACGACCTGGTCGCCTGGCTCGATGACGAGCTGCCCTTCGACTCGCTGATCGGTTGGGCACAACGCATAGGAGCAATCACGGCGAGGCTGCACACGGCACTCGCCGACCTGCAGCCGGGCCCTGTCGCCGTGGAACCTGTGGCCGATCAGGCAATGGCCGATCTGCAGCTGGCCAAGTCCCGACTCGACCGTCTCGAGTGGCTCGACGATCGCGACGTCACCGAAGCCCTGCGGCCGCTGCGCGAGCCCGCTCGTGTTCGAGGTCACCGGATTCACGGCGACCTCCACGCCGGCCAGTTCCTGCGCGCCGGCGAGATCATGTTGGTGACCGACTTCGACGGCAATCCTCTGCAGCACGTCGACGGTCGGGCGGTTGCGCAATCGCCGCTTCGCGATGTGGCGTCGATGCTCCAGTCGATCGAGCACGTCGGAGCGGTGGTCGTCAAGCGCCGGCGCCCGGAGCGCGTCGCGGACGTCGATCACTTCAACCGGTCGGCGGTCACCGCGGCGCTCGACGCCTATCGCGCCGTGCACATCGTCGACGAACGATTGCTGCTCGCCTTCCGCGTTGCGCAGGAGCTCCACGAGTACGCCTACTCGATCCATCACCTGCCGCACTGGCGCTACGTCGCCGACGCGGCCCTTCCGGCGTTGCTCCGTCGCAGCTGATCCGCACGGTAGGTTCGGCGCGTGGATCCGGCAGCCTTCCTCGCCGATCTGGAGGCCAAACCGGCGGCACTACTCGCGTTGCTCGGCGACTTGCCACGGTGGCCGGAGCTCGGCGAAGGACCGCTGTTGCTCGCCGGTATGGGTTCGTCGTTCTTCGCTGCCGATGTCGCGGCGCGGCGTTTTCGTCGACATGGCATCAGGGCGATCGCCGAGCTGGCATCGGTGGAAGCGTCGTTGCCCGCGGATGCGGGCGTCACGCTGGTGGCTGTCACGGCGTCCGGACGCAGCGCGGAGACGCTTGCACTGTTGCAGGCGCATCATGGAACGTCACGGACGATCGCGTTGACCAACGACTGCAGCGCAGACCTGCCCGCCGACGACGTCGTGTTGATGCACGCCGGCACCGAAGCCGCAGGTGTGGCCTGCCGCACGTACCTCCACACGCTGGTTGCCCTGCTCGCGCTCGAGCAACAGATCAGCGGTGTGGATCTACGTTTGGTCGAACGCGTGAAGCGCAGCGCCGCGGCGATCGCCTTCTTGCTCGACCGTCGGCACGGTTGGCTGCCGCCTGTCATCGAGGCGGTCGAGGGGACCGAAGGCCTGTGGCTGCTGGCCCCGGTCGAGCGACTCTGCTCGGCGCTGCAGGGCGCGCTGATGGTGCGCGAAGGCCCGCGGCGCCTCGCCGACGGTTGCGAGACGGGCGACTGGAATCACGTCGACGTGTACCTCACCAAGACCCTCGACTACCGGGCAGTGCTCTTCGCCGGCTCGCGCTTCGACGACGAGGCGCTGAACTGGATGCGCGAGCGGCGCAGCCACGTCGTGACCGTCGGTGCCGAGCCGCACGACGTGTCGGCCACGGTTCGTTATCCGGGTGACGACGACCCGATCATCGCCTTGCTGACCGAGGTGATCGTGGCCGAGCTGATCGCCGCGCACTGGTGGCTCGAAGGGTGAATTGGTAGCGATCGCGTGCCCTCGGGTGGTAATGATCGAAGGGTGCTCGGAACGTACGACTACCCGACGAGCCACCGAGTCTTCGAAATCGTCTCGGTCGGCGCCTTCATCGGGTTCGCCGGCGCGGTGATCTATCGGGTCATCGCCGAGGTGTCCGGCAGGTTCTCGTGGCAGACCGGCGTGTTGATCGGAGTCCTGATCCTGGTCGCATACGCCGTAGCCGATCTCGCCTCCGGGATCGTGCACTTCCTGCTCGACAACTTCGGCTCGCCCGACACCCCCGTGATCGGTCAGAAGTTCGTCAAGCCGTTCCGTGATCACCACGTCGATCCGATGGCGATGACACAGGGCGACTTCATCGCCGTCAACGCCGACAACGTGTTCGTGTGCCTGCCGGTGCTCATTCCGGTGTTCTTCTTCCTCGACATCGGAGCGCACCCGTTCTGGGGAGTGTTCCTCGTCGCCCTCACATCCGGCGTGATCATGACCAACCAACTGCACAAGTGGGCACACATGCCGACGGTGCCGCGGCTGGTCGCCGCCGCGCAGCGCAGAGGAGTCGTGTTGTCGAAGGAGCACCACTCGGTGCATCACTCCGGTGGTTACGACAGCAACTACTGCATCACCTGGGGTCATCTCGACGTGTTGCTGAACCGCCTCGTGTCGCTACGCAACCGGTAGGCGCACCTTGGCCTCGAGGCCACCGCCTTGCCGGTTGGCCAACGCGACCTCGCCACCGCTGGCCTCGGCGAGTTGCCGCACGATCGCCAGTCCCAATCCCGACCCGGTGTGCGTCGACGTCGTCGCCCGCCAGAAGCGATCGAAGGCGTGCTCCAACTGTTGCGTGGGCATGCCCGGACCCCGATCGCGAACATCGACCTCGACCCATCCGTCGCGACGTGAGGCGTCGACAATGATCTCGTTGCCGGCGCTGCCGGCGTTGAGGGCGTTGTCGATGTAGTTGTCGACAATTTGTTCGAGCGTGCCCGGCACGGCGCGTGCGAACACCTGACGGTCGGTGTTCGCCGTCAGTGCGACGCCGCGCTCCTCGGCGAGCGGGGCCCAGATCGCGGCTCGTTCCGTGACGATGTCGGCGACATCGATGACCTCGGTGGCGACGTCGGCGTGCCCGGCGCGCGCCAGCATCAACAACCCCTCGACGAGCCGTTGCAGTCGTTCGGTCTCGGCGCCTGCCGCCTCGATGTCGACCCGCGCGGTTTCCGGGTCGGTGTCGATGGTGGCCGCGGCACGCTCGAGTTGGAGACGGAGGGCGGTCAGCGGTGTGCGCAATTGATGCGATGCGTCGCCGGCGAAGGACCGCTGCCGTTCGACGAGTGTCGAGATCTGTTCGGTCATCGTGTTGAACGATGCGCCGAGGCTGCGGATCTCCGGCGCGCCCTCGTCGGTCGCGGCGCGGCTGGTGAAGTCGCCGGCGGCGAGTTGTTCGGTGGAGTGCTTGAGACGTCGCAATGGCCGCACGATCGTCGTGGCCATCAGTGCCGCGGCCAAGGCCGCGGTGCCCAACGAGATCAGGCCGACCACGAGAATGCCGCGTACCTTCGACGACACCCTGTCGTCGATCGTCGACGCTGGATAGCTCAACCGCACGACACCGACAGGAGTCGCGCCAGACAGCACGGGCACCGCCACGTAGACGATGTCGCCGCCGAGCGTCTCCGACGGGCGCCGTCCCGATGTCGGTGTGCCGGTGAGGGCCGTGGCGATCTCGGGGCGCGTCGAGTAGTCGTCGCCCTGGCGGGCCTCGTCGCCCGAGACGGCGACCGCGATACCGGCGTCGTCGGTGACGACGACGTTCGCGCCGGTGTTCGCGGCGTAGACGTCGACGGTGCTCTGCAACGCCTTCGGGTCCTGAGGCACCTCGCCGGACAATGCATCCTCGGCGCCGCCGGCGAGGATGAACGCGTCGCGCTCGATGCCGGCCACGACGCGCTCGGTTTCGACGGTTCGCAGATAGCGCGTCAGCGGGATGTCGTGGGCCAGAAGGATCACGATCGTCACGCCGACGAACGCGGCGATCAGCCGCCATCTCACGCGGGAGGCTCCAACCGGAAGCCGACCCCGCGCACCGACTCGATCCAGGTGTGGTCGCCGAGCTTCTTGCGCAACGACGCGACGTGGGCGTCGACCGTCTTGGTCGGGCCGTACCAGTGGGCATCCCACACCGACTCGAGGATCTCGGTGCGGGTGTGGACGGCGCCGACATCATTGGCCAGGAACGCCAAGAGATCGAACTCCTTGGCCGTGAGGGCGATCTCGTCGCCGTTGATGCGGACGCGGCGCGTGCGCCTATCCAACTCGAGTGCCCCGATCGTCTGCGGGCCGGACTGGTCGCGGTCGACGGAGCCCGGCTGACCGTCGCCGGCGCGGCGACTGACGGCGCGGATGCGGGCGACCAACTCGCGCAGGCTGAACGGCTTGGTGACGTAGTCGTCGGCGCCCAACTCGAGGCCGAGGACGCGGTCGAACTCCTCGCTGCGCGCCGTCAGCATGATGATCGGGATCGTCGCCGAACGTTGCCGCAGTGCCCGGCACACGTCGCGGCCGTCCATGTCGGGGAGCCCGAGGTCCAGCAGCACCAGTTCGTAGCCCTGAGCGGACAGCGCCTCGGCGCCCGTCGCGACGTGCGTCACCGTGTGGCCGGCGTCGGTGAGACCTTCGACGAGCGTGTCGGCGATCGATCGGTCGTCCTCCACCAGCAGCAGCTTCACCACGTCATTGTGACAAGCGTGCCGACACCGCTGCGCGTTCTTGGACAAATCTTGGAAATCCGCAGGCCCTCCCTTGGACCGTCGCTTCGTAGGTTGTGATGCAGCGACACGCCGTGACGCGGGACGAAAGGCAATGACGATGAAGACTCGAATGGCAATGGCGATCTCGATCGCCGGGGTGCTCGTGGCCGGGTCGGCCGCGGCTCTCGTCAACACCCAGGTGCTCAGCGGCAGCGCCGACGCATCACCGTTCGAGGCTCAGGCGAACACGACCGAGCCGTCCACCACCGTGGTCGTCTCGGCCCCGGCCGACACGTCGACCGTCACCACCGTCGCACCCGCGGTGGCCCCCGCCGCCGCCAACACGACGGTCCAGGCCGCGGCGCCCTCCTCCACGCAGGCCTCGTACGCGATCGGCGATTCGACTGTGGTCCTCGACACCGCCGGCGACACGTTGACCATCGTCAGCCTCACGCCGGCCGCCGGCTGGACGGTCACCAAGGCCGAGACCCAGGACGCCACCAACGTCGAGATCAAGCTGCAGTCGGGCACGAACGAGCTCGAGTTCCACGCCAATCTGCTGTTCGGTGTCGTGACGACATCGGTCGAGTCGAAGGACAGCTCGACCACGGCCAGCTCGGTGGAGGACAGCCACGGCGGTGGACACGGCGCCGACGACGTCTCCGGCGACAGCAGCCACAGCCACGGTGGCGACGACTGACGTCGCCTCAGGCGAGCAGTGGTGCGACCTCGTGGGCGATGAAGTCGAGATGATCGAGATCGGCCAGATCCAGCACCTGCAGGTAGATGCGATCGGCCCCGGCGTCGACGTAGCTGCGGATGGTGGCGGCGGTCTCGTCGGCCGACCCGGCGGCGCCGTCCTCGCGTAGCTGCGCCGCGGTGCGACCTATCGCCGCAGCACGGCGGTTCACGTCGTCCTCGGTCGCGCCGGCGCACACGACCAACGCCGCCGAATAGCGGATCGGTCGTTCCCGCCCGATCGCCGCGCAGGCGTCGGCGACCCGGTTCTTCTGCTCGACGAAGACGGGCAACGGCTTGAACGAGGCGTTGAACTCGTCGGCGTAACGAGCCGCAAGCGCGGGAGTGCGCTTCGGGCCGCTGCCGCCGATGATGATCGGCACGCGGGTCTGCGCCGGCTTCGGCAGGCCGGGCGAGTCGGCCACGCTGTACACCTTCCCGGAGAAGTCGAACGTCTCGCCGGCCGGGGTTTCCCACATGCCGGTGATGATGGCCAGCTGGTCCTCGAGTCGGTCCGAGCGCGAGCGCTGCGTGCCGAAATCGAATCCGTAGGCCGTGTGCTCGGCCTCGTACCAACCGCCGCCGATGCCGAGCTCGACACGGCCGCCGCTCATCTGGTCGACCTGGGCGACACTGACCGCCAACAAGCCCGGACTGCGGAACGTGACAGGCGAGACCAGGGTTCCGAGACGGATCCGCGACGTGTCGCGAGCGAGGCCGGCGAGCGTCACCCACGCGTCCGTAGGTCCGGGAAGGCCGCTGACGGACCCCATCTTCAAGAAGTGGTCGCTGCGGAAGAAGCCACCGAAGCCGAGCGTCTCGGCGCGCGCCGCGACCGCCAACAGGTCGTCGTACGTCGCGCCCTGCTGCGGCTCGGTGAAGATGCACAAGTCGGAGAGCTGCATGTCAGTTGATGATCGACTGGTAGACGAGTTGCTTCAGCTGGCTGCGGATCGGGTGGACGCTGCTCGGCAGGAGTTGCGTGAAGAACTGCACGGTGAGGTCCTCGGCCGGGTCGACCCAGAACGCCGTGCTGGCGGCGCCGCCCCACGCGAACTCACCGACGCTGCCCGGCACGCGGCCCTTGACCGGGTCGATGGTGACGCTGACACCGAGCCCGAAGCCGACGCCGTCGAACGTCGTCTCGGCGAACAGCGGTCGGCCGAAGGCGGTGAGGTCGACGCCGTTGGGCAGATGGTTGCTGGCCATGTACTTCACGGTGCCCGGGGCGAGGATGCGCACGCCGTCGAGCTCGCCGCCGCGCAGCAGCATCTGGGTGAACCGGTGATAGTCGTGGGCCGTGCTGACCAGCCCGCCGCCACCGCCATGGGCCTTCGGCTCGTGCAGCGCGCCGCGGTCCATGCCGTCCATCCGGACGGCCTTGCGGGTCGAAGGGTGAGCGCCGTACAACGCGGCGAGGCGCGACGTGTGTGCTTCGTCGACGAACCATGTCGTCTCGAGCATGCCGAGCGGTTCCAGCAACCGCGTGCGCATCAGCTCGTCGAGGCGTTGCCCGCTGACGACCTCCAGCACGCGACCGAGCACGTCGAGGCCGACCGAGTAGTTCCACTCGGTGCCGGGTTGGAACAGCAACGGCAGCTCCGCCCACCTGTCGACGATCTGACCGAGATCGAGGTCGCGCGGGAACCCCCACTCGAATCCAGCCTTGCGGTACAGCTCGTCCACCGGGTGGGCGTACATGAAGCCGTACGACAACCCGCTCGTGTGCGAGAACAGGTGCCACAACCGCATCTTTTCGACCACGGGGTCGAGTACGGGTGTGGTCGAACTGCCCGAGCGCCACACCTTCTGGTTCCTGAACGACGGGATGTAGCGGTACACCGGGTCGTTCAATTCGAACAGACCCTCCTCCCACAGCTGCAGGGCCAGCACGGCAGTGAGAGGTTTGGTCATCGAGAAGATCCGCCAGATCGTGTCCATCTCGACGGGTGTCTCGGCCTCCATGTCGCGGTTGCCGTAGGTCGACAGGTGCACGAGCTTGCCGTGGCGGCTGACCGAGACCAGCCAGCCGGGGAGGCGTCCGTCGTCGACGTACTTGCGGAAGTGGGTGTCGATGCGAGCGAGTCGCGACGCCGACATGCCGACGTCGGACGGGTCACCCTCGAGTTGGAGCGTTGTCATCGCCGCGACGATACGCCTCAGGGGTCGGGCACCTTCGGTCGACCGGCGGAAGCGGGCGGGGCACCTGCGGCACGGCGCAGCCAGACGACGACCGGTCCGCTCGGCTCCTCGACGCACCACGACTCCCAGCCACCCGGCACGAACGCTTCGGCACGCTCCACGACCCACGTCGCCGCGTCCGCGGCGATCGACGCGATGGGAGCCATGGCGACGACTTCGGCGGAGCCCGGCCGCGGAGCGAGCCGAGCGAGGCTCGTCCACACGTTGCTCGCCATCAGCATCGGCCAGGAACGCGGCCAGTCGAGCTCGGGCAGATGGCTGCCGCGGTGGTTGTTGCACCGCCGGTGGGCGAGGCGCAGGTTCAACAGCTCGGTCGAACCGCCCCGCGATCGCGGCACCAGATGATCGATCGTCGGCTGCCACGGACCGATCGCGTCGGGCTCGACGGCTTCACCGCACAACCAGCACCACCAGCCGTCGCGCTCTGCAATGCGGGAGAGTTGCATCGCACTCGGTCAGCGTCGTGCGGCTCGGTACGGCGCCATGTCGATGCCGGGGTAGCGGACCTCCATGTCGGCGATCGTCTGCTCGGTCCAGTACGAATGGCCGGGGGCCGGAACGTCGATCAACGTGCGGGTCGCCGGATCGACGTTGGTGACGAACTCGACCATCTCCGGGCGCTGACCGAGATTGCCGAACGACTGCTTGTTGGTCCACGGGGCGTCGGCGGCCCTGTAGTCGGCGAGGACGGTGAATCGCGACGCGGTCGGCGATTTGAACGACGTCGCCCGGTGGAAGATCTCCGTCGAATACACCAGCACCGTGCCGGCCCGGCCACAGGCCAGCACCTCTTTGTCGCGCAGCTCACCCGGCTCGGTACCGCGTTGGCCGAGCGGGATGTCCGCCGAGTAGCGCTTTGGCACCGCGGCCGTTGCCCCGTTGGCCTCGTCGACATCGCACAGATAGATGAACGTCGTGACCTGCATCCACTCTCGCCGACTCGTGGGCACGACGAGGGTGTGGTTGGCGAAGTCGCGATGGTGGTGCTGGTCGTAATCGGTGTTGCCGGCGTACTTGGCCCACAGCTCGCCCTTGTACAAGCGGATGTCGTCGACGCCCAGGATCTGGCGCACGATCGAGAGGATCTTCGGATGGGCGACGAGCCGGTTCAGCTCGGGCGAGGCCCACGGGAAGTTGGTCAGCCCGGCGAACGGGTGGTTGGTGAGATGGGTGTAGGCGGCTGGATCGGCGAAGTACTGCTCCGGGGACGGAACGTTCTTCCACACGCCGTCGCGCATGATGGCGAGTTCGTCGGCGGTCAACAAGTCGGGCACCAGCACGAATCCGTCGGTCTGGAAGCGTTCGAATTGCTCGTCGGTCAACACCGGCCCATTCTCGCATCGCCCCAGCCCAACCCGTCCTGTCCCACTCCTTTCCGAATCGTCAGTGACGAAACTCGCCCGATTCGGTGATCAGTCGCCCGGCCGCAGGAGTTGAGTCGGAGCGACTCAACTTTTGTCCTGGCGGGTTGCGCCGGACGCGAATCACGCCATAAACTTGCGTCAAACCCACTCAAGTTTGTACGTCCCCACTAGAAGGAGCTACCCCCATGGCCAAGGCAGTCGGAATCGACCTCGGCACCACGAACTCGGTCGTCTCGGTCCTCGAAGGCGGCGACCCGGTCGTCATCCCCAATGCGGAAGGTGCCCGCACCACACCATCCGTCGTCGCCTTCTCGAAGGCCGGCGAAGTGCTGGTCGGCGAGGTCGCCAAGCGGCAGGCCATCACCAACCCGGATCGCACGTTCCGCAGCATCAAGCGGCACATGGGCGAGTCGTGGAAGAGCCCCGACATCGACGGCAAGCAGTACACCGCGCAGGAGATCAGCGCTCGCATCCTCATGAAGCTGAAGCGCGATGCGGAGGCGTACCTCGGTAGCCCCGTCACCCAGGCGGTCATCACCGTGCCCGCGTACTTCGACGACGCCCAGCGAACCGCCACCAAGGAAGCCGGCACCATCGCCGGCCTCGAGGTGCTGCGCATCATCAACGAGCCCACTGCGGCCGCCCTCGCCTACGGACTCGACAAGAGCGCCGAGGACGAGAAGGTGTTGGTGTTCGACCTCGGCGGTGGCACGTTCGACGTGTCCGTGCTCGAGATCGGTGACGGCGTGTTCGAGGTCAAGAGCACGCACGGCGATACGCACCTCGGTGGCGACGACTGGGACCAGCGGATCATCGACTGGTTGGTCCAGCAGTTCAAGGCCGGCCACGGTGTCGACCTGTCATCGGATCGCATGGCCGGGCAGCGGTTGAAGGAAGCCGCCGAGAAGGCCAAGATCGAGCTCAGCCAGGTCCAGCAGACCCAGATCAACCTGCCGTTCATCACGGCGACTGCCGAAGGTCCGCTGCACCTCGACGAGGCGTTGACGCGAGCCAAGTTCCAGGAGATGACGGCCGACCTCATCGAGCGTTGCCGCATCCCGTTCGAGCAGGCGTTGAAGGACGCCGGCATCAGCAAGGGCGAACTCAACCACGTCATCCTCGTTGGTGGTTCCACCCGCATGCCCGCCGTGGTCGATCTCGTCATGAGTCTCACGGGCAAGGAGCCCAACAAGAGCGTCAACCCCGACGAGGTCGTGGCCATCGGCGCTGCGGTACAGGCCGGCGTGTTGCGCGGCGACGTCAAGGACGTGCTGCTGCTCGACGTCACTCCGTTGAGCCTCGGCATCGAGACCAAGGGCGGCGTCATGACCAAGCTCATCGAGCGCAACACCACCATCCCCACCAAGCGCACCGAGGTCTTCACGACCGCCGACGACATGCAACCCAGCGTCGAGATCCACGTGCTGCAAGGTGAGCGCGAGATGGCCGGCTACAACAAGACGCTCGGCAAGTTCCAGCTCGTCGATCTGCCGCCGGCGCCGCGTGGCGTGCCGCAGATCGAGGTCACCTTCGACATCGATGCCAACGGCATCGTCCACGTCAGCGCCAAGGACCGCGCCACCGGCAAGGAGCAGTCGATGACGATCACCGGCCAATCGACACTCGACAAGAAGGACATCGACCAGATGATCCGCGATGCCGAGGCCCACGCCGAGGACGACCGCAAGCGCCGCGAAGAGGCCGAGGTTCGCAACAACGCCGACTCGCTCGTGTACCAGATGGAGAAGGTGCTCCGCGACAACGCCGACAAGGTCGACGACGCCGAGAAGGCCACGGTCGAAGGTCCGTTGTCCGAACTGAAGACCGCGCTCGCCGGCAACGACATCGACGCGATCCGCAGCGCCCACGAGAAGTTGACCGCTGCCAGCCAGACGTTCAGCCAGAAGCTGTACGAGTCGGCAGCGCGTGACGAGAACGCCGCAGGGTCGTCCGCGTCCGGGCAGACCAACGGTGGCGGAGCGAGCAGCGACGACGACATCGTCGACGCAGAAATTGTGGACGAATCGTGAGTTCCGTCGACCCCGCCGCGAGCCCGTCGTCGGAGGGTCCTGTCACCGGAGAAGAGCCTCCCACTTCGCCTACGGCTCGTGGGCCCCTCCATCCTCCGGCGCCACCCTCCGACTCCTTGTCAGACCCGGAGCTCGAATCGTCATCCGATTCTGAGGCTGGCCTTGAAAACTCTCCGACCGAATTGGAGCTCGTGACCGCTGATCGCGATGAGTGGATGGCGCGCGCGCAGCGGATTGCTGCTGATTTCGAGAATTTTCGGCGGCGGCATGCTACGCAGCGGTCTGATGACATCGATCGGGCCACGGGGCGACTCGCCGAGGCTCTTTTGCCGGTGCTCGATGCTTGTGAGGCGGCGTTCCTGGCCCATCCGGCCGAGATCGAGCCGCTGTTCAACCTGATGCTCAGCGAGTTGAAGAAGCAGGGCTTGGAGTCGATGAACCTGCACGAGCAACCGTTCGATCCCCATCTCGCCGATGCGGTCCTGCACGAACCGGGTGAAGGCGAGCCGGTCGTCAGCGAGGTGCTGCGTTCCGGCTACACGTGGAACGGCAAGGTCCTGCGGCCGGCGATGGTCAAGGTCCGCGGCTGAGGCGTCACGAATGGCTGCTCAGCGCGAGTGGTACGAGAAGGACTACTACAAGGTCCTCGGCGTCAGCGACGACGCGCCCGCGAAGGACATCACCAAGGCGTACCGCAAGTTGGCGCGCGCCAACCACCCCGACACCCACCCCGGCGACGATGCCGCCGAGGAACGGTTCAAGGAGATCAGCGCGGCATACGACGTGCTGGGCGACGAGGCCAAGCGCAAGGAATACGACGAGGTCCGCAAGCTCGGGCCGATCGGTGGCTTCCAACCGGGCGGGCCCGGGCAGGGTGGGTTCAACTTCAACGTCGGCAGCGATGGCCTCGGCGATCTGTTGGGGCAGATGTTCGGCCGCGGCCGACGCGGTGGCGGCCCGTCCGCCGCAGCCGGCCCACAGCGCGGCGCCGACGTAGAGGCCACGCTCACACTCGACTTCGCCGACGCCGCGCAGGGCATCACCACCACCTTGCATCTCACCAGCGATGCACAGTGCTCGACATGTCACGGCAGCGGCGCCAAGCCGGGCACGCAACCGGTCGTCTGCTCGAACTGTGGCGGCCGTGGTGTGATCGACGACAACCAAGGTCTGTTCTCGTTCTCCTCGCCATGTCGAGTGTGCGGTGGGCGCGGTGTGATCGTCACCGATCCGTGCCCGACCTGTCACGGCACCGGCACCGAGCGGCGACGCCGCGAGGTGCAGGCGCGCATTCCCGCGGGCGTCGCCGATGGTCAGAAGATCCGCTTGAAGGGTCGCGGCGCACCTGGCCGCAACGGTGGCCCGCCAGGCGATCTGATCGTGGAATGTCACGTCACTCCGCACCGGTTGTTCGGCCGTGACGGCAACAACCTCACGGTCAAGGTGCCCGTCACGTTCGCCGAGGCTGCACTTGGCGGCGACATCGACGTGCCGACGCTCGACGGTCCGCGCGTGATGCTCCGACTGCGGCCCGGCACGTCTTCGGGTTCGCGCCACCGCGTCAAGGGCAAGGGCATCGCCACCAAGAAGGGCACGGGCGACCTCATCGTGACCGTCGAAGTCGACGTGCCGACCCACCTCTCTGATGAACAGCGCGCAGCCGTCGAAGCGCTCACGGCTGCGACTACCGTTTCACCCAGGACTCGATTGGAGTCATGACAATGCGATCTCAACACCACGCCGTCTATGTCATCTCGGTGGCCGCCGAGTTGGCCGGCATGCACCCGCAAACGCTGCGCATCTACGAGCGGCGCGGTCTCGTCCAACCGGCACGTACGCAGGGCGGCAACCGCCGCTACAGCGACGTCGACATCGAGTGCCTCCGTCGCATCAGCGAGCTCGCCGCGACGGGTATGAACCTCGAAGGCATCCGCCGTGTGATGCAACTCGAAGCGGAGAACGAGCGCCTGCGCGCCGAGAACGCCGAGTTGCGTGAGGTTGCCTCCACCGCCCAGGCCGAGGCCGAGCGACGCCCACCGCGCCGCGACCTGGTTCCCCTTCGGCAAGAGGTATCGGTGTTCGGCGGCCCTCGATTGGGCGAGCAACGTTCGAGGTAGCTAGCCGCCCTCGGGCCGGAAGAGGGCGAGGGTCTGCCAGGCCGATCGGATGACCTCGGCGACATCGGTGCGATCGAGCTGCATGGTAGGCAACGCCAACGGTTGGGTCGGAACGTCGCACTGCGGGCTGGCGAGCTCTGCGCCGATGAACTCGCGCCACTCGTCGGTCTCGAACGGGGAAGGCGGAGGGGGCTGCACGAGGCGCAGATGACGATCGGGTTTGCCTCGCGACCCGACCTTCGGTCGTGGTCGACCGTCGATGTCACCGCATCGCCAGATGACGAGCAGCTCCGGACGACTGGACAGCTCGGCGGCGAATGCCAACATCGCGGCAACCGCATGCTTGCAAGGGTCGTCCCAGTCGGGACAGGTGCACGAGAACAACAGATCGTCCCCGCGCGGGATCAAGCGGGCGACGTGTGATCGCTCGGGTATCTGGGCGAGGCCTTCCGGTCGGGAGATCGTCTCCACCGTGATCGTCACGTGATACGGGTCGGCGCGATGTCCGGCGACCGTTGCCAGTAGCACCCCTTCCGACAGTTCGAGTCGTGAGATCGCGTTGTCGGCGAGATAGGTCTTGCCGCGGCGGAAGCGCTGCGGATCGGCAAGGCCGGCAACGGTGACCGAGAGCAGCGAGCCGGCCAACCGACCGGCCGGCGTCGGCTCGACGCGCAGGTGTGAGGGCCCGGGGGTGATGACGATGCTCATGCGCCGCGCACCGCGTGGTGATCGAGGACGATGAGGTCGCGGAGCTCGTCGGTCGACAGCTCGCTGAGCCACGCCTCGCCGGTGGTGCCGACGACGGCGTCGGCCAGCGCCCGCTTGTCGTTGATCATCGCATCGACGCGCTCTTCGATGGTGCCCTGACAGACGAGCTTGTGGACGAACACCGAACGTTGCTGGCCGATGCGCCAGGCGCGGTCGGTGGCCTGATCTTCGACCGCCGGATTCCACCATCGGTCGTAGTGGACGACCCGAGACGCGGCGGTGAGGTTGAGGCCGGTTCCGCCGGCACGCAGCGACACGAGCAGCAGCGGTGATGCCGAACCACTCTGGAACTGGTCGACCATGCGGTCCCGGCCCGCCAGCGGCACACCACCGTGCAGGAACGGAGTCGGTAGGGCGAACCGTTCGTCGAGATGTTGCTGCAGCAGCAGACCCATCTCCCGAAACTGCGTGAAGACCAGTGCCTGTTCGCCGGCGTCGAGCAGGTCGGTGACGAGCTCGTCGAACCGGGTGAGTTTGCCGGAGCGGCCACCGAGTCGCGAGCCGTCGGCGAGCGCGTGCGCCGGATGGTTGCAGATCTGCTTGAGGCGGGTGAGGGCCGCCAGCACGAGGCCGCGGCGACGCATGCCGCTGGTCTGCTGGGCGTCGTCCAACAGTTGGTCGACGACGCCCTGATACAGGCCGGCCTGTTCGCGGGTGAGCGACGCCCACGCCAGCTGCTCGACCTTGTCGGGCAGATCGGGAACCAAGGACTTGTCGGCCTTCGTGCGCCGTAGCAGGAACGGTGACGTCAGGCGGCGCAGAGCCTCGGCCGCAGCGTTGTCGTGATTGCGTTCGATCGGAGTGGCGAAGCGTCGGCGGAAGCTGGTGAGACTGCCGAGCAGGCCCGGCGTGACCATCGACATGATCGACCACAGCTCGCTGAGCCGGTTCTCGACCGGTGTGCCGGTGAGAGCGATGTGCTGTGCCGCGGGGATGGTTCGCAGCGCCTTCGCCGTTCGGGTCTCCGGGTTCTTCACGGCCTGGGCCTCGTCGAACACCACTGCTGTCCACTGCACTGCACCGATCGTGGCGATGTCGCGCGCGGCCACGTGATAGGTGGTGATGACGAGGTCGTGTTGGGCCACGACGCCGGCGAACGTCGCGGCATCGCTGCGGCCCGTGCCGTGGTGCACGGCGACCCTCATCAGTGGTGTGAACCGAGCGGCCTCGGCTTCCCAGTTGCGTACGACCGACAGCGGGCAGATGACGAGATGCGGGCCCGGAAGCGCCGACAGGTGGGCGAGTGTCGTCGGCGTCTTCCCCAAGCCCATGTCGTCGGCCAGGCAGCCACCGAGCCCCAACTGGTGCAGGAACTGCAACCACCCGAGGCCTCGCCGTTGGTACGGCCGGAGGGTGGCCATGAATCCCGGCGGCTCGATGCCCTCGCCCAACGCCGCGTCGGGCAACCCTTGCAACAGGTCGCCCAGCCACCCGGTGGCGACGATCGATGGCGCGGCGGTGTCGGTGGCCGCGGCCTCCTCGGTGGCGGCCAGCTCGGCCGCCAGACGAAGTAGTTCGAGCGTCGACAGTTCGGTGTGCTCGGCGCGGTGCTCGGCCAGGTTGGCCAGGGCTCGCCGCGCTTCGGTGCGATCGATGCGGACCCACCGCCCGTTGACGTTGATGAGTCCGGCGCCCGAGACCGCGGCGCGTTCGAGCGTCGCCTCGTCGACGGGCGTGTCGTCGACCACGACTGTCCAGTCGACGATGGCCGCGGCGCCGAAGCGGGCATTGCCCGACGCACTCTTCGGCTGGGCGACACCCTTGGTCGTCGCCGTACGACGGGTGAGGCGCTGCGGCGTGAGCAGTTCGATGTCGACCGTCGCCAACTCGTCGACCGCTTCGAGCGTTGCCGCCGCGGCCTCGAGATCGACTCTCTGTTCTCGGTCGCCGAGCCACTCGGCCAGCCACGGTGCCAGGATCTCGAGGTCGACGACTGCGGTGGCGACGCACTCGGCGAGGATCGGCAGGAAGCGTTCGCCACCGGCCAGGCCCAGCGCGGCCGGCGAGCCCGCGGCGACATCGTCGGCAGTGCACCACTTGCCGCGATCCTCCGGGTCGACCAGCTCGAGCGCCAGCTCCCAGTCGCCGAGCGGATCATCGGGCAAACCAAGTCGAAGGCGGGCACGAACCACCGGCTCGCCCTCGGCACGGTGAACGGCCTGATCGAAGATGGTCGCCAGGTCGTCGAGCGCCTCGGCGAGGTCGGCCTCGCCGCGGAACTCCCCGGTCGGAGCGCTGAGCGCCTTGGCCGCAGTGCGAGTCGCCCGTGCCGCGACACGCCGGGTGTCGGTGACGGGCGCATGCCATCCGGCGCCGGCCAGCAGTAACCGGGCCGTCTGATCGACGAACGAGTCGACGATCACCCACGTCAACTCCTCGGGGGTGAACCCCGGGCTGGCGACACCGACGACCGGCGGCATGACGGCCGCCAGCTCGGAGACGGCCGCGGCCAGGTCGGCGCGCAACGGCCGCCAGCGGGCGATCCACCAGCCGAGACCGGTGTCGGTGAGGTGGGGCAGGACGCGCCCGGCGGTGACGGTGCGCATCGCCACGGAGTACGCAGCCCCGAACCAGCCGACCGACGCCCCGACGTCGTTGCCCAACGCATCGAGTTGCCCGAGCGCCGCCAGCGAGGCGACCGTCAGCCGCTGGCACATCACCTGCTGCTCGCCGTCGGGCAACGCCATGCGCACCACCCGCATCGACCCGCTCTGCAACGCCGGACGGCGGCGGAACGTCGCCGTGACCACGGCCTGCAGGTTGCCGCCGTACACGCCACGACCCGGCTGCCAGGCGACCACTTCGCCGTCGAGCCACGTCAGCTGGAGACCGGGCGACGGCTCGACGTGGGGACGGGTGGACACAGGTTGAGTGTACGAGTGGGGTGTGCGACGGATTCGGTGTGGGCGTGCGTAAGACTGTGGCGAACATGTCGCATGCTTGGGATCCTCCCGATCCGGACCGAGGGGGCGATGCGTTTCAGGCTGGGCGGTCGAATCGCAGCGTCGGCATCGTGCTGTTGGTGCTGACGGCGTTGATCGCCGGCGGCGTCGTGTCGTACGTGCTGTCGCAGTGGCAGGACTCGCGCACCGGAGCCGACGCCCCGCCGCCGGTGCCGCCGCCGACCGCGGCCTCGACCATCGCCACGACTACGACGATCCCCCCGACAACGACCACCGTGGCACCGACGACCACGACGATCCCGGCGACGACCACGACCGCAGTCGTTGTCGTCGGCGACCACATGGTCTTCGCCGACGGCTACCCACTCGGCCACATCACCCCGAGCGGCTTCGCTGCCTATCAGGGCGATGCGGCGTCGCAGCTGCGCCAGGGCCCGGTAGAGATGTCGTCGATCGTCAACTTCGTGGGATCGCAGTTCAGCGCTCAGGTGCGGCCTCTGGAACCCGGCGAGATGTCGGCGACGTGTCCGGTGACGGTGCAACCTCGCGCCGCCGACAACGCCGATCCGCTGGGGCTGTGGGTCGAGTCGCCGACGTGGCAGTTGCAACCGCCGACGGCGACTCCCGTTCCGTTGACCGACCCCAATGTCCAGGCAGTCGTGCAATTGATCACTGCGAGCAACGGCGTCCAACCCGCGCCGCCACCTCAGCGCGGCAGTGCCGTGATGGTCGATCTCATCGGCGACGGCATCCCGGACCTGATCGTGTCGGCGACGTTCAGCGACGACAGCACCGATGTGTACTACCGCCTGGTCGCCGTGGCGCCCGACGGCAACCCCGACGCGGCCACGCCGGTGCTGCTCGAATTCGGTCCCAGCTTCCGGCCCGACGGTTCCCGGGACCCGCTCTCGCGTGGCGAGGTGCGGGTCGACGGGGTGGTCGAGATGACGGGCAAGCAGCCGTACGAGCTGTTCATCCGGCGCACCACCGCGAACACCAAGGGTGTGACGATCCGCGACCTGGCCGGCAACGAAGTCGCCGCCTACTCCTGTCCTCGCTAGACCTTTCCATGGGCGGTTGACCCGGTGGCCGAAGTTGATACACTGTGACTCAACATTTCTGTTGATACGCAGGTGACGATCAAAAACCGAAGGGTGGCGCGTAGTGGCGTTCGATCCGAAAAAGTGGACCCTGAAGACGAATGAGGCCTTTGCCGCGGCCATCGAGCAGGCCAAGGCGCTCAGCAATCCGGAGTTGACCCCCGACCATCTTCTGGCGGCGATGACCCGCCAGGACGACACCATCGTGCCGGCCGTGCTGGCCAAGCTCGGCCTGGCGCCGCTGATGGTCCGCAACAAGGCCGACGAGGCCGTGCAGCGTCTGCCCAAGGCCTATGGCACCGACGATCCGCGGATGAACCGCGAGCTCAACAACGTGGTGCAGAACGCCGAGCAGTACCAGAAGGATCTGAAGGACGACTTCTTGTCGGTCGAGCACCTGCTGTTGGCGATGAACCAGCGGATCGGAATCGGCAGCGAGGAGCTGCTGCAGGCGCTGAAAGAGGTGCGCGGCAGTCACCGCGTCACCAGCCAGAGCCCCGAGGAGAGCTTCGCCGCGCTCGAGAAGTACGGCCAGGACCTCACGCAGCGAGCCCGTGAAGGCAGGATCGATCCGGTCATCGGCCGCGACGACGAGATCCGCCGCGTCATCCAAGTCCTCAGCCGACGCACCAAGAACAACCCCGTGCTCATCGGTGAGCCCGGTGTCGGCAAGACCGCGATCGTCGAGGGTCTGGCGCGCCGCATCGCCGATGGCGATGTGCCGGAGGGTCTGAAGACGAAGCGCCTGATC
>Ga0207648_10001015_pt1 | contig 31596 bp, 28 predicted proteins | sample KBSMisM32_FD_184310 | JGI IMG/M metagenome (GOLD analysis project Ga0207648, IMG submission 184310) | Miscanthus rhizosphere microbial communities from Kellogg Biological Station, Michigan, USA - KBS Miscanthus M3-2 (SPAdes) (version 2) | ecosystem: Host-associated > Plants > Roots >... | reverse complement strand
AAACGATTCTCCTCTACATGTATTTCTATTCTTGGGATGCCTGGAAGGGAGACAAGAAGGCACGCCACATCGCGCTTGGAGTGGTGCTGAATCTCATCGGGACCATCACGCTGTTCGTGATCGACGGTCCGACGTCGTTCATGAATACTCCGGTCAAGGCCGAAGGCGTCTCGCCGACGGAGTTTCTCATGACCGCGACGCTGTGGGACAAGATCTATAACTACAGCTGGATGCCCATGAACCTACACCGGCTGGTCGGCAACGTCACGTTTGGCGGGTTCATTACCGGCCTCGTGGCCGCCTACATGTATATGGCGGCGAAGAAGGATGACGAACGGGCCTATTACGACTGGATGGGATTCGTCGGTAACTTGATCGGCGTCGGTGCGCTCTTGTTCCTGCCCTTTATGGGCTATCTGCTCGCCTATGAGTTGTGCGATTACGATGCGTCGATCTGCCCCTACATGATGGCGGATCAGCTCTCGATGTTCTTTGAAATGCAAGGCGCCATGGTTGGCCTCATCTTCCTCGCGAGCAATTACTACATCTGGTTGAGCATGAAGCGGATCGAAGGTGTGGAACGGGTCAGAATGACCATCTTCGCGCCGATCGTCATGGTCGCCCTGCCGTTCGTCATGACCTGGGGATGGACGATGTTTCCTGTGCCCGACCCACGCTCGCTGGCCATTCTGATTCCGCTGGCCTTGCTGCCCGTTGTGCTGGGCCGATTCATTCCGCTGACGGTGTCCGCCCGGACCGTGATTAAGGTGGGGTTCCTGATGGTCGTGGTCGGCGATGCCATCTGGTTGACGCCACACGGTTTCGTTCCCACGGGCGCGAAGCTCGTGGCGGATCTCGAACTGCCTTCCGATTGGAATTTCCTCGCCTTGATGCCGGCCAAGAATTCCGCAGCCTTCACACTGGTCTTCGTCACGGTCGTCAATTACATCATTTATAATCGTGCCATCAGCCAAGGCACGATCGTGTGGGGAAAGATCGATTTTACGTCGCAGTTCGTCCTGGTGTTTCTTGCGTTCAGCGCCATTTGGACTATGGGGTTGATGGGGGCGGTCCGGTCACTCTTACGAAAATATTTCCATACGTACAACCTGCTGCCGGACTTCACGCCCGAATCGTTCACCCCGACCCTGTCCTATTCGGCCTGGTGGATTACTGCCATCACGGTCGCGTTCTATGTCGTGGTCAGCTTCGCCATCTTTGTCACGCTCAGGCCGACAGAGGCGAAAGCGCATGCGCCGGAAGGTAGCCCTGCACCTGCCGGTGCGAAATAGGTCAGATCGAACCCTCGTGCGAGGAAAAGGAACGTTATGGGGAACGTGATTAAGAAGCTCGTCGTCGGGTTGATCGTCGGCGCGGTGCTCCTGGGCATCACGAAAGCGCTCGAATTTCCGACGGTGTTTCAGTGGATGTTCTTCGCCTACGCCCTCCTGGGGACCGCCGTCTTCATCATCCTGGACTTGCCGTCCCTCAAGCCTGTGAGTGGTGTCAAAGCCGTGGGCGCGCTGGTGATTTTCTACATCGTCCTGTGCGTCGTGTACATCGCCGGCGCCTCGCTGTGGCCGCAGTACGATCCTGAGGACGAAAAAGGGAAGATCGAAAAAATTCTGAAGCCCAAACGGGCTGCGACCGAACAGGGGAAAGCCGAAGAGTTGATCGCGCGGGCGAAGGCGCTCGATGAACAGGCCAAAGCGTTGGCTGCACGCATCAAGGCCTTGGGCGGCGATCAGGCCCCCGCCGCGCAGGCGGCCGGCGGACCCGGAAGCCCGCCCTCCACGACGGGCGCGGGAAGCGGAGATCTCCTCAAGATCGGGGAGGATCAATGGCAACTTCAAGAATGCTACAACTGTCATAAGCTTCGGGGCGAAGGCGGAAAGAAACGAGGGCCCGAGCTCGACAATATCGGCAACCTCCTGACTGTCGACGACATCAAGCAGAAGATTCTTGATCCCAAGAGCTGGATGGCCGAGGGATTCGAGAAGGAGTATGAAAAGGGCAAGATGCCGGACAAGTACAAGGATCTCATGGAGGAGACGGACGTGGTCGCCCTGGCCACCTGGCTCGTGACATTCAAGAACACGTCGGTCAATACACCGAAGCCGATCAAGAAGAAGTAAACGATGCAACCGCAGTTGAAGTCAAAGGTCCGCTGCACGGACCGGGAAATCGGCGAGGTCACGAAGGTGATTGTCGACCCGCTCTCGCGCGAGATCAGCCACATTGTCGTGTCCATGAACGGCAGCGGCGAGCGGCAGGTGTCGATGGCGCTTGTCCAAACCATCACGGACGACGCCGTGCAGTTGCGCAACGCCTCGGCCGAGGTCGCGGCTTTGCCGCCATTCAAGCGCGACGAATACCTCAGTACCCACGAAGTCGAGATCGCCCACCTGGAGGACAATCTCCATGTCACTCCGGGCGAGGTGCTCGTTCCGTTCCCTGAATTGGAGAAGAACGTCAAGCGCCGCACGTTCTTCATGAACTTCACCCATGCGATCGGGTTCCTCATCGGGCTGCCAATCGCATTTCCCGTCCTTCGCTATCTCATGAAACCGATGTATGCGCCGTTGGACAACGGATGGTTGAAGATCGGCAACGTCAGCAAGATCAAGGCGGACGATATCGGGGTGCAATTCAAGTACAAGAAACATGTCAAAGAAGTCTATCTGCCGGAGGCGGAAGTTGAAAAGAACGTCTGGATCCTGAAGGCCACCCCGGCGGTGCTCGACAAGGTCTATCAGGGCAAAGACATGGAATTTCGCGATGCGACCGGGAAATCAGTCTGGACGAACAAGAAGGACATTCCCTACGTCGCGTTTTCGGGCAAGTGTCCCCATTTGGGCTGCGGTTATAAATGGCGGAAGCATAAAGTGCTGGGCCAGGTCTTTCTCTGCCCGTGCCACCTCAGCATTTACGACGCCTCCGGCAAGGTCTTGGACGGTCCGGCGCCGCGTCCGCTCGACGCGCTGCCGATCAAGGTGTCCGCAAGCGGAGACGTCCAAATCATCGACATGGAATTTAAGGCGGGCACGAAGTCCCAGATTCGGATCGTCTAATGGAACATTCGTCGCTCCCCAGCAGCCAGCCTACCGTGATCGAAAAGGTCATCGCCTTCGTCGACGAGCGCGTCGGTCTCAAGCAGATGCAGGCGAAGATGCTCAACGAACCGGTGCCCGGCGGTTCCCGTTGGGCCTATGTGTTCGGCTCCGTGCTCCTGTTCATTTTCATCATGCAGGCGGTCACGGGGATTCTCCTCATGTTCTATTACGTGCCGACCGCCGATCATGCCTACGCGAGCACGCAATACATCATCCACGACGTCGACTATGGCTGGTTCCTCCTGAGTTATCACTTCTGGGGCTCCACCGCGATGGTCGTCTGCGTCTTTGCGCATATGTCGCAGGTGTTTCTCTGGGGCGCCTACAAGCCTCCCCGGGAAATGATCTGGCTGGTCGGACTGGCGCTCTTCGGCATCGTGATGGGCTTCGGCTTTACGGGCTACCTCCTGCCGTGGGATCAGCGCGCCTATTGGGCCACGACCGTCGGCGTGGAGATCATGGACAAGACGCCGCTGGTCGGCGATTTCATGGCTCGGTTTCTCAAGGGCGGCCCGACGCCGGGCCAAATGACGTTGAGCCGTTTCTTTGTGATCCATGTCATGATCCTTCCCGCCGCGCTGATGGGCCTCGCCGGTCTTCACCTGTTCCTGTTCCGTGCGGCCGGTCCGGCCGGTCCGTTCCGGGGCACGCCGGAGGAAATCAAGGCGAAAACCGATTTCTTTTTCCCGCGCCAAGTCTGGAAGGACATCGTCGGCATGGCGGTGGTGTTTGCGAGCATCGTCGCGATGGCCTTCTGGGAGCCGGTCGTGCTGCTCGAAGAAGCGACGCCCGATCCCGGCGATTACCATCCGGAGCCCGAATGGTATTTTCTCTTCTTGTTCCAACTCCTGCGGCTGAAAATCTTTGCCGGTGAGTTCGGCCAGTTCCTCGGGGCCATCGCCCTGCCCGGCGCGTTCATGGCCCTGCTGGCGGCGCTGCCCTTCATTGACCGCGATCCCGAACGGAACATTTTCAAGCGTCCGGTCGCTTTGATCGGCTGGATCGTCGTGATGGTGGCGATTTTGTTGTTTACGGTGTCCGCAATCATCAACCGCGAGTTTCTGGATTAAGATCGGCGCAAGCCGGTCGCAGGAAGCTATGAGCGACGAACGCGACGTGTCCCCTACGAAGATCGGTCTCGGCGTGCTCTGGTCCGCCTTCTGGACCGGCCTCCCGATCAAGCTGGCCTTTGTGCTGGTCTTTTTTGCTATGGATCTGATGCATTTCGAAAACCGGCTGGGGCTGGGCTTTCTGATGCTGTTGGCCAGTCCTGTCACGGTGTTTGCGGTGCCGATCATTACGATGGGCCTGGAGTCGCATATCGGAGAAGGGGCGGGCATCGCGTTGTTGTTCCTGCTCTCAATCCCCATTGATATCTGGGCGTTGGGCCTGGTCGGCCGCACCTATTTCCTCGAGAAATTCCGAAAGGAGCCGCCCGAAGGGCTTGGAGTGACGCTCTGGTGGAAAAGCGCCGTCGTCGGCGCGGTCTTTCTCCCCCTCGTGTGGTTCATCGTCGGGACAGTGACCTCGACGGCCATCTCCATGGCCCATTCGCTCATGGAACTCGAGCTCCTCAAAGGCGTTCCCGTCGCGGAACGCATCGCCGTGGAACTAAGTCTGTGGGGCAGCGTCTCAACGGTGGTTTTAATTGTCCTGCTCCTCATTGGCGTCTCGCTCGTGGGGCGGATCATTCGCAGCACGGCGGCAACGGCACGGCCGATCTCGGACAGTTATCAGAACATCGTGAAGCGATGGGATTTGATGCGAGTGCCGGCGGATCAGGGCTTGGTGCTCACGTCGATCACCCTGGGCGGCGTCGTGCTGGCGGTCCTCTTTTGGGCTGCGCTGCCGGTGACGACTCCCCATCCTCACGAATGCTGCAAGAAGCCCGACGCCAAAGCCGAGCCGCTTTTCAAGCCGGTCGAAACCCTGAACAAAGACGAAAAAATGATCGCGCAGTTAGCGATGCAGATCGACGCATTGGAAAAGCAGAAGGCCGAGGCGGAGAAGGACAAAGGCAAGGGAAAGAAGGCCGGGAGCGAGGCGGTGGCTCCAGCGCCGAAGAAGAAACCGTAATCGTGCCTGACTGGAAGAGGTGAGTGCCATGCGACACCAGGGCGGACAGCTCCAGCAAATGCTCCGGACCCTCCGCGGTCACGGAGGATGGCTCTCGGTGTGGTTGCTTGCGGCGGGATGGCTTGCGTTGCCGTCGTTGGGTATTGCCGCGGAAGGTGCTCCGGCCGGTCCCGTCGAATATCGCGATATTCCCGGCATCGGCAGCCGGAACATCGTGTGGGTCATTGCGCAGTTGCACCTGCTGCTCGCAGGCTTCGTGCTGGGCGTGCCGATCTTCGCCTGGGTCTGCGAAATCGTCGGCTGGAAAAGCGGCGAGAAGCGGTATGACAAGCTGGCCAAGGAATTCACGAAGCTGCTGACATCCTCCTATGCGACGACGGCGTTGTTCGGTGGGATCCTGCTCTTTCTCCTGATCGGGTTTTACCCGAAGTTGATGAACTATCTGACTGATATCTTTTTCCCCTCGTTTGTCTTCTACTGCATCCTCTTTCTCCTCGAGACCGCGACGCTCTACCTCTATTGGTATGGCTGGGATGCCATGCAGGACGGCGGAAAGAAGACATTTCACCTCTTCCTGGGGTTTCTGCTGAACCTCTTTGCGTTCTTCATCATGATCGTACCGAACTCCTGGGCCACGTTCCAAGCGAGTCCAGTCGTGATCGCGGAAGGCACCGACTTGGCGCGGGCCTGGGCCGCAACCTGGAATCCGACCTGGTGGCCGGTCAACATCCATCGATTGATCGCGAACGTCGTACTGGGTGGATTTATGTGTGGGGCTTACGCCGGTATTCGGTACCTCGCTGCAGAGACGTCTGAAGAACGTGACCATTATGATTGGATGGGGTACGTCGGGAATTTCATCGGCGTGTTCGGCATGCTGCCTCTGCCCTTCGCGGGGTACTGGCTGATGCGCGAAATCTATCAGTACAACCAGCAGATGGGTATCACGCTCATGGGCGGATTCCTCTCCTGGCTTTTCATTCTTCAGGCCATGCTGATCGGGGTGCTCTTCCTCGGCGCGAACTACTATTTCTGGATGGGAATCACTTACCGGATTCCTGGTTCCGAGATGAGCTATCGCAAGCCGATTATGGCGATGCTCATCATCCTGTTGGTCTGTCTAGGTGTCTGGATGACGCCGCACTCACTGGTCGCCAGCCTCGAGGAAGCACGCAAAATGGGCGGCACGCACCATCCGCTCCTCGGCGTCTTCGGCGTCATGTCGGCGAAGATGACCGTGGCCAATTTGATGATCCTCGTCACGTTCATGAGCTTCATCATGTATTGGCGCGCAGGCAAACAGGAAACGGCCACCTGGGCCAAAGTGGCCAGGGCCTTTATGTCCGGTGTGCTCGGCGTGGCGGCTATTGTTGTGATCGTATTAGGTGTGTGGGGATATTTCGTTCCGGCGATCGTCCGCATTAACTACTTCTCGACATCGCAAGTGCTCATCGTCCTCTTCGTGATGCTGACCATTACGCCGCTCACAGCGGTTCTTTTGAAAAGCGCCAAGACGACCACGGAAATGGTTTGGGGTCGTATGCCACCTCGCGCCGGGTATGCGCTGGTGCTGAACGCCGTCATGGTCATTCTCTTGATGACCCTCATGGGCTATGCCCGGTCTTCGTCGCGCGTGCACTGGCATGTGTACGGCGTCATGCGGGACTCGTCGCAATATGCCTTTTCCCCTGCGTTGGGATATGCCGCGGCGTTCATGGCGCTCAATACGTTCCTGTTTTGCATGCTCGTGGCCTTTATTTTCTGGGTCGCAACGATGGGAGACAAAGGTAAGGCCACCGGTTATGGCGGGGGAGAGAAGGGCAAATTGCCGCACGGCGTCCCCGCGATGGCAGGCGGATCACCTCCGCGCGGCAACGAGCAATAAAGGAATGTGAGAGGGCAACATTTCTCATTTGCGCATTGAAGGAAGCATATGGATGAAGTCGTCAAGCTGCAGCTTATCGGTCTGACGGTCGTCGGACTGGGCATCGTCATTTTACTGTTTATCCGGGCCCAGTTTGCCCGCGTTGTCGGATTTGTCGCCATCGTGTTGGGCCTCTTCTCGCTTGTGGCGCTGTCGGTTCCGCAGATGGCCTCGCTGCCGCCCGCCGAAGAAAAATTCGACATCGCCACCGTCAAGACCCCGACCGACTTGGCGGCCATCGGGCAGAAAATCTTTTTCAGCAAGGGGCAGTGCGCGCTGTGCCATTCCATCGGCCCGAGCGAATCGGCGCGGTGTCCGGACCTCAAAGGCATCGGCGCGAAGCTGAGCCGCGAGTTTATTTTCGAAAGCCTGACGCAGCCGCAGGCCTACATTTACCTGGACTACCGGCACGAAGGGCCGCCCAAGGAATATCCGGCCCGCATGCCCTACATCAACAAGAACCCCATCGGCCTGACGAAAAATGAAATTTTGTCCGTGATCGCGTTCCTGCAGCAGATGAGCGGTGAGCCGATCTCCGTCAGTCCGTCTGAGCTCGAAGTGCCGGGACAGGCACCATCCGCGCCGGTCAAGGCCGGAGATTCCGGACCGGTCGCCGTCGCACAGGCACGTTGAGGAGGCACCCATGGGCGCATTGACTAAACCGATTATCTTGTTGGTCGTCATTTATCTCCTGTTGAAGTTCGTGGTGCCCAACATTCCCGGTTCAGCGCCGTTGCCCTCCAGCCTCATCTTTCTGTACCTCATGCTGACGATGGCGGGGATTGTCATCTATTACACCATGAGCGGCGAGTCGAAGGACGCCTTCTGGGGACCGATTCAACGCTTCCTGACCGGCGAGAACATCGGCGCACTGCAGACCGCGCGTTACGGCGTGCTGATCCTCTTTCCGTTGCTGGTCGGTTGGCAGACCTATGGAAGTACGGCAGTGAGTGATGCGCCGCCCGCGGAAAACCGCACCATTCATCCCGCGCCTCCGGGCGAGTACACCGGTTTGTCGAACCCCGTCTCGAAAACGCCGGAGAACATCATGCAGGGCAAGGGTTTCTACGCCGCGTTCTGCTCTCCCTGCCACGGCGGAAATTTCGACGGCAAGGGTCCGGCTGCCCGCGGCTTCAACCCCCCGCCGGCCAACTTCTCCGACCCGACGACGATCGCGATGCTCCAGGAAAGCTACCTCTTCTGGCGCATCAAGAAGGGCGGAGTGGGCCTGCCGATTGAAGGCATGCCATGGAAGTCGGCCATGCCGCGGTGGGAGGTCGAGCTGCCTGATGAATGGATTTGGAAGATCATCCTCGGCGAGTACGACGGGGCTCATCAATCTCCGCGCACATGGGAGTAACACTCAGGTTTGACGAGGCACCTATGAGACAGCGACGTGCGATCAGAGCGGTGGCGGGCGCAACCTTCGTGGTGCTGCTTGCGGCAAGCCTTCCAGGCTGGGCCCAAGAAAGCGTCGCCGTTCGCGCCATGATGACCAAGGAGCCCCTCCCGCTGGACGATCCGAATGCTGCCGCCTGGAACAGCGCCCCTCAGGCCCAGTTTCCGCTGTCTCCGCAAGTGCACTGGCAAAATCGCATCCAGGAAGTGACCGTGAAGGACGTCAAGGTGCGCGCCTTGAACGACGGCCAGCGCGTCGCGGTGCTGCTCGAATATACCGATCCGACTGAAGACCCGGCCGATGCCGCCGCGCTCGAGTTCATGGTCGGCGATAAAAAGGCGCACTTTGCGCATGGACAACCGATGGCCCAGGTGCAAGGCGGGCCGGTGAACATCTGGTTTTGGCGCAACAAGGACGGCAAAGGCGTCGACATGAGCGCGATGGGTTTCGGCACGCTGAAGACGCAGTCGCACCAAGACGTGACCGCGAAGGGTGCCTATGCCAATGGCACCTGGAAGGTGGTTTTCTCCCGCGCGATGACCACCGAACATCCCGACGAGGATATGCAGCTCAAGCCCGGAGAATTCATCAATATCGCGTTCGCCGTCTGGGATGGCCGCAAGGACGGCGCCGGAGACCTCGTGGAAAAGGGATCGCAGAAGGCGGTCTCTTCCTGGTGGTATTTCCGCGCTGAAGCGCCTCCCGACTATTCCGGCTACATCTATGCGGCGCTGGCCACTGGCGTGGCGCTGGCGTTTCAGTTCGTGTTGATCCGCAAACTGAGGAAAGGGCACTCAGCATGAAGGCCGCAAACCTAGGGGTCATCGGGGCGGTGCTGGGCCTCGTGGGAGTGTGGGCCCTGGTCGCCGGGGGCTGCGCCAGCGAGCAGCAGAAACGAGGCAAGGAACTGTACGCCCATTACTGCATGCATTGTCATGGGGAAAGTGGCCGTCAGAACGAAGGATTCAACTGGTCGTCGATGCCCGATCCCAAGCCGAAGGACCTGTCCAACAAGTCGGAAATGAGCACGTTCAAGGACGAAGAGATTTTCAATACGATTTCCCGCGACATGAAGGACACGAGCCCAGGGGGAGACAAAATCGGCGACGACGAGTTTGCCGTGCCGACCATGCCGACGTTCAAGTACACGCTCGCTGAGGAAGAGATTTGGGCCATTGTCGACTATGTTCGCTCCCTCCACGGCATGAAAATGGAGTTCAAGGTCGAGGAACGCAGGAAGGAACTGGAGGAAGCCGTCACGAAAGCCAAGGCCAAGGACGAAGAAGCCAAGCAGGCCTATGAGGCGGCGGAGAAGCGGGCCAATGAGGAAGCGGAAAAAAAGAGCGCTGCGCTGAAAAAGGACGTGGACGTCGATGAGTCCGCCTACGCCAAAGAGCAGGCGGCCATGGTGCAGACCAAAAAAGAGCTCGACGCCGTGCAAGCCGCGCTGACGTACTTCACCACGAGGCCTGGAAAGGGTGTGAGCGTCTCCCGGCCTGATTTGAGCATGAAACCCGACCAGACTGCGGCCCTCGCGGTGCTGGGAAAGAAACTCTATTCGAACAAGTACGGCTGCAACGGGTGTCACAGTCTTGCGAATGAAGGGGGCAAGGTGGGACCGGCGTTAGACCGAGCGGGATTCCGGTTAAACGGCACCTGGATTTACCGATGGGTGAAGAATCCGCAATCGATGAAGCCAGAGACGAGGATGCCGGCGTTGGGATTGAGCGATGCAGACGCAAAGGCCGTGACCACGTATCTCGGCACCCTGAGGGCGCCCAGGGCTGAAGAAGCGCCGGCAGCCAAGCCGGCGAGCTGAGGCGGAAGCAGGCTGCCAGGCCGGATCACCACAAGAATCCTAAGAGCAACCCGCCAAGAATTGCCGTCCCGATCCATGCATGCTGGTGAAAGAGCTCGAATGCCCGCGCAGGTGAGACCGGCGTTCTGAGCTCATTGACCTGTTTGGCCAAGAAGAGTCCCACTGCCGTGAGCACGCCATAAGCGATCCCGCCGATTCCGACCGTTCCTGCGCCGATTCCCAGCAAGAGCAGCATCATCGTACCGGCGGTTCCCACGGCGAGCCACGTGCGGGAGCCGAAGTACAGGGCGGATGACTTGACGCCGACACGGCGGTCGTCGTCCATGTCTTGGAGCGCATAAATCGTATCGTACGCCATCGCCCAGCAGACGGTGGCGGCAAATGTCAGCCAGGCGGCACTCTCGATCGTTCCGCGCGACGCCGCCCAAGCCATGATCGTTCCCCATCCGAAGGCAATGCCCAACACGGCTTGCGGAAGGTGAACGACCCGTTTCGCGAAGGGATACAACGCCGCCAGCAGGATGGCGACGGGACTCAGCATGATCGTGAGGACATTGAGCTCCAACACGAGGAGTGCCGCGAGCGTCAGCAGCACGACCAGGACTGCCAGGGCGTGCCATGGCTGAAGTTCGCCTGATGCGAGCGGCCGTTGGCGCGTTCTCGTGACATGCCGATCGAAGGATCGATCGGCGAGGTCGTTGAGGATGACGCCTGCGCTTCTCATTAAGAACGAACCCAGCATAAAAATAACCAGCAACCGCAATGGCGGAATGCCTTTCGCAGACAGGACGAGCGCCCAGAGAGTGGGCAGCATGAGCAGCCACGTGCCTGTCTGGCTGGGCAACCGAATGAGCCGGCTCACGGTGGACCAGGTCAGCCGGGGAACGCGTTCCGTGCTGGATGCCGACATGGGCGCACCCTAGCCGAGGGGTCCTACCCTGTCAATTGGAGGCCGGATGGCGTAAGGCCGGATGGCTCGGTTGTGTCGTGCGGAGTGATTTCGGTATAACCATGCTGTGCGGGTATATCCTCCAGGCGTTTCCGGGCGCAGTCGGGCCCTCCGGGCATGCGTCGGTCTCTTGTTCCTCTCGTTGACGGGGTGCGGGCTCTTTGGCAGCCGTGACGGCGTTCACATCGGATATTACCTCCCGTTGACGGTTCAGCTGCGACAGGCTCCCACGGTCGCGGCGGCTCAATTGACCTATCAGGACGCGTGCGGTCAGAACCAAGTCTTGCCGTTCGGTCCGCAATTGGCCGAAGCCATCACGCGAAAGTCCGGCCGCGTCTTCGAGAAAATCGTACCAGACAACGCACCTGTTCCTCCCTCCGTAGATGGGTACGAAGACGTGTCGGTTGGCATGACGACCTTGGATCTGTTCATCCCGAGACAAGTGACGAGGAGCCATCCGGCCACTTTGGCCATCGGCTTGGATTTCGGCTACATAGCTGCCGACGGCACCGTGCTCTTCAGCAAAAAGCTCCAAGGCCTTGGCAGCGGCGATGTGGATGTCAACGTGTCCTCTTGCGAGCTCAAAGGTCTCGACAAAATTGTCAAGGAAGCGATCGCCAACGTCACGGACGGTATGGCCGAGGCCTTAGGGACGTCGGTGAAAATTCGCCAAGCTGCTGGAGCCGGCCATACCGGAGCCTCCGCCACAGGGGCCACACCGCCACCCTCACCCATTGCGCAGTCCGCTCCCGTGGTGCCTGTTCCGGTGCCGGTTCCAGTCCCTGCTCCGGCTGCAGCGGGAGCTGCCGCGACCGAAGAGCAGCCGTCGACGCTGGTCTTTCGCGCGATCATTCGCGATGAGAATCGCAACCAGCTCTTGCATGAAGGCGAAAACGTGGACGTCGAGATTGAAGTCAAGAACGAAGGGCCAGGGGCTGCCGCCGGCGTGGAAATTCTCGTGAGCGGCACCGCCGCGCTCGTCGAGATGATTCCCAGTGTCCTAATAGTTGGAGATATTCCCGCAGGCGACGTGAAACGCGTCTCCGTGAACGGAAAAGTCGGGGCAGTGGCCGAGGCCACCCAAGCCGAGCTGGTGCTCGCATTGCGCGCGAAATCACCGGCCGTCCAGCTGCCGTCGGTGAAGAAATACCTCATGGCGGTGAAGCCGGCGAACGCACCGGAAGCGATAGCCGTGCCGGTCGATGTCGACGAGATGCCCAAGCCGTCGTCGGGAAAACTCAAACAGCCGAAGGCCGTGGGCATTGCCATCGGCATCGGACAATTCCGTGAGAACGCCATGCCGCGCGTGAAGTATGCGCAGCAGGACGCCGACACGGTGGCAAAATACTGGAGCGCCGTCGGAGGGATTCCGGCGGAGCGCATCCGCCGTCTCTTCGAGAGTCGGGCGCTCAAAGGCGATCTTGTCGAGACGTTCGAAGAATGGCTGCCGAGACAGGCCGATGCGACGACGGTGGTCTATGTCTTTATTGCCGGCCGCGGCCTCGTGGACCCCGCCACTGGCGCCGTCTCCGTCATCCCGTTTGACGGCACGGCGACCTCTTCGGCCAGACTCTATTCGCTCAGACGGTTGCAGGAGTCGCTTAGCAAATTGCCAGTTCAGCGATCGATCGTCATGGTGGACCTGTCGCTCGAGCATCTGCCCGTCCAGAATGGAGCCGGTCCGGCTGCGCCGATGTGGCCGCAGGAAGAACAGGGTAAAGAGCGGGTCATGTGGATGGTCGGGAATCGGGCCGTGCAGGAAGCCCACCATTTCGATTTGGGTCATCACGGATTGTTTGCCTATCAATTGCTCAAGGGATTGGGCGGCGCTGCTGACGTGGACAAGGACGGAACCATCCTCGCCGGTGAGCTGTGCGTCTATGCTAGAGGACAGGTCGCGAAAATGGCCCACGAACAGTTCGGCAACGAACAAGACCCGCTCTGTGTGCCGGGACCGGGCCAGGGAGCGATGGTCCGGCTCCAACCGGTCGCGAAGCTGAGATGATCCTGCTCTTTCCCCTTGAGGCTTTGGAAAAACCCGTGATAGGGTAGGGCCTCTTCCTTCACACAAGCCGGCGTAGCTCAGTTGGTAGAGCAGCGGTTTCGTAAACCGCAGGTCGCTGGTTCGATTCCAGTCGCCGGCTCCAGCACCTTCCTTGTCTTCCTTTTTCCCGCCGATGGTAGCTCAAAGGTAGTGACAATTGAAGTCGTGGTTGTTCAAGGGCGCCTCAAGTGGAAGCGAACTAACACACCGCAGGTCACCCCTTTGCTTCGTTGGGATCGAATCGTCCCCAGGAGGCACACCTACTAGATTGTCCGTCAAAGCTAGTGGTTACCCTCGTCGCTTCCTCTAGCAGAACGCCCGAGAATAGTTCGATGAACCGCAAGGGAGTGCGTTTTAAGTATTGCTCGATGTTTACCGTCACTTGGCGGCTTGTCGGTATGCCTTAAGAATGACCCCTAAATGGAGAGTCTTTAAAGACAGCCCTCCACATGAAAGATATGGACCAGGATTTCCTTAACAATGCACGCCTTGCCGCGATTGTCACTTCTGCTGACGATGCTATCCTCAGCAAGACGCTCAATGGGGTGATTACCAGCTGGAATCCCGGCGCTGAGCGCATGTTTGGATACAGCGCTGAGGAGATGATTGGTCAACCGATTCTCCGCTTGATTCCTCCAGAACGTCAGGCCGAGGAGGGCGAGATTTTGAGGCGGCTTCGAGCAGGGGAGCGGATCCAACACTATGAGACCGTGCGTCAGAAGAAGGACGGGACGCTTTTCGACGTCTCTCTCACCATTTCGCCCATGAGGAACGAAGCGGGTCAGATCATTGGAGCCTCTAAAATCGTTCGTGATGTTAGCGAGCGTAAGCAAACTGAGTTGAGTCTTAAGGAAAGCCAGCAACGATTGCGAGAGTTTGCTGAAGATTTGGAGCGGCTAGTCGAAAGCCGGACGTCCGAACTCGTGCAATCGCAGCAGCAACTACGCGCATTGGCGGCTCAATTGAACTTATCGGAGCAGAAGGCGCGACAGCGTTTGGCAGGAGAACTCCACGACTATCTCGGACAAATGCTGGCGCTCAACCGAATCAAGATCGGTGTCGCCAAAAAACATCCCATGGAAGCAGCACTGGCTCATCTCCTCGAGGAACTGCAAGCGACGACTGACAAGGCATTGGCCTATACGCGTTCGCTCGTGGCTCAGCTGAGTCCGCCTGTGCTGCAGGAATTTGGCTTGGCAATGGCACTCCCTTGGCTAGCTCAGCAAATGTTGGAGCGTGACCTCGTCGTCTCTTTGCAAGTAAAGACACAGATACCTCCCATACCGGAGGATCAGGCGCTCCTGCTCTTTCAGTCCATACGTGAATTATTGCTCAATTGCATCAAGCATGCTCAGGTGCCACAGGCCGTGGTAGTGCTAGAGCGTAAAGAGGAAGCGCTCTATGTCACTGTTGCTGATCAAGGGTTAGGGTTTGAGCCGTCTGTGATGTTGTCGGCGAAACAGACCACACAGACAGTTAACAAGTTCGGGCTTTTCAGCATCCGCGAGCGAATGCTCTCATTGGGTGGACGCTTCGAACTCCAATCATCCCCAGGGAACGGCACGGTAGCCACCCTAGTGTTCCCCATCACAACCACGTTAATCGAGATGCCTGCCCCGGCCGAGACCTTGAGCACCAAAGACAACGGAACCAAAAAAGCGAACGGCGTAAAGACACCCTCAATCCCCGATGGAAAGATCCTATTACTCGTGGTAGACGATCATGCGATGGTCCGTCAAGGGTTGTGCAGCGTATTGGATGCATACGAAGACATCCATGTAATCGGTGAAGCCAGCAATGGCAAGGAAGCCATCGAGTTGGCCTCTCGATTAAAGCCCGATGTGATACTTATGGATGTGACCATGCCGGACATCGACGGGATCGAAGTGACCAAGCGCATCAAATCCGACCATCCCCACGTACTGATTATTGGAATGTCAGTTCACAGCGCCCAACAGGTGGAAAGTGCGATGTCCAACGCCGGCGCATCCGCATTCATCCACAAAGAGGCCGCAGTAGATAAATTGCACCAAACTATTCTTGGGGTTCGGCAATCCGTGGCAAGAACCAATGAGCACTTGTCATAGGCAGTGACTTTGACCCATCCGCCCTGACCGCTGCCCTCGCCTTCGAGCAGTAATTAAAAATAAGGCTGTTGGCACCGCTCGATCACCGCTACCTCATTCGATTTAGATTTGCGTGTCGTCAAAGAACTCTCAGTGTGATAATTCCTTGGGTCAGAGCGGCAGACTATTTCCTCGCACGCGAGAGAAATTGCATAGTTGCGGCTGCCTTTTCAATTTCCACAGATAAATCATCTAGGCTGTGCGTGCCCTTTGTCATCACTCGGAACGCCCCTGCTTTCTCCATCGCAGATTTGTGATAGCTATCTTCCGTGACTGATAATCCCAGTACAGCTACGTTTGGATAGTGTCTCCGCACTAGCTTGGTCGCCACTAAACCATCCATTTTCGGCATATTGATATCCATAACGACAACCTGGGGATTAAGCTTTCCAATACAAGCGATGGCCTCTGCACCATTATCGGCTTCACCTACAACGTCGATAGTTGGAACACTTTTCAGCAAGCTACGAATGGCTTCTCGAACCATGCGGTGATCATCCACGAGCAAAACTCGGATTCCATCCGTCTGTGTTGCCATGAGTGGCCCCCTTTAGGTACATAAGTATATCTAGCTAGTAACCCTAAGTGCAACCAACTCTAGCGAAGTGACGCTGCCCTATCACCTAGGGATACCCCTAGCTACTAGACTGAGCTCCATTGGCGAGAAGTCTCGAACAGTTGCAATGCTAGCAATGTTTGCCTTTGTCGCTTGGGGGAATGCACCTTGCACAGGAATAGAAAAGAAGGCCCACAACACGTCGGGGAAAGGAAGATGTATGGATTACTTCATGGCAATTTCGGCTGTCGCGAGCGTGTCTGGAGCGATTCTTTTGATGACGTACGTGTGGCGAGATTAGCTTGCAGCAACGCCTGCGTTTCTGCATCAGAACGGATCCATCATGGTTCTAAAGTGATACACACACAATGACACTTCTTTTGTACATCGAAGGGATCATTCCTAAGCCTCTAAACCTCTATGAGGTACGGTATGGCATTCCAAGCTACAGTCAAGCGACTGTTAGTGGTCGAAGACGATCCCGATCAATCTCGGGCTGTACGTGATCGTCTCGAACTTTACGGATACACGGTCTCATGCGCGGAGGATGGTCGGCTCGCGATGGAAATGTTGCAAGCAGAAGCCTCATTCGACGGCGTACTGATGGATTTGAACCTCCCGCATGTTCCTGGGATTCAAATCCTAGCGGCCACACGCCACGCCCTGCCTCATTTGCCTGTGCTTGTGATGTCTGCCTCCTCATCCCGTCTTCAAGCGGCGAAGGAAACCAACCTGGCGTGCGGTTATATCGCTAAGCCGTTTGGAACTGCTCAATTTAAGCAGGCCGTACACGAGTGTTTCGGTCCGCCGTACCAGCCGGCTGTCTCGTAGCGCAATCCGATCCGCCAGGAGGCTTATAACATGGACGATGGCCCCTTTAGCTTGGCGACTGACAATGCAGATGTGTTTCGGTTGCTGTTTGAAAGCATTCAGGACTATGCCATTTTCATGATGACTCCCGAAGGCATCGTCACGACGTGGAATCCCGGGGCCGAGATGATGAAAGGCTATAAAGCCGATGAAATCCTAGGACAATGTTTCTCTCGTTTCTATTTGCCATCCGACATTGAAGCGGGGAAACCCCACATGCTGCTATCTCATGCGGCACAAGCCGGTCGAGTCACCGATGAAGGCTGGCGCGTCCGAAAAGATGGCACAAACTTCTGGGCGTCCATAGTCATTACGGCGCTGTACAATCGCAAAGGAGAAGTACAGGGTTATGCCAAAATCACGCAGGACATGACTGAACGAAAACAAATGGAGGATGACTTACACGACACTCTATTTCTCCTGGAACAGGCCAATAAAAAACTCGAAGAAGTGGATTACCTGAAGACTCTGTCAATTTCTGTTGCGACTCACGAGTTGCGCTCTCCCCTTACCGCGATTAAGGCCTATCTCGACAACTTATTTGAAGGCGTCGCAGGCGAGCTGCCAGAGAAGGTCTTTTACTACCTCACCCGCATACGTCACAACACAGATCGCGTCATCCGGTTAGTCAATATGCTGTTAGACATCTCCCGGATAGAGGCAGGACACATGCAATTAGAACTCGATACAGTATCAGTGTATGAGGTCATTACTGATGTTGTGAGGGATTTTGAATGCATGGCGAGAAATAAAGAGATCACCATTTACGCGTCGGCTATTTTGGACGCACCGGTGAGAGCAGATCGCCAGAGAATTGAACAGGTATTACACAACCTCCTCCATAATGCGCTCAAGTTCACTCCGCCGCGCGGTGAGATCGTGGTCCAGTCGGCTCTCACCGGGAATGACAAAGTTACCATCACGATTGCGGATACTGGCTGTGGGATCCCTGCCGGCCATGAAGAAAAAGTATTTCTCAAGTTCCATCGCGCTCCCTCTCCCGTTCAGGAAGGCGCCGGTCTGGGGTTGGCGGTCAGCAAGAGTCTCGTGGAACTACATGGTGGCAATATCTGGGTGGAGAGCGAGCTGGGCCGCGGCAGTAAATTCTCGTTTACTCTACCACTCGCCGCATAGCGTGACGCCGTGTCTAACGGGGTCATCCATAGTCGCGGTGCTCTATATCATCGGAACAAGAGCGTGCGGCTTATCGGGGGCCTTTCGGCAGCTGACCTTTGCGTTCAAGCTCAGCGACATGATCAAGCAGTAGTTGGACGACCTATTTTGGGATGCTTGGGGTAAGCTTCTCGTAATTCTCACTTGGCTTCTCGTAACTCTGAGTTAGGTTCTCGCAACCTGAACGGAACAGATGGGAGACATCAGCATCGAGTGCGTTCAGCAAAATCTGAAGGTCATTCGAGAGTATTTGCTGAAGGCATTCCCAGGATTCAACTTGACCGAGGACACAGGCGAGCCAAGCGTCTGCCACCGATTCACGTTGACGAATGCAAAAACTTTCGAGCGGATTAAACTGAAGGTGGGATGGTCTCGTCTTTCTGACTTATCCAGTGACGGCGAGATGATGATGCGGCGATTACTAGTGAACAGCGACTTGGCTGGCAAGATGCGGAATGAGAATAATGACCAGTACTACTACTGGTGAACGACTAGGGCTCTCGGCTTCTCTTTACACTGTCTGAGCTGTTTGGCTGTCCGAGAGGAATTGCATTCGAGAAGATTCCGCTCATCCCCAGTCAACGGCACTCTGGCAGGTCGGAGTTTTCAGTCAAGCCGCGATGGCGCGGGCATCAAATAACACTGGTTGCCCGCACCGCTGGGCTAGAAGACGGTGTTCAACGCCAAGAGTTTCTGAATTTCGTAAATGCAGGTCAGGCGGCGCTCACGAATCCTTTAAAGGGTAGTGATTATAGGCAACTGATTGCATCGCCGTCCGGGAGTAGAAAATAGATAAACAAAGATTCGTGGGCACCCATTAACAGGAACCAGCCATTTGTGCTCACTTTGTGCTCAAGACAGCAGGCGGAGAGAATGTTCTGCTTCCTTTTGATTCGGTATACTTATCCTTTGACACCGATAACATGGCACTCATTTACAGCAACACATGCTGAATCTGAAACGAGTCTGAGTCGGATCAGATTAGATTCTATTTTACGGCCAAAGCACGCGATTCCCCGCAAAGTGGAGATAATGATCTTCGCTGCAAACCACTAGATATAATCATAGCTTCTGCCATCCGAGCCCCACTCTCGATACAACGGCTCATCATTTCTTTTAATGAGTACAAAATGTGCAGCCGTTTTCCCTCTGATTGTCAATCGGCCTTCGCAAAAGAAGGCTTTTAAGGGTTCATCCGGAATAAATAAACATAGGTGAGGGAAACATGAAGGGAATAATCTTTAACTTACTCGAAGAGGTGGTGCGGAAAGATTACGGCGATGAGACCTGGGAGGATTTATTGGAAGCGGCTCAGGTCGATGGCGCCTATACCTCGCTTGGAAACTACCCCGACGAGGCGATGATTAAGCTCATTACGGTGGCGGCCAAAGCACTCGACAAATCGCCACAAGAAATCACCCGATGGTTCGGACGCAAATCCTTGCCGCTCCTCGCGCAACGCTATCCTCACTTTTTTTCCGGACATACATCGGCGCGGACATTTCTCCTCACACTCAATGACGTGATCCATACTGAGGTGCGCAAAATTTACCCTGGATCGGAAGTTCCACAATTTGATTACGATTCGTCGTCGTCTGAAGTGTTGATTATGGGATATCGATCACGCCGTAAACTTTGTGCTCTTGCGCATGGATTTATGGAAGCGGCGGCGGCGCATTTTGAAGAGGACTTGGTTTTTGAACAACCTCAATGCATGCACCGAGGCGACGATAAGTGTGTATTTCGAATTGTCCTCAAGCCATCGGGAACCTTGATCTCATGACCGAAAAACTCGAGGCGACGGATCAAGATCGTCTGACCAGGCGGCTTGCTCGTGAACAACGCGCGAGAGCCGAGAGTGAAATGCTCGCTGAAAGGGCATTACGTGAACTGTACAACAGGCGAAAGGACGTCCAACTACTGCAACGTATTGCAGTAGCCGCCAATCAAACCTTGACGATTGACGAGGCGTTACAAGTCGCGTTGGACCAAGTATGCCTGCACACAAGATGGCCGGTTGGCCATGTCTATATTTTGACCGAGACGGACGGCTGCAGACTTGAGCCAACGACGTTGTGGCATGTCGACAATAAGGAACGATTCCAAACATTCTGTGATGTCAGTCAGAAGTTACATTTTGAGCCTGGAGTGGGATTACCCGGTCGTGTGCTCGAGAGCGGCCAGCCGCTTTGGATCATAGACGTCACGAAGGATTCGAACTTCCCCCGAGCCAAGGAAGCAACGGATATCGGAGTACGGGCTGCCTTCGGGTTTCCGGTGTTGATCGGAAAGGAAGTGGTGGCCGTACTAGAATTCTTTTCCGATCTCCCGATGGAACCGGATGAAGCCTTGCTGGAGGTCATGGTCAATGTGGGGACCCAACTTGGGCGGGTCATCGAGCGGATGCGAGCCGAAGTGGCACTACTCAACAAGAATTTTCAGTTACAGGAGGCTCTCACTGAAAACCGCGCCCTGTGTGAAGATCTCAAAAACAAGCAGTGTCAACTGGAGATCGCAAGCAAGCACAAGTCACAGTTCCTGGCGAACATGAGCCATGAGCTGCGTACTCCGCTGAATGCCATTCTCGGCTATACGCAGTTGATCGTGAATAGGATTTATGGCGATGTGCCTGACAAAATCAAAGAGGCCTTATCTCGCGTCGATGCGAGCGGACGTCACTTGCTCGATCTGATCAACGACGTGCTTGATCTATCGAAGATAGAAGCAGGCCAGCTCAGGTTATCCTTGAAACCCTATATGATGAAGGACGTGGTTTATGAAGTTGCTACAGGCATGGAGTCCTTGGCTTCCCGAAAGCAACTCTCACTCGCAGTGATGGTACCCGACAACCTGCCGACCGCGAAAGGCGATGAACGACGTATCAAACAGGTCCTGTTGAATCTCATCGGGAATGCCATCAAGTTTACCGACAGCGGTGAGGTCGCGGTACACATTGTTCTCGACGATGACCGTTTCAAAGTGAGCGTTGCCGATACGGGGCCGGGAATTTCATCCGAAGATCAAGCAAGAATTTTTGACGAGTTTCAGCAAGCTGACAGCTCAGCTACGCGCGAAAAAGGCGGGACGGGTCTCGGGCTTGCGATTGTCAAACGGATCGTCGAACTGCATGGCGGAACGGTTGGGGTGGAATCGACCTTAGGGTCTGGTTCGGTCTTTTGGTTCACCCTGCCCACCAGTGTTGAGCAACAAGTAGGTGGCACATGACAAAACGCATCTTATCCATTGAAGACCAGGTGGACAACCGCCGGATTGTGCGCGACCTCATGACCAGCGTCGGGTACGAGGTCATTGAAGCTGTCCGAGGAGATGAGGGAGTGACGCTGGCAGAACAATCTAATCCAGATTTGATCCTCATGGACATCCAGCTTCCCGGTCTCGATGGATACGAAGCCACGCGTCGTATCAAGGCGAATCCCAAGCTTCGAAGCATTCCCATTATTGTGGTGACGTCCTATGCACTCAGCGGGGATGAAGAAAAGGCCAGAGCGGCAGGCTGTGATGCGTATCTTGCGAAGCCGTTCGATGCCATGAAATTGCTGGCAGTAGTTCGTCAATATCTAAATGCTTAGCTTGAATTTATAGAGGTTGCCTCATGCGCACACCACCACGGATACTCGTTGTCGATGACAACGCCATGAATGTGGACATTACTCAAGCCTGTCTTTCGACAAAGGGCTATGAAATTGTGACGGCGGCCGACGGAGAGGCGGCCCTGATCATGGCCGTCGAGCAGCTTCCAGACCTCATCCTGCTCGATGTCATGATGCCCAAACGAGACGGACTCGACGTCTGTCGCACTCTGAAAGCCGAACGCTCACTCCCATTCATACCGATCATCCTGATGACAGCCCGAGCGGATTCTGAAGACATTGTCAGAGGACTCGAAGCTGGTGCGGACGAATATCTCACGAAGCCAGTTGATCATGTCGCGCTCGTAGCCAGAGTCAGCTCGATGTTGCGCATCAAAGAACAACAGGACACGATCCAAGCACAAGCGGCTCAACTGGAAGTGTACGCGGCCGAGCTCGCGGCTGATAACCGTAAACTGAGCGCGCAACTCGCTGAGGAAGCCAAGCTTGCCGAGATCGCCCGGCTGCTTGGGGATATCGGGCACGATGTGAAAAACATGATGATGCCCATTGTCATGGGAGCCGATCTTTTGGACTGCGAACTCAAAGAGCTGCTCAAAAGGTTGGCCGGCGACGACGTGAACAGAAGCAAAGCTACCCAAGAACTAAGCCAGGAAGTGTTTGGAATGGTGCGCTCCAACAGCCGCCGCATCCAAGACCGTGTCAAAGAAATTGCAGATGCCGTGAAAGGCCGAAGCGGACCTGCGAGCTTCGCCGCCTGCCAGGTTTCTACGCTCATACGCGCAGTCTTTAGTACTCTTCGTTATTTCGCCGAGCAAAGCGGTGTTCGCTTATCCGCTGAAAACCTTGACGACTTGCCAGTGCTCAACGCGGACGAAAGTCGGCTGTTTAACGTATTCTACAATCTTATTAACAACGCAATTCCGGAAACACCTTCCGGAGGGTCTATTACCGTTGACGGGCGATTCGATTCAGAGACAGAAGTGCTAACCCTGTCTGTCAAAGATACCGGTCGCGGGATGCCACGTGAAGTACGAGACAGCCTTTTCTCCAAACGTGCAATCAGTCGAAAGGCAGGGGGTACAGGCTTGGGGACCAGGATTGTGAAGGATGCTGTGGACTCCCATGCCGGGTCCATCACGGTTGAGAGTGAAGAGGGGAAAGGAACGACATTTTTTATTGCTCTTCCTCTAAATCCGGCCGAGATAAAGAAAAATGCAACACCATCGGTGTGCTCAGTATCCTGAAGGTCCTAAAAACGCCGTTTGGCTTGCTTTCATGCTTCGCGCTGGGTGCTAGGTGTCTCCTGGAAACTTCATAACAGGGGAGGGAAATTATGGGACTTGGGCGTGTATTGATTGTAGACGATGAGGCGGATATCAGGAAAACGGTTCGTCTGACGCTCACCAAGGCAGGTTTTGACGTAATCGAGGCGCAGGACGGCGAGGCAGCGATCAAGGAAACCCGCTCGGGAGACAATCCTCTCATGCTGGACGCCATTCTTTGCGACATTCATATGCCGAAGGTCAATGGCAAACAGGCCACGGCCTTTATCAGAGAGCAGTTTCCATCGGTTCCTGTCATCATCATGACCGGCCAACCCGATATTAAAGATGCCACCGAACTCATGAAGCAAGGCGTCGTCGATTATTTGATCAAGCCGGTCACCCCAGAAAAATTGACGGAAGTCGTGTCCAAGCACGTGAAAGCGCATGTCTATAAGGACAAGTTTCGAGTATAGACCCGTCAAGTAGTAGAGTTCGCAAGTGATTTCCAGTTGGCTTTCGGGTCATCTGAGCATCCTCTAGAACTGCGAACTAACAAAACGCAGGTCAAGGTCAGCAGAACGGTCCAAATCGCAGAGAGGTATCACGCTTTATAGGCGCGTTTCGTGCACGGTTGGTGAACTGTAGCGTCCGCTGTAACTTTGGGAAATATCCCGCTCAATGTCCTTTTACCGCTGTTCCCGATCACGTGTGGCTTCGTGGAGCCGTGCATCGATCGCGGCTCGTTAGTGCGAAAAGCATCTGTGATTTGAGCGAGAGTATCTCTAACTCCAGGTCGAGCAGCCGTAGCTCATCGCTGTAGGAGTCACCTGCGCGCGCGAGAGGGAAACGGCCAAGTACAACTGTCTGAACAACACAATCGCAGGCGCGAGGGGATGGCGCTTGCCATCCGTGGTGGAGCACAACAGTCTCGCAGACCCGTTACTTCCAGCGCCATTTGTGCCGACGAGTGTCTTTACGGGCTTCCAGTTATCGGCATATTGGTCGGCCACCGCCGCCATTAACCAGGAACGCGCCTGGGGCGTGGGCTTCGGTAGCAGCGGGTAGGCGGGTGTTTAACTCTTTGCTAACTCGGATGAGCCCACGAAGGCACCGAACTAACAAACCGCAGGTCACCGGGGTTCTAGTATCTTGGATGTATGTCAGCAGGCGTAGTAATAAGCGCTAGGTCGACTCAAAGTTGTGCGGTCAGGAGGTGGGCTTTCTAAACACTTACTTCCTGTAGTACGCGAGCAAACCGCAAATCAGATGGAATTTTCTATGATCCCTCCTGTGAGACTATCCTTGTTTTGCGGAGGAGTTGGCACGTTAAACCGATGTCGATACTTTTTCAATAAATCCCGGATGGCTTCATCGATCAATATGTTTAAGCGACGTCCTTGCTGTGTGGCAAGAGTCCGGATCTCTTTGAGGAGGTCCGCGTCGACAGGTCCCCCGATTTGGGTCGCGACTTGGCGTTGTTCGCTCATAGAAACCGACGCTAGCGAAAATACATGCAAGAGTCAACGTTTAGTAGGATTTAGGCAACTCGAGCCGAGCTCATTTCAGGGTTTCACAGGGTCGCTTTCCTTCAATAGGTCGTCCGGCGCACTTCTGCATCGAACGTCTTGGTAGACAAGTCTAAAGGAAGCTAGGTTCATCACGTCTTTTGCTTGAAACATTACTGTCTGCTAGCAATTTCCCTCAAACGACGCAAATTAGTCCATTAGCTGACACTTCTCAGCTCGAGAAGCTTCTGCTCGAGTAACTCCTCCTGGTCTCCACCGACCGTGATGAACTTTAGTCCATACATTGATTTGGAACGCCAGCACACAACGGCGGTTTCGATAGTGACTGGGGATCCAGTTGTCGCTTGAAGAACGAGACGGTAGTAGTGACTGAGAGCTAATGGGACTTCACTGGTGATACGACATCCACCTTTGCTCAGGTCTAACAGAACACCATCCCCATCGGTTTCTTCATGGCTAGCGCAACGGAATGCTAAAAGCGATTCCTTGAGAGCCTTATATCGAGGACTGCGACGCCGCTCGTTAAATGAATCCATAAAACCTGAGAGTCTGGGACGGCGCTCTTCTGAGACCATCGCATCCTGTCTCACATCGATGCCTAGTTGGGGGTCTCGTGGTGTCAAAAATGCGTGACGAGCCTCCACCGCTCAATAGTATTTCTTAGAGATGAGTCGGTACTATTAGACACATGCCGATTTTCGCATGGATCGTACACCCGAATGAATGAGCTTCGGCCTGCACTAATTGTCCATGGCGAGGCTTAGGATGTACCACTTTGTGGTGTAAACTCCGACTTCACATGGAGGACTCGTTCAACCAACCTTGGCGAGCTCAAGAGACTTGGAAGCCAGGCAATTTCTACGGTTATTCGCTATGGTCTTGTCTATCAGGGCACCACAGTTGATGCATTTCCAAGCATAAAACACTAAAAAGAAATCGGACATTCGCTCCATCTGCATCAAGCCTCTGCATTTCGGACATTCCATGGTGCCCCTCCTCCGATTCAAAGTTGCAATTGTAAGGAAGCAACTTTGGACCCAAGGCGGCAACTCCACTTATTCAATCACTTATAGGAAACCATGCACTCAAAACCTGCCGATATTCGTCCCCTGCGTACACCAACGTACGTAGCAGCAAACAAAACAGCACCCGCCCTTTCGTTCGACGGCTGTCAAGCCGCATAGAAAATTAGGCTATGCTACGCTTAACGCATCCCTAGATAATCTAGAGGGGAACCATGAAGACCGCCTTACCTCTCAAGGATGAGCCACGGAGAGACGAAGCCTCAGTCAACCTACTGACCGGCAGGCAGCATCAGATTCTCAACCTCGTATCAATCGGACATAGTAACCGGGAAATCGCCAGGATTCTGCAAATCAGTGTGCGCACCGTGGAAGTTCATCGCTTTCATTTGATGCGAAAACTGAATGTTCGCAATGTGGCGCAATTGCTCCGGCGAGCTCTGCAGCTTGGAGTCCTTTCGTCTAGCCTCATGCGTTCTCAAGCCGGTGAGCCTGGAATCGGCAAAGTCGAGCTAGGAGTAGGCGGTTCTCGCCGACTTGTGAAAAAGACCTAGTAGCTGCAAGTACACGCGACTAACCGATCGTTCGCCGCCTCAAATAAAACCGGTGGAGGCATCTACGACACTTCCATGGGAACCTACCTACTAACACGCGAATGAAGTCGTTGATACCCTGTCGACCCGCACGAACGCAGTCAAAGGAGTGACAGGACGGACAGGTCACATCAATATCGTAAGGTTTGGATGCTTCCCTGTCATCATCGGCCTTGTGACTCTCGCCGTTCATAACTGCGCTTATCGCTATTGTTGCCGCCACCCAAACTGTCCTTAGGTCCCAAGCCACCAGCTGCGTTTTCTACATATGTGGGGCATCGTTCCCATTAAATTAAGAAAGGATAGCCGCGTGCTGCAGGAATGCGAGACCCGAAAGCGGTAGTTCGGCACGACCAGCAGCCGCCTCTCTGCGTATCCGCTTCGAAGTACGTTGGGTTACTGGCGACTCGTTTGGTGTGAAGTTGCCAATACGGAATGGAGAGTTTCGTCATCGTTTACAAGAACTCGTGTTGAATTTGCGGCAGGTCACCCGGCAGGACATGGAGTCCCGGACCGCATCCCTCCATTGCTCTACAGACGATTTCACCTGAGGAGGGATCGCCGGTTTTGTGGGGCGCGATTCATCAACTCTCCTGCCGTTTACACATTCTCATTCCAATACGTCACCGGCCACCAAACGACGAATCTCGCATGGTGTCTGAACCCCTCATTCCTCTTCATTGGCAGCTCCTGTAGCTCGAGTCGTTTAGAATCCACTCTCCGCACTATCACTCCTCAAGCCTAGAACCGGGACACGACGAGCGATACCCCCAAAAGCGTCTAGAACACTTTTGAGACAGTTTCTTAATGAGAATTCCAAAGGAGACTTTATCCCGCTTATCCGTCCTTTGCCTCGAACGAGGGAAGCCCAATCCCCTCTTCCGTGGAATGCGCTAGGACCAAGGATTGATAGGCTTGTCATTACACCGTTCTCGGGAGTCCGAACGGCGGGTATGAGAGGCCGCCGACGCTGAAGCGGCCGGACAACATTCCGTTACTTATTCGTCAGCGCCATGTTGTTTGTCCCGCTATTGGCAGGAAACGTTGCCGCATTTCCGTTACGAGTCAGTGTACCATCGGCATTAAGGGTGAAGCGGGTCACTGTATTGGTAGTCTGATCAGCGGTGAACAGAACCATTCCGTCCGGATGAACAGCGACCGTATTCGGCTCTCCCCCCGTCGCAAATGGTGACCCTGCCAATTGTGTCAAGGTTCCTCCGCTGATGCTGAAGGCGCTGACGGTGCTGTCATTGAGATTGGCCGTGTAGAGATGTCCGTTACCATCAAGCGCCACACTATGAGGAGTGTTTCCCGCCACGAAAAGCTTCTGCCCTGAGATATTGCCGCTGTTCGGATCGATGTTGAACACGGTGACACCATCCGTGACACCAACGAACAAGAAGCTCGACGTTGGATCGACAACCACTGAAAACGACACTCCCGGTGCCCCATTTTGGATCACATTCGTGGCACCTAAATTGGTCAATGCGCCTGTCTGTGTATTCCGGCTAAAGGAGTACACGACGCCGTTAAATCGGCAGCCCACATAGAGAAACTTGTTGTTTGGCGAAATCGTGACACTATGCCCCGTTGAGCATTGGCCGAGCGGACCAGTTGACCCAATCTGTGTCAGAACGCCGGACGTACTGTCGATCGAATAGCTCTTCAGGATGGGTGTTCCTCCGGCAATCACGTAAAGAAATTGACCCGTGGTATCGAACACCGACCAATACGGACTGTTATTCGTGGGGTCGCTTGCGTCCGTAACGGGGCTGCCAGGTGCCGGATTGATCGGCGTGAGACTGCCATCTGCGCTGTTGATCTTAAAACCACTCACAAAATTCGAGCCAACGTTAGAAATGTAAACAAATCGCCCCGCCTTATCGACGTTGACATTGTGCGGATTGACGCCGGTCGTAATTGGTTGGCCAACCATGGTGAAATTACCGTTGCCGTCGGAGGTGAATGCCTGCACGTTATTGGCAGCAAAATTGACGACATATGCGAACTGGTTGCCCCCCGCCCCGCCGGCTGGTGGATTATTCGTTGTACTTCCGCCACCGTCGTCCCCTCCGCTGCTGCAAGCCGCGGAAAGCAAGATTAGCATTAAGTTCAGGAAACCGTGTCTTAGGTGTATTTGAGAATCGGTCCGGCGAGTGGTGCAGCTCATGATGACCTCTCCTTTCGATGACAAATCATTGGCGCTAGAGGCGGTCGGTAGAGCGCCCGCCATCCGCGCTTGTCGATGAAAGGATCAGGAGACGATCACCTACCATCCCCTTCCATTGGAAGGGCGGGCGCGGCGAGGTGATCGAGCAAGATTCGCTCCAAGGGAACACACTAAGATATCTCGGTATTTTTCCAGGGAAACTTCTAGGCAAGGGAAAATCTGCCTAGGATATCTTGTCCGTAAAACACGGGGAAAAGACAGGTTGTCCCTCCGGGACCTCTCTAGATCAGGGGTCACCAATGCCTAGGGTACTGGGAACTTCCCAGGCGGTGCGTCGCCGTAGGCAAGCGGCTAAGGTGCAGTTTGAAACACTGCGGTCAGCGGTTCGAGTCCGCTCGGCGCCTCCACATCAGGCTACTCTCAAAACGGAACCACGACGAAGATCGACTGCCTAGAATCGAATATGAAACCTCGATCTTCTCAAAACGATCAAAAGCACGTCGGCTCCAAGTGTGGGGGACCATTACATGTCGAGGAGGGACATCATCAGCGCGTGTATATGCCCCAGTTGCGGTTGCCTAAATCTGCATCACTCTCACTTATGGTCCTTCTCAGCTCGGGCAATCCCTAGTCCCCTCCGTTTTTAGCAGTACCGGCCCCGGCAACACGGGAAACATTCAGATCACCGCTGGCAACCAGTTTGCGATGACAAATAGTACGGTGACGACTGAGGCCACTCAGTCGGGCGGCGGCGCGATCAAGATCACGACGAACCCTAACGGCACGGTGCAGCTTACCAACAGCACGATCAGTGCGTCTGTTCTGAACGGCACTGGCGGTGGCGGCAGTGTCAATATCGATCCCCAGTACGTGGTGCTGCAGAACAGTCAGATCCTCGCTCAGGCCGTCCAAGGGCCTGGCGGGAACATCAACATTACGACCAATCTCCTGTTACCGGATTCAACCAGTCTAATCTCGGCCTCGTCTCAGTTTGGTCAGCAAGGCACGGTAATCATTCATTCGCCGATTTCGCCAGCCAGCGGCAAGATCGTTCCGCTCGGGCAGAAGCCGTTGCTGCCGACGTCCTTACTCAGTCAACGTTGCGCGGCACTCGCCGGTGGGAATGCCAGCAGCTTTACCGTGGCCGGACGGGACAGTTTGCCTGCAGAACCAGGCGGATGGCTTTCGAGTCCCTTGGCATTAGCCACTGCCGAATTGGTGAGCAGCACGACGACCGAGCCAGAAACGCGCACAACCCGGTCCACGGAAGAGATGCCTATTGTATCCTTGCGGCGGATTGCCCCATCAGGCTTCTTGAACCAGAGCTTTGCTACGGACTCGTCAACAGGCTGCACATCATGACCTAAACAGAGGGATTGATTAAGAATGGAACTCACGAAGGAAACCGATCAGGCCACCGTCGCAGTCGTGTTCATGTTAACTGCGATTGTATTTGTTTTGGATCTGCTCACCCCTTCGGAAATCGCTGTCTGAACGTTATACCTGGTCCCCCTCGGGCTTACGAAATACGTGCAATATAGTTTCTGTCTTCCAAACTACTAGGGTATTTCCCGACGTATATTTTTGCTTGCACTTCGTTCATAGTCACTCCCTGCGGATGTTAGACCTTGGCCGACGGTCTAAACGAGAGGTCTTTGGCAATGACTTCGTGTCAGCGTCCGAAAGAATGCGAGCCATCTCGCTACCGTCATGGTAGCGACCCGCCAAAACAAGTCCCGACTGCTTCCCCCACTCTCGTCGAGCACTTTCTCCGTCTTCAACGCAATCCGCATTCGATCCATTCGCTTACATCCAGAGCTAAGAAACTGAATCGCGAGCCGGAACGATGTCCCGGCCCTATCAAGAGGGAGGTCTCTTCCATGTCACTGTCTACGATCACTTTCGTTGTTCCATGTGCAGAACGAATCTGTATTTCTTCTGCATGTCGTCAATGCAGCAATTCAGGCGTACCGTCGCAGTCACGTTAGGAGGCCAGAGGTGCCTGTTGACAGGGTCAAGTTTGATAAAGATGGAGAGAACGTCTCTCGCGCAGCCTGAGTCCATACAACACAACACCTGTTGCTAATGAGAGCGCCAGCAGCTCAACGAAGATAGCGAACCGTCGACAACGTCGGAAGCGTTTTCCAGGCGATCCAGTGGTTCAGAGGTCGCAGGATTGCAAGCAACCACGGCACCAGTGAATGGGACCTCGACCAATGGTTCTGCTCAAGCGGTTCCGGAGCCGCCCGTGCTGATGCTTATGAGCGTCGGGCTTGGGGTATTCGGTTTAGGCTTTGCACTATTCCGGAAGTCCTAAGACAGGATCGTTTCCCCCATTGAGGTGACCCCTGGTTTGGCTTCTCCACCTGCGAGTGTTCTTTACGGGCAGGTGGAGAAAATTCTCATTCTCCCCGCAAAAGCAAAAGGGCCAGTCCCCTCATGAGGACCAGCCCTGCTTTTTGGCTCTTTATTATTGAGAGCAGCGACTCAAACTTTTCCGGGCACGCGTCTCCAGATTCCAATCCCAGCCAACGCGGCACCAAGGAGGGCTACAGAGGCAGGTTCGGGAACGGAGGTACCATTCTGGGAAGTGCCATTCTGGGTGAGTTGAAGGCTTTGGGTCTGGCTATACTGCCCAGACCCATTCTTATACCAGCCGTTGTGGTTGCCATTGTTGGTGTTCTCACCGTTGTTCTGGCCATACTGAATGCTCTCATTCTTATACCAGCCGAAATGGTTGCCGTTATTCCCAACCGGGTCAGCGTATGCCAGATCACTGTCAAACCCTATGCCGACCATTGCGGTGGCTATCAGGAAACAAGCGATAAGATGAACTCGTTTTGTCATTTGGTTCTCCGTCTAGTGAAGCCTATAGGGACTTATGTACCCTACGGGTGACCCAACTATCACTGGGAGATCCCCTAGTTTATGTTTAGTTGAATCGGAGTCTATTGCCCCGCAGTGGCCCTCCTTTTTGCATCCGGGAGGGAAGGGGATTGCCCAGTTTTTCATTCACCTTAAACAATCCCCTTATCACTGTTTCGTAAACCGCAGGTCGCTGGTTCGATTCCAGTCGCCGGCTCCAGCACCTTCCTTGTCTTTCTTTCCCCGCCGATGGTAGCTCAAAAGTAGCGACAATCTTGAAGGCGTGGTCGTTCAAGTGCCCCATAAATGGAAGTGAACACACCGCAGGTCAACAGCAGGCCGTGATGTACCAACGTGGCCAGGAGCCCAGGCTCCGGATGGACATGCGTAAAGGCACTACCCTGCTATCCGTTGTACGCCTTCGCTCTCTTTTTCTTTTGACTTCGCTGAATGTCCTGGGATGCAGGCCCCTAAGGGGAATTATGGTAAGTG
>Ga0207648_10001012_pt1 | contig 31652 bp, 37 predicted proteins | sample KBSMisM32_FD_184310 | JGI IMG/M metagenome (GOLD analysis project Ga0207648, IMG submission 184310) | Miscanthus rhizosphere microbial communities from Kellogg Biological Station, Michigan, USA - KBS Miscanthus M3-2 (SPAdes) (version 2) | ecosystem: Host-associated > Plants > Roots >... | reverse complement strand
ATCATCGGCTACTACAGCACGCACATCGCCACCGACGGCCGCTTCCGCCGCATCCGGGTGACGCTGGCGAGTCAGAGCGCCTGCCCAAGCGCGAAGGCGATCGCGGCGCGCCACCAACTCGCGTCGACACGATCGGGCCAGTCGTTGTGATCGCTGGCCTTGATCACCACCAGCAGCTTCGGACCGCCGAGTGCCGCGTGCAGCGCGGTGCCGAAGTGCGCCGGCACGATGCTGTCGCGCTCGGCGACGGCCACGACGACCGGGCGGTCGAACGCTGCCAGGTTCGCCAGCGTGTCGTAGTCGTCGCGCAGCATCCATTTCACCGGCAGCCACGGGTAGTGATGCGATCCCACGTGCGCGAGCCGGTCCCATGGCGTGATGAGCAGCAGCCCAGCGGTGAGGTCACGGTGACGTGCGCCGGCCGCGGCCGCCACCGCTGCGCCGAGTGACTCACCCAGCAACAGCATCGGCCCGCCGTACTGGCGATGCGCGAGCGCGATCGTCTCTTCGGCATCCGCCACCAGGCTGGCTTCGCCGAGCACGCCGCCACGCGGGCCGTAGCCGGGATACTCGGCGAGGATCACGCGCAGGCCCAATGGCGTCAGCGCATGCGCGTAGAACATGCGATCCCCGACATGCCCGGCGTTGCCGTGAAAGACGATGACCGTGCCGCGCACGTCACCGGTCGGCTCGGCCACCAGTCCACGAAAGTCCTGCGACGACGGCCACGCGCGCAGCCCGCCGGCCGCAACGCGTTCCACCGTCGTCAGCGCAGGAAAGTAGAGCAGCCGGTCCTGCCAGATGAAGATCGCCCCCAGGAGCAACAGGCAGGCAACGACGATCCACAGCAGTGTTCCCATCGGTTTCACGAGCGGCCGGTTCGCTCCGTGTTCATGAACCGGAAGACCGGCAGTGAATCACGTGCTTGGTCTTCGACTGGCAATCGAACGTCGGCTCTCAAGAAGATGCTTGAGAGCCTGCAAGTCCCGCTGCACGTGTGCGGCGTCGTCCTCGAACGCGACCTGCGTGGTACCCGGCATTCGAAGCACGATGAAGGTAAGGACGCAGCCGTCGCCGGCCGGCGTCACCCGCAACGCGTTGTGAACCGTGACGCCGTTCGGCAGCGTGACGTCATGGTCCAGGACGCCGTAGGCATTCTCGGCCGCCATGGCCACCTTGACCTTGCCCATCGGCGAGTCCGTGAACCACTCACCGCCGCGCTGTTCAATGCCGGACGCCAGACCAGATGCCCACAGGGGCAGGTTCTCCATCTTGCGAGCAAAGGCGTACGCCGTCTCGGCCGGCACCGAGACGGCCTCGCTGACGACGCGCGATTCGAGCGCCACTTCGTTGTCCAAAGCAGGTGCGATAGGGCCGGACGAACGCGATTCGCCGTTGACGCCCTCCCCAGCGACGCGCGAACTACTTGCGGGTCTCGGCGTACGCGAGGCGGGTCGCGATGTGGGCCTTCAATCGCTCGGCGGCACCGGGAAGCTTGCGCTTCACGTCCCGCTTCGCATGGTGGACGTTGTCTCGGAGCACGTGCAGTCTTGCCCTGTTTCGTTGCGCCTGGATAGCCATTCAGTTCTCCGCTTGTGAGATGGCAGGGTACACGATGCGGACCGACCATTGATCCCCATCGCATCGACGCGGTCGTTGTCGACCGTGCACCCATCCTGCAAAGCGATTACGCTAGAGCCCTCGTGGCAACTGCGAAAGGAGGTGATATGTCTTCAATCTCTCGGTCCGGGACGGATCCCTACGTGATGTAGTTGGTTCGGTAGCCAGACCCGCGGGCGCTCCACACCAAGGGTGGGAGCGCCCGCGTCACATTGGGGCATGCTTGAATTGGCGGCCGACGTTGGCGTCTGATCCGGTGCACCGCCATCACTCCCCCCGTCGTGCCGATCGAACCGACGTCGACGTTCTTCGCCCGCCCCCGCGCTTGCAAGCGCCGCCGAGACCTTCGACGCGGCGCAATACGTTCGCGCACCAGACGACTGGGCATTGGTCGTCACCGACATCGTCGATTCGACGATCGCAATCGAGCGCGGACGCCACAAGAGCGTCAATTTCGTCGCGGCACTGGCCATCGGCGCACTGAAGAACCCGCTACTACCGACTTCTGCAAGCACGACGAGACCCTGTGTTTCGTCATCGACTGCGCGCTCGACCGCATCGACGCGATCGAGCGGCACCTCCAGCAACATGCGTCAGGCGGGGCGTTTCGCTACGGCATCGATGTCTCGGATTGCCGCGTTGATGACGTGCCTCGTCACCTCGACCGCCGACAGCTTGCACGTGCACTTCGTCGACGGCGGGGGCGGCGGCTACACGAATGCGGCGAAGAAGTTGAGATCGCCGCGGCCGCCTGCCGCGGCTGGGTAGAGGTGCCGAGAGTCGGCGGCAACAACGAACCATGTCGGTCGCCCAAAGCCGGGAGCCCCGCCTCGAGGCCATCCAAGCTTGGGATCACGCCCCCGCATCCAGGTGATGTACCTGACACCCCGCCAGGAGTAGTTTGGGCGCAGAGACAACGTCGGTCCGTGCTGGAAGAGATGCAGGCGTTGTCGTCGTCATTGTCGGTCTGTGCGTTGAGTTGTTGAATGGTGTGACGTTGCAGGCAACGTCCCGGCCAATGAGCCGTCGGGCTGGGCTTGGACGGCGTCGACGGAAGGCTCGAGGCGTGACCTGCAGAAAGCGAGGTCATCGTGTCACCGGTCAAATTGCTTGCCCACGGGCTTGCGGGTTGCAGACTGGCTGGCGGCGTTGGCCCCTACAAGTTGGCGGATGGTTCGCTGACGAATCTGTTCGCAGTGCCCGTCTCGCTGCTGTTTGCCGAGCCCGGCCTGCGTCGCCTTCTCGATGCCGAATGGATCAGCATGGACGTGGCAAAGGCCAAAGGGTACCGGTTCATCCGCAGCTACGACGACGCGGTCGCGTCGGGGCTCGCCTAGCAAGACTGCGCACGGGAGAGGCTGTGAACTTCGCCATTGAACTGTTCTTCGCGATGATGGCCGCACGATAGCGTGGACGGCACGCGAGATTCGCACTGCATCATGAAGCACCTGTCTCATCAACAGCGGCTCGCCCTGGAGGATCTTCTTGTCGATCTATGGCACGCTCGCAACAGTGGCGCTTTGGGCCGGCTTGCCCTGGTCTCGTATTACGAGGTGCGCCGCTGGGCCCGCATGGCCGGCGAGTTGGGGCTGGTCGAGCATTCGGCGGCGCTCGTCACCGGTTGCCCCCATCCTGACCGGGAGCGCTTTCTTGATCAGGTCGACAAGCTGATCGCGGAAATGGAGCAATTGCTCAATGACGATGGCGACCCGATCTCGGGCGTTGCCGCGCCGTTGCATCAGCAGGCCCATGACGCTGCAAGGACAGCGCACTGAACGGTCCGACCGCGCCATCAGTCGACATGACCTGGCTGGCTGCCCAGCGAGCAAAGGCCGATACTTGGCTCTGCGGAGGGCGGACGACCTTGCCCATCGTCTTCGCGGCGAGCGGCGATCCGCTGAGCTTCGGGTTCGATGGAACGAGACTGCGGCGTCATGGGTATCGCCCCGGTGACTGTCGATCGAAGGCGTACGATCGACGATGTCATGGTCAAGCCCCACTTGCGTGGACGCGGTCACCACGCGGCAATCGCCGCGCCTCGACTGCCGGCGCCTTCGGTCTCCGACTACGTCAAGGCGTTTCGGAGCATCTTGCCGAGTCTCAACGAATCCCATCTCGCCATGCTCAGCGCGCACTACAGGGCGCCCAATCGGAGCCTCACGGCATCTGAGCTCACAGAAGCGGCCGTCGAAAGCGAGCGCCTCGTGGCGGCCCGCGAGGTCGAAGATGAAAGTGGACTCGCCGAAGCAGTCGACGAATTCGGGGGAGAGAGTGTGCTCTCCGAAACAATCGGCGAAAACTCGGATGAGCTGGCCGCGGATGCTGCCGAGGACACGAGCCTTGACGCCGCGAATCTTCAGTACGGATCTATCGGGCAGGCCTTGTTCGAGGCGTTGCCCGCATTCCTGCGGCGGCAGCGCAAGCAGGCGGGCGGCACAGTGGACTACATCGAAGCCCTGGCAGAAGCGCAAGACCGCTCCGGTCCGAGGGAGGCACGGGTGTGGAAGATGCGACCGGAGGTTGCGTCCGCGCTCGAGGAGCTGGGTCTTGCCAGTTGAACCAGGAGGACGGCGCCGCCAAGGTGCTGTGTGACGAGCACCTTGTCGACGTTTGGTAAGCGGTCAAGTCGACGGGTCCGAGGCGACATGGAGGCAGCGCGATGCAACCTGAGCCATACGTCATGGACGGCGCAGTCAACTTCCATTTCGTGTTCAACGGCGCAGTGCTCAGGGCTCGGATCTCGGAGGCGGCCCTCGAAGAGCACTTCGGAGCACGCAACGGCGATCCGGGCTCGCACCTCAGGGCCTACGTGTCGAACGCGGAGGCGATCCACGCCAAGGCAGTTCACTTGGTCAAGCTGGGTGCTTTGGAACCGGTGCTCATTCAGTCCAAGCATTGTTGAGCACGCCAGCCTGGAGGGGGCGGAGGCCGCGGTGACTGCCCTTCTCGCAGGCAGTACACGGCGGTCTCGGCACCCCCGGCGCCGACGACGTGCATCTGCAGCACGCCCCACATCAGCCCGTACCAGTGCGTGGAGGGCTCTCCCGGCCACCGACCCACTGACCACAAGTGCCAAGAGTGCCCGGTGGCAATTGAGGCCTTTCGCGGCCTCTATTTCCGTCATCGGACCGGCACGTTTCGCATGAAGATGCGGCGTAGCGTCCTGGAGCCGACGATGTTTTGTGCCACCCACATGATCCCCCACGAGGACTGCCCGAACTGCACGACGGTGGTTGCCGCGATGCGCCCGACGGTGTTCGCCGAACTGGCGGCCGCGGAACTGTGCTCGGGCACCGAGTGCTGTCCCGACTGCGACTACGTGTACTATGAAGCCGTCGCCACGTGCCCGCGCTGCGGCGAGCCGCACCCGTTTCACCCGGAACGGCGGCGTACGCCCGTGCGAGCGCCCACCATGCCGGACGTTCGAAGCGCGCCCGTTGCAGACCTGAGTGCGCTGACGCTGCGCGATCTCGCGGGATAAACCCGGCGGCCTCGCGCGCCATGACCCGTCGGGCGCGGGCCCCGAGGTCGCAAGCTTGACATGGCAAGCGTGAGCGGCTGTCGACGCTCAGCTCGTGCGTCGTGGCGAGGCACTGTCCGGATGCGCCCGCCTCGTCTGGTTCCTGGACAGTTCAATCAGACTGGGCACCACCGACGTCCGCCCCCGGCTCCAGAACTTTGCGAGCATGCCTCGCGACAAGGACACCGGCTCACCGGACGGTGACAGTCTTTCCGACAGGAGTTCATCCTGGTGCGTCGGCGAAGCGGCGCCCAATGCACCCGCGACCCGAAACGCCATCGACCATTCCGAGAACTCTCTCGACTTGATCGGCTCGCGCACGAGATCGATGATGCCGAAGTGCAATGAGTCAGACTTGATGGTTTCGTACACGCCCGCGAGCCTGGCGGCGGGGCCTTCGAGGCATTGCATGAAGTTGCCGTCGGAGTACAGCAGGACGCCGGTGACGTCCTGGTCAAGGTTGCGCTGCCGTGCCTTCTCGAGCAGGCGGCCAATATCATCCATCGCGAGGAGCCGAGTCGCGGTGGAGACGTACACCAGGGAATAGAGGTCGGCCATCTGAGCTGTGTTCCTGGGCTGTGACTGTCGACAAGAGGGCAGTGCGCTACGGTAGCCGAAGTGGCGACGCCCGCGCTCACGCACCACCGATCGCGTGGCGGTGTTACGCCTTTGGGCGCGCGTGAATCAGGCGGCTTCTACCTCCTGTACTGGGCCCGATATCGGCGCGGCGGGCGAATCCTTGAGGCCTGGTGGGCACCCAGCATGGAGAGTCTCGATGGCTGGCGTTGCGCAGCTCGCCGGCGTCGCACCGCTTGCGTCTAAAGTCACTGCCGTCAAGGAGTACTCGATGACCAACCCGATCACCTTCCGCGTCGCCTGCGTCGCCGCGGCCCTCAGCGCGACCTCGATCGCGCATGCCGACAGCTTCACCTCGTCGGCTTCCAGTGCCGGCTCGGCGTCGAGCGGAAGCGTGTCCGCTTCTCTGCGCGGCTCGAGCAACAGCTCGACGGGCGGCGACAAGGCCGCGGCCGCCGACTACCGCATCATCGAGATCGCCATGGCGCCCGATCGCGCCGGCGTCGCGCGCATCACCATGCAGGCCGATGACCCGGAGCAGCGCATCGTGCTCGACCTGCCACGGGCCATCGTCGACAAGCAGGCCTTCTCGCCCGGCGATGTCGTGCGCACGCGCAAGCAGGTCTACGGCTTCGAGTTCGCGCGCGGCGATACACACGAGGCGTTCTACCTCGTGCTCGCCGACGACTGGTACGGCGAACTCGCCGCGCGCCCGGTGCGTCTGTGAGGGGTGGCCGGGCATGGGCCTGCGTCGCGGTGCTTGCTGCGGGCGCGGCCCACGCGCAGTCGGGTTCGTCGGCCTTCTGCGACCGCACGCAGCCGCTCACGGCCGGCCAGCAGGACCGGGTGTTGCGCTTTGCCGCGGTGATCCGTGACGAGCTCGACGCGGCGAACCATGGCGGCGCCGCCCTGATCAGTCGCTCCGGCCTCGACCTCTCGCGCTTGCGCATCCGCTACTCGCACGCCGCCATCGCGTGGCGCGGCGACACCGGTGCGTGGTCGGCGCGGCAGCTCTACTACGCCTGCGACGAAGGCCGCCCGCGGATCTACGACCAGGGCGTCGCCGGTTTTGCGATGGGCATCGACGATCCTGCGCTCGGCTATGTCTCGATCGTGGGGCTTCCTCAGGACGCTGCCGAATCGCTGCGACGGGCCTCGCTCGATTCATCGCGCGCGCTGAACCTGGTGGCCACAAGCTACAGCGCCAACGCCTATCCATTCAGTCTGCGCCACCAGAATTGCAATCAGTGGGTGGCTGAAATGCTCGCCGTCGCCTGGGGCGGCCTGGCCGGCGGCGACGAGCTGCGCGGCCGCGCCCAAGGCTGGCTGCGCGAGGCGCGCTATGCGCCCGAACCGGTGGACGTGGCCTCGCATGCGTTGATGTTCGCATCGGTGTTCGTGCCATACCTGCATCTCGACGACCATCCGCAGGAGGATCGGTTCGCGATGAAGCTGCAGGTCAGCCTGCCGTCTGCGGTCGAGGGCTTCGTCCGGCAACGCCTGCCCGCCAGCAAGCGCGTCGAGCTGTGCCATGACGGTCACCAGGTTGTCGTGCACCGGGGCTGGACGCCGATTGCCGCCGGCTGCGTGCCAGGCGAGGGCGATCGCACGGTCTCGCTCGATTAACGCCTTGGTGCACTCCCGGCGTTGGGTGCTAACCCGGCACCCGATCAATCATCATCGCTGGCGGGCGCACGCTGGCGAACATCTTGAACGATGTCATGCCAGACCTCGGATGCCATGGGCAGCCCGTTGCCGACGCCGGACACCAGCGGCTTGACGGCGTATCGCGGCGCGCCCGAATCGGCGCAGAACTCCACCGCGACGCCGATGCGACCCGACTCCAGCCGAACGACGCCGACGCTCGTGGCGTGCGCGGGTTGAATGGCAAGGCTCTCTGCAAAGCCAAGCGCGCGCAATTCGCTGATCTCGCTGGAAAATCGATGCACGGTGACTCCTGCCCTGTACGGCGCTGAGGGCTCGCCCTTTGCAGCGGGCGCCACAGCATGATGTGGATCAGCGAAGGAGCATACCGGCGACCGCGGGCTGAAAGGCCAACGCCGGCCGGCTGTGAGGGAATTGCGGCATTCACGACGTCACGAAATGTAGGTGTGGCACGCAACGGCGCGGCAGGCGGGCGTAGCCATCGGCGACACCTTGGCGCAAACTGCAGCGAACGCTCGCGCATGAAGCTGCTGAGCGTCGCTCCCCCAACGATCGACCCTCCGGGAGGTGTTTCATGAAGACCGTGGCGCAGATTCTCGGATCCAAGCCCGACCAGAGCGTCCACACCGTCGAGCCGACCGCCTCGGTGTACGACGCCGTCAAGCTGATGGCCGACAAGAACGTCGGCGCACTGGTGGTCACGGAGCGCGGCAAGGTCGTCGGCATCGTCTCGGAGCGCGACTACGCGCGCAAGGTCGTGCTGCTGGCCCGCTCATCACAGGACACGCCGCTGAGCGAGATCATGTCCAGCCCGGTGATGTACGTGCGCCCCGAGCAGACCAGCGACGACTGCATGGCGCTGATGACCGAGAACCGGCTGCGCCACCTGCCGGTGATGCAAGGCGACCGCCTGGTCGGTCTGGTCTCGATCGGCGACCTGGTCAAGGCCACGATCTCCGAGCAGCAGTTCATCATCGAGCAGCTCGAACACTACATTTCCGGGCAGCGCGACTGACCTTGCCGACGAGTGGAGAACTGGCTCCCGTTCGCGCCGCCCTCGGCTTAGCATTGGGTTCCATTGCGCCCGAGGCGCGGGCCTGCGAAGAAGGTTGGCGCCTCTTGCTGTCACCTGGAGTAGCACCATGCCTACGTACCAATACCGCTGCGCGAAATGTGGCGAGCTTTTCGAGCATGTCGAACACGTCGCCGAGCACGAGGCCATCCACCTGCATTGCCCGAAGTGCGGCAGCGACACGGTTCAACACCGGCCGACGCAATTCTTCGCGAAGACGTCGAAGAAGAGCTGACACCACGCCGCGATGCCTCGCGCATCGGCAGCGGCGAACGCGTCGACATGAAAAAGCCCCGCATCGCGGGGCTTGCGCAGCGCAAGTCGGCGTCGCCGACCGCCCGTCTGCGTGATCAGGCGCGACGGCGGCGCCGCGCCATGAACGCCATCGCGCCCAGGCCGGCCAGCATCAGCGCGTAGGTCTCGGGCTCGGGCACGGCGGTGATCGCGATCAGCGAGGCGCCAGTCGTGGCGGTGCCGAGCGGCACGCCCTGCAGATGAATGCCGGCGACATAGTCGGTGGACGCGAACGTCCAGCTCGCCGATTCACCGCCGTTGATCCCGTGCAGGCTCGGCGACGCGTTCGCGCCCCAGCTCGAGGCCCAGCCGGCCGCACCGATCGTGTAGGCGGCGCCGCCCGGCAATGCCGCCGGCGAGGCGCCGCTGTGGAATGCGGTGCCGACGCCGCCCGCGAACGACACCGGTGTCGCGCTCGCGAAGTCGAAATAGACCTGGCCGATGAACCAGGTCGACGGGCCGCCGTTGGTGATCGTGAAGGTGCTGCCGTCGTAGGCCCAGCTGATGTCGTTGTCGGCCGCCGCGGTGCAGGACGCCGCGTTGCTGATGCAGGCGAACGAGCCGCTGTCGGCGTGCGCCGAGATGCCGATGAGGGTGGCGGCGGCGAGCGCGATGGCCTTGAAGGCTGAATGAATCATGACCGTTCCTTTTCGAGTTGAAGCGCCGGGTACGCGGTGCTGGTTTGCCGGCGGTCTTGTGCGCCGATGACGAATTCTCATGGGCCGCGATCTGCGTGTTATCGGCCGCATCCCCCGCGTTCGCGGGACGAAGGCGTGCGCCGACGCCTGCTTGCGGTACTAACGCACACGCGTCACCGCGAACCGCATCGCGCCGGCGTGGCGGCGCGCCCACAGGCGCGTGATAGATTGCGCAGCCGCGACGATCAGCTCGCGGGCGCGCGGGCCAGCGGGCGGTTCGATCACGCAGCCGGCGGCGCCGAAGTCCGCATGAAACGGACGATTGTTGGGTCCACCGACGCCGCCACGGTCTGGCGGCATGGCCTTCAGGAGGAGCCCCGATGAGCAACGACAAAGACCCGACCACCCCTGCGCCCGCACCGGCCCCTGCCCCGGCGCCCGCACCGGCACCGGCACCGGCACCCGACCACACGCGCATCGACCCGATCGATTGAGCTCTGGCGTTCGACCTCGAAGCGAGAACACCGATGAAACGCTTTGCCTTGCCGATCCTGTTGCTGGCTGCTGTGCTCGGTGGCTGCGGCAACGATGACGACGAGGTCGCGTCGGCGGCATGCACTGAGCTGACGACCGACCGCCTGGCGTTGGCCGGGCTCACGATCGAGCGCGCCACCGAAGTCGCCGCCTCCGACACCCTTCCGGCGCACTGCCGGATCGGCGGCACGCTCGACCCCCGCACCGGGATCGACGGCAAGCCCTACGCGATCGGGTTCGAGCTGCGCCTGCCGCTGTCCGACGCGTGGAACGGCAAGTTCTTCTTCCAGGGCACCGACGGCACCGGCGGCGTGATCGCGCCGGCGACCGGCGCCTTGCGGAATGCGGCCAGCGGCACCGCACTCGAGCGCGGTTATGCGGTCGCCAGCTCCGATGGCGGCCACGCGACCGGGGCGTCGGATGTGAGCTTCGGCCGCGACCCGCAGGCGCGAATCGACTACGGCTACAACGCGGTCGGCCGGATCGCCGATGTGGCCAGGCAGATCCTGCAGGTGCGCTACGGCCAGGCGCCGGCGCACTCGTACCTGGTCGGCTGCGGCAATGGCGGGCGCGATGCGATGGTCGCCGCCGCGCGATTCGCCGACCGGTTCGATGGCCTGGTCGCCGAGGCGCCGGGCTTGAACAGTCCCAAGGCGGGCATCGCGCAGCAATGGGACACGCAGCAGTTCATGTCGGCTGCCGGCGCCGGCCAGCTGCCCAAGGATGCCTTCCCGGCCGCGACGCTGCGGGTCGTCGCCGATGCGATCCTGGCGCAGTGCGATGCGCTCGACGGTGTGGCCGACGGCATCGTCAACGACCGGGTCGGCTGCCAGTCGGTGTTCAATCTCGCCGCCGCCGTGCCGACCTGCAGCACCGGCGCATCGGGCTGCCTCAGCGCTGCGCAGAAGAGCGCGCTTCAGAAGGTCTTCGCCGGTGCGAAGAACGGCGCCGGCCAGAGCCTGTATGCAACCTGGCCCTGGGATGCCGGCATTGCCGGTGCCGACTGGCGCTTCTGGAAGCTCGACGCGGGCTTTGCGCCGCTGCCCAACAACACCGTGGCCGGCGCGGGTGCGATGGGCTTTGTCTTCACGTCGCCGCCCGATGCGCCGAGCCTCGCCGACATCGGCCTGGCCTACCAGCTGGCGTTCGACATGGACGCCGATGCGCCGAAGATCTTCGCCACCGCGGCGCCGTTCACGCAGTCGGCGATGAGCTTCATGACGCCGCCCGACCCGACGCACCTGACGACCCTGAAGAACCGCGGCGGCAAGCTGCTGGTCGTGCACGGCACCGCCGACCCGGTCTACTCGGCCAATGACAGCATCGCGTGGTACAGCGCGCTGAGCGCCGCCGACGCCGACGCCGCGGGCTATGCGCGGCTGATGCTGGTGCCGGGGATGAACCACTGCGCTGGCGGGCCGACGACCGACCGCTTCGACCTGCTGGCGGCGCTCGAGGACTGGGTAGAGAAGGGCATCGCGCCCGACACGATCACCGCGACCGTGAATCCGTCCGACCCCGACGTGATCGCGGCCGGCTGGCCGGCCACGCGCAGCCGGCCGCTGTGTGCTTATCCGAAGCAGGCGGTGGTCAAGAGCGGCGCAACCGGCACCGAGGACGCCAGCAGCTTCCAGTGCCAGTGACACGGGCGGCGGCTATTCTTTGCAGCACCGCATCCGACGAGGCATGGCCATGACGCCGACGACGCACACGATCGCCCCCGATCGCCTGAACCGCGCGATCCGCACCCTGGTGCGCGGCTTCGGCAGCAGTGAGGCCGAGGTCGACGCGGTCGCCGCAAACCTGATCGAGGCCAACCTGACCGGCCACGACTCGCACGGCATCGGCATGCTGCCGCGCTATGTCGAGGCGTATCTGCAAGGCGGGCTGAAGCCGAACGCGCATGTGCGCACCGTGCTCGATACCGCTTCGATGCTGCGCCTGGACGGCGACGCCGGCTTCGGCCAGGTGATCGGGCGCGAGGCGATGGCGCTGGGCATCGCGCGCGCACGCGCGTCGGGCAGTTGCATCGTCGCGCTCGGCAACTCGCACCACCTCGGGCGCATCGGCGCCTGGGCCGAGCAGGCCGCGGCGGCCGGGCTGGTGTCGGTGCATTTCGTCAACGTCATCGCGCGCGGCATCGTCGCGCCGCACGGCGGCGGCGACGCGCGCTTCGGGACGAATCCGTTCTGCGCCGGCGTGCCCTTGCGCGGGCGCGAGCCGGTGATCGTCGACTTCGCGACCAGCATGATCGCGCAGGGCAAGACCCGCGTCGCGATGAACAAGGGCGAGAGCGTGCCGCCCGGCTGCGTGATCGACGACCAGGGCCGGCCGACGCAAGACCCGCGCTATGCGGTCGTGCCGCCGTTCGGCGCGCTGCTGACCTTCGGCGGGCACAAGGGCTACGGGCTGGCGCTGATGTGCGAGCTGCTCGGCGGCGCGCTCGCGGCCGGCATGACGCAGCGCGACGACGACGCCGGCCAGCGCCGCGTCCTCAACGGCATGCTGAGCGTGCTGATCGATCCGGCGGTGCTGACCGACCGCGATGCGTTCGAGCACGAGGCGCAGGCTTTCGTCGACTGGGTCAAGGCCTCGCCGCCGCGCGACGGCACCGAGGCGGTGCTGGTCGCCGGGGAACCGGAGCGCGCGGCGCGCGCGCAGCGCGGCGCCGACGGCATCGTCGTCGATGCGACGACCTGGCGCGAGATCCTCGACGCCGCCGCCCGGCTCGGCGTCGATCCGGCGGCGGTCCATGCCGGTGCCGGGCTCGCCTGAGGAAGGACATCATGACTACGCCCGCACCGTTCGAACTCTTCGCCTACTGGCGCACGTCCGCCACCTACCGGGTGCGCGTCGCGCTGAACCTGAAGGGGATGACGGCGCACGAGCGCATCGTCGACCTCGACGCCGGCGAACAGCGCAGCGAGGCCTATCTGAAGATCAATCCGCTCGGCGCGGTGCCGGCGCTGCTGCTGCCGGGCCATGCGCCGATCACGCAGTCGCTCGCGATCCTGGAGTTTCTCGACGAGCTGCAGCCGAATCCGCCGCTGCTGCCCGCCGACCTGCACGCCCGCGCGCGCGTGCGCTCGATCGCCGGCATGCTCGCCTGCGATACGCATCCGCTGGTCACACCGCGGGTGCGCAGCTACCTGACGACGACCGGCGGCTTCGACGCCGCGGCATGGCGCGCGTGGCAGGTCCAGTGGTTCGGCACCGGCGTGGCCGCGGTCGAGCGCCGGCTCGCGACCGAGCCCGAGACCGGCGTGTTCTGCCATGGCGATGCGCCGACGCTGGCTGACATCTGCCTGGCGAGCATCGTCGCGGTGATGCGGGTGTTCAAGATCAGCCTGCCGGACACGCCGACCGTCGACCGGATCGTCGCGGCCTGCGATGCGCGTGAGGCCTTCGCGAAAGCTGCGCCGGCGCGTCAGCAGGGCGCGCCCGCGGGCGTCTGACGCCTGACTGCCGACGCCCGACTCGGCTCAGCTCAGCTCAGCTCAGCTCAGCTCAGCTCAGCTCAGAACGACTCCCAGTCGTCGCTGGCGCCGCGCGGTGCGGTCGCGGGAGCCACTGGGACGGTGGCCGCCACAGCGGCCGCGGCCGGTTTGCCAAACTTCGGGCGCACGACATTGCGCGCCCGCAGCGGGCTCCGCCGCTCGATCGCCACGTGGCCGAGAACCGACGGCTGAGGTGCCGTTGCGGCGCGGGCGACCGGCGCCGGCTGCGTCGGCCGTGCCGAAGGCACCGCGCGGCCCGCCACGGCCGGGCTGTTCGCGAGCTTGAACACCGCGACCGCGTCGACGAGTTGGTGCGCCTGCGCCTTCAGGCTGGCCGCGGCGGCCGCACTCTGCTGGACCAGCGCGGCGTTCTGCTGCGTCGCCTGGTCCATCTGCGTCACGGCCTGCCCGACCTGCGCGACACCGCTGCTCTGCTCGGTGCTCGCGGCGCTGATCTCGGCGACGATGTCGGTGACGCGGCGGATCGAGCCGACGACCTCCTGCATCGTCACGCCGGCGCGATCGACCAGCGCGCTGCCCTGCTCGACGCGCTCGACGCTCGCGGCGATCAGCGTCTTGATCTCCTTCGCCGCCTCGGCGCTGCGCTGCGCGAGGCTGCGCACTTCGGCGGCGACGACCGCGAAGCCGCGCCCCTGCGCGCCGGCACGCGCCGCCTCGACCGCGGCATTGAGCGCCAGGATGTTGGTCTGGAACGCGATGCCGTCGATCACGCCGATGATCTCGGCGACCTGCTTCGAGCTGTCGTTGATGCCCTTCATCGTCTGCACGACCTGGCCGACGACCTCGCCGCCCTGCACCGCGACGATGGCCGCACCGCGCGCGAGCTGGTCGGCCTGGCGCGCGTTGTCGGCGTTCTGGCGCACCGTCGCGCCGAGCTGCTCCATCGACGCCGCGGTCTGCTCCAGCGCCGCGGCCTGCTGCTCGGTGCGGCTCGACAAATCGCTGTTGCCCTGCGCGATCTGCGACGATGCGCTGGCGACGCCCTCGGCGTTGCTGCGGACATCGCCGACGATGTGCCCGAGCCGCGTCTTCATCTCGTGCAGCGCGCCCAGCAGCAGGCCGGTCTCCGTCGTGCCGTCGGCCTGGAATTCCATCGCCAGGTCGCCGGCCGAGACGCCGCGCGCGATCTCCACCGCCGCGGCGATCGGCCGGGTGATCGAGCGGATGATCGCCGCCGCGAGCACGACCGCGAGCATGCCGGCGAGCGCGAGCAGGCTCGTCACGACGATGCGCGTGCGCGCAGTCGCCGCGGTGGCGTCGCTGCCGGCCTGCGTCATGCGCGCATCCTGCAGCGCGATCAGGTCGTCAAGGCGCGCCATGTAGGTCGCCTGCACCGGGCGCAGCTCGAGCAGCAGCACGATCTTCGCCTCTTCGCTGCGGCCGGCCTTCAGCAACTCGATGACCCGGTCGCGCGGCTTGCGGTACGCGGCGCGCGCCTGCTGCAGCTGGTCGAGCGCGGCGCGGCCGGCATCATCGGTGAGGGTCTGCGCGAGCCGCTCGATGTTGTCGCTGGTGCGCTTCGAACTGGCGGCGATCAGTTCGTACTGCGCCTGCAGGTCGTCGGGGTCCGACATGATGAACAGGTTGCGGATCGCCTGCGACACCTCGTTGTTGACCGCCTTGATCTCGCTGGCGACCCGCATCTTCGGGTAGCGGTCGCCCATCACGTCGGTGAACGCCGCATGCACGCTCGACAGGCCGAACAGCGTGGTCGCGCCGAGCAGCGCGATCAAGGCGGCCATCGCGGCAAAGCCGAGCACCAGGCGGGTTCTGATCTTCAAAGAGGCGAGCTTCATCGGGCATCCGGTTCACGGCGGCGGGCGCAGTCGTCGACCCGTCGATTTCGGCCGAAAGCCGGTTCGCTTGAGCGCGCTCAGCGCCCGGCAGCGATTCGCCCGTTCAGGCGCCGACGGCGCTACCGACCAGTTCGCGCAGGATCGCGCGCACGTCGATCGTGCCGCTCGTGCTCGGCAGCCAGCGCAGCAGCGGCAGGTCGACACGCTGTGCCAGACCCATCGGCGCCGCCTCGATGCGGATCTCGCCACGCGCCGCGTCCTCGAAGGCGCGCAGCGCGCGCGGCATGTGCACGGCATGCGTCACCAGCACGACGTGGCGGATGCCCGATCGCTTCAGCAGCGCGATGCTGTGCGTTGCGTTCTCGCGCGTGTCGCGCGACTCGTCTTCGGTCCACTTGAGCGGCCGGCCGAATTCGGTGGCGGCGATCCGGGCGGCGATGCGGGCCTCGGCGGTTGCATCGGGCTGGGCCCAGCCGACGCCGCCACTGAACGCGACCGGCAGGCCAGTCTCGCGCGCCAGCCACAGCCCGTAGCGCAGGCGCTCGAGCGAGGGGTAGCGCAGGCTGGCGGCGCCGTACTCGGGCGCGTGCGGCTCCATGCCGCCGCCGAGCACGACGATCGCGGTCGGCGCTCGGGTGTCGGTCTTCAGTGCCTTGATGCGTTCGGGGCCGAGCGCCGACGGCGGGCGCAGCAGTGTCTGCGACAGCAACTCGGCGCTGCCGCTGCAGCTGGCCAGCCACAGCAGCACGACGCTGGCGACGACGATAGTCCAGCCCACCCCGCGGCGCACCGGGATCAGCCGCGCACCGATCAGCACCAGCACCAGCAGCGGCACCGGCGGCAGCAGCAACGCGGTCAGCACCGGCTTCCACGCTTCGAGGCCGAGCAGGATCACGAGACTGTTCAAAGGGGCGGGCGTCGAAGCGGCGGCAGGTGCGGTGCGCGCGATTGTGCCGCAGCCTGCGGCCGGCGCGCCGCCGCGAATCGAAGGCATGATGCCGCCCTGGCCGAACGACAGGAGAGCGTCACGTGACCGACAAAGCCGAACAGCTGCGCGCCCAGCTGGTGCGCAACCTCGATACCGCCGAGACCGTGCGCGAGCAGCGCGCGCCGCTCTACGACACCGTGTGCGCGCGCCTGGCACGCGGCACCGCGGCCGCCAAGCTGGGCATCAGCGTCGACACCGTTGCGCCCGGCATGCGCAGCTGCCCGTACCACTTTCACCATGCGCAGGAAGAGGCCTTCGTGGTCCTCGACGGCGAAGGCAGCCTGCGGGTGGCCGGCGAGATGCTCGCGATCAAGGCCGGCGACGTCATCTTCATCCCGCCCGGGCCGCAGTACCCGCACCAGCTGATCAACACCTCGGCGGCGCCGCTGAAGTACCTGTCGATCAGCACGCGCGACAGCCCCGAGGTCGTCGAATATCCCGACTCGGGCAAGTACCTGGCGATGGTCGCCGCGCCGGGCGGCGGGCCGGCCGACGCGTTCGCTCGCATGCACCGCGCGGCCGACGATCTCGACTACTGGGATGGTGAGCCCTGAGGGCTGGCGGACTGACACGTTGTTGCCAGTGCGGGCGTGCGAGCGGTGCGTGATGTGACAGCATCGCGGGTGCTGAGACAAGGGGCATGAATGCAGGTGTGGTTGAAACGATTGGCGTGGCTGGTCTGCGGGCTGTTTGTGTTGTGGGTGATTGCCTGGCTGGCGCTGCCGTCGCTGATCCGGTGGCAGGCGCCGCCGCGTCTGAGCGAGGCGCTGGGGCGCCCGGTGACGATGGGCGCGGTCGGCTTCAAGCCGTGGAGCCTCGAGTTCAGCGTCGACGATCTCGTGATCGGCGGCCCCGGTGCTGGCGCCGAACCGGTGCTCGCAATCGCGCGCGTGCATGTCGACCTGTCGATCAGCTCGATCGCGCGCCGCGCGCCGGTGATCACCGCGCTCGAGATCGACGGGCCGCGGCTGCGCATTGCGCGCACCGCCGAGGGCCACTACGACATCGACGACCTGATCGCCCGCTTCACGCCGAAGGCTGATGCGCCGCCCGGCGAGCCGGCGCGCTTCGCGCTGTACAACTTCCAGGTTCGCGGCGCGCAGCTGCGCTTCGACGACCGGCCGCTCGCCCGGGTGCACCAGGTGAACGATCTGCGCCTGGCGCTGCCGTTCCTGTCGAACCTGCCGAGCGAGATCGAGGTCAAGGTCGAGCCGCGGCTCGCCTTCAGGCTCAACGGCACGCCGTTCGACACCGGCGCGCAGGCCACGCCGTTCGCGCAGGACAAGACCGGCGCGCTGAAGCTCGCGGTGGCCGATCTCGACCTCGCGCCCTACCTCGGCTACCTGCCCGCGAGCCTGCCGGCGCGGCTGACACAGGGCAGCGTCTCGGCCGACCTGAACCTGCAGTTCGCCTTGCCGGCGCACGGGACGCCGAGCGTCACGCTGCACGGCACGGCCGGCGCGAAGAATGTCGCGCTGACCGATGCCGGCGGCGCGCCGCTGCTCGGCTGGCAAGGGTTGCAGCTGGCACTGCGCGACGTTCAGCCGCTGGCACGCAAGCTCGCGCTGCAGTCGCTGCGCGTCGATGGTCTGCAGCTGCATGCCGCGCGCGACGCGACCGGCCGCATCAATCTGCTCGCGCTCGCGGCACCGCAGGCCGAGGCGCCGGCCGCGGCCGCGGCGGCATCCGGCCCGGCCAGCGGGCCGGCCCCGGCGGTCGCGGCGCCGGCCTGGCAGGTCAGCCTCGACACCCTCGACCTGGCCGATGCGCGCGTGCTCTGGAGCGACGCGATGGTCACCCCGGCGGCGGCGCTGCAGCTCGACCGCCTCAGCCTCGCGGCGCGCCAGGTGCAGTGGCCGATCACGCAGCCGATCGACGTGACGCTCAGCGGCGCGCTGCATGTGCAGCCGGCCGGTGGCGCGGCGCCGGGTGTGCCGGCGCTGGCCGAGTTCAGCGCGGCCGGGCCGGTCACCGATCGCGAGGCGCGCCTGAAGCTGACGCTGAAGAGCCTGTCGCTGGCGGCATTGAGCCCGTATCTGGCGCAGACGCTGGTGCCGCGCGTCGAAGGGCAGGTCGGCGCGCAGGCGCAGCTCGACTGGTCGGGCGCGCCCGATGCGCCGCGTCTCAAGCTCGCGATCGAGAACGCGACGCTCGACGCACTGATGGTCCGCGAGAGCCGCGATCGCCAGGTCGAGGACGGACTCGCGCTGAAGCAGCTGGTGCTCGGCGATGTCCAGATCGACCTGCTGGCGCGCCGCGTCATGCTCGGCAAGGTCAAGCTCGTCGAACCCCGCGCGGTCGTGGCGCGCGAGGCCGATGGGCGCCTGAACCTGGAGCGCTGGCTCGTCGGCGCCGCGCCCGCGGGCGCCCCGACGGCCCCGGCGGCCACGGCGCGACCCGCCGCCGCTCGCCCCGCAGCGGCCGAGCCGGCGTGGCGGGTGCAGCTGAAAGACCTGCTCGTCGATGGCGGCGAGCTGCGCTTCAGCGATGCGCGCGTGCGCCCGCGCGGCGCGCCGCTGCGCGTCGCGCTCGCCCAGCTGCGGATCGCCGCCCAGGGCCTCGATTGGCCCGGAGACGCGCGCACCAAGCCGGCCGAGCTGCAGCTGTCGGCACGCATCGGCGTACCCGTGCCGCGGCAGGACAAGGTCGTGCCGACCGGCGTCGTCGACTACAAGGGCCGGTTCGCGCTGCAGACCCCGATGGCCGAGGGCAAGCTGCGCATCGAGCGCTTCCCGGTGCATCTGTTCGAACCCTATTTCGCTGCGGAGCTGCCGGTCGCGGTGCGGCGTGCCGAAGCCGGCTACAAGGGCGAGCTGGCGGTGCACCAAGGTCGCGCCGGGCTCGAGGTGCGCAGCAGCGGCGACGTGCTGCTCGGCGATGTTCGCGTCGCGAGCCTGCCGTCAACCAGCGCGCCGGCGAGCACCGCGAACACCGACGAATTGCTGAGCTGGCAATCGCTCGCGCTGAAGGGCGTCAGCTTCGCGATGACGCCGCAGGCGCGGCCCCGGCTCGAGATCGCGGAGGCTGCGCTCAGCGACTTCTATTCGCGGCTGGTCATCACCGAGGACGGCCGCTTCAATCTGCAGAACGTCGCCAAGGCCGAGCCGCCCGCCGCGGCCGCGAGCGCGGGCGACGCGACGGTCGCAGCCGCGCCGCCGCCGCCGGCCAGCGCCGCGGCCACCGCGCAGGCCGAGCTGCCGCTGGACATCAAGGTCGGCGCGACCCGATTGACGAATGGCCGGATCGATTTCAGCGACCACTTCGTGCGGCCGAACTACAGCGCCGCGCTGACCGAACTGAATGGCCAGCTCGGCGCGTTCACCTCAGGCAGCCGCGAGATGGCCACGCTTGAACTGCGCGGCCGCGCGGCCGGCACCGCGCTGCTCGAGATCAGCGGCCAGCTCAATCCGATCGCCAGGCCGCTCGCGCTCGACATCAAGGCCAAGGCCACCGACCTCGAACTCGCGCCGCTGTCGCCGTACGCCGGCAAGTACGCCGGTTATGCGATCGAGCGCGGCAAGCTGTCGATGGACGTCGCCTACAAGATCGATGCCGACGGCAGGCTCGAGGCGCGCAACCAGGTAACCCTGAACCAGCTGACCTTCGGCGAGAAGATCGAATCGAAGGACGCGATCAAGCTGCCGGTGCTGCTCGCGGTCGCGCTGCTGAAAGACCGCAACGGCGTGATCGACGTCGACCTGCCGATCAGCGGCAGCGTCAACGACCCGCAGTTCAGCGTCGGCGGCATCATCTTCAAGGTCATCCTCAACCTGCTGACGAAGGCGATCACTTCGCCGTTCGCGCTGCTCGGCGGGAGTGGCGGCGACGACCTGAGCCAGGTCGAATTCGCGCCGGGCACCGCGCAGCCCACGGCGGCGGGCGCCAGTGCGATCGACAAGGTCGCGAAAGCGCTGACGGAGCGGCCGGCGCTGAAGATGACGGTCACCGGCGCGGCCGACCCGGTGGGCGAACGCGAGGCCTTCCAGCGTGCCGCGATCGAGGCCCGGCTGATCGCCGAGCAGCGGCGCGAAAGCCTGCGCGCCGGCACACCGGCACCGGCCACCAGCGCGCCGGTGGTGCTGGGCGTCGACGAGCGCGCCCGCCTGCTCAAGCAGCTCTACAAGGACACCGACCTGCCGGACAAGCCGCGCAACCTGCTCGGCTTCGCAAAAGACATCCCGCCCGCCGAGATGGAGGCCCTGCTGAAGCCGCGCGTGCCGGTCAGCGATGACGCGATGCGCGAGCTCGCGTTGCAGCGCGGGCTGGCGGTGCGCGATGCATTGATCGCGAAGGGCCTGCCGAGCGAGCGGCTGTTCCTGGCCGCGCCGAAGTTGCGTGCCGCCGAGGGTGAAACGACCGCCTGGACGCCGCGCGTCCAGCTTGCGCTGTCGGTCAATTGAGCTGTGCATTGCAAGCGGCGTCGCCAGCCCCCATCTGGGCGGGGTCGGACGCGTGTAAGCGCGGCCCGACCGCGACGACAAACCGGATGCGAATCGATCAACCGACCTGGAGTCCTTGATGAATCCTGCGACTGAAACCATCACGCTGGCCGGCGGCTGCTTCTGGTGCCTGGAGGCCGTCTACGAGCGTGTCGACGGCGTGGTCGCGGTCGAATCGGGCTACAGCAACGGCCAGGCGATCGCCCCGAGCTATGAGCAGGTCTGCTCGGGCACGACCGGGCACGCCGAGGTCGTGCGGGTGAGCTTCGACCCGGCCCGCATCAGCCTGCGCGAGGTGCTCGAGATCTTCTTCGTGATCCACGACCCGACCACCTTGAATCGCCAGGGCAACGACGCCGGCACGCAGTACCGTTCGGGCATCTACACCGTCGACCCCGCACAGGAAGCGGTCGCGCGCGAGGTGCTCGCCGAGGTCGATGCGCACCACGGCGGCCGCGTCGTGACCGAGTTGCAGCCCGAGCGCAACTACTCGCGTGCCGAGGCCTACCACCAGCACTATTTCGCGAACCATCCGAACCAGGGCTATTGCGCGATGGTCGTCGCACCGAAGGTCGAGAAGTTCAAGAAGACCTTCGCGAGCCGCGTGCTGCCGGCGTGATCGTTTACGGCGCGAGGCGTTCGCGCACCCACGCCTCGCCATCGCGGCGGTAGCGCAGCCGGTCGTGCAGGCGCGACGGCCGGCCCTGCCAGAACTCCCAGCGGTCGGGCCGCAGCCGGTAGCCGCCCCAGTGCGGCGGCCGCGGCGGGCCGCTGCCGATCAGCGAGCTCAGGAACTGTGCGCCGTACTTCGCGACGTTCGCGACCAGCACTGCGCGCGACGTGATCACCTGGCTCTGCGGCGAGGCCCAGGCGCCGATGCGCGAGTCGAGCGGGCGCGATGCGAAGTAGGCGTCGGACTCTTCATCGCTGACCTTCTCGACCGCGCCTTCGATGCGGACGACGCGCTCGAGCTCGACCCAGTGGAACTGCAGGGCCGCGAACGGGTGCGTGGCCAGCTCCTGGCCCTTGCGGCTCGCGTAGTTGGTGTACCAGACGATGCCGCGCGCATCGACGCCCTTGATCAGCACGACGCGGGTCGAGGGGCGGCCGTCACTGCCGACGGTCGCGAGCGTCATCGCGTTCGGCTCAGGCAGCTGCGCATCGAGCGCCTGCTTCAGCCACAGCTCGAACTGTTCGGTCGGGTCGGCCTTCGAGGCCGCTTCGTCGAGTTCGGCGCGTTCATACGTTTTGCGTAGGCGCGCGAGGTTGTCCATGCGCCGAGTATAGAAAACCGCGTCCGCCCGCCGGGCGTCGCTACAAACTGAGACAGATGGCGTACGGGGAAGGCCTTAGGTAAACGCACCACTACCTCAAACGCCTTGCGGCTCCCATTCTTGTGTCACGCGTGGCCGGTGGGCGGTCGCGTGAACTGCGCAACAGGGAGGTGGCCAATGACATCGCGGCCTGCGGTGATCGTGCTGGCGGCGGGCAAGGGCTCGCGGTTTCTCGGCGCCGACCACAAGCTCGCACAGAGCCTGGGCGGCCTGACCGTGCTCGGCACCACGCTGAAGCATGCGATCGCCAGCCATCTGCAGGTCATCGTCGTCACCACCGAGGCATTCGCCGAGACGGCCCGCCGCACCGTCGCGGCGCGTGATGTGATCGTGCTGCCCGAGGTCGGCGCGCCGGGCCAGAGTGGGCTGGGCATGGGCTATTCGATCAGCGTCGGCGTCGCAGCCCGACCCGACGCGAGCGGCTGGCTGATCCTGCCCGGCGACATGCCGCAGGTGCAGCCGGCGACCCTGCAGGCGATCGCGCGCCAGCTCGCGCAGCATCCGGTCGTCTACGCGCAATACAAGGGCCGGCGCGGGCACCCGGTCGGCTTCTCGAGCGAGCTCTACTCCGAACTCGCGCTGCTCAGCGGCGACGAGGGCGCGCGCCGGCTGATCGCGCGCTACCCCGCGCTCGGGCTCGAGGTCGACGATGCCGGCGTGCTCGTCGATGTCGACACGTTGGCCGATCTCGACAGCGTGCGGCGGGCCGGTGTCCCGGTCGGCGCACCGGCACCGCGCTGGTAGCCCAGCGCGGTGTTCAGACGAGGTCGTGCCGGCGCGCCAGCGCGACCAGGCGCTCGATGTCGCGATCGCGGATGCCGCAGCCGTGCAGCGAGCTCGCGGTTTCGAGCAGGTACTCGAGCGTGCTGCCGAAGCGGCCGGTCGCGCAGCGCAGCACCTCGACCATCTGCGGGTCAGTCAAGCTGCCGATGTGCGCCGGGCTGCTGCGGCTCAGGGTGAACGCGAGCGCCTGCACCGGGCCATCCGGGGTGCGGCACGCCAGCCATTTCGGGTCGTAGACGCCGGTAGGCATCTCGCGCGCCCACAGGCGCTCGAGTTCGGCGGCGCCGGTGCGGCGCTCGATGCGGTAGGCCATGCCGCGGCACGAGCCGCCGCGCACCAGCGCGAACACCAGACCCGGGCACTCCGGCGTACCGCGGTTCACGCGCGAACGCATCGTGAGCGCGCGGTGCCAGCCGTGCACCGTCGCCGGCCGCTGCTCGACCGATGCGAACTCGGGCCGCCAGATCAGCGAGGCATAGCCGAACACCCACAGGTCCTGGTGGCCGCCCCAGGTGCGCAGCGCGGCATCGAGCATCGGCTGCGGGTCGCGCAGGTGCAGGGCCGAGTAGATCGAGCTCATGGGGCTCCACTCTAGAATGAAATCGCATCGATCCGAAGCCGCGCGTGTCGCATACGCTGCGCCGACACCCTCTGCGACGATTGTTTTGACGATGTAACTCGGTTACATCACAATCGATGGCAGAGTTACCACTGGATGTCCGCCATGAAGCAAGCCGTCGTCGAAGTGACCCAGCGCATCCGCGAGCGCAGCGCGGCCAGCCGGTCCGCATACCTGGCGCGCGTGGCCGCGGCAATCGATCGCCCGCGCGGCGCCGACCGCATGGGCTGCGCGAATGTGGCGCATGCGTTCGCTGCGCTGCCGGGCCAGGACAAGCTGCGCATCGTGGCCGAGCGCGCACCGAACATCGCGGTCGTCACCGCCTACAACGACATGCTGTCCGCGCACCAGCCCTACGAGGGCTTCCCGGCGGTGATCCGCGACGAGGCCGCGAAGCAGGGCGCGACGGTGCAGGTGGCCGGCGGCGTGCCGGCGATGTGCGACGGCGTCACGCAGGGCCTGGCCGGCATGGAGCTGAGCCTGTTCTCGCGCGACACGATCGCGATGGGCACCGCGGTCGCGCTGACCCACGACGTGTTCGATGCCGCGCTGCTGCTCGGCGTGTGCGACAAGATCGTGCCGGGGCTGCTGATCGGTGCGCTGCATTTCGGCCATCTGCCGTGCGTATTCGTGCCGGCCGGGCCGATGAGCACCGGCCTGGACAACACCGCCAAGTCGAAGGTGCGCGAGCAGTTCGCGCAAGGCCTGGTCGGGCGCGACAAGCTGCTCGAGGCCGAGTCGGCGGCCTACCACGGCGCCGGCACCTGCACCTTCTACGGCACCGCCAACAGCAACCAGATGCTGCTCGAGGCGATGGGGCTGCACGTGCCGGGCGCGGCCTTCATCCACCCGCACGCGCAGCTGCGCGAGGCGCTGACGCGCGAGGCGGTCCGCACGGTGCTGGGCATCACGAAGGGCGCGAACTTCACGCCGATCGGCCGGCTCGTCGACGAGCGCGTGATCGTCAACGCGATGGTCGCGCTGCTCGCGACCGGCGGCTCGACGAACCACCTGATCCACTGGGTCGCGGTCGCGCGTTCGGCGGGCATCGTGATCGACTGGACCGACTTCGCCGACCTGTCGCGCGCAACGCCGCTGCTGGCGCGCGTCTACCCGAACGGCGTCGCCGATGTGAACCAGTTTCAGGCCGCGGGCGGCCCCGGCTTCGTGATCCGCGAGCTGATCGATGCCGGGGCGATGGACGGCGATGTCAGCACGGTGTCGCCGGGCGGGCTGCGCGAGTTCGGCAAGGTGCCGCAGCGCACCGAGGCGCGGCTGCAGTGGCGAGAGCTGCCGGCCGAGCCGATCGATGCGTCGATCGTGCGCAGCGCTTCCGAGCCGTTCAGCGCCGAGGGTGGCCTGAAGCTGCTGACCGGCAACCTCGGGCGCGCGGTGATCAAGGTCTCGGCGGTCCCTGCGGATCGGCACATCGTCGAGGCGCCGGCGATCGTGTTCGACACGCAGGAGCAGCTGCTCGCCGCGTTCAAGGCCGGCACGCTCGAGCGCGACTTCATCGCGGTCGTGCGCTTCCAGGGACCGGCCGCCTGCGGAATGCCCGAGCTTCACAAGCTGACGCCGCCGCTGAGCGTGCTGCAGGGGCGCGGCTTCAAGGTCGCGCTGGTCACCGATGGCCGCATGAGCGGCGCATCGGGCAAGGTGCCGGCAGCTATCCACGTGAGCCCCGAGGCGATGCACGGCGGGCCGCTCGGCAAGGTGCGCGACGGCGATGTGCTGCGTCTCGACGCGGTCGCAGGCACGCTGACGGCCTCGGTCGACGATGCGGTCTGGGCCGCGCGCGAACAGGCCGTCTTGCCCGACACGCAGGCCGACGTCAACGGCCACGGCCTCGGCCGTGAACTCTTCGCCGGCATGCGCCGCAACGTGCTGAGCGCCGAGCAGGGCGCCTGCACCTGGCTGTGACCACCCGAACCGGAACCGACCTCATGAACACCCTCGATCTTGTCGCTCACGGCCCGGTGATCCCGGTCATCGTCATCAACCGGCTCGACGACGCGGTGCCGATGGCGCAGGCGCTGGTGGCCGGCGGCGTGCGCGTGCTCGAGGTGACCTTGCGCACGCCGATTGCGCTGCAGTGCATCGAGGCGATCGCGCGCGCGGTGCCCGAGGCGATCCTCGGTGCCGGCACGGTGCGCAGCGCCGCCGACGCGCAGGCCGCGAAGGACGCCGGCTGCAGCTTCGCGGTCAGCCCCGGCTATACCTCTGCGATCGGCCAGGCCTGCAAGGCCATCGGCCTGCCGCTGCTGCCCGGCACAGCGACCGGCAGCGAGGTGATGCAGGCGAACGCCGACGGCTACCTGTTCCTGAAGTTCTTCCCGGCGATGCAGGCCGGCGGCATCCCGATGCTGAAGGCGCTGGCCGGGCCGTTCACCGATGTGGTGTTCTGCCCGACCGGCGGCATCACGCTCGAGACCGCACCGCAGTTCCTCGCGCTGCCGAACGTCAAGGTCTGCGGCGGCTCGTGGCTGACGCCGGCCGATGCGGTCGCCGCGAAGGACTGGGCCCGGATCACGACCCTGGCGCGTCAGGCCGGCGCGCTGCGCGCCTGACGACCTGCGCACTCTGCGGGAGGCGAGGCATCGCGCCGCCCACCGCGGCGCGCGTGGTCTTCTATTCCTTGCGCTCGATCAGCTCGACCTTGTAGCCGTCCGGGTCGGTGATGAACGCGATCACCGTCGTGCCGCCCTTCACCGGGCCGGCCTCGCGCGTGACGTTGCCGCCGCCATGGCGGATCTTCTCGCAGGCCGCGGCGACATCGGGCACGCCGATCGCGATGTGGCCGTACGCCGTGCCGAGCTCGTAGTGGTCGACGCCGTGGTTGTAGGTCAGCTCGATCTCGGCGTGCTCGGGGTTGCGGCCGTAGCCGACGAACGCGAGGCTGTAGTTCTGGCTCGGGTTCTCGGACTGGCGCAGCAGGGTCATGCCCATGACCTGGGTGTAGAAGTCGATTGAACGCTGCAGGTTGCCGACGCGCAGCATCGTGTGGAGGAGTCGCATGGTCGTGTTCGGGGAAGCCATCGGAGCGGCAAGCGTAGCGTCTTCCGCTGCGCTGCGCCGCGCCGCAGCGTCACACCGCGGCGGCCACCGCGGCGCGGCGCGGCCGCGCGATCGCCAGCGCCATCCCTGCGGCCACCAGGCACGCCGCGCCGGCGGCGAACAGCGCCGGGTTGTAGGTCAGCAGCAGCGTGCGCGTCAGGCCGGCGCCGTAGGCCGCGACCGCGGCGCCGAGCTGGTGCGCGGCGAACACCCAGCCGAAGATCAGGGCGGCGCGCTCCTTGCCGAATTCCTGCGCGGCGAGCTTGACGGTCGGAGGCACGGTCGCGATCCAGTCGAGGCCGTAGAACATCGCGAACACCGACAGCCCGTACAAGGTGAAGGTGGAGTAGGGCAGCCAGAACAGCGACAGCCCGCGCAGGCCGTAGTACCAGAACAGCAGCTTGCGGTTGTCGAACCGGTCTGACAGATAGCCCGATACCGTCGTGCCGACGAGATCGAACGCGCCCATCATCGACAACACCGAGGCCGCCGGCACCGCGCTCATCCCCTGGTCGCCGCACAGCGAGATGAAATGCGTCTGCACCAGTCCGTTGGTGCTCAACCCGCAGATGAAGAAGGTGCCGGCGAGCATCCAGAAGGTGCGGTTGCGCGCGACCTCGGCCAGTGCGGTGAACGGCCCGAGGAAGTTCATCGGCAGCGGCCGTGCCGGCGCGGCCGGCTCGAGCGGCGTGCCGTCGGGCTCGCCGTACGAACGCAGGCCGATGTCGCGCGGGTGATCGCGCATGAACAGCGTCGCGAGCAGCGCTACCGTGACGCAGGCGATGAACACCGGGATCACCGCATAGCGCCAGCCCAGGTGTTCGATCATCCAGGCCGCGGCCGGCAGGAAGATCAGCTGGCCGGTCGCGGTGCTGGCCGCGAACAGGCCGACGACCAGGCCGCGCCGCGCGGTGAACCAGCGGTTCGCGACCATCGCGCCGAGCACGAGCGCGGTCAGGCCGGTGCCGCAGCCGAGCACCAGGCCCCAGAGCACGAACAGCTGCCAGAGCTGCGTGACGCCGGTGGCCAGCACCATCGCCGAGCCGATGAAGGCGGCCGCCGCGACCATCACGCGGCGCAAGCCGAAGCGGCCGATGAACACCGCGGCGAACGGCCCGAGCAGCCCGAACAGCGCGAAGCGCACCGCGAACACCGATGACAGCTCATCGGTGTTCCAGCCGAACTCGCGGCTCAAGGGCTGCAGCATCGCGCCGGGCAGGCCGAGCGCCGCCGAGGTCGTCAGCATCGCGAGGAAGGTCACGCCGGCGATGACCCAGGCGTAGTGGACGCCGCGGCGGTGCAGCGACAGGGAGATGGCTTGGGCGAGCATGGGGCGGGTCCTCCGGCGAAGCGTCAGGGCGCGTCGAAGATGAAGCAGGTGGTCGTGGCGTGCGCATACAGCTTGCCGTCGGCGCCGACCAGACGGCCGTCGGCGGTGGCCATGCGGCCGCCGACGTGGATCACGCTGCCGATCGCGCGCAGCAGCGGCACGCGCATCGTGACCGGCCGCACGTAGTTGATCTTCAGCTCGGCGGTCGTGTAGGCTTTGCCCGCGGGCAGAGTCGAGTGCACCGCGCAGCCGACGCAGGAGTCGAGCAGGGTCGCGATCCAGCCGCCGTGCACGCCGCCCAGCGGGTTGTAGTGGCGCAGCAGCGGGCGGCCCTGGAACACCGCGCGGCCGGGCTCGATCTCGATCGGCAGGAAGTCGAGCGTCTCGCCGATCGGCGGCGGCGGCAAGCGGCCCGAGAAGATGCCGTCGAACACCTCCATGCCGCTCAGCCCGGCGACCTGCGCCGGGCTGGCGACGCCGCTGGTGCTCATGCGCGCGCGGCGCTCGGCTTCTTCGGCCTCCCATTCGGCGAGGACTCGGGCGGTGTCGATCGGAGCGTTCATGGCGTGGCGTCGAAGCTGAAATGTTGCAGCTGCAATGATTGTAGCTACAATCATTGCATCATGCAGCGCACAAGCCGAACCGCATCCGCCCCGCCGAAGCCGGCGCGCCCCAAGACCGGCGCGGCCGCGGCGCCCGCCGGCTGCAGCAGCCTGAAGCTGCGCCAACTCTCGCGCCGCGTCAGCCAGCACTTCGACCATGTCGTGTGCGCAGCCGGTCTCAAGACGACGCAGTACTCGCTGCTGTCGCACGTGGTGCGCCTTGGGCCCATCCGCCCGGGCGATCTTGCCGACGCGATGGAGATGGACGCTTCGACCCTGACGCGAAACCTGCAGCCGCTGGTGACGCAGGGTTGGGTCGAAGTCGGGCCCGGCGACGACGGCCGCAGCCGCGTCGTGACCGCGACCGACGCCGGCCGTGCCAAGCGCGCGCAGGCGCAGCTCGAATGGAAGCGCGCGCAGCTCACGTTCAATCGGCGCATCGGCGATGCCCGCGTGGCCCGGCTGCACGCATTGATCGACGAGTGCCTCGCGCTGCTGAACGCCACGCCCGACGCCTGAGGGGGGCCAAAAGTACGACCCGGCCGTCAAGGCCCGCGCGCGGCGTCGACCCCGGGCACGACGTCGGCGCCGTAGGCATCTTTCCAGCGCTGCATGATCTGCGGATGCTCGTCCAGGCGCTGGCCCGGCAGGCCGTCGTCGGCATGCCAGTTGGCGATGCGCGTCTCGATCGCGAAATGCGAGACCGGCGTGAATGCGGCCGGCTCGTCAAGGCTGCCGACCGACAGGTCCATGCGCTCCGAACTCAGGTACTCGAAGCTCAGCGGCGTGCCGCACTGCGCGCAGAAGCCGCGCCGGGCGAACACCGACGAGGCGTAGCGGTCGGGCTCGCGCGTGAACCAACGGACTTCGTCCTTGCGCAGGTTCAGGAACGCCGCGCGCGTGTTGCCGAACGCCAGCTGGCACATCCGGCAGTGGCAATAGTAGCCCTCGCGGTGGGTCGGGCGGGCCTCGTAGCGCAGCGCGCCGCACAGGCAGCCGCCCTGGACCGGGGCGAACGAATCGGTCGTGGTCATGATGTGGGCACCGGGTCGTTGAGGATCAACCGGAATGGACAGGGGTCATCGAGCGCTTTCCGGCGCCGCGCTCATGCGCTTTCTGCGGTCGAGCCACACGGCCATGCCCTGCGCATTGAGCTCCAGGTCGAGACCGAGCAGATCGAGGATCTGCGCGTCCGTCAAGGCGCAGCCGTGGGCGCGCAGGCTGTGCAGGTGGATCGCGCCGAAGCCGCGCATCAGCGCCGCGTGACGCGCGTCGTCGTCGGGCAGCGCGAGCGCCAGCGCGACCATCTCGTCCATCTGCCCGAGCAGCAGGCCAGCGAGCCGCGGCACGTCGGTGACGCGGCCGTAGTGCGTCAGGTACAGGCAGGCCGGTTCGAACGCGAGCATGCGCTGCACCGAGTGCCGCAGCGCCTCGGGCTCGAACTGCACTGGCGTCGTCGTCGGCATCAGCCAGGCGCCGGCGGCGGTGTCGAACTCGCGGTACGACAGGCCGAAGGTGTCGCCGGTGAAGAAGCCGCGGCTGCGCTGGTCCCAGATGCAATGGTGGTGGCGCGCGTGGCCGGGCGTGTCGAGGAAGGTCAGCGGCCGGCCGCCGAGCTCGAGGATCATGCCGTCGGCGCTGCGCAGCACCCGGTTCGCCGGCACGCGCACGAGCTCGCCGTAGGCGCGCGCGACCTCCGCCTCGCCATAGACGCCCTGCGCGCTCGCCATCAACTGCGCCGGGTTGATCAGGTGGCGCGCGCCGAGCGGGTGCACGACGAGACGTGCGGCCGGCAGGTGTTGCAGCAGCAGGCCGGCGCCGCCGGCGTGGTCGAGGTGCACATGGGTGGCGATGACGAAATCGACGGCGTCTGGGCGCAGGCCGGTGGCGGCCAGCGCCTCGAGCAGGCGCGGCAGCGCGTGATTGGTGCCGGTGTCGACGAAGGCCGCACGGCCGCGCTCGACCATCAGGAAGCTGGCGTCGAACATCGGCCGGTGGAAGCCGGTGTCGATGATGTCGATGCCGTCGGCGATCGATAGCACGAAGGGCAGGGGCTGTGACATGAAGCGCGGGGCGTGATCGGAGTCGGAACATTCTATGGAGTCGCACCGGCGACGAAGCCAGCGCTGCCGACAGGGTGAACTCGCGGTTCCGGCACGGGTCAGAATCGCGTCGATCGATTCTCGAAGGAGCCCCGATGGAACTGCATTTCCGCCGGTGCCGCGGCGCGGCGCCGCTCGCGCTTGCGCTGGTCTGCGCACTCGCCGCCTGTGCGACACCCGGCAGCCTGCCGCCCGGCACGTCGCTCGATCAGGCGCGGCAAGGCTGGATCGCGCCGACCGGCCAGTACGCACTGCCCGGCGGCGGCACGCGGCTCGAATACGCGCGCGGCGCATTCGGCAAGGAGACGACGATGCTCGACTTCGATGCGAACGGCAGGCTGGTCGCGTCGCAGCAGGTGCTGACCGAGCAGAACTTCGCCAACATCGTCGCGGGCATGCCGGCCGCCGAGGTGCGCTTGCGGCTGGGCCGGCCGTCGCAGGTGTTCGCGGCCGGATGGCACGAGAAGTTCCATGTCTGGAACTACCGCTTCGCCGGTGGCGATTGCGTCTGGTTCCAGGTCTCGATCAGCGACCAGGCGCAGCGCGTCACCGAGGCCGGCATCGGCACCGACCCGGCCTGCGACGCGCCCGATTCGCGCGAGGGCAGGCCATGACGATCACGCTGTACGGGATCCCGAACTGCGACACCGTGAAGCGGGCGCGCGCCTGGCTGCAGCAACACGGCCGCGACGTCGGCTTTCACGACTTCAAGAAGAGCGGCGTGCCGGCGCAGCGCCTCGATGCCTGGCTGGCCGCGGTCGGTTGGGAGCGCTTGCTGAACCGCCAGGGCACGACTTGGCGCAAGCTCGACGACGCGGTGCGCGCGGCGGTGCAGGATGCCGCGTCGGCCCGCCGGCTGATGTGCGCGCAGGCCAGCGTGATCAAGCGGCCGGTGGTCGAATGGCCCGACGGCACGGTGACCGTCGGCTTCGATGCAACCGACTGGGCGCGCCGCACCGGCGCTGAATGACGCACTGACATCGCCCGGCGGCCTGGCTCATACCCATTGCTCCACCACGCCTCGCGCGACCCGCGACGCAAGAAATGTCTGCATGAACTCGGGCCGTCTGCTCGCGGCCCGCAGCCGAACTTCGACGTCTGCTTTGCATGCGAGCGCTTGCGCGAGCAAAGCCGCACCCGGGCAGGCTGCTCCGCTTCACCTCGGCGG
>Ga0207648_10001011_pt1 | contig 31668 bp, 25 predicted proteins | sample KBSMisM32_FD_184310 | JGI IMG/M metagenome (GOLD analysis project Ga0207648, IMG submission 184310) | Miscanthus rhizosphere microbial communities from Kellogg Biological Station, Michigan, USA - KBS Miscanthus M3-2 (SPAdes) (version 2) | ecosystem: Host-associated > Plants > Roots >... | reverse complement strand
GCGGCGCAGGCGGCGCTGACGACGCAACGTTGATTTGCCGATCACGGTCTACGTCTACCGCAACGGCGAAACACAGGTGACCGACCGGATCGATCCGAAATGGGTCGATCCGGGTTCCGGTGTGACGCTGTGGGTCGACGTCGTCCGGCCAACTGCGGACGAGGGTGAGAAGGTCCTCAGGCAGACATTCCAGTTTCATCCTCTCTCAATCGAGGACGCGCTCAGCGACATTCATTACCCGAAGATCGAAAGCTACGACCGTTATCTCTACGTCATTCTTCACGGCATCGATTTCCGGGTGCAGGAGCACTGGTTCGCGACCCTCGACGTCGACTTCTTTCTGGCGGACCACTATCTCGTTACGGTGCACGACGGCCAATCGCGGAGCATCCAGAAACTGAAGGAGCTGTGTCAGCAGCACGCGCGAATCCTCGAAGAGGGGCCCGCCGCGCTGATGCATCGCATCATCGATTCGATGGTTGACAACTACGAGCCAGAGCTCGACGAGCTCGAACGCGAGATGGACCAACTCGAAGAGCAGGCGGTGATCGGCGTCGGAAACAACCTGATCCGCCCCATTCTGGAGGTCAAGCGGGATTTGTCTGCGCTCAGGCGGGTGCTCATCCCGCAGCGCGATGCGATCGGCCGGCTCGCGCGGCGGGAGTTCCCGCTCATCTCGAACGAGATGGCGTATCGGTTCCGGGATGTCTATGACCACCTGGTGCGCTACTCCGACGAAGTGACGATGTTCCAGGATCGGATGACCGGCGTTCTCGAGGGCTACTTGTCGGCGATCTCGAATCGCCTGAATCAGGTGATGAAAGTGCTGACCGTCGTCTCCACGATCCTGCTGCCGATGACGGTGCTCACGGGCCTCTGGGGTATGAACGTGATGTTGCCGGAGTTCGCGGGAGGTCCAGCGGCTCAATTCTGGTGGATCGTCGGCGTGCTGGGCGGCCTCACGGTGCTGATGCTGGCGTTTTTCCGCGCAAAACACTGGATCTGATGTCCATGGGCAAGATCCATCAGTTGCCACCCGATCTCGCCAATCAGATTGCGGCCGGTGAAGTCGTCGAGCGGCCTGCGTCTGTGATCAAGGAGCTGGTGGAGAACTCGATTGATGCCGGTGCGCGGCGACTCTCGATCTCCGTCGAACTTGGCGGCAAGCGGCTGATTCAGGTCGAGGACGATGGCGAGGGGATGTCACCGGAGGATGCGCGGCTGGCCATCGAGCGCCACGCCACGAGCAAAATCCGGCGGGCCGACGATCTCGAGCGCATCGCGACGCTGGGCTTTCGCGGCGAGGCGTTGCCCAGCATTGCCTCGGTGTCGCATTTCGCGCTCAGGAGCCGTGCCCGCGGGGCCGCCGCGGGCACGGACGTGCGGGTCAACGGCGGCGCGGTTGCGTCCGTCACCGAGGTCGGCATGCCCGAGGGAACGTCGGTCCACGTATCGGATCTGTTCTACAACCTTCCGGCCAGGCGTAAGTTTCTGAAGTCGGATGCGGCGGAGTCGGCGCAAGTCTCACGCGTGGTGACGCAGCTGGCGCTCGGCTATCCCGAAATCGGGTTCACGCTGACCAGCTCTGGACGCAAGGTCCTCCAATGCCCGCCGGTGTCCACGCTGCGCGATCGGCTCTACCAGTTATACGGCGAGCGCAGCGATCTGGTTGACGTGCGCCGCGACAGCGGCGCGGTCAAGATTGTCGGATTCGTGGCGGCTCTGGCCGAGCAGGGCCCGACGCGCGGGCCGCAAAACGTCTACGTGAATCGGCGCGTCGTCAAGGACCGGACGATCGCGCACGCGATCATCGACGCGTACAGCGTGGCATCGATTAAGGAACGGAGCCCCGAGGTCCACCTCTTCATCGACATGCCGCACGATGCGGTTGACGTGAACGTGCACCCGACGAAAGCGGAAGTGCGGTTTCGCGATCAGTCCTACATCCACGAACTCATTCGCCGAACGCTCGGCGATGTGCTGGGCCGCGGACCTGCGCCGGAGCTGCAGTTGGAGGCGCCGGCGGGTTTCGAGCGCGTGGCGTCAACGCTTCCGCTGCCGCATTCGTATCCGTCCACGTTTCCGAGTCGATGGACGGACCCCTTGCGCCCACCTTTTGCACCGATACGCGATAGCGGACTTGCACCGACCGCCGGCAGTGAGCTCGCACCTAGTCGCGACAGTGCGCTCGCACCAACCGGCGAAGCGATCCGCCCGTTGACCGCGCTCGGTCAATTCCGTGACACGTTCATCATTGCCATCGACGATGAGGGGATTGCGATCATCGATCAGCACGTGGCCCACGAGCGGGTGCTGTTCGAGCGCATCATAGAACGGCTCACGTGCGGAGCGCTCGAAAGTCAGCGGCTGCTCGTCCCGATGCTCGTCGATCTGCCACCGGCGGCACGGCAGGCGCTGACGTTACACGCCGCGGATCTGGAGCGCCTCGGGTTTGAGCTGGAGGAATTTGGCGGCGAAGCGATCAGGGTAACGGCGTGCCCGGCACTGCTCGAACGCGAGGCGTGCGCCGCCGCTCTGCGGTCGCTGTCGCAGGATCTGGAGGGCCTCGATCGCGGGTCCGGCGTCGATGCGGCCATCAAGCGAATCGCGGCGACGACAGCGTGCCACGCCGCGGTCAAAGCCAATGACCCGCTCACGCACGAGAAGATGGCGCACATCCTCGAGGAGCTGCGCCGCACCGCGTATTCCACCATCTGCCCACACGGCCGCCCCGTGATGCTGCGGATTACGCGGCGAGAAGTCGAAAAGAATTTCCAGCGGATTTAACGGATGCGCCCAGTCGCGGAGGACCCGGCCTCCTCCATCGAAACCGCCGGGGTTCCAGGATCCGGCAGATCATTCGGAATTCCAGTAAGCTTCCGTCGATTCCGGGAGGCCGGTGTGAAGAGATTTGTCTCTCGTGCGCTGTTCGGGATTGCCCTGACCCTATCAGTCCTCTCTGCACAGGCGCCGCAACAGGGCGCATTGGCGATCGAAGGCGGGACGCTCATTGACGGCAACGGCGGAACGCCTGTCGCGGATTCCGTCGTCGTCGTGCAGGGCAGCAAGATCGCCGCTGTCGGACGAAGGGGGCAGGTAGCGATTCCGCCGAACGCACGCGTGATCAACGCGGCGGGGAAGTTCGTCCTGCCCGGGCTGTGGGAATCGCAGACCGCCTACAGCTGGTACTTCGGCGAGGCGATGCTGAATCATGGCATCACGTCGAGCATCGACGTGGGCACCGAGGCGGAAGTCGCCGTGCCGCATCGCGATGCGGTGCTTCACGGCAAAGATCTCGCCCCGCGAGCCTTCACGGGAATCCTGCGAATCGGGTCCACGCTGAACGGCGCGACCGGTTACGAAGGGCCGCTCCACACGATCCGCGTTCCCAAGTCTGCCGACGACACGCGCACGATCGTGCGAACCGTCCTCAACGCTGGCGCCGACTACGTGATCTTCTACGACGGCGCGATGCCGTTCGAGTGGTACAAGGCCGGCGTCGAGGAAGCGCACAAGCTGGGGAAACCTGTCTTTGTGCGCGCCTACGGTCCCGGCATCTTCCCGGCGCAGGCCGCAGAAATCGGTGCCACGCAGCTTCCGCACTCGGCGGGCATCCCGCTGGCCATCGCGAAAAACCCGTCGCAGTTCCGCCAGGGACGCGACGATCGCACCGAGCTCGACAAGTACGGCGACATGGACGATGCGAAGGCGGCGGACCTGATCAAGACGCTCGTGGCATATCACGTCACGCTCGTACCGACGTTCATCATCAATTACCGCGGCTACCCGAAGGAGTGGGCGCAGTTCAAAACCGAAGCGCACGACTGGTACAAGGACCCGAACCTGCAGAAGTACTACCCGCGCGAGGCGATGGAGTCGTCGCTGGCCGCGTATGACGATGTGGATCAGGGCGCGCTGCGGGAGCGCCGATTGAAAGGGTGGGAGAACGTCAAGCGCTTCCACAAGATGTTCGTCGATGCGGGTGGCCACCTCGTCGTGTCAGGCAATCTGAACGACCGCTATGTGCCGGGACTCCAGCTCTTTCAGGAGATGCGCGTGATGCGCGAAGTGGGCATGACGCCAATGCAGATCATCGTCGGCTCAACCAAGTACGCAGCCGAGCTGGTCCAGAAGCAGGATTCGCTCGGAACGATCGAAGCGGGGAAGACGGCGGACCTGGTGATCATCAATGCCAACCCGCTCGACGACATCGGCAACATGATCAAGGTCGACACGGTGGTCTTCGCCGGCAAGATTGTCGATCGCCGATACCATGCGGACTACCACACCACCTTCAGTCCGCCCGGTGACGGCGCGGCGTCGGGACCCATTGTCGAAGCGCTGCCGTGGGTCGTTGCGTTGATGAAAGTCAGGCCCGGTGGAGGCGCGCAGGCGCAAGATGGAGCCAGCGCCGCGTCCGTCCCGGATCCGACGCGGTCGCCACAGCCGGCGATTCATACGATCGAGCCTTTCGTCATCGCGCAAGGCGAGACGCCGGTCACCGTTACCTTGAAAGGGATCAATTTCGTCCGTCGTTCCACGGTTGAGTTCCGGGGAAGACGCGTCCCGACGCAGGTTGTCAGCTCGACCGAGCTGAAGTTCACGCTCGACGCGGAGTCGATGAAGCAGGCGGGCCGATTCGACCTCGTCGTTATCAATCCCGCTCCGGCCGATACGTTCTTTACGCGCGGCATGTGGGGGAACGGCACCTCGAACCTGGCGCACATCGTCGTCAATTACCGCTATTGACACGTTCGATAAGTGAAGCTTCTTTGACAGGCCGCCGGCGCTCTGTTAAATTACGAGCGCTCTAACTACTAACGAGAAAAGGCTTTACCGAGACCGTTAGCCCAAGCGAAACGGTGCGGCACGGGGGTCCGTGTCGCGCAAAGCTGTAAGTCCCGCGCCGCCGCGGGATGATTTAGCTGCCGAACTTGGAAGAAGACGCGGCGCGCTGGCTCCGCTATTTGATCCTGGTTGTCTGGTAGCGGATTCGGAGCGCAAAGTGTCCGTACGCCGCTTAATTCTTTATTTAGGTCTGACCTTCTCCCTCGCCGCTCTTGCCTTCAGTTTCGGGAGCTGGACGGCGCAGCGGGCCATCGCGCGGCAGCTCGCGTCCAACGACGCGCGTGTCGCGGAGTTGCGCGACGACATGGCGCGCGCCATTCTGGAATTCCGTCAGGCGGAGACGGCAGCGACGCCGTCAGGCACGAACGGACGCGTCCCTGAAGTGGTGCCGGCCGGCAGTGCGGATCCGGGGCTGGTCGAAGAAATCAAACGGCAGCTTCAGAGCGAGATGGGCCTGCTCCCAGTTCGCCTGCTTCGCGAGCGGCGTGAAAGTTTCGTCGAGCTGAATGCGTACGACGCGTCGGGCAAATCGAGCTACGGCACGGCGGGCTATCTCGGTAACGGTTACTTCGTGACGGTGAAGCACGCCGTCGTTGCGCTCGACGATCCAGATGGCCGCGAGGGGCACAAGATCACGGCGATCAAGTTGCGCATCAAAGGACGCGATGTGCCGGCGCGGCTCGTGGATGCCGGGGATGCCGACGTGGAAGTTCACGCAGGCGACTGGGCGATCGTTAAGGTTAGTCAAAAAATCGATCTGCCGCCGCTGCGCGTGAATCCGCGATTCAGTTACGACTTCGCCGATCCCATCTTCCGACTCGGCAACGACTACTCGAAAGGGATCATCCTCAGCACCGGATACGTGGGGCAGCGCACGTCGAACGGTCTCGTGACCTGCCTGACCGACGGTCATCCCGGCGTGTCGGGCGGCGGCGTGCTCGATCAGGACGGCGATCTGGTTGGCATCCCGATCGGCCGTATGCAGGGCGACTACCGCTTCTCGTTCATCCTGCCGGTGCGCGGTGAGATGTTCCGGAAAGTTCCGGGTCTCACCGTTGCGGAAGCAAAGCTCGCCAGCGCCGAATAGGATCGATCAGTTCTCGCGTTCAAGATCTGGTGGATTGGTTCGCACCCTGGACGCTATCGATCAGGGTGTGTGCCAATTCAATATCACTGTGATCGGCGGGGTGACGTCGCGAATCGGTGCGTCCAGCAGGAAGCGCTGACCGTCCGGTGAAACGAGATATTCACCCTGCAGCGTATTGGGTCCTCCGATACGAGTCTGAAACAGGCGCGACGGTGTTCCCACCTTGACGGCCTGCGCATCCGGCGAAAAGTTTACGGGAACGGCCATCAGTTGACGGTCGAGCGCGACGTAGAACAGCTCGCGCCCGTCGTGGCGCCACCGCGGCTGCGTTCCGCCTTCGCTCGAGATCTGGATAGTAGGTCCGCTGCTCCCGAACTGTCGAAGGCTTACCTCGTACCGGCCCGACTCGCTCGATTGATAGGCGAACCATTTGCCGTTCGGCGCGAATTCCCCGTTGAGATCCTGGTATGGCGATCGCAGGATCGGGAATGGCGCATCGGTCGAATCGAGACGCTTGGCCCAGAGATCCCGAAGCGTCTTCGGATCCGCGCGCGAGAAGAACATCATGCGGCCGTCCGGTGAAATGTTCGCGGTGTTGATGTTCTGGTCTGTGACGAGCAGCGGCTCTTCCTCGCCACCGGCGACGGACTTCCGATAGATGCTCAGTACGCCGCGCCGGTTTGACGCGAAGAATATCCAGCGTCCATCAGGGGTCCAGAACGGCGACATCTCGACTGCGGGGTCGAACGTGAATCGGCTGAACACATTCCTGTCGAGATCGAGCACCCAGATGTCGCGATTGCCCTCGACCAGACGACTGACCGCGACACGCCGACCATCAGGCGAAAGAGTCGGAGCAAGACCCGCGACCGACGGTGTCGCTAACCGCGTGACTTCCTTACCCGACCGATCGAACCAGATCAGCTGATGGTCGTCCTGAGGCGGACGCGCCCTGTACACGATTGGTCCGCCCATCGAGGCCGATGCCGCCATGCCATCAGGCCCTCCCGCTACCGCGGTTCTGTCGGTGGCGACGCTGTCCGCCACCCGTCCGCGCTCACCGACAAGTTCCAGTCGGTTTGGATCGAACTTCTGCGCGAAGAGCGCGCCGTTAACGGCGAACAGCAGGTATCCGGATGAAGACCACGTCGCGGCTGTCGCTCCAGCAACGATTCGTTTCGTTCCAGAGCCTGTAAGGCTTGCGACGTACACGCCTCGCATCTCCGGCGCGCCGCTCACCGTGTATAGAAAGTGCACTCCGTCCGGCAGCATGTGCGGGAACAGATGCCCAAGCTGCCCCGCCGTTATCCGAGTAACCGCCTGTGGTGTCCCACCCGTCGCCGGCACACGCATGATCGGCATGATCTGTGTCGGCCCGTACAGAATGGTCCCGTCAGCGCCCCATGAGCCGCCTTGCGGGTTCGGTGCATCGGCGAGTGCCTGCGCGGCCCCGCCCTCGAGATCGATCCGCTTCAACTTGTTATCGGCGAAAAACGCGAGCGACCGACCATCGGGCGACCAGAACGGCAGCGATGCGCCTTCAGTACCTTGCAGAAATCGAGGCGCCTCCGATCGCAGCTCGCGGACCCAAAGTCGCGAATCCGGGGACGCGTCAGCGGCCGCCGCGACCCACTGGCCGTCACTGGACGCCGCGATCGAAAGGAGATCACGTGTCGAGGGCGCATTGATTTCAAGTCGCACCTCCTGCAGTGCCGGCTGTGACGGTCCGCGCAGGCTGATCCATGCTCCGATGCCAGCCACGATGCCGACGATCAAGAGCGCCGCGACGATGCTGCGCCTGGCGATCGCCACGTGGCCGCCGGCCGGTTCTTCCGATACCTCCTTGATGTCATCGAGCTCGGCAACGGCGTCGCCAATGTCCCTCAAGCGACGCGAAAGAGGTTTCTCCAGGCAGCGCCGGATGAGACGTGTGATACGCCGATCGAGTGCCGGAGGAAGCGCTGACCAGTCGGGTTCACGCTCGAGCACCGAGGCAAGGGTGTCGGTAATACCTGCGCCCGCGAACGCACGTCGCCCGGTCAACATTTCGTACAGCACGCACCCAAATGCCCAGATGTCTGTGCGCTTGTCGACGGCAAGGCCGCGCGCCTGCTCGGGGCTCATGTATGCAGCGGTGCCAAGAACGACGCCATCACGCGTGCCCGTGCCCGCGAGCGTCACGTCAGGGGTGACGGGCTCAGCGGCGACCGCTTTCGCGAGGCCGAAATCCAGCACTTTTACCAAGCCGCCGGCGCCGATTTTGACGTTGGCGGGCTTGAGATCGCGGTGAACGATCCCCTTCTCGTGCGCGGCGTCGAGTGCACTCGCGATCTGTCGTGCAATCGTGAGCGCTTCGCGGACGGGGATCGGTCCTTTTGCCACTGCCTCGGACAACGTCTCGCCCTCGACAAGCTCCAGAACAAGCGCGCGAATGCCGTCGATGTCTTCTAACGCGTAGATCGCCCCAATATGAGGGTGGTTCACCGTCGCGAGCATTCGCGCTTCCCGGGCAAAGCGTGTCAGGCGTTCCGGGTCGTTGGTGAACGCGTGCGGCAGGATTTTGATCGCCACGTCGCGACCTAGCTTCGTGTCTCGCGCGCGATACACCTCACCCATGCCGCCGGCGCCAAGACGCGATCCCATGGTGTACGACCCAAGCTGTCTGCCGACGATGGGCATGCTGTCGCCCTGCCCGAGTACGTGCGCGGCCACGGCCGCCACTGGCATCGAAAGAAATCTCTCGGCCGTTTGCGCGTGCGCTAGAAGCTCCTCCACTTGCTGACGCAATGATGCATCGTCGCCGCACGAGGCTGCGACAAACGCGTCACGATCGTCGTTGTTGCGAGCGAGCGCACCGACGCAGACCTCCTCGATCCGCCGCCGGCGCTCCTCGTCGATCACCGTCTCTGCCCTTTTAGCTCGCGCAGCAACCAGAGTTTCGCCAGGCGCCAATCCCTTTTCACCGTATCGCTGGAGACGTGAAGCACCTGCGCAGTTTCTTCCACGCTCAAACCGCCGAAGAATCGCAGCTCAATCACGCGACTCTTGCGGCCGTCGACAGCAGCCATCTCCTCTAATGCGCGATCGAGTGCGAGGACGTCTACGTCCGGTTCGGGAAATGGCGCGAGAGCCTCGTCAAGCGTGACGTGCTCCACACCGCCACCACGTTTTCGATATCCGTGAGCGCGTGCGTGGTCGACGAGTACGCGACGCATCAGACGCGCCGAGATGCCGAGAAAGTGTGCACGATCCTCCCACCGAATCTGTCGCGCATCGGTGAGGCGGATAAACGCTTCGTTGACAAGTGCCGTGGGCTGGAGCGTGTGATCTTTGCGTTCGCGCCCCATGTAACCGCGCGCCAGACGCCGCAGCTCCGCCTCGACGAGCGGCGTGAGTCGTTCGAGCGCGGTTTGGTCGCCGTCGCTCCATGCCCGGAGCAGCCTGGTCACAGTCCCTGGCGAGTCCGTCGATACCATGCTTCCGATCTAACCCGCGCCGATTCTACGCCCCGACGACCGCATCCAGTCGGCGTTTTCCGGCCCGTTTGTGAGCGGTTTCAACTTTTCAACCACCGTTCGCGCATTCACTCATAACGGCGGATTCGCTCGAGCCGCCGACGGGAGGAAGCGCCGATGGCAGCCTCATGTCCCGTTGAAACCGAGGGGGCTATCAAGGCCGGGGATGCCGTTCGGAAGGAGCTGCGTCACCGCCGCGAACGCTAGTCTTTCTGCTGGCGGCGCGCTCCTTTCAGCTTCTCCCATCCTTCGAGTCTCCGTTTGATTTCCTTCTCGAATCCGCGGTCGGCCGGGTTGTAGTACTTCTTGCCGGCGAGTGACGGCGGCAGACAGTCCATGTCTGCTATCGCGGCCGGCTCTTCGTGCGCGTACTGATAATCCTTTCCGTAGTTCAAATCTTTCATCAGCTTGGTTGGCGCATTTCGAAGGTGCAGTGGTACCGGCTCGGCCGCTTCGCGGTGGGCGTCGGCGGCGGCCGTGTTGTACGCCATATACACCGCGTTGCTCTTCGGAGCAGTGGCGAGGTAAATCGCAGCCTGCGCAAGCGCGTTGTTGCCTTCGGGCATGCCGATGAAATGTGCCGCATCCTTTGCGGCAACGGCGACGACCAGCGCCTGCGGATCGGCATTGCCGATGTCCTCTGACGCGAAGCGAATCATCCGTCGAGCAATGTAGAGCGGGTCTTCGCCAGCTTCGAGCATCCGCGCAATCCAGTAGACGGCTGCGTCAGGATCGCTGTTGCGCATCGACTTGTGGAGGGCGGAAATCAGGTTGTAGTGCTCTTCGCCCGTCTTGTCGTAGAGGAGTGCCCGCCGCTGGATCGATTGTTCGAGCTGAGGCAAGTCCAACTCGCGCACGCCTGTTTCCGGATTGTTCGGCGCTGACGTCGCGGCAAACTCCAGCAGGTTGAGTCCCGTGCGGGCGTCGCCGTTCGCAAATCGTGCGATGGCGGCAACGGCGTCGTCGCTGACGCTCAGATCCGCAGCGCCGAGGCCGTGTTCGCGGTCGGCCAGCGCACGGCGGAGGATGGTTTCAATTGCCGCGGCATCAAGCGGCTGCAGCACGAACACCTTGGACCGAGAGAGCAGCGCGGCGTTCACCTCGAACGAGGGGTTCTCCGTTGTCGCGCCAATGAGGACGATGTCTCCGGATTCGACCCGCGGCAGGAAGGCGTCCTGCTGCGCCTTGTTGAAGCGGTGGATTTCGTCAACGAACACGATCGTCCTGCGCCCGCTGGTACGGCGGCGTAGTTGCGCGGCCGCCATCACCTCCTTGATTTCCTTGATGCCCGCGAGCACCGCACTGAACGGTACGAACTCCGCCTTCGTCATGTCCGCGATGATGCGCGCCAGCGTGGTCTTGCCGGTGCCGGGCGGTCCCCACAGGATGATCGACTGCAGGAGGTCGCGTTCGATCGCCTCGCGCAGCGGCTTGCCCGGAGCAAGAATCTCGTCCTGGCCGACGACCTCATCGAGTGTACGAGGACGTATCCGTTCGGCTAACGGTGTCCCAGGTCGTTCGGATCGTTCGGATCGTTCTGGTTCGTTGTCGAAAAGGCCGTTCGTCATCGGCGGGATCGCCCGGCAGCGTAGATCAGGATTGCGGCAGATGCCGCCACATTCAACGATTCGACCGGCGGCTCCATCGGGATCGTTACGCGCTCATCTGTTGCGTTGATGACTCCAGCGCCAAGCCCTTGACCTTCGCCCCCGAGTAGCAGCGCAATGCGGCCGGACCAATTCACCGCATCTGGATCGTGACCGTCGCGGGGCACGGCGGCGATCATCTTCGTGCGGCTCTTCTGCAGGTCCTGTAACACTGAATCAATCGACGGACCTCGCGTGACCGGGAGGCGCAGCACGCTTCCCATGCTGGCGCGGACCGCCTTCCATGAAAACGGATTCGCGGAATCGTCGGCGACGATCATGGCGGTGACGCCGCCCGCTTCTGCAATACGCATCAGGGCGCCGACGTTGCCGGGATCCTGCACGTCAACGACTACCATCACAAAGAGCCGCGCCGGCGTGAGAATCGCCTGCATCGTGGTTGGGTGCCGAAGCGCGATGGCGACGATGCCACTCGGCGTGCGGACGGGACTGAGGGCGGCAAACACCGGATCACCGGCGCTGGCGACGTCCACTCCGGCGCGATCCAACGACCGCGCCAGCGCGTGTTCCTCCGTCTCGCGGTTCAGATGTGACCGTGCGATGACGACGCTTTCGAACGGAAGTCCGGCCGCGTGGGCTTCGCGCACAAGATGCGCGCCGTCGAGCAGCAGCCGTCGTCCACTTGGATCCGGTTTCCGGGCGAGGTCACGATACGCACGCACGAGCGCGTTCTGCCGTGAGGAGATCGTCTTCACGGGCGCGTCGTCACGAAAGTGAGCATAACAGACTGTGCTAAAGTCGATTTCCTTGTGAAGGATCGGATCCTCAAGCGATTCACCGACGAAATTTCCGCGCTCGAGCGCGAATTGAAGATCGATCTCCCGAAAGAAATCCAGCGCGCCCGCGAGCACGGCGATCTGCGCGAGAACGCGGAGTACAAGGCCGCAAAGGAGCGCCAGAGCATTGTCGACGCGCGGATCTCGATGCTCAAGCGGCGAGTGAGCGAGATCCAGTTGATGAATCTCGATCGGATTCCGCGCGACCGCGCGGGCTTTGGATCCACGGTGCATCTTCGCGACAGCGAGGGCGCCATGCTGATCTATCAGCTCGTGATGCCGGAAGACGCCGATGCCGAGAAGGGGATGATTTCAACGGCCTCGCCGATTGGTCGCGCCATCCTGAACAAGGAAGCAGGCGACGCGGTGAAGGTCATCACCCCCGGCGGAACCAAGACGTTCGAACTGATCAAACTCAGCACCATTCACGACGCAGACTAGTGCAGTATTCCCCCTCGCGCCGCACCGCGCTCGTGCTTTGCGGGACCGGCGCGCACGGCGCGTACCACGCCGGTGTGCTGCGTGCGTTTCAGGAGGCGGGTGTCAGGATCGATCTGGTGGCCGGTCACGGTGTCGGCGCTGCGGGTGCGATGCTCTCGGCGATCGATGGCAGCGGACGGCTTTGGGAGCCGGCGGGCATCTGGCGGTCTGCGCAATCGCACGCGTTGTACCCGTGGACACAGGCCATGCGTGTCGCCCTGTGGGCGTTGCTCACGCTTTTGGTCTCGCTTCTGATTCCGACGTTCCTGCTGCTGTTGACGCCATCCGCGGGATCGATTCGGCCGGTGGCGCAAGTGGTTATCGCGGTTGTCATCGCGGCAATCGCTTCACTAGCGGTGGCCGCAGGCATTGCGAGATCGCAGTCGCAGGGGAGGCGCCGGGCTTTCGGCACCCCCTGGTCGGGTATCGCGGGCGCTCCGTTCGAGGCGACGCGGGCCATTGATGTCTTCTCGCAAACGATCTGGCAGCTGATTCGTGGCGCCTCCCGCGACCCGCAACCGCCACCGGATTCCGGACGCCGTTACGCGGACGTCCTTGCCGACAGCCTGGGGCAGCCCGGGTTTCGCGAGCTGATGATCATCGCGACCGATCTCGACGCGCGCGGCGACGTCGTCGCCGCGTTGCTCCGCGAGCCGTACCGACGCGACTTCATTGCGCCACGCGCTGGACGTGAGCGCCGGGCGGAGGCATTCGATCTTGCGGGTGCCGGCCGCGAGCACGCGCTGGATCTCATGGCGGCCGCGTTGACGCCTCCGGTTGTCTGTGAACCGCGGCTGGTGACGTTTGCCTCGGACGGGTTCTGGCGCGGCGAAACGCACCGGCTCTGCGACCGGCCGGGCGCCGTCATTCGACTCTTCGACGAGCTGGCGGCAGCGGCGGTGTCACAAGTGATCGTGGTCACGGCGATTCCTACTGCCTTCGCGCCCCACCGGTTGCGGACGCCGCGGCTCGATGTGCGGAGCCGCCTCGGCGAGTTCATCGACGCCGCCGAAGCGGCGGCGCTGCACGACGCGGTTAATGTTGCGCGGCTGCGCTTCGATGCCTGTTACGTGGTTCGTCCCGCGCACAATCCCATCGGTCCCTTCGACGTCGGCGGCGCATATGATGAAGCGTCGGACCGGCGCCACTCGACGGCCGAATTGATGGAACGTGGCTATGAGGATGCTTACCATCAGTTCATCGAGCCGGTTGTGGGTGCCAGCGGCGATCAGCTGGCCCGCGCCGATTCACACGAACCCTCGTCGCTCGCATAACCGTTGGCGGCCGCGGCCGCGCAGGATTGCGCATGCATCGCGATACCGAGATTGTCCACGCGGGCTTCCGAACCCGCAGCGAACCCGGCCCGTTTCTGTCCGGACCTCAGTTTTCCTCCACCTACACGTCGCCCGGTGACCCCGCGGATAACGCCCTGACCTACGGCCGCTTTCACAACCCGACGTGGACGGCGTGGGAAAATGCGCTGCGCATTCTCGAAGGGGGCGAGGCTGTCGTCTTTTCTTCAGGAATGGCGGCCGTGGATGCGGTTCTCGGCACCACGCTGCGTCGGGGCGACGCGGTCGTGCTGGCTGCCGACTGTTACTACACGATCCGTCGGCTGGCAGCGGGTTGGTTCGAGCGGCTTGGGATGGAGGTTCGATTGGTCCCCACGCGTGGGAACGCGCAGCTTGCGGCGCTCGATGGAGCCAGGCTGGTGTGGGTCGAGACGCCGACCAACCCGCAGCTCGATATCTGCGACATCGCATCGATGGTGGAAGCCGCTCACGCGCGAGGAGTCACGGTGTCGGTCGACAACACCACCGCCACACCGTATCTGCAACAGCCGCTGGCGCTTGGCGCCGACTTCGTCGTCGCATCAGATGCGAAGGCGATCACCGGCCACAGCGACTTGATCCTCGGCCACGTGGCGACCCGTGACGAAGAGAAGCTGAATGCGCTTCGCACGTGGCGGACGCAGCATGGGGCAATCGCGGGTCCGATGGAAGTGTGGCTGGCGCACCGGTCGCTGCCGACGCTGCCCCTGCGCCTCGAGCGTCAGTGCCATTCAGCGACATGCCTGGCGCAGTTGCTCGCCACGCGTCGCGATGTCGCCGCAGTGCATTATCCAGGCCTGGCGTCCCATCCAGGTCATGAGATTGCCCGGCGCCAGATGCGCGGTTTCGGCACGATCGTGAGCTTCGACCTTGCAACGCGGCGGCAGGCCGAAGCCTTCCTGCGTTCCCTGACGCTCGTTCGCGAGGCCACGAGTTTCGGGGGAGTGCATTCGATGGCGGAACGTCGGGCGCGCTGGGCCGGCGATGACATCAGCGAAGGCTTTATCCGTTTCAGTGTCGGATGCGAAGCCGGCGAGGATATCCTTGCGGACGTGACGCAGGCGCTGAATCGTTCCCATTAGCGAGTCGGAAGGAGGCAGCATGGCCATTGTGCGAATGTTCGTGTTGACGCTCACGCTGTTCGCGCTGAGCGTGTCTTCGCTGCTGGCGCAGGCGAGGCCCGCTGAGCACTGGGTTGCGACCTGGACGACAGCAGTCGTCGCCAGGGCACCGATGTTGCCTCCACCCGCTCCGCCCGGGCCGGCGCCGGTCGCCACTGCAGGCGCGCCACCAATTGTGCAGGCGCCGGCAGGGCCGCCGCCAATCACGCCAAACAATCAGACGCTGCGGCAAATCGTTCGCTCGTCTGTTGCGGGGATCCGTGCGCGCGTCGTCTTTGCGAACACCTACGGCACGGCGGCGCTAAACATTGGCGCCGCGTCGATCGCGCTCCGTGACAAGGAAGCGGCGATCGTCCAGGCGTCGGTGCGCAAACTGACGGTCAATGGAAGCGCCGCCTTCCGGGTTCCGGCGGGCGGCCTCATCTTGAGCGATCCGGTGGATCTAACCGTGCCTGCGTTTGCGGACCTCGCCATCGACTTGTTTGTGCCCGCAGACCTTGGCAGCGGCTCCTCGCCGATTACGTTCCACAATGGCGCGAATCAGACCAGTTACGTGTCAGCTACAGGCAATCACGTCGGCGAACACGCGTTCCAGGGAGCAGCGATCACGCGATCTTGGTTTCTGCTGTCGCGAGTGGAAGTCGCTGCGGCCGCGCGTGCGGGTGCGATCGCGGCGTTCGGCGATTCCATCACCGACGGCACGCGGTCGACGCCGGACACCAATAACCGCTGGCCCGACCATCTCGCGCGCCGCCTGGCGTCACAGGGCGGCGGCTTCGCGATGATGAACGTTGCCATCGCTGGAAACCGTGTGCTCAGCGAAGGCGTCGCGCCTGTCGGTTTCGGAGGCAACGCCGGCATCAACGCCCTCGCACGGTTCGACCGTGACGTGCTCGCTCTGCCGGGCGTCACGCACGTTGTCGTAATGGAAGGTATCAACGATATCGGCACCAGCGGGCAGAACGGGATCGCGGCGACGGCCGACGACCTGATCGCGGCGCACCAACAGATGATCGAGCGGGCGCACGAGCGAGGCCTGAAGATCTATGGCGCGACGCTCACGCCATACGAAGGCGCGGCCTACTTCACGTCGGAAGGTGAGGCGAAGCGGAAGGCGCTGAATCAGTGGATTCGAACGAGCGGCGCATACGATGGGGTGATCGACTTCGACATGGTCGTGCGCGACAAATCAGCGCCGGCAAGGATCAACCCCGCGTTTGACTCGGGAGACCACCTGCATCCAAACGACGCAGGCTACACGGCGATGGGGGAGTCGATCGACCTCACGCTCTTCAAACCATCGGGTTCGTAGCGCGGACCAATCACGCTTTCACTAGGCGTTTGTCGGTCGGCTGGTGCTCGTGGAGGAACTCGAGCGCGAGCGCCAGCACCTTGTCGGTGAACTCATCCGCCTGCAGATTCCCGAACTTGTCGCGGAACGCGCGCAGGGGGACGACTGCCTTCGCCATGGAGCGGTGGCCGCCGGCGCTGCCGATGTCGGCAAAGTACTTCCGCACGAACTCGCCCGCGTTGCGCGAATAGCCGAGATTGCGGACTGACATCACGAGCGAGTCGTTGACGATGCCCGCCACGATCGTCCACTTCACGTCCTCGAGCTGCAGGTAGAAATCGGCGACGTAGGGGATGAAATCCTCGCGCGGTGAGGTGCCGACGAACGAGCAGAAGACCTGCTCGACCAACCGTCCGTTCTGCTTCGCCTTGAGCACGTATTCGAGGCGGTCCATCGTGATTTCCGCCCCTTCCATCTTTCGGATCATCGCGGCGTCGGCGAGGGGGTACAGATACGAAAACGCCTCGAGATCGACCCGGTTCGCCTGACGGTTGAAGAAAAGCGTGTCTGACTTGATCGCATAGAGCATCGCGGTCGCCGTGCGCTCGGAGATGTGCTCGTCGACAGCCCGCAGGTGCTCCGTCAGAATGGTTGATGTCGATCCGTAGTGCGGCCGGATATCTTTGAACACGGCGCTGTACCCTGGCTGCTCAGGGTGGTGATCGATCACGAGGTCGACGCGGTGAAACTCAGGACCGAAATAATGGGGCTGCACGTCAACCATCGCGATGCGATCGAAGTCGGCGAGTTGATCGGCGGTGATGATCTCGACCTGGATGTCGAGCAGGTTCTGCATCCGCAGGTTTTCGGGCCGCGTCGCGCCGAGCTGGGCCCCAATCACGGCGGTCTGCTTCGTGCGGCGCAACACGTTCCGGAGCGCAAGGCCGCTGGCCATCGCATCGGGGTCCGGGTCGTTGTGCATGAGAATCAGCACACGGTCGGCATCGTTGAAGAACCGCTGGTACTGCTGCACCTTGAGCCGCGTCAGCGATCGGCTGAATTCGATGAGCAGCGGCTGGCCGAACAGCTCGGCAATCGGAAGGTAATTAACTTCCGGAAAAATCGTGCGCAACTCTTCTTCGTGCTTATGGGCGTCGCCCCGCCCGATGCCGATGACGTACACCAGCGCGGCGCCGGCGTCGCGAATCGCTTCGAGAATCCGGCGAAGGCTTCGCTTCGCTGTTTCCTCGACGATGACGCAGGTGGCGGGGGTGATGTCGGCCTTGAGATAGGTGTCAGTCCGGCGCGGGTCGCCGGTAAACACGTTCAGGTGAGCATCGTGGAGCTTGCGGGCGAGCGGCTTGCTCTCGACCAGAAACTCGACCTCGAAACTGGGCATCAGGGCTTCGTCGAGCATCCTGATGAGCAATTCGGTCTGACAGACGGCGACGCACCTCATTAACTAATGGACCTTAGACTCAGGCGCCAACCTCAAATTATACGCCCCGTTGCCGCCATCGCCCTGGTTGCGCTGGCGGTCATGCCCGCCCGTGCCGCCCAGATGCCCGACGGTGATCGCGGTCAAACAACGGCGTGTGTCTCCTGCCTGGTTATCGGCATCGACGCTGCCGCACTGGAATGGGCCCCACCCCTCGCGCCGGGGTCGCTCGACGGCGTACAGCTACTTGTCACGAGTAACGTCCAGGACCAAAGAACAATCCGTCTTCTTGCCGCCGCGTCGAACGCCGGCGCAAGCCTCGCAATCCTCATATCTCCGCCGATTGGACCTCGACGTATAGACGAGATCGTGTTCGAGGTACGGACAGAGATCACTGACCTTCGCGCCGCCGAGCCCGACCTCCGCATCGTCGTCGATGCTGACGCCTTTACGGCTAGTGGTGTAACGCTCGACGATGTGATTCCGTACGTCGATGCGGTCGTCCGATCACCGGAGAGTCAGGCGCCGTCCGGTCCGGGCGGATCGACGTGGGTCCGTTTGCCACGCACTTGGAACCCGGCATTGGACGATCTGATTCGCGCATCGTTCACACCAGAGGGTGAGCGGGTCGTTCTGCCAGTAAGCGGTCTGAACTGGGACATCCTCCAGGACTTTTCCGCCCGACGGCTTGCGCTCGTCGAAGTGAATGGCGCGCGACGTTTGACGGTTGGTGAAATCCTGGCGCGCTATCAGGCGCAGCAGCGCCGGCAGGACGCGATCGTCAAGACGACCATCGCCACCGGAACAACAACTTTGTTGTTCGAGGTGCCGGACTTCGCCGCGCCGGTCACCATCACGGCCGACACAACCATCTTCCGCGGTCCGGACGGCACGAACATCGAGGAGCGAAGCATCCGCGTGAACGGCGCGCCGATTGCCGGTGGCGGCGCCGCGTCCCCTCCCGAGCTGCCGCTGATCGAAGCGGAGCGCATAAGCACCCCGCCACTTCTCATCACCCTCGACGAAGCGTACCGATACGCGCTTGCCGGCGAGGAGTCAGTGGCCGACAGCCGGTGTTATGTCGTCCGCTTCGAGCCGAAGGTCGGCGGCCGGGGTCTGGCCAATGGGCGTGCATGGATCGACACGAAGGAATTCACGCTTCGCCGGCTGCGAATCGTTCAGCGCGATCTCCGCGGCGCCATTGTCTCGTCGGAACAGGTGGATGAACTCGGACCGGTGTCGGTAGACGGCACGACGGTCTGGCTGCCGGTCGAAACGAAGATCTTCCAGTCGTACGAGGGCGCCGGTTTTCGAACGCCGATTCACCGGACGGTGAGCGTGCGGCACTACGACATCAACAATCCCGGTTTCGGTGCGCAACTCACGGAAGCCTTCGCGTCTGACCATGTGATGCTGCGCGACACGGCTGACGGACTCCGTTATCTCGTCAGGCGAAGCGGAAACGCGGAGCGTTCAATGACGACCCGCGGCAACCATTCGATCCGCAGCTTGATCGGCGGCGTCCTGGTTGATCCACACATTTCGCGGCCGCTCCCGTTCGCCGGCCTCAACTATGTGAACCTCGATCTATTTGGTCGGGGCGGCCAGCTCAACGTGTTTTTTGGAGGCGTCTTCGGACAGGCGTCATGGGCCATGCCGACGATTGCAGGGACGAAATGGCAGGCGCACGGCAAAGTGTTCGCGATAGGTGCGCAATACAGCGATCGCATGTTTCGGAACGGGCGTGAACAATACTCGGAAAACCTCCTTCAACAGCCGGGTTACGTTTCGGTCGGCGTGCTCCGTCCGCTCACCTCACAACTGCGACTGACCGTGGATTATTCGCTCGCCATCACCGCGCTCGAACGAACGGGGAATACTCCGCCACTGTTTGAAATACCCGGCGATGTCGTTGATCACAGCGCGTTGCTGGCTATCGATCTCGATCGTGGCGCGTGGGGTCTGCGCGGATGGTGGAATCCTGTCCGCCGCTCTGGATGGCGACGATGGGGACTGCCAGGCACCTTCGATGCTGCGACGCGTGATTATCAGCGTTACGGGGCGCGGATTACCCGCACCGTTACTGTGCGTCCATCCGTTAGCTCCCGTTTGGAAATGTCGTGGATGGGTGGCCGGGATCTTGATCGCTTCAGCCGATACGGCTTCGATGCGTTCGACAACCCGCTGCACGGATACCCGACCTCTTCGATCCGCTACGACCGTGGGGCAGTTGTCCGAAGTGCGTCAGCCTGGACGACCCACGGCGTGCGCCTCGACGCATTTGGAGACCTCGCGTATGTGCACGATCCTGGCTGGGCTTCGTCGGCGAGGGCGTATCCGGGCATCGGCGGCGGCGTCGAGTCGGCAGGCCCATTTCGGACATTGTTGTCAGTGGAATGGGGCTACGGGGTTCGTGCGCCGCGGATCAGCGGCGGTCGTGGAACGCAAACTGCCCGCATTACGGTATATCGCGGCTTCTAAGCAGGTGTAGGATTGGACTTGCCGATGCGCAAACGCGCGCTGTTCCTGATCGCGGCGGCCATCGCACTTGGCCTCACGAGGCTTGGCGCGCAGACGCCGACCTTCCGGACGGGTATCGACCTCGCCACCTTCGGTGTGACGGTCGTCGATCGAAAGGGCGAGTACCTCACCAACTTGAGCCTGGAGGATTTTGAGATTCTCGAGGACGGCCAGAAGCAGGCGATCAAGTACTTCGCACGCGGGACCGACCTCGAGAATGGTCCCGAAGTGCACGTCGGCCTGCTATTCGACACGAGCGGCAGCATGACGGAAGACATCAAGCTGTCGCGTTCGGCGGCCATCAAGTTTCTCAATACGCTCAGCGAGGCGAAAGACATGACGCTCGTGGACTTCGATACCGAAGTCCGCGTCGCGAAATACGGCCAGAAGGATTTTCCGCGAATGGTCGAACGGATTCGCGGACGCAAGCCCGACGGCGAGACGGCGCTCTACGACGCGATGGGCGTCTACCTCGATGGTGCCTCCGAGGACGAAGGTCGGAAGATTCTTGTTCTGTACACTGACGGCGGCGACACGCACAGCACCATCAGCTTTGGCGACCTGATGACGCTCATCCGCGCGTCGGATGTGACCGTATACTCCGTCGGATTCCTGGAACATTCCCGCGGCCGCATCGAGGAGCGCGCGCACCTGATGCAGATCGCCGAAGCCACGGGTGGGCAAGCGTTCTTTCCGTCGACGATGAAGGACATCGAGGCGTCCTACGACAAGGTGGTCGCGCAGATCCGTGCGCAATACAGCCTGGCTTATACATCCACCAACACGAAGCAGGACGGCGCCTGGCGGAAAGTCGAAATCCGCGTCACTCGTCCCGACCTGAAAGGCTCCAAAATCCTAGCCCGCCGCGGCTACTTCGCCCCTTATCAAGAGCCGCCGAGCAAGACGAAGTAACTCGCGCGAATCCCGAATCCGGAGTCCCGAATCCCGGCGAACGCGTCTCAACGTGGTACGATCAGGGATTTCCATGCCCTCCGTGTACGACCGCTTTAACCTTGTCACCGATTTCGAGATCCGCGGCGATCAGGTCCGTGCGATCCCGGAGCTCGTCGAGGGGCTGAACCGGGGCGATAAGCACCAGGTGCTGCTCGGCGTCACCGGGTCGGGGAAAACGTTCACGATGGCGCAGGTGCTGTCCACCGTGAACCGTCCGACGCTGGTCATGGCGCACAACAAGACGCTCGCCGCACAGCTCTACCAGGAGTTCAAACGCTTCTTTCCGAACAACGCCGTCGAATACTTCGTCAGCTACTACGACTACTACCAGCCCGAAGCCTACGTGCCGGCGACCGACTCGTACATCGAAAAGGAAGCGACGATTAACGACGAGATCGATCGCATGCGGCTGTCGGCGACGCGGTCGCTGTTCGAGCGGCGCGACGTCATCATCGTCGCAAGCGTCTCATGTATCTACGGCCTCGGCTCTCCCGAGGCGTACTACGGAATGCTGCTGCCGCTGGAGGTCGGGCAGCGGATTGGGCGCGATCAGATCCTTCGCAAGCTGGTCGAAATCCAGTACGAGCGCAACGACACCGAGTTCGGCCGCGGCGCGTTCCGTGTACGCGGCGACATCGTCGAGGTCGTGCCGTCGTACGAAGAGCACGCGCTGCGTATCGGGTTGTTTGGCGACGAGGTAGACGAGCTCGCGTGGTTCGATGCGCTGACCGGCAAGGTGATTCGGCGTCTCGACAAAGTCGCCGTCTATCCGAAGTCGCACTTCGTGACGTCGCGCGATCGGACCAAGCAGGCGGTGCAGACGATTAAGGAGGAACTCGCGTGGTATCGCGGCTTGCTCGAAGCGGAAGGGAAGCTGCTCGAGGCCCAGCGGCTCCACCAGCGGACGATGTTCGATCTGGAGATGATCCGGGAGATCGGGTACTGCCACGGCATCGAGAATTACGCGCGCCATCTGACGGGCCGCGCTCCCGGTGAGCCGCCACCGACGCTGCTCGATTATCTCCCCGAGGATGCGCTGGTGATTGTGGACGAGAGTCACCAGACAGTTCCACAGATTCGCGGCATGTACGCCGGCGACCGGTCGCGCAAGGAGGTCCTCGTCGCCTACGGGTTCCGCCTTCCCTCAGCGTTGGACAACCGGCCGTTGAACTTCGCGGAGTGGGAGGAGCGCGTTCATCAAGTCGTCTACGTGTCGGCGACCCCTGGTCCCTATGAACTGTCGAAGGCCGGCGGCGTGGTCGTCGAGCAGGTGATCCGTCCCACCGGGCTGATGGATCCGCCGATCGATGTTCGGCCGGTTCGCGGCCAGGTTGACGATCTGCTGAAGGAAATCCGCGAGCGCGCCGACCTCAGAGAGCGCGTGCTCGTCACCACCTTGACCAAGCGGATGGCGGAAGACCTGACGACCTATTACCAGGAACTCGGGGTCAAGGTGCGGTACCTGCATTCGGACATCGACACGCTGGAGCGCATTGAAATCCTCCGCGATCTCCGGCGGGGCGCGTTTGACGTTCTTGTCGGTATCAACCTGCTGCGGGAGGGGCTGGACCTGCCGGAAGTCTCGCTGGTGGCCATCCTGGACGCCGACAAAGAGGGGTTCCTGCGGTCGAGCGGCTCGTTGATTCAAACCTCCGGACGTGCGGCCCGAAACGTCAACGGCCGGGTCATCATGTATGCAGATACGATGACCGAATCGATGAAATCCGCCATCGCCGAGACCGACAGGCGGCGCGCGCTGCAGGCGGCCTACAACGAAGAGCACGGGATTACGCCGGAATCGGTCGTGCGCGCGATTGAGGATGTGATGTCGAGCGTCTACGAACGCGATTACGTGACGCCGCCGGCTCGGGAGGCGCAGATGTTCCGGACGCAGGCGGAGCTCGATGCGGAGATCCTGCGGCTCGAGCGCGAGATGAAGAGCGCCGCCGCCAACCTCGATTTCGAACGCGCGGCCACAATCCGCGACACGTTGAAATCGCTCCGTACCCGCGAGCTGGGGCTGACCAGCCTGCAGGCAGGTCGCTGACGCGTGCTGACGCTGCTGGCGGAGTGGCCGAAGAGCGCGATATACGAAGTGCAGGAGTACATCCGCCTGCAGTCCGCCACGATTCGCGGCATCTTCTCGCGGCCGTTTTACTTCCACGATCTGGTGGAGCAGTTGGACCTGATCGGCATCGGATCGCTGACCGTCGTCCTGCTGACAGGCTTTTTCACCGGCGCAGTGCTCGCCCTGCAGAGTGGCGTGACGCTCGATCAGTTCGGGGCGCGGCCGTTTGTGGGCCGGCTGGTGAGCGCCTCGATGATCAAAGAACTTGGTCCGGTGCTGACGGGCCTGATGCTGGCTGGACGCATCGGTTCGGGCATTGCAGCGGAATTGGGTTCCATGGTCGTCACCGACCAGATCAACGCGCTGCGGGCGCTCGGAACAGACCCGATTCGTAAGCTCGTGATTCCCCGGGTGCTGGCGGGCGTGTTCATGACCCCGGTTCTCACGGTCATTGCCGACACCGTTGGTGTGCTTGGCGGATGGATCGTCGCCGTCTATCAGTTGCGTGTCGCGTCGAGTCTGTACTGGACCTCCATCACCGAGGCGCTCTATGCACAGGACGCGTGGATGGGTATTTTCAAGCCGTTTGTTCTCGGCTACGTCATTGTGACGATCGGCTGCTACGTCGGCCTCCGGACCTCCGGCGGCACCCAGGGCGTCGGCCGTTCGACGACCAGCGCGGTGGTGGCGGCGTCGGTGGCGGTGATTGCGGTCGATTTCTTCGTCACGCGTTTGATGATTACGCTGTTGTACTGATGACGGCAGTTGCAGTTCGTGATTCGCCCGTCCTCGAACGGCCCTCCTCGGCCGAGCGTCCGGCGATTGTGTTCGAGCGCGTGTCGCTGGCGTTCGACGACAAGGTCGTGCTCCGCGACATCAGCTTCTCGCTGCTGCCCGGCCATACGAAGATCATTCTGGGGGCGAGCGGGTCGGGGAAATCGACCATCCTGAAGTTGATTCTGGGTTTGCTGAAACCGGACAGCGGCGGGATCTGGGTGCACGGGTCGCGGGTGGATCGGATGCCGGAAGCGGACTTGATGAAAGTCCGTGCCAATCTCGGCATGGTGTTCCAGGAAGGCGCCCTGTTCGATTCGCTCACGGTCGCGGAGAATGTTGGATACAAGCTGTACGAGGAAACCGACATGCCGCTGGACGATGTACGCCGACGGGTCGAGGAAGTGCTGGGGTTCGTCCGGCTCAGCGAACATCTCGACAAAATGCCGTCGGAACTGTCAGGCGGGCAGCGGCGGCGCGTCGCCATCGCGCGCGCGATGGCGTACAAGCCGCCGACGCTGCTGTACGACGAGGCGACGACGGGACTTGACCCGATTACGGCAACCACGATTGACGAAGAGGTCGTCAAGCTCCGTGACGTGGAAAACGTGAGCTCGATCGTCGTAACGCACCAGTTGCGTGATGCGTTCTTCGTCGCGACGCACGAAGCGGTTCGCCGCGCGGGCAGGATCGACATCGTTCCGGCGGACGCGGGCAAGTGTGACGAAGCCGAGTTCATCATGTTGAAAGAGGGATTGATTACCTTCGAAGGGAATGCCGCCGAGTTGCGCAGCTCGAAGGATCCCTACATTCGAACGTTCCTGTCATAGAAGGATGTAGCAATGCCGCGCACGCGTTCACTTGCTTGGTCGGAGCTGAAGATTGGCCTCGTGTCCATCTTCGCACTCGTCATGGCCGCCGTCGTGATCTTCATGGTCAGCGGTGAGGGCGGGTTTTTCTGGCAGCGTTACAACATCAAATCCGTCTTCCCCGACATCGAAGGATTGAAGGAAGGCGCGCCGGTCCGCGTCGCCGGCGTGGAGGTCGGGTCGGTGACGGGGATGAGCTTCGTCGGCGACCGGGTCGAGGTCACCATGCAGGTGAACAAGGATCAGCAGACGCGGATCACCGATCGATCGACGGCGACCCTGGGATCGGTGTCGCTGCTTGGCGAGGCCGCCGTCGATATCACGGCCAACAGTCAGGGGATGCCGGTCCCGCAGTGGGGATATGTGCGTAGCACTCCTCCACCCGGCTCCCTCACCGCCGCGGCGGAGGCGGGAACGCGGACGCTGGAGCAGACCAACGCGCTACTCGAAGACGTGCGGCAGGGACGCGGAACCCTCGGAAAGCTAGTGACCGATGACAAGTTGTACCGGGAACTCAATGAGTTCGTCGACTCCGCCGAAGCGTTGACGCGCAACCTCAATTCCGGGCACGGCACGATTGGGCGTCTGGTCAATGATCCGACCGCGGCGCGGTCGCTCGAGGCATCGCTCGACAATCTGCAGATGGTGACAGCGCGCCTCCGTAATGGCGAAGGCAGTCTCGGTCAGTTGCTGAACAATGACGCTTTGAGCAAATCAGTAACGTCGGCGACGAGCAACCTCGATGCAATCACCGGTCGGATCAACAAAGGCGAGGGGACGGCAGGCAAGCTGATTACCGATGCCGAGCTATACAACCGGCTGAATTCGATGGCGGATCGCCTCGACAAGCTCGCCGCGTCACTCAATCAGGGGGAAGGAACCGCCGGACAACTGCTGCACGACAAGCAGTTGTATGAGAACATGAATACGACGGTCACCGAAGTTCACAATCTCGTGAAGGATATTCGCGCCGATCCGAAAAAGTACTTGAACGTCCGGGTCAGCATCTTTTAGAGCGATAGCGATGGCAAAAGACGACAATCTCGGGGGCGGCGCGGTGCTGCTCGCGTTCGTGGCCGGAGCGGTCGCGGGTGCCGCCGTTGCGCTGCTTTTCGCGCCGGCCACCGGTGAGGAAACCCGCGACTACATCGGGCAGCGTGCACGCGAAGGGCGTGAGAAGGTCGTGGACGCCGCGCGCCAGTTCCGCCCGGCGGCGGAGCCTGAAGCGTGACCGACGTCTGGCTCGGCATCATCGCCGTCGCGGTCCTCGTCATGGCCGTCATTCAGGTCACGGCGATTGTGTTTGCGATGTCCGCCGCGCGACGCATCGGGCAGGTCGCTGATCGCCTCGAGCAGAATCTGAATCCAGTCGTCTCCAACCTGCAGACCATCACGTCGGAAGCGGCCCGAATGACCACCATGGCGGCCGCCCAGGTGGAGCGCGCCGACCGAATGTTCGCCGATTTGAGCCGACGTGCCGAGCAGGTGATGGCCGCCGTGCCGACGCTGCTCGGTCCAGCGGGAAAGGGACTCGCCTTCCTGAATGGCATCAAAGCGGCCCTTGCGGCGATCCACGAGCTCCGCCGCTCCTCGCGCCGCGGCGCCACGTCTCCGGACGAAGAAGACGCGCTCTTCATCGGCTAGCGTCCTCCGGTCTTTCGTCCGCCAAAATCCTCTATTCCCCGATTGACGCCAGCCGACGCTGGTGATACAAGACGGCTCCACGTGCCGCGGACGTGACTGTCGGCGGTGCTCGGAATTTCACACAGGGGGAGCCATGATGCTTACGATTCGTCGTTTGAGTGGTGTCGCCCTCGCCGTCATTCTGCTCACAGCGCCCGCCGTGGCCTCGGCTCAGGAATCCAAATCGGCTGTCGCTACGATCGAGTTCGTGAAAGCGCTCGATTCCATGAAGCTCGATAGTTATGCCGTCAAAGGGAGCTCGCCGAACGAATACGTTGCGGCGTTGTATTTCCCGGGCACGCAGCTCCTCGTCGTCAGCGCGAAATTCGATTCGCCGTATCGCGCCGATTCGTTGCTGCAGATGAAGAACTATCGAGACCTGTACATCGAACTGAATAGCGCCTCGCAGCCGCAGACCAAGGTGTTCGTCTCAGACCTGAGCGCCAACGGTCTCCGGGCAAAGAAGGATGGCAGTCTGTTCGACACGGCCGACATCGCCGGCAAGTCGTACAGCTTCGATGGAGACTGGAAGAAGGCGAAGATCAGCGAAGTGGATTACACGAAAACCTATTCAACCACTGACGAGCAGTACTCGCAGATGATTCAGGCGCTGCTCGGCGGTCTCAAGAAGTCCTCGTAACCGGCGCTCTGCGCTATTGTGCGAGGCATCAAAGAGGGCAGCCCTCCGGGGCTGCCCTTTTTGTTTTGCCGGCATCCGCATTTGGGTTCGGTGGTTCCGCTGAGTTGTCTAATCGTACGACACGGCGCTTTTTACCCGGCCGATCCCGTCGGTTCGAATTCCGAATTTCACAGCGATAACGTCCGCTCCAGTCTTTTGAATGGCGTCGTGCTTGCAGCCCCGCCGCGGTCGCTCCCCTTTCGACGATTCCAGTGGAGGGAGAAAAAGCAATGAGCAGGATCATGTGGGCGTTTGTCGGCGCATGTGTGGTAACGGTTGGTTTGAACGCGCAAAGCTACCCGCAAGGGCAGGGCGGCGCAACCACACCCGACCGACAGCCTCCGTCTACTCAGGCGCCACCTGCTACGCCTCCGACGACGCAGGTGCCACCCACCTCAACGAATGCAGGGAGGGCAACGGCCGACAAAAAAGTGACGTACTCAGGCTGTATCGAGCGTCAGCCGGCAAGCGCGGCGGCAGTGACAGGCGCGCCGAGCATGCCGTTCATGCTGAGCAACGCTTCGGCTGCCGGAGCCGGCGCTCCCGTCGCAACATCGGGCAGCGGCGGCGCAGCGTCGTCGACCAAAGCTTCGTATCGGCTCGACGGTACGGAGAGCGCGCTGACACCGCACGTAGGTCACAAGGTCGAAATCACCGGCACGATCGAAGAACAGCGTCCGGCGTCGGCGGCTGCCGGCGGCGCGGCGTCCGCGGCACCGGCGGGAACGCTGAAGGTTGACTCCGTGAAGATGGTGTCGACCACCTGCCCGTAGGTTCGTTCAATTCAGAGGGCGCTCAGCATCCGTCGCCGAGGCGACGGTGCTGAGTGCTGTACAGGAAATCCCAAACCCCATCGCTCTGAATATCCGCGGGGTGCCCGCCCATTGAGGAGAGAGCCCGATGACAACTCAGACGACGCGGCGCGCCGCCATTCAGCGCGCCGAAGCGGCCGGCTACGAGCTGATGGACGAGTAACGCGACGAGGGCATCAGCGCGAGAAAGGAATTGAGCGCACGGCCCCGTGTGGCCGCCCGGCTCGATCGTCTCGAGTCGAACGGCGTCAAAGTCGTCATCACGTTTTGAATCTTCTCGACGGCGGCTCGCAAAAGATCCGCACAGACGATGCCGTTGGTTGGGGTCAGCACTACTGATGCACGCCGAAAACAAACAAGCGCCCGGCAGTCGGTGGCGCCTCAGTGTTAAAAGCGCGTTTGTTTTCGGCCGTTTAGCTGGTGGGCGCTAGTGGATTCGAACCACTGACCCCCGCCGTGTGAAGGCGATGCTCTACCGCTGAGCCAAGCGCCCAACCGAAATTGCAGTCTAGCACAGCGGCTACGTCGTACCGTACAGCCGATCGCCGAAGTCGCCGAGCCCTGGGACGATGTACTTGTGGGGGTTCAGTTCGCGATCGATGACCGGCGTGTACACCTCGACGTCGGGATGATGCTGCTCGACGAGCGCCACGCCTTCGGGCGCCGCGACGATGCAGATCATGCGCAGCGTGCGGGCGCCTGCGGCTTTCAGGAGATCGATGGCGGCGACCGCGCTTCCTCCGGTGGCGAGCATCGGGTCGATCATGAGCACATAGCTGTCAGCCAGCTCGCGTGGCAGCTTCGTGTAGTACTTCGACGCGATGGCGGTCGCCTCATCGCGCTGGAGACCGATGTGCCCGACACGCGCCGCCGGCAGTAGTTCGAGGACGGCGTCGAGCATCCCGAGGCCAGCGCGCAGCACCGGCACGACGACCACATCGCTTCCCACAATGAGTCCATCCGCAGGTCCCAGCGGTGTTTCGACCGTGTGGGGCCGCGATGGCACGTCCTTCAACGCCTCCGCCGCCAGCAGTACAGAAATGCGTTCGGCCGCGCGACGGAATGCTGGAGGCTCCGTCCTGAGGTCGCGTAATTCCCTGAGAGCGTCGTGGACGAGCGGATGGTTCACGATGTGAACGGCCACGCGGTAATCGTAGGTTCATTGGGTTCAGTAGGTCCAATCGGTTCATTCGGGTCGTGGGTTCATTGGGTTCGGAAGCGGTTGGTGCGTAGAATGCGGACATGACGACGAAGGCGGCGATGGTGACCTTCCTGTTCATTGTGAGTGCGGCGGTGGTGCTGGCGCAGACACCGCGCCAGGTGTCGCTCATCATCACCAATGGCATCGTCGTCACCGTTGACGACGGCAATCGCATCATCAATTCCGGCGCGGTCGCGATCGATGGCACCGACATTGTCGCCGTCGACACGGTCGAGAACGTGCGCCGCCAGTTCCGCGGACGACAGACGATCGACGCGGCCGGGCAGGTGGTGATGCCCGGCCTCGTCAACACCCACACCCACGCGCCGATGGTGCTCTATCGCGGGCTGGCCGACGATCTGGCGCTCGATCAATGGTTGACGAAGTACATCTTTCCGGCGGAAGCGAAGACGGTCTCGCCTGAATTCGTCCGCGCCGGCACCAGGCTCGCCGCGCTCGAGATGATCGAATCGGGCACGACGACATACGCCGACATGTATTACTTCGAAGACGAGATCGCGAGAGAAACGAAGGCTGCTGGACTGCGCGGCGTCCTCGGCCAGACCGTCATCCAGTTTCCCGTCGCCGACGCGAAGACGCCAGCCGAGGGGCTGGCGCGAGCGGAACGATTCGTTCAGGCCTTCAAGAACGATCCGCTGATCACACCGGCGGTTGCGCCGCACGCGATCTATACCAATGACAGCGCGACCTTGAAGGCGGCTCGTGAGATGTCGGTGCGGCTCGGCGTGCCGACGCTCATCCACGTGGCGGAAACACAGTCGGAAGCAATGACAGCAAAGGAGCGCGGTTCAGGCACGGTCGTCAGCTATCTCGACTCAATTGGTTTCCTCGGTCCGGGCGTTCTGGCCGCCCACGCGGTGTGGGTGAACGACAGCGACATGGCATTACTGAAATCACGCGGTGTCGGCGTGTCGCACAACCCCGTCAGCAACATGAAGCTTGCGAGCGGCATTGCTCCCGTGAGGGCGTACCTGGCGGCCGATGTGGCGATCGGCCTGGGCACCGATGGTGCGGCCAGCAACAACGATCTGGATATGTTCGAGGCGATGCGGGCCGCGTCGTTCCTGCAGAAAGTCGCGACGTCGGATCCGACCGCTGTCAGCGCGAGCGCCGCCGTTCGGATGGCGACGATCGGCGGCGCGAGGGCACTCGGGATGGACAAACAGATTGGTTCGCTCGCACCGGGCAAACGCGCCGACGTCATCATCGTCAGTATGAACGCGGCTCGTCAGACGCCCATGTATGACCCGCTGTCGCACCTTGTCTACGTCACCAACGGTGACGACGTGCAGACGACGATCGTCAACGGCAAGGTGTTGATGCGGGATCGGAGGGTGCTCACGCTGGATCGCGCCGCCGCCCTTCGCGATGCGAAGAAGTGGGCGGTAAGCGTCAGCGCGGCTGTCGGACGGTAGCGATCATCTTCATCCCGTACTTCGGCCGCAACGTGACCGCCGCTTGCGGTACCACCGGATGTCCGGGCACCAACTGGAACCTCCACTGCTGCGCGAGGGTTGCCATCACAAGCACCAACTCCATCCAGGCGAACGACTCACCAATGCATTGACGTGGCCCGCCGCCGAAGGGGAAGTAGGCAAACCGAGGCAGGGCAGCCTTGAAGTCGGGCGTCCACCGGTCCGGGTCGAAGCGCTCGGGGTCGGCATAGTGCCGAGCATCGCGCTGCACGATCCACTGGCTCATGACGATGATGGAGCGCGGCGGGACGTAGTAGCGGCCGATGCTGTACTCGTTGACCGCCCGACGGCCGATGAGCCACGCCGGTGGATAGAGACGCATCGATTCGGTGACGACCCGGCTTGTGTAGGGGAGTCGATCGACGTCCGCGACCGTGGGTAACCGTCCTTCCAGTACGCGGTCGATCTCCTCGTGCAGCCGCCGCTCTACCTCTGGCGACTGACTGAGCAGATACCAGGTCCAGGTGAGGGCGTTCGCCGTCGTCTCGTGGCCCGCGAGGAAAATCGTCATCGCCTCGTCGCGCACCTGCCGGTCGGTCATGCCCCGGCCCCTGTCCTCGTCATCCTGTGCCATGAGCAGCATCGAGAGGAGATCGCCGCGATCTCCAAGGCTCGCGCGGCGCTCTCGAATGATGCCGTAGATGATCGCGTCCAGCCGTTCGCGCGCCTTGCGTCCGCGGCGCATCTGTGGAATCGGAAGGCGCTGAAGCGTCTGGCCAAACGGCAACATCAGGGTCCAGAAAGAGTCCATCAGGCCGCTCATCGCCTCGCCGACATCACGGGCCTGCGATTCGACGTCGGTATCAAAGAGCGTCTTACCGACAATCAGCAGCGTCAGCCGTGACATTTCGCGGGATACGTCGAGCGTGGCTCCCGGTGTCCACCCCCGGCGTACACGGTCGGCGTAGGCGACCATCGTGTGGGTCACCAGCATCTTGTCGCCGGGGTTCATGTCCCGGAAGTCGCCCACGCGCCTGTAGATCCTCTGGCCGTCGAGCGAGCGGATCACCGGGTTCAAGAGGGCGTCGTCGTCCATGGGGACGATCTTCACGGAGTCG
>Ga0207648_10001010_pt1 | contig 31690 bp, 28 predicted proteins | sample KBSMisM32_FD_184310 | JGI IMG/M metagenome (GOLD analysis project Ga0207648, IMG submission 184310) | Miscanthus rhizosphere microbial communities from Kellogg Biological Station, Michigan, USA - KBS Miscanthus M3-2 (SPAdes) (version 2) | ecosystem: Host-associated > Plants > Roots >... | reverse complement strand
TTCGGCCGTTGATACGTTTGGCCAGTGCTTCGGCCTGGGCGCGCGACATCTCCATCTCGATGACTGCCGAAGGAGCGCCGCTTTCCTTGACCAGCTTGATCTTGTCCGCAGGCGCGAACGGCCGCAGCGCCTCGCGAATCCCCTCCTCGGAAATGGCGTCCGGAAGGTTTGCGATTACGATTTTCATCTATCTATTCTCCATTCGAAACGGTAAGTCTGAGCGCGGATTGTCCAGGGCGGCAGAGCCCGAAGGCCGGATTTCGGACCGGAGGGTGATCGCATTCCGAAGTCTTCGGCATCAATAGCGCTCGTCGACACGCTTGAAACGATAGTTCGGTTCCTTGTAACCGCCAGCCTTTTGCCGCTTGGGCAGCTTCACTTTCTCCCGGGGCGCCTGCTTGTAAGGAATCTTGCCCAGAAGATGCGCGATGATATTCAGGCGTGCGCGCCTCTTGTCGTTCGAATCCGCCACGTACCACGGCGCAAAATCGGTGTCGGTGGCGGCAAACATTTCGTCGCGCGCCCTGGAATAGTCGAACCAGCGGCTGTAGGACTTGAGATCCATGGGCGAGAGCTTCCAGATCTTGCGACCATCGTTGATTCGCTCCTCGAGCCTGCGAGTCTGCTCTTCCGCGCTGACTTCCAGCCAGTACTTGAGAAGGATGATTCCGGACTCCACCATCGCCTTCTCGACCAGCGGCGCGGCCTGCAGGAATTTGCGCGCCTGCGCCTCGTCGCAAAAACCCATGACCCGCTCCACGCCGGCGCGGTTGTACCAGCTGCGGTCGAAGATCACGATCTCCCCAGCCGCCGGAAAGTGCCTGATGTAGCGTTGTACATACATCTGGCTTTTCTCGCGATCGCTCGGTGCCGGCAATGCCACGACGCGAAACACGCGCGGGCTGACGCGCTCGGTAATGGCCTTGATCGTTCCACCCTTGCCCGCGCCGTCGCGGCCTTCGAACACCACGCAGACCTTGAGCCCCTTGTGCACCACCCACTCCTGGAGCTTGACCAGTTCCACGTGAAGACGGGCGAGTTCCTCGTCGTAGTCCTTCCGCTTCAACTTTTCTTTTGATGCGGAGCGCACTGCCGTCGCGGTTGTTTTTTTGGACTTGCCTTCTCTTGATTTCATCGTTCGATCTCCCCCTGATCCGAAAAATCCATTACTACTATATAGAGCGCACGCGGGCGATCTGGTCGACATCGCCAGCGCGAGGCCGTTGCAGTCAGTATGCGTTCCTCGCCGAAAAACAGTAAGTTCTGTGTTAAATTCGAACCCGTGCGGATCACATGCTGCTTTAGGTGCTGAGTCCTTGCCGTTGATTTTCGGGCTTAGGATATCCGCCAGCATGATGTCGCCACAACTGGAATCTGAACGATGAACATTCATTCCTCGCACAACGGCATCCCGTCGCCTCTTCGCTGGATCGCCGCCGCGGCGTTCGCCGTCTTTCCGGTCGTTGCCCAGGCCTCGCTGCTTCCCCCCGCGCTGGAGAATGCGCTTGCCGATGGGCTCAGTTGGGCGGTGCTCGTGATCGCGCCGATCACGGTCATCGTCCTGTTCTGGCTGGTTCACATCCTGCCGGAGAAAATTGCCGAGAAGAAGAAACACCCGCAGGCCAAGGCAATCCAGGTGCTGTGCCTGCTTTCACTCGCATTCGGCGGCATGTTGTGGCCACTCGCATGGTTGTGGGCCTATTCGAAGCCGGTGATGTACAAACTCGCGTACGGAACGGATGAAGTCGAACCAGATCACGGACCGCCGGCGCAGGTGAAAGTGAAAGTCGTCGAACCTAAACCGGTGGTCGCGTCGGAAATGCGCCTGCTGGAACAGAAAATCGCCGAACTCGAAGCGCAACTAGCGCACTCGGAAGCCTTGCGCAAAGGGCAGATCTGATGGAAATCATTCTGCTGCTGATCTACTCGTTTTTCGTCTGGCTGATCTTTTTCAAGTTCAAGTGGCTGCCCTGGAACATCGTCAGCCAGGTCATTGTCTTCACGCTGCCCGTGATCGGACTCACCGTCCTGATCCTGATACTCAACATCGTGGCACCGTCCTCTCACGACGTGCGCGTCATGAACTACGTCGTCCAGATCGTGCCCCGGGTCACCGGCAGGGTGATCGAAGTGCCGGTGCAACCCAATCGGCTGGTGAAAAAGGGCGAGGTGCTGTTTCGCATCGACTCCACGCCCTTCATGAACGAGGCCGCCGCGCTGGAAGCGCAACTCGTACAGGCGCGATCCAAGCTCAACGAGGCCACGGCAAATCTGTCCTCGAGTTCCGCCGGGGTGCGGGAATTGCGCGAGAACCTTAAAGCGGCCGGCGGCCAGGTCAGCTCGGTCGCCGCAAAGGCAGGGCTCGCGCGCAGGCGGGTCGATCAGAATCGCGAACTCGTCGCGGCCGGTGCGGGCAGCGTGTTCGATCTCGAGCGCGCCGAGGCCGATCTCAAGGATCTCTTGGCGCAATACGACAGTGCCCGCGCCAATGAGGCACAAGTGCTGCAGAAACTTTCCGCGCAGTCGCAGGGAGACCAGGCCTCGGTGGCCGCCGCCAAGGCGCAGATCGCCATGGCCAATGCACAGGTCGCCGCGGTGGAAGCGCAATTGGCCGATGCCAAATGGAAGCTCGACGAGTCCACGGTGTTCGCGCCTGCCGACGGCTATGCCATCAACGTCCAGTTGCGCCCCGGTTCCACCGCTTCGCAGTTTGCCGGGTTGCCGGTCATGAGTTTCGTCGAGACCGAGCAGTGGGTCGTCGCGTTGTACAGCCAGAACGAACTGCGTGAAATAGAACCGGGAAACGAAGCGGAGATCGCGCTCAAGACCTATCCGAACAAGATAATCAAGTGCAAGGTCGATTCCATCGTCTGGGCGACTGGCCAGGGACAGCTGCCCGTCTCCGGGGCGCTTCCGACCGCCGTATCGCAGATGCCACCGGGGTTGATTGCCGTGAAACTCGAGGTCGAGGACCGGAGTCTGTTCCTTGCTGCAGGCGCCGTGGGTAATGGCGCCGTGTACACGGATTCGTTTCGCATGATCCATATCATCCGCAAGGTCATCATGCGGGTGGGAACGAAGCTCGACTGGCTGATCCTCAAGATGCACTGAGATGCGCGCCTCGACCATGCGTAACTTATCGACAATCATCCTGGGCGCGGCCGCCGCGGGGCTGCTCCTTTTCGCCGCAGGATGCGCGTTGAAGTCTCCACCCGATCGGGAAGCGTTGCGCAAGGATGCGCTGCGTGACATTGTGCCGCCCCTGCAATGGAGCGCGCCCGGAGGCGCGCCGGGTGCAGTTGCTGGTGGCTGGTTGAGGAGTTTCAACGAGCCGCGCCTCGATGCGCTCGTCGACGAGGCGCTCATCCGCAATGTCAACCTGCGCATCGCGGCCGCTCAAGTCGAGCAGGCCCGGGCTTCACTCAGAATCGCCGGCGGTGCCCTGGCGCCAGCGGTAGGTGTTCTCGCGCGCGGAGGGGGTGACCTCAGTGGCGATGGCTCAGGGCTCACCGGCGCATTGGTGAGTGCCTCTTGGGAAATCGATCTTTGGGGTCGCGTGCGCTACGGCCAGAGGGCCGCGTCCGGGCAGCTCGCTTCCGCCGAACTCGACTACGCCTACGCGCGCCAGTCGATGGCGGCGCTGGTGGCGAAAAGCTGGTTTGTCGCAGCGGAAAGCGCACTGCAGCGGCAGCTTGCACGTGACATGCTCGCCGTAGCCGAACGTCTGGTCGAAGTGGCACAGGTGCGTCGCCGAGTCGGCAATGGCGACGAGATGGATGTGGTGCTCGCCCAGGCCAATGTTCAGAGCTATCGCGACGGATTGCGCAAGCTCGATTTTGCGCGCGATCAGGCATTGCGCTCGCTGGAAGCGCTGGTCGGACGTTATCCCGCCGCGACCCTGGAGGCCGCAGACATACTGCCGCCCCTGCCACCGCCGGTCACGGCCGGCATTCCCTCCGAACTTCTTGAACGTCGCCCGGACATCGTGGCCGCCGAGCGGCGCGTGGCAGCGGCCTTCGACCTTATGCAGCAAGCAAAGACCGCGCGATTGCCTCGCATCAGCCTGACCGCGGGTCTGGCGACGATATACAGCGACCTTTTCGTGTTGCAGGATCGCGATAACCCGACCCTGTCGGCAGGCGGCATGATCACTCTTCCACTATTTACCGGCGGGGCGCTCAAGGGCCAGGTTGAATTGCGCACCGCCGAACAGAAGCGCGCAGTGGCGGAGTATGCGGCCACGGGCCTCAATGCGTTCAACGAAGTGGAAACTGCGCTCGACAATGAATCGACGCTGACAGACCGGCAGACGCTGCTCGAGCAACTGGTCGCGCAGAATATGCGCGCGCTGCAACTGTCTGAAATCAGATACCGGGTCGGCAACACCGACCTGCGCCCGGTCCTCAACGACCAATTGAAAGTCTACAGTTCACGCACGCAGCTCGTGCGCGTACAGGCCGAGCGTTTTGTCCAGCGCGTGAACCTGCATCTCGCACTCGGCGGAAGCTATGCAAGCTGAATTGGGCCGTCCACTCGCGCAATAGCAAACTCAGCGACGGCGTCCGCCCCCGCCTCCGCTCGGCCGAGGCGTCGAGGGGATGGAAGGCCTCGACGCGACACCAGCCGCCGGCAGCTGCTCGGGTCTGGGTCTGTCCGTGGGCAGCGTGTCGGGCCGATCCGGCCGATCCGGTGGATTCGGAACGACGACGGCACCACCGTACCAGCCGTTGTAGCCATAGTAGGGATCGTGCCATCCCACGCCGTAATACACCGAGCCATGGACGCTGCCGCTGCTGCTGGCGCAACCACTCGCCAGCGCCGCGCAGCAGATCATCAGCAACATCGCGTACAACAGCCGGCGGTTCATTTCACCTCCCCGATCGAGTCCCATTGCAGAAGGCCCACCGGCGCTCCGCTCGGGTCGGCTATCACCGCTACACGGCCCTGATAGAGTTCCGGATTGACCCCGAGCAGGACGCGTCCGCCAAGCCGCTGCGCGCTGGCGGCGGCTTTGCGCACATCGGCCACGCGCACATAGAGCAGCCAGTCGGGACGCAGTTCAGCGTGGCCCGGTGGAATCTGCAAGATGCTCGCACGCGCGTAGCCGTCGCTCGTCAGCAGCAGGCTACGGGATTGCGCTGAAGTTCCGGCCTCCACCGGCACGTAGCCCGCGAGGCCGGCATAAAAGCTGGCCGCCTTGTCGGCGTCCCGGCTGAGCAGTTGTGCCCAGATCCAATCGCCGACCTCGGGCAGATAGTCGCCGGGATCGCCGCTGGCCGAGTCGAGCGCACCGAAGATGGCGCCTTCCGGGTCGGCGAACAATGCCAGCGTGCCGCGCGCCGGGAGAGTGCGAGTGGCGACGAGGGTTTTGCCACCCGCACGCGACACGGTGCGCTCGGTCGCCGACACGTCGCGCGTGGACATAAAGGGAATCCAGCGCGGCTGGCTGCGCTCCGCGCCCCGATTGGCGCGGCGAACGATGCCCCCGATCGCGGCACCGTCGAGGTGGGCCAGCGCATATTCCCCCTGACCGCTGCCGACGGACTTGAAGGTCCAGCCGAACAATTCACCATAGAAACGCCGGGCCGCATCCGGATCCGTTGTGACCAGGTCGGCCCATACCAGCTTTCCGGACAAATGCAGTCCGGTAGGCGGATCATTCAGGGGCGGCAACTGCGCTTCCGCGCCGTACGCCGGGTGGCTCAACAACAGCGTAACCGCAATGCCTGCGATAGCGTCGCGTACTCGAGTAACGAAAGGAAACATGAGTTCGACTGGACTTGGTTGACGATACCGCTAGCATACCCAAAGATGTTCCAATACCGGCGACTGCTTGGTGTGGGCTCCATTGGCCTTGTCAGTGCCCTGGTCTGCATCGAGTTCGCATAGGAGCGTTCCGTGAATTCTCGACAAGGATACGATCTCACGCGCATTACGCTGATAGTGCTGATCATCGGCGTACTGCTTGCCGGGAGCCTTTGGACGCTGCTGCCGTTCCTGGGCGCCTTGATCTGGGCGGCCACGATCGTCGTGGCGACGTGGCCCCTCATGCTCAAGGTCCAGCGCCTCGTGGGGGGCCGGCGATTGATGGCGACGGCAGTGATGACAGGCGTAATGCTGGCTATTTTTATCGTGCCGTTCTGGCTCGCCATCGGCGTGCTCCTCGATGGAGCGGCCGAGGGCGTCGAACTGGCAAAAACTTTTTTTGCCCACGGACTTCCCCCGCCTCCGGAATGGATCGAGCGGCTGCCCTGGATTGGCGAGCGAATCGTCACGCGCTGGCGCGAACTTGCTGCCGGTGGCTCCGACGCAATCATCGAGATTGTCCGACCACACGCCCGTTCGGCGGCGACCTGGGCGTTTTCGATTACCGGCGGGCTCGGGGTGATGGTTCTGCACTTTGTTCTAACGATCATCATCGCCGCCATTCTCTATTCGCACGGTGAGATGGCTGCCAAAGGTGTGTTGGCGTTTGCTCATCGCATCGGCCAGGGAGAGGGGGAACGAGCCGTCCGTCTCGCTGGACAGGCGGTTCGCGGTGTGGCGCTCGGCGTGATCGTCACCGCCCTCATCCAGTCATTGCTCGCAGGCCTGGGCCTTTGGGTGAGCGGTGTGCCTCGCGCAGGGTTGTTGCTTGCCATCATGTTCGTGTTGGGCGTCGCTCAACTCGGCCCGATACCGGTGCTTCTTCCCGCAGTAATCTGGCTCTACTGGTCGGGAAGCGTCGGCTGGGCAATCGCGCTTCTCGTGTGGACGGTGCTGGTGGGCGCGATGGACAACGTTCTGCGCCCGGTATTGATTCGCCGCGGCGTGGATCTGCCTTTGTTGCTGATCATTCCCGGGGTCATTGGTGGCCTGATCGGCTTCGGTGTCGTCGGCTTGTTCATTGGCCCCGTGCTTCTCGCCGTGACTTACACCCTGCTCGAGTCCTGGGTGCGCAACAAGCCCGCGCCGGACGGCGACACCACGAACTGACAGGAGAAAGCATGCTGCGCTCAGCACTACTATTTTTCGTACCGGCCTTGGTTGCTGTGCTTTCTGCGTGCGCTTCCACTTCGATCGAGAATACCTGGAAGGATCCGCAGTACAGCGGCGGTCCCATCAGCAAGGTATTGGTCGTCGGCATCTCGACGCAGGCAAGCGTGCGGCGTGCTTTCGAGGATACGTTTGGCCAGGCGCTGACACAGCAAGGCGTGCAGGCGGTTGCAAGCTACACACTGATCCCGCAAGACGGCCAGATACCGGAGGAAACATTGCAAAAAGCGGCAGTACAGGCAGGCGTCGATGGCGTTCTGATCACGCGCCTCGTCGCCAGGAAGACCGATGTTTACGTTTCGGGCTCGCTGCCGCCCCCGGCATTCGGTATGGGGCGGGGCTACTATGGTTACTACACCGGGGCTTGGGTCGGCTACTACGAACCGACCGTGCAGACGACCGACTATGTGCTTGCCGAAACCACGCTATTCAGGACGGGGGCGCCCGAGCCGGTCTGGTCAGCCACCTCGCGCTCGCTGGAACTCGCCGACGTGCGCAAAGCGACAGAAGGTTTTGCGAAAGCCATGATTGCCGCTTTGAAAAAGGAAGGTTTGATCTGACCTGCAATGATGATTGCCAGGAAACCTTTCATGGCAATCGCGTAGATTCATGTTCGACACTGGATTCATGCCGGCCATCGGGGTGACCATCGGTCAAAGCGCCACCTGCCACGCCCACGCGATGCGCCTGAAGACGCCAAGGCGCGCATGGGGGCGCCATTCCCGCTACTACTCCCTCTGAAGCGCAGGTACCATCTTCCGGCGTGCGGAGATACATCGGGTGCCGCCTTGTCTTGACGAATTCGGTAGTACCGCCAGGATGCCACGCTGATCTCGCATCACGCGTAACTTGAGACAGGGAAAGTGAAAGGACTCAGGCGCATTCTGATTTTCGGCGTGTCCATTGCCTTGGCAGTACTGCTTGTCGCAATGGGCGTGATTCTCTCCGCTCCGTTCTGGATAGATTCCAATGCCGTCAAGAGGGAAATCGCCAGCCTGGCGTTCCGGGCGACCGGCGATGTCGTCCAGCTCGATCGCATCCAGATTCGCCTGTTTCCTCCACTGAGCGTGGAAATCGCCCGCCCGCGCTATACGGCCGCGGGCAGCATGGAGGTCGCGGCCGAGAATGCGGTCATCGATCTCGATTTTCCGGCAATGATCTCGGGCCGGATACAGCCTCGCGGAATTCGCGTCAACGGACTTCAGGCGACGATTCACCTGCCACCGGCATCTGGGGACCAGAAGCCAATGTCGCTGGCCACAGCCGACCTGCAGTTGCGCGAGGCCATGAAGCAAGTTGCCAGGGTCGTGCCCGCACTGCGCGTCGCAGTCGACGCCGCGGTCGTCATGTTCCATATTCCCGGCCAACCGCCCTTCGCGTTGCACGTCCGTCTCTTCCGTGGACAAACTTCTGGCGGCGGCGTAGAGGGCGAACTGTCCTGTGCATCGGAAGCGTGGGATTGGTTATCGCTGAAATTTTCGCTCGACGGCAACGAACTTTCGGGTTCCGGTCTGGCGGAATTCACCGGACTGAACGTAGAGCGCCTGCGCGCTCAATTTGGCGGCGCCGCGGACTGGCCGGTTGCGGAGGCCGAAATAATCGGGCGCGTCGAATGGCAGATGAAGGGTCTTGCCAATGTGCATGCCAAGGCCATTGCGTCGTCCTCGCGAATCCTGCTGCAGCGGAACAATCTGGGGCAAAGCCTCGAAGGAGTGGTCGCGGCGGCAGAACTGGAAACTCGCGGCTCGATGCTGGGCCTGCATTTGTCTCGCCTCTATGTGGCTGCGCCGCATATGTTGGTCAGCGCCAATCTGATCCGCGAGGGTAGCGGGCAGGTTCAATTCGACATGCAGGCGAGCGGCGTCGATCTGCCCGCACTTCAGGCGGCCGCGCGCAATCTCGCACCCGATGTTCCGTGGATCTCGAATCCGCCTGTCTCGTTGACGCAAGGTACGTTGAACGCACTCGAACTTCGCAGCACCGCCAAGGAATTGTCGCAACTGTTCGATCCAGCGCTGCTGGCGGGCGAGGCAGCATTCGAAGGCGTCTCACTTGACGTTGCGCGGCCGGTACTCAGGTTCTCTGCAACCGCGGGCCGTGTAACGCTCGATCGCGGCGAGCTACGAGGGAACAACATCGCGGCCACGCTCGGCAAGTCGGTTTTGCGAAACGGGAAAATCGCGATGAACCTCCTGAGCCGTCCTGTCACGCTGGAGGCCGGTGCGGTGGTTGCGCTGGACCTGGCGGAAACGCTTGCACTGGCAAGGAAGGTCATTTCCGGGAAGGATGTTCGCCGGTATCTCGATGCAGTGGAAAAGCTTGAAGGAAACGCGTTGGCGCACGTCACGTTATCCGGCAATCTGCCATCGCTCAACACCTCCATCGACGCATCGGAGATCGCGTTTTCCTTGCGCCATCGCAACTTGCCGCTGCCTGTCAGTCTGTCTCGCGGACGGATTCTTTATACCGGCGATGCGCTAAGTCTCAGCGGCGCGACTGGCGAAATCGGCCGCTCCGGCTTCTCGGACCTCGATGCATCGATGAAGCTCAAGCCGCCTTACCGGTTCAACCTGGCGCAATTGACTGCCCTGCTCTCCATCGATGAGTTGTTTCCCATCGCAGCCTCGCGCCCGGAACTGCAGGCAGCGCTAGCGGAATTGCAGACCGTTGCGGGAGAGATCACCGTGACGAACGCGCAAGCCGACGGTTCCTTGCAGGACCTGCAAGCGGTGAATTTCAGTGTCGGCGCATCGCCGCGAAACATGAATGTTCAGGCACGGCGCTTCCCTCCGCAGATATCGCTCGATGGCGGCCTCGTCGATATTTCGAACCGCCGTATCGATGTAAAGGATGTCGCGATGGCGACGCTGGATTCGAAACTCCATGTGTCGGGTCATTCCGAAGATTATCGGGCCGGCAATGCAGCGATCGACGCGCTCCTGCAAGGCCGGCTGGGAAGGAAAACGCTCGACTGGGTCTACCAGACCTTCGAATTGCCGCGCGCGTATCAAGTGAATGCGCCACTACGTTTCACCGATGTCGCAATCGGACGGAAGAGCATCGGCGAAGTGGCATTCAAGGGGAAGGTCAACATCGCAGACACCACCGATCTGACAATCGACGCCCGCAAGACGTCGAATAGTTTCAGATTGGTGCGGGCCACCCTGAAGGACGCATCTTCGGATGTGAGTTTCGGCGGAGACCTTGCCGGCAAGGTCGTGAAGGGATGGTTGAAAGGGAAACTGGCGGGCGAAACCCTGCGGCACATGTTGGTCGCGCCTGCCGTTTCGATCGGCAGTCTCGACGGCGACCTGACAATGGACATCGACCTCGACAAACCCGAGGAGATGCAAGCAAAAGGACGGCTTGAGGCAACGGCCATTGCGGTCACCGCCGATCAGGAGATTCCGGTCAGCGTCGAGCGCCTTCCGTTGACGGCGGATGGCAAGAAAATCACGCTCGGCGAGACTGTAGTCATCAGCGGCGAGAATCGCGCGGTACTTAGCGGCAGCATCCATCGCGAAGACAAGCGATTCGTTGTCGATGCCGACGTGCGCGCCGACCGGATCGTGCTGCCCGAGTCGCTGACGAACTCGAAGAACACGAAGTCCGGCGATGAAGATACCGGTGGCAAAACGACATTCAAACTGGAGGAGTTACCGGTTGCGGGACGCCTGGGGGTCAATATCCAAAGCCTTGAGACGCAGTCGCTGAAGCTGTCTCCGCTGGTTGCCGAAGCCAGGGTATCTGGTGCAGAGCTCGATCTGCGCATCTCGCAGGCGGCGCTTTGCGGGATCACGCTATCCGGCGGGGTTGTGGGAGAAATGGACGATCTGCGACTGACTGGTGCGCTGTCCGCTCGCGATGCGGCTTTCGCCGACTCCATCGGTTGCCTGACCGGGGATCGGGTGCAAGGCAGCGGACGCATGGATGTGAATGCTAATTTCATCGCAAGAGGCACGCCCGGACAATTCCGCGAAAATATCGGCGGCGGATTCTCACTGACCGCGCGCGACGGGAACCTCGAGAAGTTCGACACCTTGAATCGCGTATTCGGCGTGCTGAACGTCACCGAGATCGCGCGCGGAAAACAGCTCGCGCTCTCCGAGAAAGGTATGCGCTACCGCGTCGTCAACGCGAAGGGAACGCTCCAGGGCAAGGTCATACATTTCGACGAGTTCACGCTGGATGCGCCTACTGTATATCTCGCCGCAACAGGCCAAGTCGACTACGGCAACGGAAAAATGGCGATGGATGTCATGGTGGCGCCCCTGCAAACCGCCAATGCCGTCATCGACAAGATCCCTCTGCTGAATCGGATCTTTGGAGGCGTCGTACTCGCCTTGCCGGTTCAGATCGCGGGCACGGTGCAGCATCCCATCGTCGTACCGCTAGGGCCCGGCGCGGTCGCTACGAGAATGAAGAACATCATCGCGAATACGTTCAAGCTGCCCTTCGATGCGATCAAGGTGTTCTCGCCAAACGCCGACAAGGCGCCCGACGCGGAAAAAAAATAGCGGCGTGCCCGCTGCTAGGGGCGTGGGACGAGGGGTGAGGGGCGAGGGGGGTAAGGCCTGCTACTTCATTAGCCCCTCGTCCCTCGTCCCTCACCCCTCGCCCCTCAAGCGTAATGCCCGCTTTCAGTGCGTCTTCTCCGCGGACCGAATGCTCTGTCTCCACGAGAGAAATAGCAGACTATTCATTGACGTAATCTCGTATTCATTTATTCGTCACATGTCCGTGCCGGTAGCAATCAGCTGAAACAGATTCCGCTTGCATAGGCGCTGCCTTCCGGTGGTATCGTAGTAGCGGAGCTAATGCGTCAATAGAATATAAATATGTCCTGTTTTCAGGACAAACCCCGCGGGAGGGGCGGATTCAATCGTGATGTACAACGGGGGACAGGAGTCTGCAATTCCGCTGCCGCAAGACGCTGCGGCGGAACGGGTGCATCCACAACATCACGCCCACGATCGGCTCTCCCATCCTGGCATTGCGGCGGCCGTCGCAGCACTCGCCTACTTCATCGGCGCAAAGATCGGCTTTGCGCTGACCTTCCAGCCCCATCCGATCTCGGCGCTGTGGCCACCGAACGCAGTACTGCTCGCTGTGCTTCTGCTTACGCCGGGTCGCTCATGGTGGCTGATATTCGCGGCGGTATTGCCCGTGCACCTTGCCGCCGAAGTGCAGGGCGGGGTTCCCTTGCCGATGGTGCTGGCCTGGTTTGTGAGCAATTGCAGCGAAGCGCTGATCGGTGCAACGCTCATCAGGCGCCTGGCTGGCGGACAGCCCCGGTTTGATTCCTTCCAATACGTGAGCATTTTCATGCTATGCGGCGCCCTCATGGCGCCCTTGCTGTCGTCTTTCATCGACGTCGCGCTGGTCAAGTTCATCGGCTGGGGAACGAACAATTTCTGGGAACTCGTCACGCTTCGCCTGCACTCCAATGCGCTGGCCGCCCTTATCATCGTACCCGCGGCGGTTTCCTGGGCGGCCAGCGACTGGAAGGGATTTCGCAGTGTCGCGCTCGGTCGCCGGATCGAAGCGGGCGCGCTTTTTGTGGGCCTTTTTACCTTGGGCCTGTTCATTTTCATCCAGAAAGCGAGTTCGGCAACGATACCCGCTCTGCTGTATGCGCCGCTGCCGATCCTGTTATGGGCGACAGTGCGCTTCGGCCCGCGCGGAATCAGCACTTGCCTGTTGCTGGTCACGGGACTCGCGATCTGGGGCGCGCTGCACGGGCAAGGCCCTTTCACCTTCGCTTCCGCTGAGGAGTCCACGCGTTCGCTGCAGCTGTTCCTCATCGTCGTGGCTGTTCCACTGCTCCTGTTTGCGGCGGTCATGGAAGAGAGGAAGAAAGCCAGGGAAGCGCTGCAGGTCTCCGAAGAACGCTCGCTCAAGGTGTTCCGAGCCAGCCCGGACCCGATCGTCATTGTCCGCAAGTCGGATCTCTCGATCATCGACGTCAATGAGAAATGGGAAGCGTTGTTCGGCCATCGTCGCGCCGACGCAATCGGACGGACCACGGTCGAACTCGGCCTTTATGCCAATCCAGAAGATCGCAACACCTATCTCGAATTGTCGGCGCGCGGCCTGGTGCGGGACTTTGCGGTCGACATGCGTGACCGCAATGGACAAGTGCATCACATGGTTCTGTCCGGCGACAGCGTCGAGGTCGCCGGGACCGACTGCCTTATCACGATCGCCCGGGACGTCACTGCACAGAAGCTGAGCGAGCGCGAGGCGCAGCAACAACGCCTGGAACTGGTGCACCTGAGTCGCGTGGCAATGCTCGGCGAGCTTTCCGGCGCGCTGGCCCACGAGCTCAATCAACCGCTGACCGCAATCTTGAGCAACGCGCAGGCTGCCCAGCGTCTGCTGGCCAGGGACCGCATCGAGATACAGGACCTGCGCGAAATTCTCCAGGACATCGTATCCGAGGACCGGCGCGCCGGCGAGGTCATCCGCCGGTTGCGCGCCTTGTTCAAGAAAAGCGCGACGCAATTCCAGCTCTTGAATGTCAACGATCTGGTAGCCGAGGTGCTGACCCTGGCGCATGGCAACCTGACCACCCGCGAAATCTATGTCGTTACCGAACTCTGCCCGCATCCGATAGCCTCGCGCGGAGACCGTGTCCAATTGCAACAGGTGCTCCTCAACCTCGTCGTCAACGCCTGCGAAGCGATGGACGCGCCGGGCTCCGCGCGCGTGCTGACGATCAAGACCGCTCCCACGGACGACGGCCTCGTGCAGATACTCGTTATCGACGGCGGACCGGGCATTCCTGCGGAATCGATGCAAAAACTGTTCGACCCCTTTTTCACGACCAAGCCGCAGGGCCTGGGTCTGGGACTCTCGATTTCGCGTTCCATCATCGAGGCGCATGACGGCAAGTTGCTGGTCCGGAACAATAGCGGGTACGGCGCGACATTCCGCATCCTGCTACCCGCGTCTGTGGAGACGGAACCATGACACGTGCGGGAACGGTATTCGTGGTCGATGACGATCCGGGGGTCCGCAAGGCGCTCACGCGCCTGCTGCGATCTGCCGGTTATGACGTTGCCGCTTATCCGTCGCCCTCGTCGTTCCTCGAGGCGCACGACCCAGCGATACCCGGATGCCTGGTGCTCGATCTGGCGATGCCGGGAATCAACGGCCTGGAACTGCAGCAGAAGCTTGCCAAAGATGACCACAGACGTCCCATCGTGTTTATCACCGGCGAGGGCGACATTCCGCAAAGCGTGCAGGCAATGAAGGCAGGTGCCGTGGATTTCCTCACGAAGCCTTTCGACGACACCCGGTTGCTCGACGCAGTCGATATCGCCATCAACCGGGGTTGCGCTGCGCAACTCGCGAATGAAGAATTGAAAATGTTGGAGCAGCGCCTCACCTCGCTCACCGCCCGTGAGCGCCAGGTCCTCGAGCATGTGGTCGGCGGACGGCTCAACAAGCACATTGCAACCGAGCTGGGCACCGTCGAAAAAACGGTCAAGGTGCACCGCGCCCGCGTGATGCACAAGATGGGCGCAGACTCCCTTGCCGATCTCGTGCGCATGGCAGACAAAGCGGGCATCAGGCCGGTGTCGTCAGGAGTGGGGTGATGGGTAATGGGGAATGGGGAATGAGGGAATGGGTAATGGGTAATGGGGAATGGGGAATGGGGAATCACCCTTTATGGTCGAATACCCTAGCGAAGCTCGGAGTACCCTTTTAGACCGGTTATGGGCAGAGCCCGGTACCCTTTAGGGATCCCGCAACGCGGGGCACCCTTCACCCTTCACCCTTCACCCGACCTGTCGCGCCCAGTGCTTCGCCACAATTCCGCGTCTTGATGAAATATCCGGGCTGGCCCGGCAGGCCGCAATAACCTCATCCGCATTGGACCAAAGTCCAATTCTCCTGTTTCATCATCCGCAATAAAGTAGTAACAGTCGATTGCCGCCTCCGGGTCAATCCTGCCCTTCGCCGTGTCGGGTTCAGAGCTGCGATGACTTCGCGATTCATCCAGTCGCGCTCGTGGATCTTGGGAAAATGAAAATGGCAGTGAGAAAGCACACTGGTTCGGCCATTGCGATATGCCTCATCGCCTGTCTCCACACATGCGGGGTGGCTTCCGCGCAGCAACCGGAACAGGCGACGCGCGTCGAACTCACCCCCATGGCCGGCTACCAGGGCCAGGAAAACTTCACCGATGCAACGTCTGGAGCGAAACTCAGACTCGACGGCGCACATAGCTTCGGTTTGATCGTCGACGTGAATGTCACGCCCAACAGTCAGGTGGAAGTCCTGTACACCAGCGCTAAATCCGCGTTGGCGCCCGCAGCGGGCGGCCCGGAACTCATGGATGTCAAGATCGAGTATCTGCATGTGGGCGGCTTGCTCGTTTATGGCCATGACCGGGTGCGGCCATTCTTCGGTGCCACGTTGGGCGCGAGCCGTTTTTCTCCGAATGCGCCGGGTTTGAACAGCGACACCAATTTCTCGGTCGGCATCGTCGGTGGCGTCAAGCTGTTCCTGACGAAGAATTTCGGGCTGCGCCTGGAAGCGCGAGGCTTCGCCACGCAAACCAGTGGGGACGGCGCGGCATTTTGCAATAACGGCGCCTGCCGGATTTTCTACGACGGCGATTTTTTTTGGCAGGTCACGGCCAATGCCGGCCTCGTGATCGCTTTTTAGACAGGCTGTTCAAGTACAAGGTCGCGCACCGATTTGTTTCAACAACTCAAAGGGAGAATTGATATGAAAACCACACCCGCATTCGCAACGACTCTTTTCGCATCTGCCCTCCTCGTTCTTCCCGCCGTCCATGCCCAGGAAAAAGCTGGGGTGGTGGTCGCCGGCACAGTCGAAACCATCGTCACGGTCGTGGATGTGGACCGTGAGGCGCGCGTGGTCACCGTCATGGGGCCAAAAGGGGGCATCGCGGCGCTCACTGTGCCGCCCGAAGCGCAGAACCTCGACCAGGTGCAACCAGGTGCGCGTTTCAAGGTGGAATATCTTCAGTCGGTCGTGCTGGCACTGAGCAAAGGCGCCCGCTCCGCTACTTCCAGCGACAGTCAGCGCGTGCGCCTTGCTCCGAAGGGCGCCACCCCAGGCGGCACGATCGTCCGTACCAGGGAAGTCAATGCAGTGGTTGAAAAGGTCGATCGCGACAACCGCATGGTGACCGTCCGCGGACCAGAGCACGGACCGCTCGATCTGCAGGTTGACGAGGCGGTCAAGGCATTCGATCAGATCGAGACGGGCGACATCATCACGGTGCAGTACACCGAAGGCCTGGCGATGCGCATGATCCATCAATAGCGCATCCGGCGAATCGCTCGTAATCATGCACTGTGCGCGTATTGGACTATGGTCCAATTCCAGCAATGACGCTGTACTGTTGAAATAGGTCATCATGACCGAACTTCTGGTCGCAGTCGTCGATGACGAGGAGCCCATCCGCAAGGCTCTGGGACGTCTGTTGCGCGCGTCGGGCCTGGTCGCGGAGTGCTTTGCATCGGGACAAGCCTTTCTTGATTCCATCAGATCCACGCGTCCCGACTGCGTCATCCTGGATTTGCACATGCCCGGCCTCGGCGGCCTGCAGGTGCTTGAGCAACTCAAGTCCTGCCGCCCCCCGCTACCCACCATCGTCATCACCGGGCACGACGAACCAGAAAACCAAACGCGCTGCCTTGCCGGCGGCGCGGCGGCCTATTTGCGCAAGCCGCTTGACGACGAACTATTGCTGCAAACCATCGATCAGGCAGTGAGAAAAAAGAGCCAGGACGATCAAATTACAACCTCAACCGACCCCCACTGAACAAAATGACTAAAACATCTCTCCTGCTTTCGGCTGTCTCGCTTTTTCTGTCCATGACCGGTGTCGCCGGAGCCCAGCAAACTCAAGGCACGCTCGCGAGCATCCTGGAAACGAAGACCATCAAGCTCGGTCACCTCGATCAGTCGTTTCCATTTTCGTTCGCCGACGACAAGGGGAAACCCGCCGGGTATTCCGTCGAACTGTGCCTCAAGGTCGTCGCTGCGATCGAGCAGCAGTTCGGTTTGCAAAAACTGGACGTGCAATGGGTGCCCGTCACGATGGCGAATCGCTTCGACATGGTCATCAGCGGAAAAATCGACCTGGAGTGCGGCATTTCCACCAATACGCTATCGCGTCAGAAACTGGTCGATTTCAGTCTGATGACCTGGCTGGATGGCGGAAATTTCGTCGTAAAGGGGAATCGGCCGCACGGCGGCCTGGTTGACCTGGCCGGCAAGAAAATCGCCGTCATTGCCGGCACCACGACTGAAAGTGCCTTGCGCGACGCATTGAAGCGGGACTTTATCGACGCCGAGCTGATACTGGTCAAGGAACACCTGGAGGGACTGACCGCTCTCGATCGCGGACAGGCTGATGCGTATGCGGCAGACCAGACGGTGCTCTTTGGGTTGGCGCTGGCAATCAAGAACAAGCTGTCCTTGACGCTTTCCGACCGCAATTTTTCCTTCGAACCCTACGGGTTGGCGCTGCGGCGGAACGATGCCGACTTCAAACAGGTCGTCAATCAGACGCTGGCCCGCCTGTACCGGACCGGGCAGATCGGGCCGATTTATGACCGCTGGTTCGGCAAACTGGGCAAGCCATCGACACTGCTCTCGGCATTGTTCGCAATCAACGGCTTGCCTGAGTGAACACATTTCTTGAGGGATATCGCATTGGACCAAAGTCCAATACCCGCGCTCGGGGTGCGCCGCTAGAGTTTTGACGGGCGTTAATTGGAGACCAGTCCCATGCTCGGGCAACGCAGTCTGTTCAATTTCTTCCTGACCGTTCTAGCCGCCGCGATATTTTCCGGGAAAGCGCTGGCACAACATGCAAGCGCAGAGGAAGCGAACAAGAGCAACAACCCGTTGAATCCGGCGCCCGGGCTCAACTTCCAGGACTACTACACGCCCGACATCTACGGCAGCGACAAATACACCAACGATTTCCTGATTCGTGGAGCACTTCCCATGGCGCCGGTCGGACCGGTACCGGTACCGCAGCTGATCCGCGTAATCACACCCGTAACGACATCGGGAGACCACGATGTCTGAAACAAGCGGCCTGGTAAGCCTGGGCGCGGTGTTCACGCTGTTCTTCGTGACGCTGGGGCCCCTCAAGATCCTTGGCCCCTTTGCGCAACTCACGCACGAAGCAGACGGAACCACGGTGCGGAAAATCGCCGTGCGAGCATTCGTACTCGCGGTGATCGCGGTCCTGGCGGGCGGGTTCGTTGGCCGGGCACTGGTCCATAACTGGCATGTTTCAGTACCGGCTTTGCTCCTTACGGGCGGCATCATTTTCTTCCTGGTTGGACTACGCCAGGTTCTCGAGCAATACGAGCCAGTGCACGCTGCGACTTCGCCGCTGCCCGCAGCACCAATGGCCGCCGCGATGAAGGTCGCGTTTCCGACAGTGGTCACGCCCTACGGCATCGCAGCACTCATCGTGCTGCTCGCGAATAGCCAAGATACGGAACGCACTTCGGCCCTCGTCGCAATCCTGATCAGCGTAATGGTCCTCAACCTGCTGGCCATGCTGTTCGCGCGCAAGATCATGGCTGGCGTCACCCTCATCGCACTCCACATTCTAGGCGCAGTGTTGGGAGTGCTGCAGGTTGCGCTCGCCGTGGAAATGATCCTGCGTGCGCTAGGCGACCTAAACGTCTTATAGGACAAGCGACGCAAAACTCGACCTCGCAGCAAGTTCCGAACAGCAATCTCGTTTTTCGATAACAGGAGACCGTCATGGCGAAAGCTAAAGCTCAGGCAAAAGCAGGTAAATCGGGCAGCAAAAAGCAGCCCAACATCCTCGTCATCTGGGGCGACGACATCGGCATCTCGAACCTGAGCTGCTACACGCACGGATTGATGGGCTACCAGACGAAAAACATCGACCGCATCGCCAACGAAGGCATGTTGTTCACCGACTCTTACGGCGAGCAGAGCTGCACCGCCGGACGGTCTTCGTTCATCACGGGGCAGAGCACGCTGCGCACCGGCCTCTCCAAGGTCGGCATCCCCGGCGCGCCGACCGGGATGAGCGACAAGCTCCTGACCATCGCCGCCGCGCTCAAGAACCAGGGCTACGCCACCGGCCAGTTCGGCAAGAACCACCTCGGCGATCAGAACAGCATGCTGCCGACCAACCACGGCTTCGACGAGTTCTTCGGCAATCTCTACCACCTCAATGCCGAGGAGGAGCCGGAGATGTACGACTATCCGCCGGAGAAGGATTTCCCGAACTTCCGCAAGAACTTCGGGCCGCGGGGGGTGATCCATTCCTGGGCGACCGATACCGACGACAAAACGGTGCAGCCGCGCTGGGGCAAGGTCGGCAGGCAGAGGATCAAGGACACCGGCCCGCTCACCAAGAAGCGTATGGAAAATTGCGACGACGAGTTCGTCGCCGCCGCGACCGACTTCATCAAGCGGCAGGAAAAGGCCGGCAAGCCGTGGTTCGTGTGGCTCAACTTCACGCACATGCACCTCTTCACGCACACGAAGAAGTCGAGCCTCGGCCAGGCCGGCCGCTGGCAGTCTCCGTACCACGACACGATGATCGACCACGACAAGAACGTCGGGCAGATGCTGGACCTGCTCGACGAGCTCGGCATCGCGGAGGACACCTTCGTGCAGTACTCGACCGACAACGGCCCGCATCGCAATTCGTGGCCGGACGGCGGCATGACGCCGTTCCGCAGCGAGAAGAACACCAACTGGGAGGGCGCGTTCCGCATCCCCATGATCGTGCGCTGGCCGGGCAGGATCGAGGCGGGCAGTATCTCCAACGAGATCGTGCAGCATCACGACTGGTTCCCGACGTTCCTCGCGATGGCCGGCGAGCCGGACATCGTCGGCAAGGCGAAGAAGGGCTACAAGGCGATCGGCCGCACTTACAAGAACCACATCGACGGCTACAACCTGGTGCCCTACCTCACCGGCAAAGAGAAGACGAGCCCGCGCAAACTGTTCTTCTATATCAGTGACGACGGCGACATCATGGGAGTGCGCTTCGATAACTGGAAGATGATCTTCATGGAGCAGCGCGCGCCGGGCACCCTGCAGGTATGGGCGGAGCCGTTCACGCGGCTGCGCGTGCCCAAGCTGTTCAACCTGCGCACCGATCCGTACGAGTTCGCGGACGTGACTTCGAACGCCTACTGGGACTGGTTCTTCTATCACGCATACATCCTGATGGCGGCCCAGCACCTTGCCGGCGAGTTCGCGGCGACGTTCAAGGAGTTTCCGCCGATCCAGAAGCCGAACACTTTCACCATCGACGACGCGATCGGCAAGATGCGCGAGGCGACGGCTGCCGACTAAGGAGATGCTCGCCTCCTGGAAGAAAGGCGCGGCGAAATCGGCGAGCGTCGATTTCGTCGCGCTCGTGACCAGGCAGGGCACGCGCAAGAACCTGGGAGAACTCCAAATGCTTCTTCGGACCGTAGCAGCAACTCTCCTTGCGATCGCAACCGGCGCGGCGATCGCGCAGGACAGCGACGAGGAACTGCAGAAGAAGCTCGCCAACCCGGTGGCGGATCTCATTTCGGTGCCGTTCCAGCTCACAACCAATCTCAACGTGGGGCCGCTCGACAAGACGCAGCACATCCTCAATGTTCAGCCGGTGTACCCGACCAAGCTAGATGCCGAGTGGTCGCTAATCCACCGCGCGATCGTGCCGCTCATGTCGATGCCGGCGTTCACCCCGGGCCAGGACCGCGAGAACGGCGTGGGCGACATCGTCTACGAGGGCTTCTTCGCCCCTACGACGAAACCGGGCGAATTGATCTGGGGCGCCGGGCCGATCGTCCAGCTGAAGACCGCGACAGACGATCGCCTCGGCAGCGGCAAATGGGCGGCCGGCCCGGCGGTGGTGGCGCTCGAGCAGTTCGGCAAATGGTCCGTCGGCGGCCTGGTCACGCAACTCTGGTCCTTCGCCGGCGACGACAGCCGCAACGACATCAGCCAGTTCCAGCTGCAGCCGCTTGTGACCTACCGGCTATCGGGGCGCAACACCATCGGTTACCTGGGCACCATTACCGCGAACTGGAAAGAGGAGCGCTCGAGCCAGCGCTGGACGGTGCCTTTGGGCGCGACCTACTCCATCCTCACCCGGCCCGCCGGCATGAGCCCGGTCAACTTCATCTTCGGCGGCGGCTACAACATCATCCGCCCCGACGATGCCGGCGACTGGTTCGTGCGCTTCCAGGTGAACTTCGTTTTTCCGAAGTGATAACGGAGACGCACCCATGAAGCGAAGAGACTTCATTCAACTGACTGCAGGTGCGACTGCTCTCAGCGCCATCGGATGGACGCAGATCGCCGATGCGCAACCGGCCGGGAAGCCGAACATCCTGTTCATCCTCGTAGACAACCTCGGCTACGGAGAACTGGGCGTCTACGGCGGCGGAGTGACGCGTGGCGCACCCACGCCGCGCATCGACAAGCTCGCGTCCGAAGGTCTGCGTTTAACCAACATGAACATGGAGCCGCAGTGCACGCCCAGCCGCTCGAGCATGCTGACCGGCCGCTATGCCATCCGTTCGGGTACCCATTCGGTGGCATTCGGCGGCGTGGCGGACGGCCTCACGAGCTGGGAAGTGACGATTGCCGAATCATTGTCTGCAGCCGGCTATGCGACGGCGCTGTACGGCAAGTGGCACCTCGGCAGTGAGAACGGGCGGCTGCCGAACGACCAGGGCTTCGACGAGTGGTACGGAATTCCCCGCACGACCGACGAGGCGCTGTGGCCCGGCTCTCCGGGTTACTCCGACAAGGTCATGCTGCCAGAGCAACTCATGGAGGGGCGCAAGGGACAGAAGAGCCGTGCGCTGAAAGTGTACGACCTGGAGCAGCGCCGGCTGATCGATGCAGAGATCACGAAGCGCTCCATCGGCTTCATGGAGCGCCAGACCAAGGCGAAGAAACCGTTCTTCGCCTTCGCCACGCTCACGCAGCCGCACCTGCCGACGCTGCCCAATCCGGCCTTTGCCGGCAAGACAGGAAATGGCGACTGGGCCGACATGCTGGCCGAGATGGACCACAACGTCGGGCAGATGCTCGACGCGGTGGAACGGCTGGGCATCCGCGAAGACACCATCGTGATTTTCGCGAGCGACAACGGCCCTGAGTATGTGAGGCCCTGGGACGGATGGTCCGGTCCCTGGCGCGGCCAGTATTTCACGGCGCTCGAAGGCGGGGTACGCGTGCCCTTCATGATCCGCTGGCCGGGCAAGGTGCCCGCAGGCCGGGTGAGCAATGAGATCGTGCACGGCGCGGACCTCTTCACGACACTCGCGCACATGGGTGGCGCGCACGTTCCCACCGACCGCCCCATCGACGGCGTGGACCAGTCGGATTTTTTCACGGGCAAGACCGACAAATCGGCCCGGGAGGGCATCCTCATCTGGTGCGCCGACCGGCTGCAGGCCGTGAAATGGCGCAACTACAAGCTGCACTTTTATCAACAGGACACGATGCTGGCTCCGCCGGTAAAGCTCGGCGTGCCCTTGCTGTTCAACCTGTACGTCAATCCCACGGAAGAAGCCGACAAGATCGCGCACGACAGCTGGGTCGTCGGGCCGATGCTCCAGATGGTGGGGGCATTCGAGGAGAGCGTGAAGAAATACCCATTGATCCGGATGGGGACACCGGAGCCCTACAAGCCCTGAGGAGCAGACATGGCCAGGAAATTCAAAGGCAAGATCAAGCTCGACATCCGCGATTCCAAGCCTGACTGGGACGCGTTCCTCGACACGAAAGCGCCCAAGGGCGCGCCAAACGTACTCGTCATCCTCTATGACGACACGGGTCAGGCGGCGTGGTCTCCCTATGGCGGGCGCATCAACATGCCGACGCTCGATCGCCTCGCGAAGAATGGCCTCACCTATACGCAATGGCATACCACCGCCGTGTGTTCGCCGACGCGATCGACCATGCTGACCGGGCGCAACCATCACCAGAACGGCTGCGGCTCGATCTCCGAATCGGCCGTGGGATTCGCTGGTTACAGCGGCCACATCCCGAAAGAGTGCGCCACGATGGCGCATGTGCTGCGCGAGGCCGGCTGGAGCACGTTCTGGGTGGGCAAGAACCACAATGTACCGGTGGACGCCTTCGACATCGGCGGCTCCAAGGCCGCCTGGCCGCTGGGCCTGGGCTACGACCGCTTCTACGGCTTCATCGGCGGTGAGACCAACCAGTGGTTCCCGGAGCTGATCGAGGACAACCACTACGTCGAGCAGCCCTCGCGGCCCGAGGACGGCTACCACTTCTCGAAGGACATCGCCGACAAGGCCATCGGCTTCATCCGCGACTCGAAGCAGACGCGGCCGGAGAAGCCCTGGTATCTGTGGTACTGCCCCGGCGCCAACCACGCGCCGCATCACGCGCCGCGGGACTACATCGACAAGTACAAAGGCAAGTTCGACGACGGCTACGAGGCCTACCGCGAGTGGGTGCTGAAGCGCATGATCGAGCGCGGCATCCTGCCCAAGGACACCGAACTCACGCCGATCAATCCGATGACCGACGGGACGTTCGCCGAGAGCGACAGCGTGCGGCCCTGGGACAGCCTGTCCGTCGAGGAAAAGAAACTGTTCAGCCGCATGGCGGAAGTGTATGCCGCCTTCTCGGAATACACCGACGTGCAGACCGGCCGCGTCATCGACTATCTCGAAGACTCCGGCCAGCTCGACAATACGCTGATCCTGTATTGCGCCGACAACGGCGCCTCGGGCGAAGGCAGCCCCAACGGCTCGGTCAATGAAAACCGCTTCTTCAACGGCTTTCCGGACGACATGAAGCAGAACCTGGAAATGATCGACAAGCTCGGCTCGCCCGATACTTACAACCACTATCCCACCGGCTGGGCGGTTGCGTTCTCGACGCCTTACCGGATGTTCAAGCGCTACTCCGGCTACTCGGGCGGCACCTGCGATCCGCTGGTGATCCATTGGCCGAAAGGCATCAAGGCCAAGGGCGAACTGCGCCATCAATACCACCACTGCACGGACATCGTGCCGACGATCCTCGATTGCTGCGGCGTGAAGATGCCTGGCATGGTGGACGGCGTGAAGCAGGCGCCCCTGCCCGGCGTGTCGATGCGCTACAGCTTCGACAAGGCCAAGGCGCCGACGAAGAAGAAGGTGCAGTACTACGAGATGATCGGCACCCGCGGCATCTGGCAGAAAGGCTGGAAGGCGGCGGCCGAGCACGGACCGGTGCCGCTCGACCTCGGCCACTTCGACAAGGACCGCTGGCAACTCTTCCACACCGACGTCGATCGCTCCGAGGCAAGGGATCTCGCGGCCAAGTACCCGAAGAAGGTCAAGGAACTCGCCGCGCTGTGGCTCACGGAGGCGAAGAAATACAACGTGCTTCCGCTCAACGATCTGGGCATCCACGAATTCCACGCGCTCGAATACAAAGCCGCGGCGCCCGTCAGTGGACGCTATGTCTACTACCCGGGGACAACGGAGATTCCCGAAGCGTCGGCCGCTCGCACGCTCGGCGTATCGTTCAAGATCCTCGCCGAGGTGGAGTTCGCAGCCGACACGCAGGGGGTCATTGTCGCGCAGGGTTCACGCTTCGGTGGCTACACGCTGTTCGTCAAGGATGGCCAGCTCACTTTCGTCTACAACTTCCTCGGCATCCCGCCCGAGCAACGTCTCGCCTGCCCCGCGCCGAAGTCCGGCAAGCACATCGTCGGCGTGGAGTTCGTCAAGAAATCGATGAGCAAGAACCTGGAAACGCTGGGCAAGATGACGCTTTACGTCGACGACAAGCCGGAAGGAAGCGCCGACTTCCGCACGCAGAGCGGACATTACGCCATCTGCGGCGAAGGACTGTGCGTCGGCTATGACAGCGCCGACCCGGTGTCCAAAGAATATGCGACCAAGTTCGCCTTCTCTGGCGGCCGCATCGTCAAGGTAGTCTTCGACATCGCGAAGGATGCCTATGTGGATGTGGAACGCAGGTTTGCGGCGATCATGGCTCGCGACTGAAGAAAACCGTTACCGAGGGAAATTATGAGAATCATCACGACGTTTGTCAGCCTCATCCTAGTTGCCGGCCTGACCGCGGCGCACGCGCAGACCGACAGTTCGAAACCGGCGCCGGTCACAATCGACAACTTCGCCCGCGCCGAGAGCGATCTGTATTTCGGCGGACTTCTCAAGGATAGCGGTGGCCTGGGCAAGTTCAGCCATCGCCGAGAGCCGGCGAGGATCGACAACCAGACCGTCATCCGGCTCAACCGCGATACGCTTTATTCCTCCGCGGTGTTCGATCTCGATGCGGGGCCGGTGACAATCACGCTGCCCGATCCCGGCAAGCGCTTCATGTCGATGCAGATCATCAACCAGGATCACTATGTGCCCATGGTCGTCTACGGCAAGGGCGAGACCACGCTGACGAAGGAGAAGGTCGGCACACGCTATGTCGGCGTGGCGGTTCGCACGCTGGTCGATCCGAACGATCCGAAGGACGTTGAGCAGGTGCACCAGCTGCAAGATGCCATCAAGGTCAGCCAGAAAGACACCGGCAAGTTCGAGGTGCCGAACTGGGACCTTGCGAGCCAGAAGAAAGTGCGCGACGCATTGCTGGTCCTCGCCTCGACGGCGGGCGGCTTCTCGAAAGCATTCGGTACCAAAGAAGAAGTCGACCCCGTGCGCCACCTTCTCGGCACCGCCGCCGGCTGGGGCGGCAATCCCGACAAGGACGCTGTCTACCTCGGAGAGAATCCCGCGAAGAATGACGGCACCACGGTCTACCAACTCACCGTCAAAGAGGTGCCGGTTGACGCCTTCTGGTCGGTCAGCGTCTACAACGCGGAGGGCTACTTCGAGAAGAACGCACTCGATTCCTACACCGTGAACAACATCACGGCAAAGAAAAATGTGGACGGCAACATTGTCATCCAGTTCGGCGGCTGCGACGGCAAGATCGCGAACTGCATTCCGATCGTGAACGGGTGGAACTACACGGTGCGGCTATATCGTCCGCGCGCCGAAATCCTGAACGGCAAGTGGAAGTTCCCCGAAGCGCAGCCCGCCAGCTGAGATACACATCATGGCGACCCCCAGCTCCAAGAAGAAGTCCACCGGTGCGAAAAAGGCAAGCCGCAAGGTGTTCCCGAAAGCCGCGGCATCCCGCGCTACGCCGGCACGCAAGCGAACCGCCAGGGTCTCTGCAAAAGGCAGGAGTCCACTAGCTTCCTGGAACGACACCGCGACGAAATCAGCGATGCTGGATTTCGTCGCCCGCGTGACAAAGAAAGGCAGTAACGATTTCGTTCCACCCGCAGCGCGCATCGCGGTCTTCGACAACGACGGCACGCTGTGGTGCGAGAAACCGATGCCGATCCAAACCGGATTCCTGTTCGGCAAGATCGGCGAACAGGCGGCGAAAGATCCGTCGCTGCGCGACAAGCAGCCCTGGAAAGCCGTGTTCGAGAAGGACTACAAGTGGCTCGGCGACGTCATCACCAAGCACTACAACGGCGACGACTCCGACCTCAAAGTCATGGCCGCGGGATTGCTGGCTGCTTACGCGGGCGAGACCGTCGAATCGTATGCGGAAAAGGCCGGGAAGTTCCTGCGCGGCTCGCAGAACGACGCATTGAAGCGCCCCTACCTCAAGACCGCGTATGCACCGATGCGCGAACTGCTCGACTTTCTCACTGCAAACGGCTTTACCAATTACATCGTTTCCGGCGGTGGACGGGACTTCATGCGCCCGATTACTCAGGAGCTCTACGGTATACCGCCGGAGCGGGTCGTCGGTACTACGGTCGCGCTCGGGTACAAGGTCGAGAACGGCGTCGGCAACGTCTATCACACACCGAAGCTCGAATTATTCGATGACGGCCCGACCAAGGTTGTGCGCATCTGGAGCCGCATCGGCGCCCGGCCGATTTTCGCCGCCGGGAATTCGAACGGCGACATCCAGATGATAGAGTTCGCAACACAGGGGAAGCGGCCCGGCCTGGGCCTGCTGGTGAATCACGACGACAACACACGGGACATCGCTTACACAGCGGGCGCGGAAAAAGCACTGGATGCCGCGAAGATGCAGAAGTGGGTGGTCGCGAGCGTGAAGAGCGATTGGAACAAGGTTTTCGCAGACTGACATGCAGAGTACCAACACAACAGGCACCGATCTGAATCTGCCCGCGCAGAAGCCACATGAGGAGCCACCTTCGGAAAACATGGTCTGGATCCCCGGCGGTGCCTTCCTGATGGGTTCGGATAAGCACTATCCCGAAGAAGCCCCCGCGCACAATGTCAAAGTCGGCGCCTTCTGGATGGACTCGCGTACGGTCACCAATCGCGAGTTCAAGAAATTCGTGGACGAAACCGGTTACGTCACTCTCGCGGAGCGCCCTGCGAATCCCGACGACTATCCCGGTGCGAAACCTGAACTGCTGGCGCCCTCCTCCGTGATGTTCAAGAAATCCTCCGGTCCGGTTGATCTTGGAAATCACTACAACTGGTGGATCTATGTCGCGGGTGCCAACTGGAAGCATCCGCGTGGACCCGCAAGTTCGCTGCAGGGATTGTGGAGCCATCCGGTAGTGCACGTCGCGTTCGAAGATGCCGAGGCCTATGCGAAATGGGCAGGCAAGGAATTGCCCACCGAAGCGGAGTGGGAATTCGCGGCGCGCGGCGGACTGGAAGGCGCGGAATTTACCTGGGGCGACGAGTACATGCCCGGCGGGAAGCCGATGACCAACAACTGGCAAGGCGCATTTCCCTGGCAGAACCTGCTCGAAGACGGCTTCGAGTGGACGGCACCGGTCGGTTCGTTTCCGGCGAACGGGTACGGCCTGCACGACATGGCCGGCAACGTGTGGCAATGGACCACCGACTGGTATCAGGACCATGGCAAGATCAAAAGCCCCTGCTGCACGATGGAGAATCCGCGCGGCGGCGAACGCGAAGCCAGCCTCGATCCGCGCACGCCGGATGTACAGATCCCGCGAAAAGTCATGAAGGGCGGTTCTTTTCTTTGCGCGCCGAATTACTGCCGCCGCTATCGTCCAGCCGCGCGCATGCCGCAGACCATCGACACCTCGACCTGCCACCTGGGTTTTCGCTGCATAGTTCGCGTCACGGGAGACGCCTGACGTGGAAGAGTTGCTATACCAAATCGCCGGCGCTGTTGCGCTAGCCATTGAAATGGTCGCCATCCTGGTCGTTGCCTATGGGTCAGTCTATGCGGTGATCAGCGTCGTCCGCGTTGTTGTAGCCGGCGGAAGCAATGCTGAAAAGCGCCTGGTCTGGATGACCTATGCCCAGTGGCTTGTAGTCGGGCTGACTTTCCAACTTGCCGCCGACATCGTCAGCACCACCGTCGCGCCGACCTGGGACCAGATCGGCCGCGTGGCAGCGATTGCGGCCATTCGCACCATGCTGACTTTCTTCCTGGACCGCGACATCGAGGCAATCCGGGAGCGCGACGAGGCGCGCCGGAAAGCCCATGCGGAAGCAAAACATGAGTAACAGATCTTTTCCGGAGTGTCACCCATGAGCGAAACACCGAAGTACACCACGACACCGAATCGCATACCCGAGGGCTGGACGAGCGGAGATCTGTCGGTCGAACTGTCGTCGCGGCGCACTGGCATGTCGTTCCAGCGCACACGCATGAGCGCGGACCGCACGCTCATGTCGATCATCCGCACGGCACTTTCCTTGATCGGCTTCGGCTTCACGATTTTTCAGTTCTTCCGCTACCTGCGAGATAACGCGCACGCCACCGAGATCGTGCCGGCGCACGCGGCAATCAATTTCAGTACGGCGCTGGTCGTGCTGGGTGTTCTTTTCTTGATCGCGGGGATCTGGAACCACATCAGCTATATGCGGGAACTGCGCCAGGAACGCACGGATCTCATTGCGCAGGGATTCATCCACGGCCAGTCGCCTTACCCCTTTTCCCTGACCCTGGGAACCGCGATAGCGCTTCTGTTGTTGGGCCTGGTCGTGATCATGGGCATGCTGATGCGGTCGGGACCGTTCCACTGAGGGTCATCTCCATCTCATCACGAAGAACACGAAGGTCACGAAGGACACGAAGAAGACCCAAATAAGGGAGGAACCAGAAATCGACGATTGCTGGATGTATAGAAATCGTAAATCTGGCGCCGATGATCCCCTGTCGCGCAATCGTAATGTCATTTACTTTGTCTTCTTCGTGTTTCTTCGTGACCTTCGTACCCCTCAAGGGGGTATTGAAATGAATGTCTTCGTGGTGAGATGGAAAGCCTTGGCAGCCTGCTTAGCCGTCGCCATTGGCGGATCAGTCTTGCTGCCTGGCTGCACGCGCAGCCAGATGCTGAAATACAGCCTCGACGTACCGGCGCAGACGATGAACGTGCTCGACGCGCCCGAGATCCGGGACGGGCGTCCGCGCTTCCGCGAGATCTTCTGCTCAGTCCTGAAAGAGCATCCCGACCGAAAACGGCGCGAATGCGACGAGTTGCTGCATCGTCTCGCGGACGAAGCTCGCAGGCCGGGACAGCCCGGGGCACCATCGACTCACGACGCGCGCATGCATGTGATCTTCGTGCCGGGCATGTTCAACGACTGCGCGAGTTTCGTCGCATTGCCCTTCGAAACCGCGGTGCCGCGCCTGCGCAGCCTCGGCTACGAAGCCGAGATTCTGCCGGTCAGCGGACGCTCTAGCAGCGCGCTCAATGCCTCGCGCATCGCCGAGTTCGTAACTCGGCTCCCTGCCAGCGATCAACGGCTGGTCCTGATCGGGCATTCGAAGGGTGCAGTGGACATTCTCGAATTCATGGGCGGCTATCCTGAACTCGCACCGCGGATCGATGCCGTTGTCAGCGTAGCAGGTGCCATCAATGGATCGCCCCTGGCGGATACAGCGAGCGGCTTGTACCACGGCTCGGTCAGGGATGCTTCGCTTCCCGGTTGCGAACCAGGCGATGGCGGCGCTCTCACCAGCCTGCAACCCTCACAGCGCCTCAACTGGTTGGCTGCACATCGCCTGCCACAGAGTGCGCGGTATTTCTCTTTGGTTGCATTCACGCGCACGGACGCGGCCTCCATTCCGTTGCGCCCTTTCGCCGCAGCACTGGCCGAGATCGATCCGCGCAACGACGGCCAGCTGCTGTTCTACGATCAGGTCATACCCGGCGCAACGCTGCTGGGTTATGCGAACGCCGACCACTGGGCCGTGGCCGTCCCCATCGAAGAGAAGCGTCCGCTGCTCGCTACGTTCGTGACCGGGCACAACTGGTATCCGCGCGAGGTGCTCGTCGAAGCCATCGTGTTGTATACGGCGGAGCAACTTGCATTGGAACGGGCTCCCCGATGATCCTAGCCCGGATATTTCACCAGGCCACCCCCTTTTGCTTGCAGGTGCGTCTGTGCAACCACTCCAAGGCCGTTCGATCAAATTGGGCTCTAGTGGATTTGGGGTTACGCGGATTCTGGCGGGTTCTGGCCGGCCATATCGGGCATGCTCGTCTTGCCAATAGAATAATCTATTGGCTGCGCCGATCGAGCCCAATCTGTCTCGCCCAGTCCTCCGCCATAATTCCGCGTCCTGATGAAATATCCGGACTAGTGCGATTCCGATGGGTTCCCCGATCCGCAATGCTGGCGCTGACGTTTGCATGCGGCTGCACGCCACCCTTGTTGAAGTACCGCACCGACGTGCCGGCGGTGCAGCTGGCTGTCCTGGGACAGCCCGCGGTCAGTGACGGCCGTGCGCGTTTTCGTGAAATCTATTGCAGTGTGCTTGCTACCGCGCCAGAAGGAGAGGCGGACCGCTGCGACGTGGCCCTGACGCGACTGTCTGATGAGCCGTCGCGGCGTGCCGATCCGCCGCCGTTGCCGGCGACCGATCCACGCTTGCATATCCTGTTCGTTCCCGGCGCCTTCGGCGAGTGTTTCAAGGACGCTGTGCCGTTTCCGGCGGCCATGCCGCATTTGTCCACGCTCGGCTACCGCGTTCGCGTAGTAGGCGCGAGTGGCCGGTCCAGCAGTACGCATAACGCGCGACAGATTGCCGAAGCAGTCAGCGCAGAAACGATTGCACCCGGGGAAAAGCTGGTGCTCGTCGGATATTCGAAGGGCGTGCCGGACATCTTCGAGTTTCTCGCGAGCTATCCGGAGCTTGTTCCGCGCGTCGATGCCGTGGTGAGCGTTGCCGGCGCAGTGAACGGCTCGCCGATCGCGGACGCCTATGCGAGTCTCTACGCGCTGATTTCCGGTATCGACCTGAAAATCTGCGCGGCCGGCGACGGCGGCGTGGTGGACAGTTTGTCCCGCGACAAGCGCCTGCCCTGGCTGGCCTCACACAAACTGCCCGCCAGTGTTCGCTATTTTTCCGTCGGGTCGTTCGTGCGCGCCGAAGAGACGGCGCGCCTCATGGATTTCACCAAGAGCAGCCTGTCGCGAGCCGAACCGCTCAACGATGGCCAGACGATTTTTTATGACCAGCTAATTCCCGGCAGCACGCTACTAGGCTATGCCAACGGCGACCATTGGGCGATCGTGCTGCCGCTGCAGGACAAGTGGACTTACTGGGGAGCCAACGGCGCTGGCACACACTACCCGCGCGATTTGCTTTTCGAGGCCATCGTTCTCTACGTTGGCGA
>Ga0207648_10001006_pt1 | contig 31735 bp, 26 predicted proteins | sample KBSMisM32_FD_184310 | JGI IMG/M metagenome (GOLD analysis project Ga0207648, IMG submission 184310) | Miscanthus rhizosphere microbial communities from Kellogg Biological Station, Michigan, USA - KBS Miscanthus M3-2 (SPAdes) (version 2) | ecosystem: Host-associated > Plants > Roots >... | reverse complement strand
ATGGAGGGCTTCGAGGTCAACACGCTCGAGAACGTGCTCGACAAGGCCGACATCTTCATCACCACGACCGGCAACTTCAACATCATCACCGCCGCGCACATGGCGAAGATGAAGGACAAGGCGATCGTCGGCAACATCGGCCACTTCGACAACGAGATCGACATGGCCGGCCTGGCGAAGACGCCGGGGATCAAGCGGATCAACATCAAGCCGCAGTACGACGAGTGGGCGTTCCCGGACGGCCACTCCGTGATGATTCTCGCGGAAGGCCGCCTGCTGAACCTGGGCTGCGCGACCGGTCACCCGAGCTTCGTGATGTCGGCGTCGTTCACCAACCAGACGCTGGCGCAGCTCGAGCTGCACGCCAACGCCGAGAAGTACGGCAAGACGGTGACGATGCTGCCGAAGAAGCTGGACGAGGAAGTGGCGCGTCTGCACCTCGACCAGATCGGCGTCAAGCTGACGACGCTCTCGAAGGAGCAGGCCGACTACATCGGCGTGCCGGTCGAGGGCCCGTACAAGCCGGATTTCTACCGGTACTGACACTGGAACGGGCCGCCTGAAGGCGGCCCCTACGACGGACGGACGGGCCGCGGCAACGCGGCCCGTTTTCTTTTGTCGCGAAATCGGAAACTAGCGGGAGGCGACGGCTTCGGAGGCTGGCGCCGTGCGCGTGCCAGCCTTGCGCTCGAGCAGGATGCGCAGCATCCGGCGCAACGGTTCGGCGGCACCCCAGAGCAGCTGATCGCCGACCGTGAACGCGGTGAGGTACTCGCCGCCCATGTGCAGCTTGCGCAGACGGCCGATCGGCACCCGCAGCGTGCCGGTGACCGCCGCGGGCGTCAGCTCGCGCAGCGACGACTCCTTGTCGTTCGGAATCACCGACACCCACTCGTGGGCCGCCGCGAGCAGCGCTTCGATCTCCCCGAGCGGCACGTCGTGCGTGAGCTTGATGGTGAGCGCCTGGCTGTGGCAGCGCATCGAGCTGATGCGGATGCACAGGCCGTCCATCGGGATGCCGGAGGTGCCGAGAATCTTGTTGCCCTCGGCCATCGCCTTCCACTCTTCCTTGCTCTGGCCGTTGCCGAGGTCCTCGGCAATCCACGGCAGCAGGCTCCCGGCGAGCGCGTGGCCGCCGAACTCGCTGGTCGGCAGCTCGGATGAACGCAGCGCCGCGGTGACGCCGCGATCGATCTCGAGGATGGTCGAGGCCGGGTCGGCCAGCGGCGCCGCCACGGAGGCGTGCAGGTGGCCCATCTGCGCAATCATCTGACGCATGTTCTTGGCGCCGGCGCCCGAGGCGGCCTGGTAGGTCATCGACGTGACCCACTCCACGAGGCCGGCGCGGAACAGGCCGGTCATCGCCATGAGCATCAGGCTGACGGTGCAGTTCGGGCCGACGTAGTCCTTGACCCCCGCGGCGAGTGCCCGATCGATCACCTGCCGGTTCACGGGATCGAGGATGAGCACCGCGTGGTCCTTCATCCGCAGCGACGACGCGGCGTCGATCCAGTAGCCGTTCCAGCCCGCCTCGCGCAGCTTCGGGTAGATCTCCTTGGTGTAGTCGCCGCCCTGACAGGAAATGAGGACGTCGCAGGCCGCGAGCGCGGTCAGGTCTTTGGCGTTCTTGACGGCGGGCGTGCGCTTACCCACGGACGGGCCTTCGGTGCCCGTCTGCGAGGTGGAAAAGAACACGGGGTCGATCAGGTCGAAGTCGCGCTCGGCGAGCATGCGTTCGACCAGCACGGACCCCACCATGCCGCGCCAGCCAATCAGTCCAACGTTCATCCCTCAAGTGTACCCGAGTGCCGCCGGAATTCACCCCAATCGGGCCTGAAATGCGGCATTCTGACGGCGATCGCGCGTAGAGGAGTGAAGTGAGGTGAGCGCGAGATGACGACCGATGTGCTGATTGTGGGTGCGGGTCCGACCGGGCTGATGCTGGCCAACCAGTTGGGGCGGCGGGGGGTGCGGGCGACGATCATCGATCGCCATAGCGGCCCGGCGCAGGAGTCGCGCGCCATGGCCGTGCAGGCGCGCACCCTCGAAATTTACGACCGGCTCGGCGTCGCCGCCCAGGCCGTGGCTCTCGGTGCCCCAGGCAATGGCGCCAACATCTGGGTGCGTGGCCGCAAGCGGGCGCGAGTGCCGCTCCAGGAGATCGGGGAAGGGGTCAGCCCGTTTCCCTACGTCCTGATGCTCGGCCAGGACGACAACGAGCGGATTCTGGGCGCGCACCTGCGCCGCTGGAACATGGACGTCCAGTGGAACACGGAGCTCGTGTCGCTCGAGCAGTATCCGGATCACGTTCGCGTGACGCTCACCGGACCCGACGGGCAGGCCCGCGTCGTGCACGCGTCATACGTGGCGGGATGCGACGGCGGACGCAGCGCGGTCCGGCAGATGAACGGCATCGACTTCGTCGGCGAGCCCTACGACCACGTGTTCTTCGTCGCCGACACGGAAGCGACGGGCCCGATGGTGCCGAACGAGCTGAACTCGTATCTCTACAAAGACGGATTCAATCTGTTCTTCCCGATGCGCGGCCGCAATGGATGGCGCGTGATTGGTATCCTGCCGGAGACGCTGCGCGAACGGCAGGGGCTTGCCTTCGAGGATCTGCTGCCGTGGCTCCGCGAGGAAACCGGGCGCGGCCTCTCGTTCCAGGCGTGCCACTGGTTCTCGACCTACCGCATTCAGCACCGGTGCGCGGAGCGGTTCCGTGATCGGCGCTGTTTCCTGCTCGGCGACGCCGCACACGTGCACAGCCCGATGGGCGGACAGGGGATGAACACGGGGCTGCAGGACGCTTACAACCTCGGGTGGAAGCTGGCGCTCGTGGTGGGTGGCCGCGCGGACGAAGCCCTGCTCGACAGCTACGCTGCCGAGCGGATGCCCGTTGCGCACCGGCTGCTCGAGACCACCGACCGCGCCTTCAAACTGATCGTGTCCAAAAGCTGGCTGGCCGGACTCTTCCGCACGCGCATCATGGCGGTATTGGTCGCGCAGGCGATGAAGCGAAAGCGGGCACGACGGCTGGCGTTCATGACGCTCTCGCAGACCGGCATCCAGTACCGCCAGAGCCCGTTGTCTCAGACCATTGCGGCAGCGCCCGAGGCGCCGCAGGCGGGGGACCGCTTCCCCTGGACGCACCTGGCGTTTCGGCCGGGCGGCCCGAGTGAAGACGTCTTCCAGAAGATGGACGACACACGGTTCACGCTGCTGATTTTCGGGCAGCCGGGCTCTGGCGCCAGCCTCGCGGGATTCGGCGACCTGGTGAACGTGCACACGATTCCACAGACGCCCGAGAACGACGCGGCGCTGGCCGCGCTCTCGATCGACGGGCCGGCGTACTACCTGGTGCGTCCCGACGGCTACGTGGCACTGGCAGGCTCGCACTTCAACGAGGCGGACGTCCGGCTCTGGTTCGCGGATCATCGAATGCACGCGGCCGGCGCCGGTCGGCCCGTTGAACAGCGTCTGGCCTGTTGACGCGGCGGCGGCCGCCGGGGGTGGGATAACGTATCGAGTCGATGCCTCCCCCGCGGGCCGGCTACCGCTATCACGCCTGGGTGCTCGACGCGCTGGCCGCGCATGGGGCCCGTCCCACTGCAACCACGCCGCCCGAGCGGCTCCGCGACTTCGTCAACGACCTGTATCGCTACGAGCTGCGCCGGTTGCGCAGCGCGCTGCTGGCGGGCGCCTTTCCGAAGCCGGAGTACTACGGTCGCGTCGTCGCCCTCCGGCGCCGGTATCCGCTCCTCTCCCTGAAACCCCGGCAGTGGCTGGAGGACGGGTAGGCGGGCACGCCGGTATGATCGGATGGTGCGGGTCCTGGAATCGAAGCTTCCGTCGAGCGCGGTCAGCATCTTCGAAGTCATGAGCCGGCTGGCGCGCGAGCGTCAGGCGATCAACCTCTCGCAGGGGTTTCCCGATTTCGGCACCTCGCCCGCGCTCGTCGAATCGGTGGCCCGCTACATGCGCGAGGGCTACAACCAGTACCCGCCGATGCCAGGCGTGCTGGCGCTGCGGCAGGCGCTGGCGATGAAGATCGAGCTTCTCTACGGCCGCCGCTACGACCCGGACACCGAGATCGGCATCACGACGGGCGCCACCGAAGGGCTCTACGCGACGCTCACCGCCCTGGTGCATCCCGGTGACGAGGTCGTGCTCTTCCAGCCCGCCTACGACTCCTACACCCCGGCGGTTCAGTTGAGCGGCGGCATCCCGCGGTACGTGACGCTGCGGTACCCCGCCTATCGGATCGACTGGGACGAGGTGCGGCGGGCGGTCACGCCCCGCACGCGCGTCATCGTGCTCAACACGCCGCACAACCCCACGGGCATGGTGTGGGATGCGAGCGACATGCGCGAGCTCGCGGCGGTGCTCGAGCACACCGACGCCATTGTGGTGTCGGACGAGGTGTACGAGCACGTGCGGTTCGACGGCGTGCGGCACGAGAGCCTGGCGCGGTATCCCGAGATTGCGGAACGCGCGGTGGTCATCAGCTCGTTCGGCAAGACGTATCACGCCACCGGCTGGAAGGTGGGGTATTGCGCGGCGCCCGCGCCGCTCATCACCGAGATCCTCCGCGTCCGGCAGTGGGTGACGTTCGCGGTGAACGGCGCCGTGCAGATGGCGTACGCGGACGCCGTCACGGCCAACCCGCAATGCGATGACGTGACCGAGTTCTATCAGGGGAGGCGCGATCTGTTCCTGCGCCTGATCGACGGCAGCCGCTTCCGTCCGCTCGCGTGCCGCGGCACCTACTTTCAGATGCTCGACTACTCGGCGATCACCGACGAACGCGATGCCGACTTCGCCATGCGCCTCGTGAGCGAGCACGGCGTGGCCTCGATTCCGATTTCGCCGTTCCTGCAGCCCGGCGAGCCCTCGGGGCCGGTGCTCCGCTTCTGCTTTGCGAAGAAGGACGAGACACTTCAGCGCGCTGCTGAACGCTTACAGCGCGTCTAGGACAGGTAGGACAGGTGGGACGGGTGGGGAGAACGCTCCTCGGCATCGCTGCAATTGTGCTGGTTGCCGGACTCAGCGCGCAGGAGCGGCCGCTGCCGAACCGGCAGCAGTTCTTCGACGCCACGCGCGCGAACCTCGAACGGTCACAGAGCCGCCAGGCGCAGTACGCCTACCGCGAGCGGCGGCGGGAACTGCACACCAATCCATTCGGGCGCCTTGGGAGCGGCACGGGCACCGAGGAGTTCGAGGTGACGCCGCTGCCCGAGGGCGGCGTGTCGCGCACGCTGGTGGCGCGTGACGGACAGCCGGTGAAGGGCGGCGAGACGACGCGCAGCCGGCCGCGCGCGCGCACGTCGAAGCGGTCGGCCGTGGCCGATACGGCCGACGCGCTCGACCTCGTGCTCGACCATCGCGAGCGAGTGAATGGCCGCGAGGTGATCGTCGTCACGTTCACGCCCCGGCCGGGGGCGCAGCCCGAGTCGCGCGAGGGCAGGCTGGCGCGCCTCTTCCACGGCAAGATCTTCGTCGACGAACTCGACGCCGAGGTGGTGCGCGTCGAGGCGACCGCCATCGACGACATCACCTACGGGCTGGGTGTCGTGGCGCGGGTGAACAGGGGAGCGACCGTCACGCTCGTGCGCGAGCGCGTGGATGCGGACACCTGGCTGCCGACATCGATCCGGCTGTCAGGCGACGGCCGGGCGATGTTGTTACGGAAGCTGCGAGTGGACCACTTGATCGAGTGGTTCGACTATCGCCGGGCGCCGTCCGCACGGGCGGACTGACGAGCGCCCGCGCTATTCGTCGCCACCAGGCTCGTCGGTGCCAGTGCCGGTATCGACATCGGGTTCGCCGTCCTTCGGTGCGCTGGTCGCGATGTCGTCGAAGTCGATCGGCGCGGCGTCGTCGAGGTCATCCACGGCGTAGATGCGGCCGTCGCTGCGCTCCTTGATGGGGCCGCGCGGCTTGCTCTCCTGCTGAGTGCCGCCCTTCTTGGCTCCGCGCAGCCGCTTGGGAGGCGCGGGCGGCCCGAAGTTCGCGCTGCGATCGCGCCCGCCGGGTCCGGGAGGACCGCCGAAGCCGCCACCGCCAGGACGCGGGCCGCCAAACCCGCCACCGCCGGGACGCGGACCACCGAAGCCACCTCCACCACCACCGAACCCGCCGGGACGTGGTCCGCCGAAGCCGCCACCGCCGCCGGGGCGTGGGCCACCGAAGCCACCGCCGCCGCCACCGAACCCGCCGGGACGTGGCCCACCGAAGCCACCGCCGCCGCCACCGAATCCGCCGGGACGCGGCGGAGGACGGTCTTCGCGCGCGCGCGCTTCGCTCACGGCAAGGTTGCGCCCCTGAAACGGTTGAGCGTCGAACTTCTTGATGACCTCTTCCGCCTTGTCACGCTCTGCAAATTCCACGAACGCGAAGCCTCGCGGACGCCCCGTCTCACGATCGACGGGCATCACGATATGCGACGGTTCGGCTACTGCAGAGAAGTGGGCGCGGAGGTCGGCTTCGCTCGCCCCGTAGGGAAGGTTCCCGATGAACAGACGGACTGCCAAGGCTCCCTCGTGAAAACGCTGCCTCGGTGAGGCGGCACAAGATTCTATCTCAATGTATCACTGGACGGGGTTCGCCCCGCCAGGGACATTCCGAAACAAGGTCGCAACCGAGCTGGCGGGAACCGGGGCCGGCGTCTGGATCAGCCCAACCGCGGCGGCCGCCAGCCCCACGACGGCGTCGGGCGCCACGCCCGACGCGCGCAGCTCCCGAACGCCGGTGTCGTGGGCCGACTTACTGAGCTTTCGCCCGGTCGAATCCACGATCAGGGGGTGGTGCACGAACTCCGGCGGCTCCTGGCGCCCCAGCAGCCTCGCCAGCGCCACCTGCCGTCCGGTGGAGTCCGCCAGGTCGAGCCCCCGGACGACCAGCGTGACGCCCTGGCGGGCGTCGTCCACCGTGACCGCGAACTGATAGGTCCAGCAGCCGTCCCGGTCGCGGATCAACAGATCGCCCGAGGGTTCGCCCTCGAGGCGCACGCGCAGGCCGCGCCCCGGTTCGCGCGCGAGGCCGCGGTCGCGGCAGCGGCCGTCGTACGGCTGGCCGCCGACGCGCTTCCGCGAGCACTCGCAGGCGTAGACCAGCCCCTGGCGGTCCAAGCGATCGAGTGCGTCGGCGAAGTCGGTCGGCCGATCGCTCTGCCGCGCCGGCGGATGCCGGCCCTCATCGGGGACGAAACCGAGCCAGTCGAGGTCTTCGAGCAGGGCCGCCTCGTAGTGCGGGCGGCAGCGGAGGCGGTCGTGATCTTCGATGCGCAGGATCACGCGGCCGCTCCGGGCGCGCGCGAGGCCCCAGACGTAGATCGCGTTCACCACGTGGCCGAGGTGCAGGTACCCTGTCGGAGAGGGCGCGAAGCGCGTGACGGGCGGCGGCACGAAGACGAATGATCCCATGGCTTGAATCCGGCGATCCGTTTCCGCCTGTCGAAGAGGCGCTGCAGGATCCGAACGGGCTCCTCGCCGCCGGCGACGAGCTCTCGACGCCGCGGCTGCTGCAGGCCTACGAGCGCGGCATTTTTCCGTGGTTCGGCGAGGGCGATCCCGTGCTGTGGTGGAGTCCGGACCCGCGCATGGTCCTGGCGACCGACGCCGTGCGGGTGACGCGATCGCTCCGCAAGACGATTCGCTCCGGCCGCTTCCGCGTCACCGCCGACACGGCGTTTCCGTCCGTCATCGCCGCTTGCGCCGAGCCGCGGGCGGATCAGGACGGCACCTGGATCACCGGCGCCGTGTTCGATGCCTACTGCACGCTGGCCGCGATGGGCATCGCGCACTCCATCGAAGCGTGGGACGGTGACACGCTGGCGGGCGGACTGTACGGCGTGGCGCTGGGACGGATGTTCTTCGGAGAATCGATGTTCGCCCGGCGCAGCGACGCGTCGAAGGTGGCGCTGGTGCACCTCGTCCGCCAGCTGCGCCGCTGGGGCTTTCCGCTGATCGACTGCCAGATGTCCACCTCGCATTTGGCCTCGCTCGGGGCCCGCGAGGTCACCCGGGCCGAGTTCCTGTCCGTCGTCCGGCGCTGTGTCGCCGAGCCGCCGGTGCCGGCGCCCTGGCGCCTCGACGGCGACCTCGCGCAGGAATGACGCGCGTACAATGGATTGAGGCATGCCAGGGGGTACCCGGCCGGATACGCGCGAGTCCACGCTCACCGAATCACGGCCCGACCAGCGGGTGCAGCGGCCGCGGATGTGGCGGGTGCTGCTGCACAACGACGACTACACCACGCAGGAGTTCGTGGTCTGGGTGCTCGAGACGATCTTCCAGAAACCCTACGCCGAGGCCTTTACCATCATGATGAGCGTGCACCGCTCCGGCCTGGGCGTCGCCGGGGTCTATACCCACGAGGTCGCGGAGACGAAACTGCGAACGACGATGCAGACCGCCGAGGCACACGAATTCCCGCTCCTCGTGACGATGGAGCCTGAAGCTGGGCCCGAGGAGACCGGCTCATGAGCAAGACGCCCATCCCGTTTGCCTCGGAGACGCTCGAGACGATCCAGCGGGCCTTCCGGCACGCGAGCCGGCGGCGTCACGACACCGTCGGCCTGGAGCATCTGCTGCTCGCCATCACGGAGGAGCCGACCGCGCGCCAGCAGCTGGCCGCGTGCGGCGCGGATCTGCCGTCGCTGCGCCAGAGCGTGACCGACGTGCTCGAGCGCGCCTTCGTGCCGGTGCCCGGCTCCGCCTCGGTCGAGCCCGAACCGACGGTGGCGTTCGATCGGGTCGTCCAGCACGCGGTCGCGCATGCCTCGGCGTCGAGCGCCACGCAGGTGGATACCGGCAGCCTCCTGGTCTTCATGCTGCAGGAGACCGAGAGCCACGCCGCCTATTTCCTCAAGACCCACGGCGTCGAGCGGCTGAAGCTCCTGCGGATCCTGTCGCACGGGAGTCCCGACGGCGCAGCGGTGCCGGCCGGTGAGCCGGCGGCGGCGCCCGCACCGCCCGATCCGCTCGAGGCCTACGCCACCAACCTGAATCAGAAGGCGGCAAACGGGGACATCGATCCGCTGATCGGCCGCGCGGCGGAAATCGAGCGCATGGTGCAGGTGCTCTGCCGGCGCCGCAAGAACAACCCGCTGCTCGTCGGCGAGCCGGGCGTGGGCAAGACCGCGCTTGCCGAGGGGCTCGCGCTGCGGATTCATCAGGGCGACGTGCCCGAAGTACTCAAGGCGGCCACCGTCTACGCGCTCGACCTCGGCTCGCTGGTGGCGGGCACACGCTATCGCGGCGACTTCGAGGAGCGCGTCAAGCAGGTGCTCGACCGGCTCGCGAAGGAGCCGCACGCGATCGTCTTCATCGACGAGATCCACACGCTCGTGGGCGCGGGCGCGGCCTCCGGCGGGGCGATGGACGCCGGCAACCTGCTCAAGCCGGCGCTCGCGGCCGGGACGCTGCGGTGCATCGGGTCCACGACGTTCAGCGACGTCAAGCAGTCGTTCGACAAGGATCGGGGGCTCTCGCGCCGCTTCCAGAAGATCGACGTGCTCGAGCCCACCGAGGCGGAGACGCTGGAGATCCTCAAAGGGCTGCGGCCGCACTACGAGAAGCACCACGGCGTGGCCTATGCCGACGCGGCGCTCGAAGCCGCGGTGACGCTCTCGGCCAAGCATCTGAAGGACCTGCACCTGCCCGACAAGGCGATCGACGTCATCGACGAGGCCGGTGCCGCGCAGAAGCTGCTGTCCGTGGATCTACGGTCCGCGACCATCAGTCCTGCGGACGTCGAGGCGGTCGTCGCCAAGATGGCGCGCGTGCCGGTGCAGTCGGTGTCGAGCGACGACAAGCAGGCGCTGGCGAATCTGGACGGCGCGCTGCGCCGCGTGATCTACGGCCAGGACGCCGCGATCGCCGAAGTCGCCTCCGCGATCAAGCTCGCGCGCTCGGGTCTGCGCGCGCCGGACAAGCCGATCGGCAACTTCCTGTTCGCCGGGCCGACCGGCGTCGGCAAGACCGAGCTCGCGCGGCAGCTGGCCCGCATTCTCGGCGTGGAGTTCCTGCGCTACGACATGTCCGAGTACATGGAGAAGCACGCGGTGTCGCGCCTCATCGGCGCGCCGCCCGGGTATGTCGGCTACGAGGAGGGCGGGCTGCTGATCGACGCCGTCCGCAAGTCGCCGCACGCGGTGCTCCTGCTCGACGAGATCGAGAAGGCGCACCCGGACATGTTCAGCATCCTGCTGCAGGTCATGGATCACGCCACGCTCACCGACTCGCACGGCCGCAAGGCGGACTTCCGCCACGTGATCCTGATCATGACCACCAACGCCGGCGCCCGCGACGTGTCGGACCGCCGGCTCGGGTTTGCCGACACCGGCGTCGGCCGATCGACGCGCGGCGCGCTCGAGCGCACGTTCACGCCGGAGTTCCGCAACCGGCTCGATGCCACCGTCACCTTCAACGCGCTGGGTACGTCGGAGGTGGAGAAGGTGGTGGACAAGCAGGTGGACGAGCTGCGCACGATGGTGGCGCCGCGAGGGATCGTCATCGAGCTGGATCCGGCCGCGCGGGCGTGGCTGGCGGCCAAGGGTTTCGACCGCGCGTTCGGCGCCCGGCCGATGGCGCGCCTGGTGGAGCGCGTCGTCAAGAAGCCGCTCTCCGAGTTGCTGCTCTTCGGCTCGCTTGCCGAGGGCGGAACGCTGCTCATCACCGTCGAGGGCGACGACATCCGGCTGCAGGCCGGGCCGCCAGGCGCGGGCCCCGCCGGGGCATGAGCGTCGCCGACGTCCGGCGCCAGTACCGCGGCGAACCGTTCGCGGAAGCCACGGCCGCCGCCGATCCCTTCGAGCAGTTTGCCCGCTGGTTCGAACAGGCGCGCGCGGTCGAAGCCGATCCCACCGCGATGACGCTCGCCACGGCGACGGCGGACGGCCGTCCGTCGGCGCGGATGGTGCTGCTCAAGGGGGTCGACGCCCGCGGCTTCGTGTTCTACACGAACTACGACAGCCGCAAGGCGCAGGAGATCGACGCCACCCACCACGCGGCGCTGCTCTTCTATTGGGCCTCGCTCGACCGGCAGGTTCGTGTCGACGGCGCCATCGCGCGCGTGTCCGACGCCGAATCCGACGCCTACTTCGCGTCCCGTCCGCTCGAGAGCCGGTGGAGTGCGCACGCGTCGCCGCAGAGCCGTCCGATCGACAGCCGCGAATCGCTCGAAGCCGCCGTCGCGCGCGTGCGCGCCGAGTTCGGCGAGGTGGTGCCGCGCCCCGCGGGCTGGGGCGGCTTCCGTGTGACACCGGACGCGTTCGAGTTCTGGCAAGGGCGCGAAAATCGCCTTCACGACAGGCTCGCCTATACACGCGACGCCGGCAGCTGGCGTCGCGCGCGCCTGGCGCCCTGACGTACGTAGGGGCCGCCTTCAGGCGGCCCGTGCTAACGTAAGCGCCTCGGCGACGTGGTGTCGCCGTTCCCGAATCGCCCGGCACAGCGTCCGGGGCAGGTACAAGTGATGAACGGATCGCCTCGAATCCGTTGCGTGGTGTCGCCCTCGGCGGCCAGCCGCCTGGAGGCCGCGCGCACCTTCGCGCTGAGCCTCCCAGCCTCCCAACCGCTCACCATCGTCGCCGCCACGCGCGGCGCGGCCGACGACTTCGCGCGTGCGATTGCCCGGCAGCGCCCGGCCACGCTCGGCCTGTCGCGCTTCAGCCTGACGCAGCTCGCGGCGCGAATCGCGGCGCCGCGGCTGGCGGGGCGCGGCATCGCACCGGCGAGCGCGCTGGCGCTCGAGGCGGTGGCCGCGCGCGCCGCGTTCGAAACCGCGAGGCACGACCAGCTGTCGGTGCTCTCGGCGGTGGCGGGCGCGCCCGGATTTCCGCGCGCGCTGGCGCGGACGTTCGGCGACATCCGCCTGGCGGATCTGGCGGCCGCGCAGGTCCAGCAGGCTGGCGACGGCCCGGCCAACCTCGACCTCGCGCGCCTGGTCGGCGAAGCCGACGACGAGCTCCGCGAAGCCCGGGTGGCCGATCGCGCGCGGCTGTTCGCGGTGGCGACCGAAGGCGTCTCCGGCGAACCGTTCCTGAAGTCGCCGTTGATCCTGCTCGACCTCGAGCTCGGCGCGCCGGTGGAGGAGTCGTTCGCGCTCGCGCTCATCTCGGCGGCGAGCGCCGCGCTGGCCACGGCCCCGTCGCAGGACGAAGCAGCGCGCCGCGTCTGGTCGGCAGCCGGGGCGGCGCTCGAAGAGCTCGCGCCGCCGGCGAACACCGATCTCGGCAGCCTTCAGACCTACCTCTTTTCCGAGGACACGCCGCCGCGACGGGAGAGCGACCAGAGCTTCGAGTTCTTCTCCGCGCCGGGAGAAGGGCGCGAGTGCGTCGAGATCGCGCGCCGTGTACTGCGCGAGGCCCGGCGCGGCGTCGCGTTCGACGAGATGGCGGTGCTGGTCCGCGCGCCGGCGCACTACCTGGGTCTGCTCGAGCACGCGCTCGAACGGGCGGGCGTGCCCGCCAGCTTCGAACGCGGCACGCGGCGGCCGCATGCGGGAGGGCGGGCATTCCTGGCGCTGCTGGCGTGCGCGGCCGAGCGCCTCTCGGCCAACCGCTTTGCCGAATACCTCTCGCTCGGACAGCTGCCGGAGCCGGGGGCGCAGGCCGAGATGTGGGTGGCGCCCGGCGACGAGCTCTTCGCGACGGCCGACCCCGAGGCGGCGGACGCGGCGCCGCCGGAGCCGGAGCCGCCGCTGGAGCTCGCGCGCGAGGACCAGCCCGACATCGCCGGCACGCTGCGCACGCCGCGGCGCTGGGAGTGGATGCTGGTCGAGGCCGCCGTCATCGGCGGCGATCCCGAGCGATGGCGGCGGCGGCTTCGCGGCTACGCGGGCGAGCTTCAGGTTCGTTTGACCGAGTCGCGGCGAGCCGACCCCGAGTCGTCGCTGACGCTGGCGCTCGAGCGCGATCTGGCGCGGCTGGCGCATCTGGCGGGGTTTGCGCTGCCGCTCGTCCGTGAGATGGCGTCGTGGCCAGACCAGGCACCGTGGGGCGATTGGCTCGCCCGGTTCGAACAGCTCGCGCCGCGCGTGCTGCGGGCGCCGGCGCACGTGCTCCGCGTGCTGGCCGATCTGCGCCCGATGGCCGCCGTCGGGCCCGTCGGGCTCGCCGAGGCACGGAGCGTCCTCTCCGAGCGGCTGCGGCTGGTCGAAGCCGACCCGCCGGCACGCCGCTACGGGCGAATCTTCGTGGGCAGTCCGTCCCATGCCCGTGGACGGACGTTCCGCGTGGTGTTCGTGCCGGGCGTCGCCGAGCGCGTCTTCCCGCAGAAGCCGCGGCAGGATCCGCTGCTGCCGGACGCGATTCGCACTGCCCTGAGTGCCCGGCTCGATACAAAGGGGGATCGCAGCGCGCACGAGCGGCTGCTGCTGCACCTCGCCGCTGGAGCGGCCACGGATCGCCTGTATCTGTCCTATCCGAGGCTCGACGTCGCGGAGTCACGTGTGCGGGTGCCGTCCTTCTACGCGCTCGACGCCGTTCGCGGCGTCACGGGACGGATTCCCGATCACGAGGAGCTGGCGGCGGCCGCGGCGCACGCCGGGCACTCCACGCTCGCATGGCCCGCGCCGCCGGATCCCGACACCGCCATCGACAGCCAGGAGCACGACCTCGCGATTCTGCGCCAGCTGCTCGACGCGCCGCCGGGCGAGTTGGTGCGCGGCCGCGCGCAGTACCTGCTGCGTCTGAACGACGCGCTGCGCCGCTCGGTGATCGAACGCTGGGCGAGGAGCGGACCGAAGTGGACGCAGTTCGACGGCATCGTCCAGGTGTCGGCCCGCACCCGTGAAGTGCTGGAGAGCCAGCGGCTCGGCCGGCGTCCGTATTCGGTGTCGGCGTTGCAGCGCTTCTCGGCCTGCCCGTATCAGTTCCTGCTCGGTGGCATTCACCGGCTTCGCGCGGCCGAGCAGCCCGAGCCGCTGCAGCGGCTCGACCCGCTCACCAAGGGGAGCATCGTGCACCGGATGCAGGCGGTGACGATGCGGACGTTGTCGCAAGGCGGTCAGCTGCCGCTGACGCCGACCGCCTTGCCCGATGCGCTCGGCGTCCTCGAGGCGGTGATCCGCGACGTGGCGGCCAAGTACTACGAAGAACTCTGGCCGGCGATCGACCGCGTCTGGCACGAAGAGATCGAGGCCATCGCCCGCGACCTGCGTGGCTGGCTGCGGCACGTCGCGCACGACACCGAGTGGGAGCCGCGCTACTTCGAGCTGTCGTTCGGCCTGGCGCTCGACGACGACCACGACCCGCGCAGCGTTGGCGATCCGGTGCTCGTGGACGGACGCTTCCCGCTGCGCGGCGCGATCGACGCGGTCGACATCCACCGCCAGACCAAAGTACTGCGCGTGACCGATCACAAGACCGGCAAGGACCGCACGAAAGACACGCTGGTGATTGCCGGCGGCGCAGTGCTGCAGCCGCTCGTCTACGCCGCCGTCGTCGAGACGATGTTCGACACGCCGGTGGGGGAGTCGCGTCTGTTCTTCTGCACGTCGGCTGGCGGCTTCAAGCAGCGGCCGGTGCTGCTGACGCCGTCGGCCAAACGCATGGCCATCGAGGCGCTCGAGACCATCGATCGGGCCATCGAGCTCGGGCCGCTGGCGCCGTCGCCCGCGGAGAACGCCTGCACGTGGTGCGAGTTCCGGCCGGTCTGCGGGCCCGGCGAAGCGCACCGCGTGTCGCGCAAGCGTCAGGAGCTGTCGGCGGACCTCATCACACTCAGGAGCCGGCCGTGACGGCGCCGATCGACGGCCGCGATCGCGAGCTGATCCGAACCGCGCTCGACGAGACGCTGGTCGTAGAGGCGGCCGCCGGAACGGGGAAGACCACCGCGCTCGTGGACCGCATGGTCCGCGTGCTGGCGAGCGGCCGCGCGGAGATGAGCGGGCTCGTGGCGGTGACTTTCACCGAGAAGGCGGCGGGCGAGCTGAAGCTGCGGCTGCGGCAGGAGCTCGAGAAGGCGCGCGCGTCGGAGCAGCTGTCGGCGCGCGAGCACGCGGCGCTCGAAGACGCGCTGCGCAGCCTCGAAGAAGCGCAGATCGGCACGATTCACGGGTTCTGCGCCGACCTGCTGAAGGAACATCCGGTGGAAGCCGGCGTCGATCCGCTGTTCGTCGTCCTGACCGAGGACCAGGCGCGCCGGCGGTACGACGAGGCGTTCAGCGGCTGGTTCCAGGCGGCGCTGCGCGAGATGCCCGAGGGTGTGCGCCGCTCGCTCCGGCGATCCAGCCGTCCCGGCTTCGGCGGTGACGGCGACGCGGACGGCCCGGTCGATCGGCTGCGCGCGGCCGGATGGAACCTGACCGAGTGGCGCGATTTTCCGGCGGCGTGGACGCGGCCCGAGTTTGCCCGCGCCCCCGAGATCGACCGCCTGACCACGTGCGTGCAGCTCTTTGCCGAGATCACGCGCAAGGCGTCGAATCTCCGCGACCCGCTGTTCACGGACACGGCCTCCGCGCGGCGGGCGGCCGACGAACTCCCGCGCCTCATCGCCGACGGCGACCTCGACGGCGCCGAAGCGCTGCTCGTCGACCTGTGCCGCGACCGCGACTTCCGGCGCGCGCGCAAAGGCTACGGAGGGCAGTTCGCGAAGGAGTTCTCGCGGGCCGCCACCTACGAGGCACACCAGGAGCTGGTGGCACAGCTCGATCAGTTCAGGATGGATGCCGACGCGGACCTGGCGGCGCTGCTGCGCGACGAGCTGCGCGGCAGCCTCGACCTCTACGCCGATCTCAAGCGGCGCCGCGGCGAGCTCGACTTCTTCGATCTGCTGCACCGTGCCCGCAACCTGGTGGTGGAGCGCGCCGACGTCCGCGCGTCGCTGCAGACCCGCTGCGCGCGCATCTTCGTGGACGAGTTCCAGGACACGGATCCGCTGCAGGCGGAGCTGCTGCTCCTGCTCACGGCCGATGATCCGCACGAGCAGGACTGGCGGCAGGTGCGGCCGGTGCCCGGGAAGCTCTTCATCGTGGGCGACCCCAAGCAGTCGATCTACCGGTTCCGCCGCGCCGACGTGCGGGTGTACCACGAGGTGTGCCGCCAGCTGCTGCAGCACGGGGCCCGCCACCTCACGCTGACGACGAGCTTCCGCAGCACGCCGGCGCTGCAGCGGGCGGTGAACGCCGGGTTCGAGCGCGCGATGGTCGAGGACGGCGATACGCAGGCCCGTTACATCCGGCTGTCGCCGAGCCGTCAGCCGGTGGACACGCAACCGTCGGTCGTCGCGCTTCCGGTGCCGCGGCCGTACGGCCGCCGCAACGTGTCGGCGATGGCGATCGAAGCGTCGCTTCCCGACGCGGTCGGTGCGTTCATCGGCTGGCTGCTCCACGAGAGCGGATGGACGGTGACCACGCGCCAGTCGCCGGGCGCGCGCGTGCCGATCGAGCCGGGGCACGTCTGCATCCTCTTCCGCCGGTTCGTGAGCTTCGGTGAAGACGTCACGCGCGACTACGTCAACGCGCTCGAGGCGCGCGGCATCCGGCACCTGCTGGTCGGCGGCCGGGCGTTTCACGGCCGCGAGGAGATCGAGACGGTGCGCGCGGCCCTGGCCGCCATCGAGTGGCCCGACGACGAGCTCTCCGTCTTCGCCACGCTGCGCGGGGCGCTCTTTGCGATCGGCGACGAGGAGCTGCTCGAATACCGGCACACGTACACCCGCGCACTGCACCCGTTCCGGGTGCCGGCCGACCTGCCGGCGCACTTGAAGTCGATCGGCGACACCCTCACGACGCTGGCCCGCCTGCACACGCAGCGCAACCGGCGTCCCGTGGCCGAAACCGTGACGAGGCTGCTGGACGGATCGCGTGCCCATGTCGGCTTCGCGCTGCGCCGCGGCGGCGAACAGGTGCTGGCCAACGTCCTCCACGTCGCCGAGCTGGCGCGCCAGTACGAACGCAACGACGGGCTGTCGTTCCGCGGATTCGTCGAGACGCTGCGTGACGCGGCCGAGCGTGGCGATGCCACCGAGGCGCCGATAGTCGAGGACGGCAGCGACGGCGTGCGGCTGATGACCGTGCACAAGGCCAAGGGGCTCGAATTTCCGGTCGTCGTGCTGGCCGACATCACGGCGAAGCTGGCGCAGCTCGAAGCCAGCCGGACGATTCAGCCCGAGGCCGGACGCTGCGCGCTGCGGATTGGCGGCTGGTCGCCGAAGGATCTGCTGGATCGGCAAGCCGAGGAGCACGCCCGCGATCTGGCGGAAGGAGTGCGGCTCGCCTACGTGGCCGCCACGCGGGCGCGCGATCTGCTCGTCGTGCCCGCGGTGGGCGACGAACCGTACGAAGGCGGGTGGGTGAGTCCGCTCAGCGCGGCCATCTATCCGCCGGCGTCACAGCGGCGCACGCCGGCCCCGGCGCCCGGCTGCCCGTCGTTCAAGCGCGACTCCGTGCTCGAGCGGCCCGACGCCGCCATCGCGCCGGCGTCGTCGGTGAGCCCCGGCCGTCATCGCGTGGGCGACGGCGACGACGCGCACGAAATCGTCTGGTGGGATCCGTTCGCGCTGCACCTCGACGTGGCGCCGCCCTACGGCCTGCGGCGCGAGGAACTGATCGAGAAGAACGTGCCCGAGCCGGTGATCGCGGAGGGGGCCGAGCGCTTCGCGCGCTGGCACGAGGAGCGGCAGGCGACGCTGGCGCGCGGCCGGGCGCCGTGGGTAGCCGTGAGCACGATGACGGAATGGGCGGCGGGCGATGCGGCGGGAATCCTCGAGGCCGGGCCGCTGGACGGCGTGCCGGAGGCCGACGTGCTGACGGTGAGCCTTGCCGGGAGCCGCCCGGCCGGAAAGCGCTTCGGCACCCTCGTCCACGCCGCGCTCGCGACGGTGCCGCTCGATGCGTCGTCCGCCATGCTCGAGACGCTGGTCACCACCCACGGGCGCATCGTCGGTGCGGTTCCCGAGGAAGTGGCGGCGGCCGTCGCGGTGGTCGGGAGCGTCCTGGGGCATCCGCTCGTCGACGCCGCCCGCGCGGCCGAACGCGACGGGCGGTGTCACCGTGAGCTGCCGGTCACGATGCTCGACGGCGATCTGCTGCTCGAAGGCGTGGCCGATCTCGCGTTCGAGCGGGATGGCGTGATGACGGTGGTGGACTTCAAGACCGATCGGCCCGATCCCGAGACGCTGGACCGCTACACGCGCCAGGTGCGCACCTACGCGGCCGCCATTCAGCGCGCGACCGGGAAGCCCGTCCGCCCCGTGCTCTTGCAAGTGTAGAGGGCGGTCTTTAGACCGCCCTGCGGCCCGTCAGACCGCTCTGATCTTCTCGTCGAGATCGCGGATCGCCGCTTCGAGCATCGCCCGATGGGCGGGCACGCAGGCGTGCTGCAGGTCGGCGAGCGCGCGGGTGCGCGCCAGCTGCAGCGTGGCGCGTTCGGCCGCACCCGGGTCGGGCGGGGCCGCGTTGGTCTTCGGCCCCTGCGCCTGCTGCTGCTGATCCTCGACGGCTTTGCTTTCCCAGCCGCGAGCCATATGAACGGGCCGCCTGAAGGCGGCCCCTACTTTCCGTGCGCTTCGGCGCGTTTCTCGGGCGCGATCGCCATCAGTTCGGCGTGCGAGTCGACGTGCGCCTGCACGATGCTCTCGGCCTGGGCGACCGCCGCGGCGTCGCCGGCGCGGTAGATCTTGTTGGCGTCCACCAGCGTCTTCTGCGTCGCTGGCGTGGCTTCGACGCTGTCGTAGATCGCCGCCACGGGGCAGGCGGGCACGCAGGCGCCGCAGTCGATGCACTCATCCGGGTGGATGTAGAGCATCGCCGCGGTTTCGAACTCGGGTTCGTCCTTGCGTGGGTGAATGCAGTCGACGGGGCACACGTCGACGCAGGCGGTGTCCTTCGTGCCGATGCACGGGTCAGTGATGATGAAGGGCATCCCGACAGCGTACTACGAGATGTAGCCGATGGCCTTGCCCGCGAAGCCGACGCCGCTCCAGAGGAAGAGCGAGACGATGGCCACGAGCTTGGCGAGCCCGGAGTTGGCCCGGACGTCGTCACCCATGATGATCCACTGGCGGACGGTGAACGAGAAGATCATCGCCCCCGCCAGGAAGTACATCTTCACCCAGAAGTACGTGTGCACGTAGTACTTCGAGGCCGCCAGCGACAGGAACAGGATGAAGCCGGTGAGGAGCATCCCGAAGAGGCTCCACAGGAACCACGGCTGCGCAATCCTCGCGAGGTCAGCCACCTTCTGCCGCTGGAACGCGAACCCGAGGAGCCGCAGGTCCACCACGAGCACGGCACCCCCGATGACGGCCAGCGCCAGCAGGTGAATCGCTTCGACCACGGCAAACGCCCACAGCGACTCGTTGATCGCCACGCTCAGCGACGTCTTCTCGAGCCATTGAAATACAGCAAAAGTCACAATGTCCCCCGAGTCTCTACAGTGGAGCGAACCAGTTGTAGGCGATGAACCGCCCGAAGACGATGACGATCGCCCACAGCGCCATGGACGAGGCGCCCGCCAGTTTGGCCGCGCGTGGTGTGTGGGGCGACGTGTCCCAGTCCACCAGCTTCTTCTCGATCCCGAAATGGAAGGCCATCGCGTTGGCGAGCGCCAGCGCCAGGGCCACCAGCTTCAGCCGGAAGAAGATGTTGCTCCAGAAGAAGAGCGGCTTGGAGAAGAAGAGGGCGACGCCCGTGGTCATCATGATGAGCGCACCGAGGGTCATCCACGGGATGAGCTTGGTCCACACTTCGGAGACCGGAATACGGCGCAGGCCGACGCCGAGGAGTCGAAGGTCCCAGAGCAGGGTCAGCCCCACGAACAGGCAAATCCCGACGGAATGGACTGATTCGACGAGGGGATAGGTCCAGGTCGACTCGCGCAGCGCAATGCTCGACGGAAGGTTGTCCATCCAGGTCAGGAACGTCATTAGACTCATGCAATCGCCTTTCTTATCAGCCGGGTGACGCGAAGGTCAAGCAGGCCCGCCCTTCGGGCGGGCATAGGGCATGTCCCCCCAACCGCGCCTTGACGAACGGAAGTCGCATCGCTACGCTCCGCGTCATGCGGCGGCTTGCCTTCTTCGCTGCGGGAATTGCCGCGGCGTGCGCGGTATTTGCCGCCCCACCGGCGTCCGCGCAGACGTCATCTACCGGGGCTGGCTCGCAGAGCCTGAACGCTGATTCATGCGCCGTGCCGGCTGCGCCGCCGGCGAACGCGACGCTGCCGATCTTTCCGTCGGGGCAGTACCCGGTGTCCCTGCCCGCGGTGTCGCTGCTCGGCGCACGCAACGATCTGCCCACTCCCTACCGGCCCGGTGTGCATTGGGGGGCGCTGCCCGACGGGCGGCGGTGGAGCTCCACGGCCGGCGTGACGGCCGCGCCGGATGGCACGATCTGGGCGCTCGATCGGTGCGGGCAGGCGGGTGCGGCCGGCGCTGGATGCGGCGCCTCGACGCTCGATCCGATCCTGCAGTTCGACACCGAAGGGCGGCTGCTCAAGAGCATCGGCAAAGGGTTGATCGTCAACCCGCACAAGCTGACAATCGATCGAGCGGGCAATTTGTGGGTGACGGACATCGGCCGCATGCCCGGCAAGGGGCTGCAGGTCCACAAATTCAGTCCGAACGGCACGGAGCTGCTGACCCTCGGCAAGGCCGGCGAACCTGGCGACGGGCTCGACGGGTTTCAGGCGCCCACCGAAGTGGCGGTGGCGCCGAGCGGCGACATCTTCGTGACCGACGGCCATACCGGTGGCACCGCATCGCCGTCGCGCATCGTCAAGTTCGACCGATCGGGCAAGCCGATCGCGGTGATCGGCAAGACCGGGATGGGGCCTGGCGAGTTCGACGTGCCGCACACGATCGCCATCGACTCACGCGGGCGGCTCTTCGTCGGCGACCGGCAGAACAACCGGATCCAGATTCTCGACCAGAACGGGCGCTTCGTCGCGCAGTGGTTCCAGTTTGGCCGGCCGAGCGGGATCTACATCGACAAGGACGACACGATCTACGTCGCCGATTCCGAGTCGCGCGACGGGCGTACCAACATCGGGATTTCGGGCCTGCCCGCAACCGGCTATGGGATGAACCCCGGTGCCCGCCGCGGCATTCGCATCGGCAGCGCTCGCGACGGGTCGGTGAAGGCCTTCATCCCCGACCCGTGCCCGTATCCGTATGCCGGCGCTTCGACGCTGGCCGAAGGCGTCACCGTTGACGCGCAGGGCAACGTGTACGGCGCCGACGTGAACGGCACCGTCCGCAAATTCGTGAAAACAAAGTGAGGGCGGAGTGGGCAGAGAAGGCAGAGAAGGCGGAGTAGGGAGAACACTCCTCGCGTTCGCGGCAATCGTGCTTACCTCGGCGCTCCTGAACGCGCAGAAGGCGCCGCTGCGCGTCATCGCGTCGAACGGGGTGAAGACGTTCGTCGAAGTGCTCGTGCCGGAGTACGAAGCGAGCAGCGGGCACACGGCAAAGGTCACCTACGGAACGTCGTCGGTGCTGCTGAAGGACATTGCCGGCGGCGCGCCATTCGACCTCGTGATCATGACGCAGGAGGCGATCGCGGAACTCGGCAAAGCCGGAAAACTGGCCGCCGGGACTCAGACGGCCATCGGCCGCGCGCGCGTCGGGCTGGGTGTTCCGCACGGGAGCCGCAAACCCAAGTCGGCCACCGCCGCCGACATGAAGCAGACGTTGCTGGCCGCGAAAGGGATTGCCTACGCGGGCAACGGCGCGAGCCGTCCCACCATCGAGGCGATGTTCGCGAAGCTCGGAGTGGCCGACGCCGTCAGGGGCAAGACGTTCCTCGACGTCGGATCCGACGGCTCGATCGCCCGCGTGAACAAGGGCGACGCCGACCTGCTGCTGACGCTGGTCAGCGAAATCATGCCGGCGCCGGGCATCGATCTCGTGGGCCCGATTCCCGCCGAATTTGGCGGCGACGTCAGCTTCGCTGGCGCCGTGGGCGCGTCAGCCGCCGACCCCGCCGCGGCGCGCGCGCTGCTGGCGCGGCTGGTCAGCCGCGAGTCGAACGCGACCCTGCAGCAGAAGGGGCTCGAGAGGTAGAAAGGCCCATTCGGCTCAGGAGCGCGGCAAAGCGCGCGTCCCCGCGGAGCGGGTCGAAGCGCGGCTCCACGGCCACGTGGGTCAGCAGCGGATCCCGGTCGAGGCACGCCACGTCCAGCGCCTCGAACGCCTCGTCGATCCGTCCGAGCCCGATATAGGCGATGGCCAGCGCGTAGTGCTGGCGGTAGCCCTCCTGGGTCAGCATCCGCGCCACGATCGCTTCGGCGTCGCAGGTGCGGCCGGTGATGGCCCTCGCGTGGGCCAGCCACCCGAGGAGCACCGGGTGATCGGTGAGCGCGGCCGATGTCTCGAGCTCCTGCACCGCGTCGGCCAGGCGCCCTGACTGCAGGTAGGCCTGGGCGAGCACCCGCCGCGCGCGCACGAACTCCGGATCCATGTCGATGGTGTTGCGGGCGATCTCGATCGCCGCCGGGTAGTCTCCCGCGGCGTAGGCCACCCACGCCGCGGCGCCGCCGACGACCAGGCACAGCGGGTCGAGCTCGATGGCGCGGTCGGACTCGCGCACGGCTTCACGATGACGGCCGAGCGCCGACAGGAGCAGCGCGTAGGCCCGGTGCGAGCTCTCGGAGCTGGGATTGAGCGCCAGCGCCTTGAGATAGCTCGTCTCGGCGCCCACCCAGTCGAAGTCGAGCATGCGCTGGGTCTCGCCGAGCGCCAGGTGGGCTTCGTAGAGCGACTCGTCGATGGCGAGCGCCCGCTGCGCGGTGTCGCGGGCCGACGCCAGCGCCAGACGCGGGACGTCGAAGTAGTGCTCGGCGCGCGCGATGCGGGCGCGGGCGAGGGCGGCCGCGGCCGGCCCGAACGAGGCGTCGAGCGACAGCGCCTCTTCGTAGTAGGCAATCGCTTGATCGATTGACTGGTCTTCCATCTTGTTCCAGAAGTAGCGCCCCTTGAGATAGGCCTGATAGGCGGCGGACGCGGCGACCGAGTGCGCGCGCGAGCGCTCGTCGGGCACGAGCTCGGCGGCGAGCGCGCGGGCGATCTGCGCCGCGACGTCGCTCTGCACGGTGAGCGAGTGGGTGAGATGGCGGTCGTACATCTCGGCCCAGAGCTGGGTCTCGCCGGCCGTCTCGATGAGGCGCGCGGTGATGCGCACGCGGTCGTCCTCGTGCCGCACGCTGCCTTCGAGCAGGTAGTCGGCGCGCAGCGCCTCGCCGACGTCGCGCGCGCGCAGGGGCGTGCCCTTGAACACCACCGATGACCAACGCGCCAGCACGCCGAGGCGGCCGCGGCACAAGCCGCCGAGCTGCGAGATCAGCTCCTCGTGCAGCCCGTCGCCGAAGTACTCGTGCCGCTCGTCGCCGAGGTTGCTGAAGGGTAGCACCGCGAGCCGCACGAGCGCCGGACGCGGCTGCACGGCCAGCGGCGGCGCGTCGGCTGCCGAGGGCGACGCCACGAACCGATAGCCGCGGCGCGGCAGCGTTTCGACGAACCGTGGGTTGTCCGCGTCGTCACCGAGCGCGGCGCGGAGGCGTTTCACCGCGGCGTTCAGACTGTGCTCGAAGTCGACGTACGTCCCGTCGGGCCAGAGCTGCCGACGCAGTTCTTCCCGGGTCACCACTTCGCCCGGCCGCAGCAGCAGCAGGCGAAGGATTTCGAAGGGCTGCTCCTGCAGCCGTATCCGTGTCGTACCTGTCCTCAACTCCCGGGCGCGCTCGTCGAGCTCGAATGCACCGAACCGGAGGGCGCCGTCCGACCCTGCCTGCGTGTCCACAAGGGCTCCTTTCGTCGATTATCCGCGTTTCCGCCCGCGAATCACCGCCCGGTGGCCAGATGTCACCAACGTGTCACCTGCGTTCATACCCCGTGCATTGAGGCACTTGCCGCCGCACGGGACAGTGCCTCCTCGGGCGGCTGACGCCCTGGCGAAGGGAGGGACGGATGCGTGGGTTCCTGGGATTGATGGTCGTGGCTATGACGCTGACGTCGGGTTCGGCGCAGGGGGCCGAGCTGGCGTGGTCGGGGCTCACGGTGCGCGTCTACGACAACGCCGACGTGCCGAAGGGCGCACTGCGGGCGGCGCTCGCCGTGGCGGCACAGACGCTGCGCCCCGCCGACGTGGAGGTGACGTGGGTGTCGTGCTCGGCGTCGAGCGGCGGGCGCTGCACGGTGCCTCTCGGTCGAGGCGAGTTGATGGTGCGACTGGTGCGATCGGCCAAGGGCTCGTCAGGCGTCTCCGACGAGTCGCTCGGCACCGCGCTCGTCGATCCGGCGACGGGCACGGGAGTGCTGGCGACGGTCTACGTCGATCGAGTGGAGCGGCTCGCGCAGGGGACCGGCGGCGATCTGGGGACGCTGCTCGGGCACGCGATGGCCCACGAGATCGGCCACCTGCTGATGGGGCGCGCGGCGCATGCGCGGCACGGGCTGATGCGCCCCCGATGGACGCGCGCCGAGGTGACGCGCAACGCCGCCGCCGACTGGGGCTTCGACGCGCCGGATCTGCGCGCGATCCGGGCCCGCAAGCGCATGTAGAGGCGGACCTCGGAGAGGTCCGCCTGCTGCAGGCGAACCCTTTCAGGGTTCGCCTCTACGATTACGCCGTCCCGCGCGCCGACAGCGCCGCTTTCACCCGCGCGGGCGTGAACGGAATCTCGCGCAGCCGCGCGCCGGTCGCGTCGAAGACGGCGTTGCCGATCGCGGCCGCCACCACCGTGATGGCCGTTTCGCCGGCGCCGTTGGCGGGCGCGGACGGCTGGTTGACGAGCACCGCTTCCACGACTGGTGTGCGCGAGCCGACCGCGAACGTCCGGTAGCTGCGCCAGTCCACCGACGTAATGCGCTGGTCGTTCCAGCTCACCTCTTCGAACAGCGCGCGGCTCATGCCGTGCAGCGCGCCACCTTCGAACTGGTTCTTCACGCCGTCAGGGTTCGAGATCGGCCCGGAGTCCTGCGCGCCAGTCAGGCGCGTCACCGTGATCGTGCCGGTGGCCTGATCGACCTCGACGTCCGCGACGATCGCCACGTAGCCGTTGTCGCCTTCGTAGAGGACGCACGAAATTCCGCGCCCGCGAGCCAGACCGGCCGGGCGCCTTCCGGGCCGCGGTGACGGGCGCGCCTCCCACTTGGCGGCCTCGGCCGCCGAGCGCACGACGGCGCGCAGCCGCTCGTCGCGCAGATGACGCAGCCGGAACTGCACCGGGTCGGCCTTGGCGGCCGCCGCGATTTCGTCCATGAACGACTCGTGCGCGAACGTGTTCTGGAAACGTTCGGGCGCGCGCAGCGGACCGGTGAAGAACGGCGAGACGGTGCGATGCGACAGCACCCGCTCGCTGCGCACCGTGCCGGTGCCGCGGCAGACGTTGCCCACGCAGCCGGTGACGTACGACGGCGCCGTGTTCAGGTTGTTGCTGAGCGGCGTATTCGGCGCCGGCGCGGGCGTGCGCGGCGTCGACGCGGCGGGCGCGAACCCGGCGAGCCATCCGGTGACGACGTTGCCGGGGCTGTCGTAGCCAGGCCGTCCGCCGAGCGCGGGGGACCACGCCTCGTAGTCCCACGCCACGATCGTGCCGGCCGCGTCGAGCCCGGCGCGCTGATCGATCACGAAGGCGTTGCCGTAGTTCTCCCACGCCATTTCGTCGTGTCGGGTGAGCTGCACGCGCACCGGGCGTCCGACCGCCTGCGACAGCAGGGCAGCGTCGTAGGTCACCGTGTCGGCGCCGTTGATCCCGTAGCAGCCCGAGCCGCGCGTGAACACCACCCGGACGTCGGCCGTCTGGAGCCCGAGCAGCTGCGCGGCCGTGTCGCGCATCGGGAAGACCGCCTGCGTGGCGGACCACAAGGTGGCCTTGCCGGGCTGCACGTCGGCGACCGCGCAGGAGCTGCCGACGGAGCCGTGCATGTGGAACGGGTGGAGATAGGTGGCCGATACCACGGTGCGCGCGCCGCGCAGCGATTGATCGACGTCGCCGGAGTCGAGCAGGAAGGTGTCGCGCACGGCGCGATCCTTCCGGAGGTGGTCGTAGTACTCGGCCTGGGCCGGAATGGCCGGTCCGGGCGTCCACGACACCTTCAGCTTTTCGGCGATCTGGATCGCCTGGAACGGCTTTTCGGCGACCACGCCGACGAAGTTCTTTCGCACCACGACGCGCACGAGGCCCGCCATGCCTCGCACCGACGCGTCGTCGACGCCGGCGAGCGTGGCGCCGACCGAGGGCGGGCGAACGACGCGCCCGTGCAGCATCCCGGGCACGCGCACGTTGTGCACGTATTCGAGCTGCGCCGTGACCATCGCCGGCAGATCGAGGCGCGGCACCGGCGTGCCGAGCACCTTCCAGTCGGCCGGGTTCTTCCGCGTGGCGCGCGCGTCGAGGTTCAGCATGAACTTCCGGCCGCCCACGAGGTCCCCGTAGGTCACGCGCCGCGCCGGCGCGCTCTTGACGAACACGGCGCCGTCGGTGGTGGCGAGATCCGCAGCCGGAACGGTGAGCCGCTCCGCAGCCAGCCGCACGAGCGCCTGGCGTGCCGTGGCGCACGCCAGGGCGAGGTTGGACTGGTTGAAGTTGGCGGGATGCGACTGCGCCCCGGAGGTGGTGCCCTGATCCGGTGTGACCGCGGTGTCGCACATCGTCAACGCCACACGCGACAGCGGCACGTCGAGCTCTTCGGCCACCAGCTGCACTTGCGCGGTGTAGAGCCCCTGTCCCAGCTCACACTTGCCGGTATAGGCGAGGACACGGCTGTCGGCCGTAATCGCAATCCAGGCGTCGAGCGCGGGGGCGCTGCGCCCGTTGATCCCCTGGGCGGCGACGAAGGTCTCGAGGCCGGCGTGCCGCGCGGCCGCGAACGCCACGACCATTGCGCCCGATCCACGCAGGAAGCTGCGGCGGGAGAGCCCGGACGCGCCCAACGCGGCGCGGGCGTCGGAGGTGAGCCGCGGCGTCATGCCCGCCTCGATGCCGCGTAGCGGCGGATCGCCTTGCGCATGCGCGTGTGGGCGAAGCAGCGGCACAGCACGCCCGCGAGCGCGCGATCGATGTCCTCGTCGGTCGGCGCCGGCGTTCGATCGACGAGCGCTTTCGCGCCCAGGATGACGCCGCTCAGGCAGAACCCGCACTGCGCCGCCTGCTCGTCGATGAACGCCTGCTGGATCGGATGCGGGCGCTCGATGGTGCCGAGGCCGTCGAGCGTCGTGATCTCGGTGCTCTGCACCGACTCGACCGGCGTGATGCAGGAGCGGGTCGCCTGCCCGCGCACGATCACGGTGCAGGCGCCGCACTGGCCGAGGCCGCAGCCGAACTTCGGGCCCTTGAGCGCGAGATCGTCGCTCAGGACGAACAGGAGAGGGGTGGCGGGATCGACGTCAACCGTGTGCGTGCGACCGTTGACGAGCAGCGTCATCTGGCTCATGGGCGACTCCCCGATTGGGCGGAGTCTCGCACAGACGGGAGGCGCGCGCTAGCGCGTGACGCAGAAGCCGCTGAGACCGAACTGCCGGAAAATCGCGATCGCTTCCGGGGCGGCGGCCGTGGTGGACACGGCATAGACGCCGGCGGAGACGGCGCCGCACGCATAGACGCCGGCGGAGCTGCCGCCGACGGCGACCCCGCCGACCGCCGCGCCTCCCAGGGCAAAGGTGCCGATGGCGAGACCGCCGAAGGCGCTGAGCAGGCCAACCGACAGCCCGCCGACGCTCACGACACCGGTTGCGAGTCCGCCGATGGCGATGACGCCGCGCGCGTAGCCCCCGATGGCGAGCACGCCCGAGGCCACGTCGCCGATGGCGACGATCGCGCGCGCGTGGCCGCGCAGTTGTCGCCGTGCGGGATCGGAGCCGAGCGAGATCTCGTACAGCGGCAGGTCGCCGATGGTCATCGTCGCGCGGCGGCGGATGCCGATCGGCGGCAGCAGCGTGCGCTCGCGGAGCGCAGCAATCTCCGCCTCCAGCTCGTGGACTCGCTCTTCGAGATCGTTGGAACGCATCGGGAACGGTGCCCGATGTTAGCGCTCCGCCGACGTTACGGTCGAGCTAGGAGAATCCTTGCGAAGGTGCGTGCAAACAGCCGCGCGCAGCTCACGGTGCGCCCGGACCCGCGCCGCGTCCGCGGCCGCCGGGGCCGCCTTCGCCGATCGGCTGTCCGCCGACGCCGAGGCCGTCCTGCACCGGGCGGCGCACGCGCTTGATGCCCTTGGCGAGATCGGCGGCGAGCGCCGCGTCCTCGGCGCGCTCGGCGCCGAGCGACTGCCGGACGGCGTAGTTGCCCTCGTGGCAGTCGTAGGGAAGCAGGTTGCCGCCGTCGAGCGGCGTCAGCGGCAGCGACAGCGTGAACGGCTTCACGTAGGTCACCGGATCGTCCACCGTGATCTGGTACTGCAGGATGTCGTTCGCCACGCGCTTGAACCGCTCGGTGATCCGCATCTTGTCGCTGTGGCGCAGCCCGTTGCCATTGGGGCCGATGCTGGTCTTGTCGGTGAGGTTGGTCGTTTCCACGACCAGCTCATCGCCCACCCAGCGCGCGCGCGAGTCACCCAGGTACTGCTTGATCGACGGGGAGATGTGCGGACGCCCGTCGGTGTAGAACACGCGGGTGTCGTGGATCATCTCGTAGCTGATCGCGACCATGCCGGGCGCCTGGACGATGCGGTTGCCGTTGCCGTACACGACGCGGAGCACCGAGCCGACGATGCCGCGGGTGATGCAGCGGTCGTAGAGCGTGAAGTCCTCCGTGCTCTCGAAAGGTCCGTTGCCGAAGGTGCCCTGATCGCGCGGTGCGCGCCGCTTCTCGGCTTCGGGCGTGAACGCGGGCGTACGTCCGTCGGGCGGATCCACCACGATCGAGGTCTGGCGGAAGGCGCGGCGGGCGAAATCGCCGCGGAAGGAGCCGACCGCGCTCTCGCCGTTCTTGACGCCGTTTTCAATCTGTTTCTGCCGGGCCGCGAACTGCTCGTCGGTTTGATAGAGCGTGTTTCCGAGCGCCTGCGGCCGGGAGGTCGGGATGCCGCCGGTGTCGTCGCTCGACCACACGCCCTGCAGATCCGGATCGCCCCACGGCGTCTTCGGCATCGTGTAGGGAATCGGCGCCCCGCCGTTGTAGGCCGTGATGACGAGCGCCGGCGCTCCGGTCTGCCCCGTCACCGACATCGTCGCCGCCGCCGCGAACATCGCTGCCGTGATGCCCCCGAGAACCCATCGCCTCATGTTCGTCTCCCTGTCATCCGCAGTCGTCCTAATTCTCTTCCGCTGCCGCAGTGGCGGCGCGAGGCAGTCCGCCACCAGGCGCCGCGCCTTCCTGCGCCGGCCGCCGCGGCCGCACGATGCCTTTGGCCAGATCGGCGGCTATCGCCCGGTCCTCGGCGCGTTCGGCGCTGAGCGCGTTCTTCACGGCGCCGTTCCCCTCGTGACACTCGTAAGGCAGGATCACGCCGCCCGAGAGCGGCGTCAGCGGCATCGACATCGTGAACGGCGCCTTGTAGGTGACCGGATCGTTCACGGTGAACTGGTACTGCACGATGTCGTTCGCCACGCGCTTGAAGCGCTCGGTGATCACCATCGTGTCGCTGTGGCGCAGCCCGTTGCCGTTGCCGCCGATGCTGGTCTTGTCGGTGAGGTTCGTCGTTTCGACCACCAGCTCGTCGCCTTCCCAGCGCGCGCGCGAGTCGCCAAGGTACTGGCGGATGTTCTGCGACAGGTGCGGCCGTCCGTCGGTGTAGAGGATGCGCGTGTCGTGAATCATCTCGTAGCTGAACGCCACCATGCCCGGCGCCTGTACGATGCGGTTGCCGTTCCCGTAGACGACTCGCAGCACCGAGCCGACGATGCCGCGCGTGATGCAGCGGTCGTACAGTGTGAAGTCCTCGAAGGTGTTGAAGGGGCCATTGCCGAAGGTGCCGCGGTCGCGCGTGGCGCGCCGCTTCTCAGCCTCGGGTGTGACGCCGGGCTGCCGCCCGTCCGGCGGGTCGACGATGATCGACGTCTGACGGAAGGCGCGTTGCGCGTAGTCGTTGCGGAAGGAGCCCGTCGCGCTCTCGCCGCGCCGGATGCCGTCGGAGACCTGCTTCTGCCGCGCCGCCCACTCCTCGTCGGTCTGATAGAGGCGCGTGCCGAGCTTGGCGTCGCGCTCGCGTGGGATGCCCGCCGTGTCGTCGCTCGACCAGACACCCTGCAGATCCGGCTCCCCCCACGGTGTCTTCGGTGGCGCGTAGGGGATTGGGGCCCCGCCGTTGTAGGCGGTGATGACGAGCGGCGGTGCCGCGGCGCGCTGGGTGGAGACGGTCAACGGCGCGAGCATTGCGCCAAGTGCAAGAGCGGACGCGAACATCCGTCGGCGGAGCGTGGCCATGAGCTGCCTCCCTTGGTCGCGGTCGCTGCGTATTATACGGTGGCCGTATAGGTTCCTCCCTCCGAAGGGCTAGATTAGAATCGCGCTCGCAGTCTTCCAAAGGATGTGCATGCAGAGATTTCGTGGTTCGTTCGCGGTGATGGCCCTGCTCCTGGCGGCGGGCATGGTGTCGGTCGTCGCGCAGTCCGGGAAAGGGGGTTCGAAGGCGAAGCCCTACACCACGTGGACGGCGTACGGCGGCGGGCCGCACTCGTCGCAGTTCACCGCGCTCGACCAGATCAACAAGGCCACGGTCTCGCAGCTTCAGGTGGCCTGGACCTATCCGGTGAACGGCAACATCACGTTCAACCCCCTCGTGGTGGACAACGTGATGTACGTGCAGGGCACGGGCAACGCCATCGTCGCGATCGACGCGGCCACCGGCAAGGAGATCTGGACCCATCCCAACCAGGGCGCCATCGGCGCGCGCGGCATGAACTACTGGGAGAGCGCCGATCGCTCGGACCGTCGTCTCATCTATCTCAACGCCGGAAACATCACGGCGATTGATGCGCGCACCGGTCAGGCGATCACGTCGTTCGGCGTCAACGGCAAGGTGGATCTCCGGACCGCGCTGTGGCGCGACGTGCGCAATCCACTCCAGACGAGCAACCCCGGTCGCATCTACAAGGACACGATCATCATGTCGCTGCCCGCGCAGGGCGCCGGCTACGAGGCCAATCCGGCCGACGTGCAGGCGTACGACGTCCGCACCGGCAAGGTGAAGTGGGTGTTCCACACGATTCCGCTGCCTGGCGAACCGGGCTACGACACGTGGCCCGACGGTGCGTTCAAGACCGCGGGCGGCGTGCACAACTGGTCGGAGCTGACCGTCGACGAAGAGAACGGGACGGCCTTCATTCCCACGGGGACGGGGCGCTTCGACTTCTACGGCGGCAACCGCAAAGGCACCAACCTCTACGCCAACAGTCTCGTGGCGCTCGATGCCGAGAGCGGCAAGGTGAAGTGGTTCAAGCAGCTGGTTCACCACGACCTGTGGGACTTCGACCTGCCGCAGTCGCCCAAGCTGCTGACGCTGCGGCGCAACGGCCGGACGATTCAGGCGGTGGCGCAGGCCACGAAGATGGGATTCGTGTTCGTCTTCGATCGCAAGACCGGTGAACCGGTGTTCCCGATCGAGGAGCGTCCCGTCCCGCAGTCCGACGTGCCGGGCGAAGCGAGCTGGCCGACGCAGCCGTTCCCCACGAAGCCGGCGCCGTTCGCGCGGCAGTCGTTCACCGAGAAGGACGTCAACCCGTTCCTGCCGCCCGCCGAGCTCGAGGCGATGAAGGCCCGGCTCCGCAACGCGCGCAACGAAGGGCTCTACACGCCGCCGAGTATCCGCGGCAGCATCTCGATGCCGGGCCACAACGGCGGCGCCAACTG
>Ga0207648_10001005_pt1 | contig 31789 bp, 27 predicted proteins | sample KBSMisM32_FD_184310 | JGI IMG/M metagenome (GOLD analysis project Ga0207648, IMG submission 184310) | Miscanthus rhizosphere microbial communities from Kellogg Biological Station, Michigan, USA - KBS Miscanthus M3-2 (SPAdes) (version 2) | ecosystem: Host-associated > Plants > Roots >... | reverse complement strand
GCGCAAGCAGTGGATCGCGGGCAGCCTGCAGCCGGTCGGCGAACTGCACGTCGATGCGGGGGCGGTGCGCGCGCTCCGTGACGGGCGCAGCCTCCTCCCCGCCGGTGTCACAAAAGTCGGCGGTCGCTTCGATCGCGGCGATCCGGTGGTCGTGCGCGCGCCGGATGGCGCCGAGGTTGCGCGGGGCCTCTGCGCCTACTCGAGCGGCGATGCGGAGCGGATACGCGGCCGGCGCAGCTCCGATCTGGAGGAACTGCTTGGATTTCGCGGGCGGGATGAGATGATCCATCGCGACGACCTGGTTCTCACCTGACCTGGATCCGTGACGGCTGCAGCGATGGCGAACGGCGATCTCACGGCGCTCATGACTCGCATCGGCGACGATGCGGCCGCGGCGGCTGGGGCGCTCTCCCGGGCAGGCAGAGCCGCCAAGGATGCAGCACTCCGTGCCGCGGCCGGCGAACTGCGGGCACGAAGCGGGCAGATTCTCTCCGACAACGCGGCCGATCTCGGCGACGCGCGCAACGCATCGGCCAGCGCGGCTTTGCTCGACCGCCTCGGGCTCGACGATGCGCGCATCGAGGCCATGGCGCGGGGCCTCGAGGACATCGCCGCGCTGCCGGATCCGATCGGGACAGTGACCGCGGAGTGGCAACGCCCGAATGGCCTCGTGATCCAGCGCGTGCGCGTGCCGCTGGGCGTCATAGGCATCGTCTACGAGAGCCGGCCGAATGTGACCGCGGATGCGGGTGCGCTATGCCTCAAGTCCGGGAACGCTGCGATCCTGCGCTGCGGGAGCGAGAGCGTCCGGTCGTCCACGGCGATCCACCGCTGTCTTGTCGCGGGACTCGCGGCCGCGGATCTGCCGGAAACGGCTGTACAACTCGTGCCAACGACCGACCGCGCCGCGGTGGGACTCATGCTCGGCGGTCTCAATGGGCGCATCGACGTGCTGGTCCCGCGCGGCGGCAAGAGCCTGGTCGAGCGCGTGCGGCGCGAAGCCCGTGTGCCCGTCATCGGCCACCTCGAAGGTAACTGTCACGTCTATGTCGACCGGGCCGCGGATCTCGCGATGGCGCGTGCGATCGTCCGTAACTCGAAGCTCCGCCGCACGGGTGTGTGCGGCGCAGCCGAGACCCTGCTGATAGACGCCGGCTGCGCGGCGACGCACCTGGCGCCGATCGTGCGGGACCTCATAGACGCAGGCTGCGAAGTGCGCGGCGATCCACGGGTGTTAGCGGCCGACCCGCGGGTGCGGCCGGCGACCGAGGAAGACTGGCGGAGCGAGTATCTCGACGCCGTGATCGCGGCGCGGGTCGTCGATGGCGTGGATGCTGCGATCGCTCATATCGCGCGTTACGGTTCGGCGCATACCGAGTCCATCGTCACGACCGATGTCGCTGCCGCCGAGCGCTTCCTGTCGCGCGTCGACAGCGCGATCGTGCTGCACAACGCCTCGACGCAGTTCGCGGACGGCGGTGAGTTCGGTATGGGCGGCGAGATCGGCATATCGACCGACCGCTTTCATGCACGCGGCCCGGTGGGCGTCGAGCAGCTGACGAGCTACAAGTACGTGGTGCGCGGCTCGGGGCAGGTCAGGCCCTGAGCGCCGCCAACCCGCCGCGCAGCGAGTACACCGCCGCGTGACCATGCGCGCGCAGCTCCTCGGTGAGGGCGAGGCTGCGTACGCCGTGCGCGCAGACGATGAGATAGCGGCCCCCATCGTTGAGATCGTCGAGCCGCGATCGACCGTTCATGTATTCGCTCAGAGGCAGGTGCCGCGTGATCCGCAGACCGGGCGGATCGGCGTCGCGTTCCCACCGCTCCCGGACGTCGACCAGCTCGTAGCCTGCCGCGCGTGCCGCGGTGAGACTCGAGAATTCGAGCTCGAGCGGCTCGGGATGAACATGGTCATGACCGTGAGCATGCGCGGAGGGCTGAGCGCAGCGTTCGCAATTGACCCAGCCGCTGTCGCCTTCCGGATAGTGCTCCTTCTTCCAGATCGGCAGGCGCTGCTTGACCTCGTCGATGACGTACCGGCAGGCGGCAAAGGCCTCGTCGCGATGCGCGGCGCTCACACCCACCCACACCGCGAGCTCGCCGATGGCAAGCCCGCCAACCCGATGCACGCAGGCGATGCGTCGCACGCCGAACCGTTCCAGCGCCTCGGCGACGATTCGTTCGCCCTCCTTGAGCGCGAGCGCCTCGTACGCCTCGTACTCGAGCCGGAGCACGCGGCGACCCTCGTTGTGATTTCGGACCCAGCCCTCGAAACTCGCGTAACCGCCGCAGGCGGGGTCGGCAAGCTCCACGCGAAGTGCCTCGGGCGAGAAGGGCTCGGCGCTGAGGGAGAACGCAGGCATCACCCGCCCGCCACCGGAGGGATGAACACGACCCGGTCACCGGACCGGAGCGAGTGCTGCCAGTCGCCGAACTCGTCGTTGATCGCGACCCGCATGGCGTCGCGTGCGAGCGCGAGCCCATGCCGCACGGCGAGCTCGTCGAAGAGCTCCCCGGCGGTGGCGGCACCCGTTTCGACCTGTTCCGAGCGGCGCCCGGCCTGGTCGCGCAGGATCGCGTAGTAGTGGACTTCTATCGATTTCATATGTGCGACCCCGTCGCGAGCTGCCCGTGCACGGCCGCGAGGTCCTCGGGAGTATTGACGTTGCCGAGCAACGGGGCGACCTGCTCGAGGAGCGGCACGCCGCTTGCGATTACGAGCTTACGGGGGCAATTCCGTCCCGTGGCGATCGCCTCGCGTACCAGCGCGGCGGACGCGGGCTCGAAGATCGCGCACAACGGCTCCGGCAGTCCGTCACTGGTGCTGCGGTAGGCCGTGACCGGCTGACCGGCGCGCCGCGCGGCGATGAGGCGTGCGAGCATATCGTCGTCGACGAAGGGCAGATCGCAGGCGAGCACCAGCCACGCGGCCTGCGGGTGCGCGGCCTGCGCCGCGGCGATCCCGGCGATGGGACCGATGCCATCGAGCGAATCGACGATCTGAGGAAAACCCGCACGCACGGCCTCGGTGCGTTGATCCGCGCGCACGGACACGAAGACCTGCTGGCAATGACGCATGAGGAGCGCATGGCCCCACGCGAGCTGCGGCCGTCCATGGATCTCCAGAGCCGCCTTGTCGCGCCGCATGCGCGTGCTCGAGCCTCCGGCCAGCACGAGACCGTAGAGGGGTGCGAGATCGGCTGTCTGGCTCATGTTCGTGGCGCGATGGGCACGCGTTCAGGTCGCGGCGGATGACCGGCCGTCGGTAACGTCGTGCCTGCCACCGTGCTTCTCGATGAGCCGCGTCCCGGCGATCACGATCTCATGCGAGAGCGCCTTGCACATGTCGTAGATCGTGAGCGCCGCGACCGACGCGCCGGTCAGCGCCTCCATCTCCACGCCCGTGCGGTGATTGACCGCGACGGCGCAGCGGATGACCGCCTCGTCGGCGTCCATGTCGATCTCGATCCGGCAATCCTCGATCCCGAGCGGATGGCAGAACGGGATCAGCTCATGCGTGCGCTTCGCGGCCATGACACCCGCGACAATCGCCGTGTGGAATACGGGCCCCTTCGCCGTCGTGAAGCCGCCGGCGCGGAGTGATGTCGCCACCTCGCGCGGAAACCGCACGCGCGCTTCGGCGACCGCCGTGCGACGCGTCACCGGCTTGCCGGTGACGTCGACCATGGTCGGTCGGGCCTGCTCGTCGACGTGACTCAGCATCGTGCTCACCCGCCGATGTAGTTCATCTCGATCTTGTGCAGCTCGTGGACGCGCTCGCCCAACGCCGCTCGCTGTTCGCTGTAGCGATCCTGCCGGGCGGTCCACACCTCCGCCAGCCGCGAAGCGAGCTCCTGGTCGCTGGCGCCGCCACGCAGCAGGCCGCGCAGGTCTGTGCCCGACGTCGCAAACAGACAGGTATAGAGCATCCCCTCGGAGGACAGGCGCGCTCGGCTGCATGCGCCGCAGAACGGTGCGCTGATCGAGGAAATGAAGCCGATCTCGCCAGCCCCGTCATCGTAGGTGTACCGCTCGGCAACCTCGCCACGATAGTGGCCGGGCTGCGGCGTGAGCGGCCACAGAGCGCGAATGCGGGCCAGCAGCTCGGCCGAGGGCACGACCTGGACACGATCCCAGTGGTTGCGATTGCCGACGTCCATGTACTCGATCAATCGCACGATCACCGGCGTGCCGCGGAACCGCTCCAGCAGCGCGGGGATTGTCTGGTCGTTGACGCCGCGCTGCACGACGGCGTTGACCTTGACGGGGGCGAGCCCCGCCTCGAGCGCCGCGTCGATGCCGTCCAGCACTTTCGCGACCCCACCGAAGCCACCGCTCATCCGATGGAAGACCTCCTCGTCCAGCGTATCGAGGCTGACCGTGACTCGCTTGAGTCCGTTCGCCTGGAGTCGCGCGGCCTGCTGCGCGAGCAATATCCCGTTGGTCGTGAGCGCGAGATCCTCGACGCCGTCGATAGTGGACAGCTCACCCACGAGATCCGCGAGCCCGGTGCGCAACAGCGGCTCACCACCCGTGAGCCTCAGTTTCGACACGCCGAGCCCGGCGGCCACCCGCGCGATCCGCGTGATTTCCTCGAAGGAGAGGCGCTCGGCCGACTTCAGGAACTCGTACCGCTCGTGATAGGTCTCGCGCGGCATGCAATAGGGGCAGCGGAAATTGCAGCGGTCCATCACCGAGATCCGCAGGTCGTGCATCGGCCGGCCAAGCCGGTCGCGCGGCCGCACGTTACCCGGCCAGGGCAGTATTTCGGCTGAGGCTCGCTCGGTCATGTTCACCAACGATAAAACGGGGCCGCGTGACCCGCAGGATAAACCGCAGGTCCCGGCGGCAGCTCGACAAAGCCCTGCGTGCCGAGCAGTGAGACGAAATCTCCCGACCCGTGCGTGGGCTTGGGCATGGCGACCGAGCCCTCTCCCGCCCGCGCCTCGATGCGTACGGGCAGAAAGAAGGTCAACGGCGGACGGACCTGGAAGTCGGCTCCCAGTCTGATCTTCTCTGGATCGGCCGGCGCCGCGCCGCTCGCGGCGAGCAACGCCGGGACGACGTAGCGCAGCAGGCAGACCAGCGCCGAGACGGGGTTGCCCGGCAGTCCGAACACCGCCTGTCCGCGGCCGGCCACCCCGAACCACAACGGCTGACCGGGTCGCTGCGCGATCCGGTGGAGGAACTGGGTGACGCCGATCTCGCGCAGCACCGCGGGCACATGATCGAACCTGCCCATCGACACGCCACCCGTCAGCACCAGCACGTCGTGTGTGTCGAGATGCCGGGCGAGCCGGTCGCGCATCTGCGCCGGGTCGTCCGGGAGGTGGTCCTGTGCGGTGCGCGCGAAGCCGCGCATGGCGAGAGCGGCGCGCATCGCGTGCGCATTCGAGCGGCGCACCTGCCATGCCTCGATCGGCAGACCCGGCTCGATGAGCTCATCGCCCGTGGTGACGATCACGATGCGCGGCTCGGCGCGCACGCGCGCATGCGGGAGACCGGCCGAGGCGAGCACGGCGAGCTCGGGTGGTCCGAGGCGGGTTCCCTCGCCGAGCAGCCGGACGCCCGCCTGGGCATCGAGCCCGCGTGCATGCACGTTCATACCTGGTTCGATTGCGAGGTCGGCGGGCAGTTCAACCTCCCCGCCGCTTACCGAGATCCGCTCGACCGGCACCACGCAGTCGCAGCCGCCGGGCAGGATGGCGCCCGTCATCACCTCGAAGCAGGTGTCGCCACCGGGCAGGCTGAGCGGTGGTTGCCCCGCGGCCTGCGTTCCCGCGATCCGGAATCGCCGCGTGCCCTGCGCATGGCGGCTGCTCGCGAATGCGACGCCGTCCATGGTGACGCGATCGAACGGCGGCTGATCGCGTTCGGCGTGGACGTTCTGCGCAAGGACGGCTCCCGTCAGCGCCGCCAGCGGCCGCGTCTCGACAGGCAGCGTCCGCAGGCGCGCCAGGATCCTGGCGCTCGCTTCGGCCGGGTTCGGCAGGGGCTCACCTGAACTCATTCCCAGTCCGTTCAGCCTGGGTGGTGGCCGCCCGCCCGCGATAGGGCGCGCGGCCGATTACTTCTTGTCCCGCGCCTTGAACTCGGTGATCTCTTCTTTCCAGCGATCGGCCACGGCCTGGAGCTCGTCGAGCGCGGCGTTGTGCTTCTTCGCGTGGATTTCCTCGAGCGCGAGCTTCTTCTGCGCATACGCCTCGTCGGCGGCGTCGAGCTTGGCGATCGCGTCGACCTTCTCCTTCTCGAGACAGGGCAGGTAGGTTTCCTGGACCGCCGTCGCATATGTCTTGATGGACGCCTGGCCGGCGACCATGTCTTCCTTCGGCGCGGTGGCGCCATCCGGGAAGGTCCCCGGCGCCTGGGGGTAGACGCATGCCGTCTGCGCCTGCGCGAGGCCGGTCACGGCCAGCATCAGGGGAACTACGGCGACGATCGACGCGAGCTTCATATCTTGGAGTCCTCGGTTTGGTCGGGCGGGCCGATCGGTCGGCCCCGGGGCGGAAAATATAGCAGAGCGGGCTTAACGCAATGGTCACGGAGTTCTGCGAGGGTGCGGACCGCGGCGATCTGGAACGTCGTGGGCGATCATTGCGCCCCTCAGAATCTTTGTTCTACACTTCATCAGCAGTGGAACGCGGATTCCATGTAGCGGCCAGGGCCGCTACGGTTGCTACGGCGGTGACAGAGCCGTCTCACGGAGCACGAAATCTCCTCATGGAACGCGATGCTGGCCGTGCAGGGCAAGTTCTGACGGGGGGGCCGGGGGCCGGTACGGGTTGCCGTGCCGAAGCCATGGCAGCGGGGTCGCGACCGAGAGATGGAATGACCGTGCCGGAGATGGAATCCACGTTTCGGCTGCCCTAGCATGGCTACGACACAGCAGAACCCAGGACGAACGCCCGTGGGGCACGCAAAAGACCTCGAAGGACTGCGCGCGGAGATCGTCCGTCGCTACGATGAGCTGAGCCCGCGGCTCAAGCAGGTCGCGAAGTACGTGCTCGACCATCCCAACGACGTGGCGCTGCAGACGCTGGCGGTGATCGCCAACCGCTGCAAGGTGCAGCCATCGACCATCGTGCGGTTCGCCAAGACCTTCGGCTACGCGGGCGCGAGCGACATCCAGAAAATGTTCCGCGACGAGATACTGAACCTCGCGCCGAGCTCGAGCTACTCCGAGCGGATCCGGCAGTACAGCGAGCGCTCCGGCAGTCATGCACGACAGTCGCCGCACGATCTGATGCGCGAGTTCTCGGACAACAATATCCTGGCGCTCAGGCACCTGCAGGAAGTCGTGCGCGCCGCAGACCTGGACCGCGCGCTCGATATGATCGGGCGGGCCGCTGCGGTGTACATCATCGGGCTGCGCCGTTCCTTTCCCGTCGCCGCCTACCTGGCCTATGCATTGCGGCACGTCGACAAGCGTGCCTACCTGATCGACGGCGTCGCCGGGATGCTGGGCGAGCAGGCGAGTATCGTGGAGAGCAAGGACCTCCTGATCGCCGTGAGCTTCCATCCCTACGCGCGCGAGACCGCCGAGGTGGTCACCGCGAGCCGCGCGCGCGGCGCACAGGTGCTCGCCATCAGCGACAGCCGTCTGAGCCCGATCGCCCGCGAGGCGGATCTCTACTTCGAGATCAAGGACGCGGAAGTCCGTCAGTTCCGCTCGCTGACGGCGTCGCTCTGTCTCGCGCAGACGCTGGTGATCAGCTATGCGTACCGCGTCCAGCAGCGTGCGCCGCGCGACAGCTGAAGGAGCGGCCGCAGACCGCCTCATGCACAGATTCGCCCTCATAGGCGCCGGCCGGATCGGCCGGATTCACGCCGCCAACCTCGTGACCATGGCGGGCGCCGAGCTCGCCTGCGTCGCCGATACGGATGTGGCAGCCGCACAGACGCTCGCGCGATTACACGGCGCCCGCATCGTGCCTGCCCGGGAGGCGATCGCCGACGATTCCGTCGATGCGCTCCTGATCGCGAGTTCAACTGATACGCACGCAGACTTGATCGAGGCTGGCGCACGCGCCGGCAAGCCGATTTTCTGCGAGAAGCCCCTCGATCTCGACCTTGAGCGCGCGGCGCGCTGCCTGGCCGTGGCGGAGCAGGCGCGCATCCTCCTGCATCTTGGTTTCAACCGGCGCTACGATCCTGGTTTCGCGCGCATCCGGAGCGAGATCGCCGCGGGCGGGATCGGCCCGCTCGCGACATTGGCGATCACGAGCCGCGACCCGGCGCCGCCTCCGCTCGAGTACGTGCGTCGCTCGGGTGGCTTGTTCCGCGACATGATGATTCACGACTTCGACATGGCGCGCTGGATGATGGGCGAGGAGCCGGTGCAGGTGTATGCGCGCGGCGCGTGCTTCGTGGAACCAGGCTTCGAGGCAGCGGGCGACGTCGATACCGCTGCGGTGCTCCTGACCACCGCCAGCGGCCGGATCTGCCAGATCACGAACAGCCGCCGCTGCAGCTTCGGCTACGACCAGCGGATTGAGGCCTTTGGCGAGCTCGGCATGCTGCGAGCGGAAAACGCCACGGCGACGCGTGTCGAGCGCGCGGATCGCGCCGGTTTCACGAGCGAGCCCGCGCTGCCGTTTTTTCTCGAGCGCTACGCCGAAGCTTACCGGCTGGAGCTCGCTGACTTTCTCAAGGCGCTCGCGGGCGAGCCCGTGCAGCTTGCGACCGGTCGCGACGGCCTCAGGGCTCTCGCGATCGCCGACGCTGCGCAGCGCTCGCACGACAGCGGGCTGCCGGTCGCCGTGCAGTGATACGGGAGACACGATGACGGCGCTCAGGATCGGACTCATCGGGACGGGCTTCATCGGGCGCTCGCACGCCATCGCGTTGAGCGCGGTCGGGACGGTCTTCGATGAGATCCAGCCGCCTGTACTCGAGCTCGTCGCCGACGTCAACGAGACCCGCGCCGAGGCGGCGCGGCGCGCACTGGGCTTCCGCCGCGGAACGGGCGACTGGCGCACGCTCATCACCGACCCGGCCGTCGACATCGTCGACGTCTGCACACCGAATCACCTGCACCGTGAAATGGTGCTCGCGGCGCTCGCGGCGGGTAAGCATGTCTATTGCGAGAAGCCGCTGGCGCTGGTCGCTTCCGAAGCAGCCGAGATGGCCGCGGCTGCGGATCGCGCGGGCGTCACGCACCTGGTCGGTTTCAACTTCCCGTGCAACCCGATCCTGCAGACCGTTCGCGAGATGCTGGCCGCGGGCGAGTTGGGTGAGATGATCGGCTTCCGCGGCCGTTATCTGGAGGACTATCTCGCAGACGCGGCCCTACCGTTCAGCTGGCGCTGCGAGCGGCGGCTGGCCGGCCCCGGCGCGCTCGCGGACCTGGGGTCGCACCTGATCAACCTCGGGCATGTCCTGGTCGGTGACCTGGCGCGACTCCACGCAACGCTTCACACGGTGATCCGCGAGCGCATCGAGCCGGCGACGAAGAAACCGCGCCGGGTCGAGAACGAGGATGTCGCGTACGCACTCGTCGAGTTCGCAAACGGCGCGCCGGGCAGCTTCGAGATCAGCCGGGTCGCCGCCGGCTACAAGCACGGTCTCGCGGTGCGGATCTTCGGCACGCGCGGCAGCCTCGCCTATGACCAGGAGCGCTTCAACGAGCTGCGGGTGTATCGCAATGAGGACCTCGCGGGACGCCGCGGCTTCCGCACGATCCTCGCCGGACCCGAGCACACCGACTATCGTCCGTTCTGCCCCGCGCCGGGGCACGGGCTGGGCATCAACGATCTCAAGGTCATCGAGACGCGGAACCTGCTGCGAGCTATCGCCACCGGCGAGCGCGCGCAGCCCGACTTCCACGAGGGCGCGCGCGTCCAGTACGTGATGGACATGTTCGAGCGCTCGAACGCGGAAGGCGCCTGGGTCACGCTCGCACCGCGCGGTGTATCGGGCCGGAGCGCCGCATGAGCCTCGTGGCCGTCAACCACCTGTCGCAGCACCGTGCGGGCTTCGATCACGGCGAGACGGTGATCACTCGTCACGACTCCCCGCAGGAAACCACTGGAATCGGACTCGCCGTGCTAAGACTCGCCGCGGGCGAGCGTCACCAGGGCACGACGCCCGGAGAGACGGCGTGGCTGCTGATGCACGGCACGGTGCGCGGTGCGATCAGCCGTGTAGCGTTCGATTTCAAGCGCGCGTCGCTCTTCGACGAGTCCGCGAGCGCGATGCATGCGCCCGCAGGCACCAGCTTCTCGATCGAGGCGGTGACGGACGCGGAGCTCACCGTGTACCGCTGCGCGAACACGAAGCCATTCCAGCCGCGCGCCTTCGGGCCCGCTGAGGTACCGAACGAGCACCGTGGCGCCGGCCAGGTGCACGATCGCTGTCTGCGTTTCGTCCGTACGATCTTCGACCGTCGCAACTCGCCCGATGTAGTGGAGCTCGTGCTCGGCGAGGTCGTAACCCTGCCTGGCGGCTGGTCGAGCTACCCGCCCCATCACCATGCGCAGCCCGAGATCTATCACTACCGTTTCAGCGAGCCGCAGGGCTACGGCCACGCGGAGCTGGGTGACGAGGTCGTCAAGGTTCGTCAGAACGACACGATCCGCATCCCCGCCGGACACGATCACGCGCAGTGCGCGGCCCCAGGCTATGGCATGTACTACTCGTGGGTGATCCGGCATCTGCCGGGTAACCCCTATGTCATGCCGGAGTTCACCGCCGAGCACGCGTGGACGATGTCGCGCGATGCGCATTGCTGGTGGCCGAGAGAGCTCGATGACGGCGGCGTCTAGGCCCCTCGACGTCATTTGCCTCGGGCGCGCCGCCGTGGATCTTTACGGCCAGCAGGTCGGCGGCCGCCTCGAGGACATGCAGAGCTTTGCCAAGTACCTCGGAGGCTCATCGGCAAACCTCGCGGCCGGTCTCGCGCGGCTCGGGCTCAAGCCCGCGATGCTCACGAGGGTCGGCGACGAGCATATGGGACGCTTCGTGCGCGAGCAGCTCGCTCGCGAAGGCGTCGACGTCGGCCACGTTGCTACCGATCCCTGGCGGCTCACGGGGCTGGTCGTGCTCGGGATCGCGGGCGAGGGCAGCTACCCGCACATCTTCTTCCGGCACGACTGCGCGGACATGGGTCTGACGTCCGAGGACTTCGACGAGTCCTGGATCGCAAGCGCGCGCGTGCTCGCGGTTACGGGCACGCATCTCTCGAGCGAGACAACGCGCTCGGCCGTGCTGCAGGCGATGCGCTACGCGCGCGCGAACGACGTGCGCGTCGTGCTCGACATCGACTACCGACCGGTTCTCTGGGGCCTCACGGCGGCGGGCGCGGGCGAGGAGCGATATCGCTCCGCGGTTGCGGTCACAACGGCGCTCGAGGAATGCCTGCCACTCTGCGACCTCGTGGTTGGCACTGAAGAGGAGATCCACATCGCAGGCGGCAGCGATCGCACCGGCGATGCGCTCGCGGCGATTCGGCGGACGACCCGCGGCGCAATCGTGATGAAACGCGGCGCCGAGGGCTGCGTCGTGCTTGATGAGGCGGCGGAATCCACCAGCAAGGAACGGCCCGTCCGCGGATTCCCGGTTGAAGTCATGAATGTGCTGGGCGCCGGAGACGCGTTTCTTGCCGGGTTGCTCGCGGGTCTGCTCGATGGGCAGCCGCTTGCCGATGCTGCATCGATGGGCAACGCCTGCGGCGCGCTGGTCGTGAGCCGCCATGGCTGTACCCCCGCGATGCCGAGCCGGGTCGAGCTCGAGAACTACCTGGCGCGAGCGGCGACGCTGCGTCGTCCCGACCTCGACGACCATCTGGGGCACATACACCGCGCGACGACGACGCGCGCACGGCGCGAGGAGCTTTACGTGCTCGCTTTCGATCATCGGCGCCAGCTCGAGGCGCTCGCGGGTCAATCCGGCGTCGCCGCGTCGCGCATCGCGGAATTCAAGGACCTCATCGCGCGAGCCGTCGAGCGCGTGGCGGAGCGGACCGGCGAGGCGGAGCACATCGGCGTGATCGTCGACGAGCGCCACGGCGCCGGCGCCCTGCAGCGCTTGAGCAGGGCCGGTTACTGGGTGGCGCGTCCCGCGGAGATTCCGGGGTCGCGGCCATTGAGCCTCGATCCGCGCGACGACTTCGGTCTTTCGCTCCTGGTCTGGCCCGCGAACCAGGTCGTCAAGTGCCTCGCGTTCTATCATCCCGATGACCCGCGCGAGTTGCGGCAACGCCAGGAGGAGCGCCTCCAGTCGCTGCAGGCGGATTGCGACGAGCTCGGACGGGAGCTCCTGCTCGAACTCATCGTTCCGTCGCAGAATGCTGTCATTGACGATCATACGACCGCCCGGGCGCTGACCCGGCTCTATAACCTCGGCGTTCGCCCCGCATGGTGGAAGCTGCAGCCGCAGAGCGAGCCATCCTGGCGCGCACTGGTGTCGGTCATCGAGAGGCGGGATCCCTGGTGCAACGGCGTGCTGCTGCTCGGCCTCGAGGCGCCGGAGGAGGAGCTTGCCCGATCCTTTGCGGTCGCAGCCAGGGTGCCCCTCTGCCGCGGCTTCGCGGTCGGCCGCAGCATCTTCGGCGCTTCGGCGCGCGCCTGGTTCGCCGACGAGCTCGACGATGAGCGCGCGATCGACGACATGGCGGCCTGTTATCAGCGGCTGATCGGTCACTGGCAGGCGGCGCGCCGGACGGCCGCATGACGCGCCTGCGATTGACGACCGCGCAGGCGCTGGTGCGCTTCCTGATGGCGCAGCAGACGACCGTCGACGGCCGAGCCGTGCCGCTCGTGCACGGGATGTTCGCCATCTTTGGTCATGGCAACGTCGCCGGAATGGGCGAGGCGCTGGCGCAGGTCCGCGATCGCTTTCCGACGCTGCGCGCGCACAACGAGCAGGCTATGGCCCACGCCGCGATCGCCTACGCCAAGACATTTCGCCGCCGGCGGTTGATGGCCTGTACGACCTCGATCGGTCCCGGCGCGACCAACATGGTGACGGCGGCCGCGCTTGCGCACGTCAACCGCGTCCCGGTGCTGCTGCTGCCGGGCGACGTATTCGCAAGCCGCCGCCCCGACCCCGTCCTGCAGCAGGTGGAGGACTTCACCGACGGCACGGTGAGCGCAAACGATTGCTTCCGCCCCGTGTCGCGCTACTGGGACCGAATCACGCGGCCCGAACAGCTCCTGCGGGCGCTGCCGGAGGCGGTTTCCGTCCTCACCGATCCCGCCGACTGCGGACCGGTGACGCTCGCGTTGCCGCAGGACGTGCAGGCGGAGGCGGCCGATTTTCCGGCAAGCTTTTTCGAGCCACGTATGCACGAGCCCCGACGCAACGGCGCCGACCCGGCGTTCGTCGCTGAGGCGGTGCGCTTGTGGAGGAAGGCGCGGCGGCCGTTTCTGATCGCCGGCGGCGGCGTCCACTATTCCGAAGCATGCGAGTCGCTCGGGCGCTTCGCCGAACGGCTCGGTGTCGCCGTCGCTGAGACGCAGGCAGGAAAGGGTGCGCTGCGCTTCGACCACCCCTGCAACTCGGGCGCTGTTGGCGTGACGGGCTCCGCCGCTGCCAACCAGCTCGCGGCCGAGGCAGACCTCATCGTCGCGGTCGGTACGCGTCTGCAGGACTTCACGACCGGATCGGCGGCGCTGTTCGCGGATCCCGCCCGCCCGTTGATCGCGATCAACGTCGGCCGGCGCGACGGGATCAAGTACGGCGCATTGCATCTGCAGGGCGACGCGCGCCGCACGCTCGACGAGCTTGCGAGGGAGCTCGAGCCGCCAAAGGACGATGCCTGGCGGCGGCGGATCGCCGAGCTTGCACGTGGTTGGCGCGAGGCAGTGGATCGCGCGACGGCCGACGACGGGACCGATCGCCCGTCGGATGCGCAGGTGCTGGGCGCAGTCAACCGCTGGATCGGGCCCACGGGCACGGTGGTGTGCGCGGCGGGCGGATTGCCCGGCGAGCTGCACAAGCTCTGGCGGGCGCAGGACGCCGATGCGTATCACCTCGAGTACGGTTATTCCTGCATGGGTTACGAGATTGCGGGCGGACTTGGCGTCAAGCTCGCGCGACCCGACCGCGAGGTCGTCGTGCTGGTGGGCGACGGCAGTTATCTGATGATGAACTCAGAGATCGCGACTTCGATCGCGCTCGGCCTCAAGCTTACGATCGTGGTGCTCGACAACCGCGGCTTTGGCTGCATCAACCGCCTGCAGGACGCCTGCGGCGGCGAATCCTTCAACAACCTGCTCGACGAGCCCGGGCGGCGCGCTCCGGCGATCGATTTTGCCGCACACGCGCGGTCCCTCGGCGCGCTCGCCGAGCACGTGACGGGGATCCCGGCACTGACGGCCGCGCTCGATCGGTCACGCGGCGGGGCATCGACGTCGGTCATCGTCATCGACACAAGCGCCGTGCTCGCGACCGGCGCCGGCGGTGCCTGGTGGGACGTCCCGGTAGCCGAGGTATCGGAAAGCGCCGCCGTACAGAACGCCCGGCGCGAGTACCAACGCCTCCGCGAGGAGAAGGGACCCAAGTGAACGTCAGGCTGGGGATCAATCCGCTCACCTGGAGCAACGACGACATGCCCGCCCTCGGTGCGGAGATCCCACTGGAGACCTGTCTGCGGGAAGCTCGCACCGCGGGCTACGAGGGAGTGGAGCTCGGCCACAAGTTCCCACGAGACGCGACGGAGCTTAAGCCCATCCTGGCCGCACACGGCCTCGCGCTGGTCTCGGGCTGGTACAGCGCGCGGCTGCTCGAACGCGACGTGGACAGCGAGTTTGCCGCGATGCAGCCTCATCTCGAGCTGTTGCTCGCACTCGGCTGCGAAGTCATGGTGGTCGCCGAGGTCACGGGCAACATCCACGGCGATCGCGGCGCGCGTCTTTCGCGGAGGCCGTACATGCCGCGCGGCCGCTGGGAGGAATATGGCGCGCAGCTCACCGAGCTCGCGGAGCGCATGCGTGGCCGCGGAATGCGCATGGCCTTTCATCACCACATGGGCACGGTCGTCCAGTCGGCGCACGACATCGACACGCTGATGACCTGTTCCGGGCCGGCGGTCGAGTTGCTGCTCGACACAGGGCACATGACGTTTGCGGGCGCCGACCCGATCGAGTTCGCGCGGCGCTACGCGAACCGAATCGCGCACGTGCATTGCAAGGATCTGCGCGCCGATGTGCTCGACTCGGCACGCAATCGCGACACCAGCTTTCTCGATGCAGTGCTCGCCGGCGTGTTCACGGTGCCAGGCGACGGCATCATCGACTACGGCGCGGTGCTCGCGCCGCTGGCCGCGGCCGGCTATCGGGGATGGCTCGTGGTCGAGGCGGAGCAGGACCCTGCGATCGCACACCCGCTCACCTACGCGACGCTCGGCCAGCGCAGCCTGTCCGCCGCCGCGCGCCCGCACTTTGCATGACGCGGGGTCCGGGTCGCATAGTCGCAGATCTGCTGCGCCGCCGCGTGCTGCAGGCGACGCTCGCGCTGCCGGCGCTCGGGGCGCGCGGCGCGATCGCAGCGGCGCTCGGTTACCCGCGGGTGATGCAGGGGCCGATGATCGGCGCGGTCACCGCCAAGTCGATCCCGGTCTGGGCGCGGGTAAGCGGGCCGCATTCGGTCGAAATAGAGCACTCACCTGGCCAGGACTTTCTGGATACGCGGCGCACGCCAGCCGTGGTCGCGCGCGCCGAAGACGACTACACGGTGCGCATCGAGTTATCCGGCCTGTCGCCGGCAACGCGCTATTGGTACCGCGTGCTGCTCGACGGGCAGCAGGCGCGCTACGGGCGCGTGCCGTTCGCGGCCCTAACCGCGCCAGCGGGTCGAGCGCCCGTGCGCATCGCCTTCGGCTCGTGCGCACGGGTGCAGATCGATCCGGAGCAGCGGATCTTCGACGCGGTCCGGCAGACCGAGCCGGATTTGTTCGTTTGGCTGGGTGACAACATCTACGGCGACAGCGAGCGGCCGGAGCTACTTGCGGAGGAATACCGCCGCCAGCGCAACGTAGCGGCGCTCGAGCCGCTGCTCGCCAGCGTGCCGCAGATCGCAACCTGGGACGATCACGACTTCGGTCTCAACAATGCCGATCGCATGTATTCCGCCCGCGCGGATTCGCTCCGTGTGTTTCGCAACTATTGGGCCAATCCAGCGAGCGGCCTTCCCGAAGCGCCCGGGGTGTTCTTCCGCTACGAATATGCAGGCGTGGACCTGTTCGTGCTCGACGGGCGCTATCACCGCGATCCGAACGGATCGCCAGACGGTCCCGGCAAGACGATGCTTGGCCCCGCGCAGCTGGCCTGGCTCGAAGCCGGACTGCGCGCGAGCCGCGCGCCCTTCAAGCTGCTGGTGTCGGGCAGCGGCTGGTCGATGGCCGACGGCCCGCAGGGCGACACCTGGGCCGCCTTTCGTTACGAGCGCGACCGCCTGTTCGATTTCATCCGCGACCAACGCATCGAGGGGATCGTGCTGCTTTCTGGCGATTCACACATCGGCGAGCTCAACTGCATCCGCTGGTCGGAACGCGGCGGCTACGACTTTTACGACCTCGTGAGCTCGCCCCTCGCTCAGGGGACCAGCCTCAGCTTCGCAAGTCAGACACCCGAGCATCGTGTGCGGCCGGTGTATTCGGGCGGGGTCAACTTCGGCGTGCTCGATTTCGTGTGGGAGCCCGAGCCGCGGCTGCATTTCACCCTGCGCAACGCTCGCGGTGAGCCTGTATGGAAGCCGCTCACGCTCGCGGCAAGCGAACTCGTGAACGGTCGCGCGACGTGTCTCGAGAAGACGATTACCTAGTGAGACTCGGCTGCGGGAGGCCGACAGTCGGGTTCACGGCGCCAGTTTCAGCGCCGTTGCGATCCGCGACCAGGGCACTAGCTTGAAGTTCTGCCGGTCGGTCGGCGTAAGGTTGCGTCCGTCCTGCACGACCAGCAGCCCATGCTCGAAGCCGGGCCCGAGCGCCATGCTCGTGACGTCGAGGCCGTCGGTCTCGGATGCGCCGTCGATGCCGAGTTCCTCGTTCGCCACTACATGGAACTTGCCAACGAACTCGTTCGCGCCTTCGCGGCGATAGACGGCGTAGTTGTCCTCGCCCTGGTTCGACACGACGAGGTAGCCCGTTCCGCCCGCGCCACGCCAGAGAGACATGCCCTCGACGTCAGCGGTGAGGTTGCCTCCGTCGGTCCTGTCGACGGCCGTACGCTCGGTGCGAGCGCCCGGTTCCGCGCCGTATTTCCACAGTCCCGTGTCCTCCTCGCCGACATAGAGCCAGCCGAGCTCATCGTCGGCGACACAGCCCTCGGCCTGTGACCCCACCTGCACATCGCGCACGGGCGTGGCGCGTACGCGCCCGCGCCGCTCTTCGAGGCGCCACTGCCGGATCAGGCCAGTGTCCGCGTCGTTGACAAAAAGGTAGAAGCGGTTGTTGCGTGGACTTCGGTACAGGCAGACACCGTAGGGATCGCGCAGACCCGTGGTGGCGTCCTCGAGCTCGAGGGCGATCAACCGTCGCGTCGCCGCCTCGACACGGTACAGCGCGATCGTCTTGCTGGTGCGGTTGCTTGCCGCGACCAGCGACACGCGTTCTCCATCGAACGGGAACCCATCGCGCAAGTCGACGTTGTTCATCCGCCCGTCCGGCAGCGTCTGGATGCGGCGGCCCGAGAGATCGTAGACCTCGAGCCCGAGCTTCTTGTTGGCGCCGATGATCAGGCTCTGCGCGGGATCGGCCGGATTCACCCAGATCGCGGGGTCATCGGCGGCGTCGCCGTAGGTCGACACGGGCTCGGTCTCGACCGAGGGCTCGACGACGATCGCGGTCGGGCGGGGCACTTCGCGATCGGGTGCGGCGTCGCGTGTCGCGAGTCCGAGCGGCCCAGCCACATCCGCGAGCGCGATCAGCTTGTAATTGGCGTAGGCGTCGCCGTTGTCTTCGTCAGTGACGGCGAGCAGGCCGCCGTCGAACCCGGGCAGCGAGCCCGATACGAGCGCCAGACCCTCGGCCTCGCCGACCGCCGGAATCGCTCCGCGTGAGGCGAGTGCGATCGTGCCGCGCGGTTTTCCCTCGAGATCGTAGATGCGCAGGACGCCTTGCCCGATATCTGCGGCGAAGACATACGCGGTCGCGGCATCCGCGCGGTAGATCGCGACGCCCTTGACCTCTTCTTCGATGGTGCCGAAGGGCGCGAGCGCGTCGATCTGCACCGGCGTCGCGTCGGATTCCGGCTCGGCGGACAAGCGCCAGAGACCCGTCGTTTCGACCGAAACGACCACTGTCTCGGTGGCGTCGTCGACCGCGCAGGGCCCGGCTCCGCGGCCGAGAGGAACGCGACGGATCGAAATCGCGGCGATGCCGCCGTCACGGTCATGCAGCTCGAGCTGCTCAAGGTCTCCATCGTCAGTGGCGATCAGCGCGTAGATCTTGCCGGTGACGGGGCTGCGGTAGCTGCAGAAGCCGGTCGCCTCGACACCGAGATCGACGGGCTTGCCGGGCAGAGGTTCAAGCCGCCGGCTCGCCTGATCGACCGTGAAGAAATGCAGCTGCGCCCGCGAAACATCGACGGCAAGCACGAGGTCGACCGTGCGACTGCCGATTGGCACGCCGTAGCGCACATCGACGAACTCCGCCTGCGGAGAGGGAACCTGCTGCAGCGCCGCGCCATCCAGGCCGAAGATTTCGAGGCCGGCGGTCCCGCCGGCACCGAGCACGAGGCTGCGCTGCGGGTCCGCCGGATGCACCCAGATCGCGACGTCGCTTGCGGCATCCTGCAGACTGGCGACGCTCTGCAGACGGGGTGTAACCGCAAGGGGAGCAGCGGTTTCGGCCGCCGCCGCCACCGCGGCGCAGCACAGCAGAGGCAACAGGGTCGCGGTCATTCGGGACATCTGGTGGGTCCTTGGGCCGGACGGCGGTGCAGCGTGCATGGAATTTGAATTCTAAACATCTATGCTCGTAGAATCAAAATTTCATAAGGTTTGCAGTGGCTCCCGGTCGCTCACACCCGGTGTCACGCATGCACACACGAGGACCGAGTGAACGGATTGTTGCGCGCATTCGCCACCGGACCTGACCGTCCGCTGATCGCCGATCAGGGTCGTATCGATACGCTTTTCCGAAGCTATCGTATGCGCGTGATGCTTGCCATCACGGTCGGTTACGCGTTTGCGTACACCTGCCGGCTCGCGCTTTCGATCGTCAAGAAGCCGCTCATCGATGCCGGAATCTTCTCTCCCACGGATCTCGGTCTGATCGGCTCGGCGCTCCTGTACTCGTACGCGTTTGGCAAGCTGGTCAACGGTTTCCTGGCGGATCACGCCAATATCCGCGTGTTCTTCGCGTTCGGCGTCCTGGTGTCGGCGCTGATCAACGTCGCGATGGGGTTCTCGACGCTGCTCTGGGTGTCGGTCGCACTCTGGGCGCTGAACGGCTGGTTCCAGGGCTTCGGCGCGCCGTCCGGCATCGTCTCGCTCGCGCAGTGGTTCGGCAACCGGGAGCGCGGCCGCTTCTACGGCATCTGGAGCACCGCGCACTCGATCGGCGAAGGGCTCACGTTCGTCGCGATCGGAGCGCTTGTGGGCTGGTTCGGTTGGCGGGCGGGCTTCTGGGGCCCGGGTCTGCTGTGCATCGTGGCGGCCGCGGCGATCTATCTCCTGCTCGGGGACCGACCGCGGACCATGGGTCTGCCGACCGTTGCGGACTGGCGCGACGATCACTACGCGGGATCGAAGGAGACGCACGACGCGCCGCGCGGCAGCGTGCTGCGGCAGCAACTGGCGGTGCTGGCGATACCGGCGATCTGGGTACTCGCCGTCTCGAGCGCGCTCATGTACGTGACGCGCTACGCGATCAACAGCTGGGGCGTGCTCTACCTGCAGGAGATCCGTGGTTACTCGCTGGTCGAGGCCGGCGGCTTCCTGATGGCGAGCACGCTTGCCGGCGTCGTGGGCTGCGTCACTTTCGGCTTCGTCTCAGACAAAGCCTTCGGCGCGCGGCGCCCGCCGGCCAACCTGCTCTTTGCGCTGATCGAGCTGGCCGGCCTCGCACTGATCTTCTTCGGCCCGCGCGGTCACGCGTGGCTCACGCTCGCGTTCGTGCTCTATGGCGTGGGTCTCAATGGGCTCGTCACCTCGCTCGGCGGATTGTTCGCGGTCGACATCGCGCCGAAGCGCGTCGCGGGCGCCGTGATGGGCGTGGTCGGGATCATGAGCTACCTGGGCGCCGCGCTTCAGGAGAACCTGAGCGGGCACCTGATCGAGCGCGGCATGACCATGGTCGATGGTGTTCGCAACTACGATTTCGCCCCGGCAATTGCACTCTGGATCGGAACGTCCGTCGTGTCGATGCTGCTGGTCGCGAGCCTCTGGCGCGTACGTTTGCGCGACTGAGCGAGACGGCACCGAAATCTGCAGATGGGAGAACAGGCGGTGAGCATGAATGGCGCTGCATACGACCTGGTGACGGTCGGCAACTACACCAAGGACACGATCGTGACCCAGTCGGGCACGCGTCACGTCGACGGCGGTGGCTACAGCTACGCGGCCCATGCGGCGCGACTGGCCGGGATACGCGTCGCGGCAGTGACGCGGCTCGCGGTGGAAGATCGCGGCGTGGCGGCACCCCTGCGTGCGCGCGGCGTCGATGTCTTCACCCATGACTCGCCGAGCTCCACGCTGATGCGGCTCGAGTATCCGACCGCGAACGTCGACGAGCGGATCCTGACCGTCGCTGCAGTGGCCGACCCGATTGCCGTGGCGCACGTCCGCGACCTTCACTCGCGTGCGTTTCTCGTGAGTGCCTCGGTCCGCGGAGAGGTTCCGCTCCCCGTGCTGCAATTGCTTCGCGAACGCGCCGAGCTGCTGGCGCTCGACGTGCAGGGCTATGTGCGCGTCGTCACCGGCGCCGGGAGGCTCGCCTACGAGGCCTGGCCCGAGCAGGCCGCAGTGCTCGCTCTCGTCGACGTTCTCAAGACCGATGCGGTCGAGGCCGAGTTTCTGACCGGGCACTCCGACATCCACGCCGCCGCCACGGCGCTCGCCGCATTCGGACCGCGCGAGGTCGTGCTCACGCACAAGGACGGACTGCTGGTGCTCGCCTCGGGGCAGGTGCACGAGGCACCGTTTCTGCCGCGGCCGCTGCGCGGTCGGAGCGGCCGAGGCGACACCTGCGTCGGCTCGTACACCTCGCGGCGGCTTTCCGCGTCGCCCGCCGACGCGACGCGCTGGGCCGCGGCAGTGACGACGCTCAAGCTCGAGGCGGAAGGCCCGGTCCACGGCAGCGTCGAGGACGTGGCAGCGGTGCTTGCGGACCGTTACGCGTGAAGCGCCCCTGGCTGCCGCTGTCGCTCGCACTTCTCGCGGGTTGTGCGCAGCCCGAGCGGACAGCCCCCGCGCCACCCGCGGTGCCGGTACGCGACATCGGCTTCCTCGTCTTCGGCGATCACGGCTACCACCTCGATTATCTCGAGGCGGAGGACTACGAGCCGCCGCGGACCCGCGAGCAGTTCATCGCTGCGGAGCGCAGGGACTGGCGCGAGGACAAACGACCGCCCGAGGAGTTTCGGCCACCCGCGATGACGCAGTACCGGAACGGCTCATGGGTGGCGGCAAGCGGCCTGGCGCCGGTCGCAAACGCGATGCGGGACTGGTGCGACGCATGGCAATGCGATTTCGCGACCATGCTCGGCGACAATATCTATCCCAACGGCGCCACGCTCGGCACCGACGGGCGCGACGATGCGACGCGGTTCGAGACTATCTTTCGTGAGCCCCTGGGACCCCTTGCGGAGCTCGGCGCGGATTTCCGGATCTACGCCGCGCTCGGCAATCACGACTGGAAGACCTCGCGCGCCGGCGCGATGGCGGAGGTCGACTATCTAACCCGCACCGCGCCGTTCTACATGGACGGAATCATCTATAGCGTGAGGCCACCCGCTGCGCAGGGCGCGGTCGAGCTGTTCGTCATCGATACCACGGTCCTGCTGGGCGGGCAGACGGTGTATGAGGACGCCCTCGCCGATGATGCGAGTGAGCTTCGCCCGACACGGCGCGAAGATCCCGACCGATGGGTGATCCCGAAGACCCGCTCGGAGCGGGACATGGTCGCCTGGCTCGAGCGCTCGCTTGCCGGGTCGAATGCCCGCTGGAAGATCGTGATCGGACACCATCCGCTCTGGTCCTCGGCCGGCAGCAAGTACGAGCAGGCGCGGGTGCTGCGCCGGCTGATCCTGCCTGCCCTGTGTCGCTATGCCGATGCCTACCTCGCGGGGCACGACCACACACTCGAGCTGCACTACGACGACTGCAGTCAGGCGCTGCCGCGCTCGACGGTGGCGCCGCTGCCAGCGATCGTGTCCGGAGCGGCGGCGAAGCAGCGTGCGCTCAATACGGCGTTCATGCGTCACCAACTCGCGCGTTATCCCGAGCTCGCAACCGACTGGGCGAGCGGCCTGGTGTGGGGATTCGCGCACCTGACCCTGAGCGGCGACGAGGCGACGCTGCGCTTCGTCACGACGCCGGACGAGGGGTCTGGCACAACGACTCTGGAACACACGGCACGGTTCAAGCGGCGAAGCGGGAACGCGGCCGTCCCCTGATGGCGCCGGTGAGGTCTGCGGCTCGCGTATCCCTCCCGGGTGGACGTATCGTATGCAAACCGGTGCTCGCGACGCGGGAACCGGAAGGAGCGGAACATGAGCACGACCCTTCGAAGCGCTGCGCAGGCCGCCGAGCCGCGCACGGATGCGCACACAACATCGATCGGGCACTTCATTGACGGACGCGCGATCGCAGGCGGATCCGGGCGGGAAGCGCCGGTGTACGACCCGGCCACCGGCAAGGTACGCGCCCAGCTCGCGCTCGCCGATGCGGCGGAGACGGGAGCGGCCGTCGCCGCTGCGCGCCGCGCTCTTCCCGCGTGGTCCGCGACGCCGCCGTTGTCGCGCGCGCGCGTGCTGTTCCGCTTCAAGGCGCTGATCGAGGCGCACGCCGACGAGCTCGCGAGGCTGATCACGCTCGAGCACGGCAAGGTGCTGTCGGACGCGCGCGGCGAGGTGATCCGCGGGCTCGAGGTCGTCGAGTTCGCGTGCGGGATCCCGCACCTGCTGCGTGGCGACTTCACCGAGAACGTAGGTACGGGGATCGACAGCTGGTCGATGCGGCAGTCGGTAGGGGTTTGCGCGGGCATCACGCCGTTCAATTTCCCGGCGATGGTGCCGATGTGGATGTTCCCGGTGGCGATCGCCTGCGGCAACACCTTCGTGCTCAAGCCGTCAGAGAAGGATCCGAGCTGCCCGCTGCGCCTCGCCGAGCTGCTCACAGAGGCCGGTCTGCCCGACGGCGTGCTGAACGTCATCAACGGTGATCGCGAGGCAGTCGATACGCTGCTCACGCATCCGGACGTGGCGGCCGTGAGCTTCGTGGGCTCCACACCGATCGCCGAGCACGTGTATCGGACGGCGTCCGCGAATGGCAAGCGCGTGCAGGCGCTGGGCGGCGCAAAGAATCACATGGTGGTGATGCCCGATGCCGACACCGGCATCGCCGCGAACGCCCTGCTCGGTGCGGCCTACGGATCGGCCGGCGAGCGCTGTATGGCGATTTCGGTTGCGGTGGCAGTCGGTGACGCAGCCGATCGTCTCGTCGGGCGACTGACCGAGGTGATCGGGCGGCTCAAGATCGGCGCCGGGACCGCGGAAGGCGTCGAGATGGGACCGTTGGTTACGCGCGAGCACCTCGACCGTGTGCGCGGCTATGTCGATCTCGGTGTCGAGGAGGGCGCGCACCTGGTCGTGGATGGGCGCGAGCTTCGCGTCACCGGGCACGAGGAAGGGCACTTCCTGGGGCCGTGTCTCTTCGACCGGGTCGAGCCCACGATGCGTATATATAAGGAGGAGATATTCGGGCCGGTACTCTGCGTCGTGCGGGTGCCTGACCTGGCATCCGCGCTCGCGCTCGTCAACGAGCACGAGTACGGAAACGGCACGTCGATATTCACCGCAAGCGGCGAAGCCGCGCGTCGCTTTGCGCAGGGGGTGCAGGCAGGCATGGTGGGCGTCAACGTGCCAATCCCCGTGCCAATGGCGTTTCATTCGTTCGGCGGCTGGAAGCGGTCGCTGTTCGGCCCGCTGCACGTGCACGGCCCCGACGGCGTGCGCTTCTACACGAGGCTCAAGACCGTTACCTCGCGCTGGCCGACCGCAACGCGCGAGGGCGCGCAGTTCGTCATGCCGACCATGAAATAATCGGGGCACGCCAGTCGGAGGAATGTCCCCCGATGACGATCTGGATCGGAACCCGTAAAGGGGCATTCGCCCTGCGCAGCGACGCGCGGCGCCGCACATGGAAGCTCAGCGGGCCGCAGTTTCTCGGCCACGTTATCCATCACATCGTCCAGGATCCGCGCGAGCCGCGGGTGCTGCTGATGGGAGCGAAAACCGGCCACCTGGGGCCGACGGTGTTTCGCTCGACCGATCGCGGCCGTCACTGGAAGGAAGCGAGCAAGCCGCCCGCCTTTCGCAAGGCCGCGGACGGCGAGACACCACGGGCCGTGGATGCCGTGTTCTGGCTGACGCCCGGCCACTCATCCGAGACGGGCACCTGGTACGCGGGCAGCTCGCCCGCGGGTTTGTTCCATTCGGCAGACGGCGGGGATGCCTGGGAGTCGGTGGTCGGGTTCAACGATCATCCGATGCGGCCGCAGTGGGCACCCGGGCTCGGCACGCCCGGCGGCGAGCTGCTGCATTCGGTAATCGTCGATCCGCGCGATCCGAAGCACCTGTATCTCGGCATCTCGATCGGCGGTGTGTTCGAGTCGACCGATGGCGGGCGCGACTGGGCGCCGCTCAACGAGGGGGTCGCGGCGGATTTCCTGCCGGATCCGAACGTTGCCTTCGGTCACGATCCGCACAGCGTCGTGTTGCATCCGGCACAGCCCGACCGGCTCTACCAGCAGAACCACTGCGGTATTTATCGCATCGACCGGCCCGCCCGGCGCTGGACTCGGATCGGCTCGGCGATGCCGAGGAAGATCGGCGACATCGGTTTCCCGATCGTGCTCGATCCGGTGGAACCGGATACCGCCTGGGTGTTTCCGATGGACGGCACGACTGTGTGGCCGCGTACCTCGGTCGGTGGCAAGCCGGCGGTGTACGTCACCCGCGACGCGGGTCGGACCTGGCGCAGGCAGGACCGCGGGCTGCCACGCTCGCAAGGGTGGTTCACGGTGTTCCGCCAGGCGATGTGCGCCGACACACACCCGCGCACAGGTCTTTACTTCGGCAACACCAGCGGCGAAGTCTGGGCGAGCAGCAACGGGGGCGATTCCTGGGCGTGCATCGCGCGGCATCTGCCGCAGATCTACTCTGTGACGTACGCGAGCTGAGGTCCTGCCGTGAGCCGCGCGGTGCGAACGGTTGCAAGCGGTAGTAGAACAAACGTTTCACCTGTTGAAGGGACCAGAAATTTCGTTCTATACTGTCTTTGGATCGTCATGTGGGTCCTAGAACCTACCCATGGCCGGCCGCTGCCGGTCGAGTGGCGCGCATCCGAGGGGGTATATCCGATGAGAAAGCGTTCGGCACTTCGGCGATTTACTGGGGCGCTTGCCTTCGCGGCATTGCCTGCCACGGTGCTCGCCCAGACAACGCCTGCAGGCCAGCCCCAACTTGACGAAATTATCGTGCTCGCGAAGCGCGTAAATGCGCGCAACCGTGTCGACACGCCCGCGCCGACCCTGTCGTATGACGAGGAGTTTTTCCAGCGCTTCGAGCCGATCTCCGTCGGCGACATGATGAAGCGGGTGCCGGGCGTCGTGTTCGCGGATGACATCGGCGAATACGCGGCGCCGTCGCTGCGGGGCATCGGCACCGAGTACACCCAGGTTCTGGTCAATGGACGCCGGATCACCGGCGGCACCAATGACAACACCGTGACCGTGGACCGCATTCCGTCGGAGCTCGTCGAGCGGATCGAGATCATCCGCAGTCCCTCGAGCGACATCGACAGCCAGGGCATCGGTGGAACGCTCAACGTGATCCTGAAGGAGGGCGCGGAACTCACCGGCGGCGTGTATCGGCTGGGCGTCTTCCAGCTCGACGGCGAGTACGTGCCCAGCGCTTTCCTGTCGTACGGTAACAGCAGTGACCGGATCGACTGGAACATGTCGCTCAACTACCAGGAGCGGTTCAATCGCAAGATCGAGACCGACATCGAGCGGGCTTTCGACGGCGAGGGCAACGCCGAACCCGCGTTCACCTCGGTTACGGAGGGACCGGACGAGCGCGAGACCACGGACATCGCGTGGACAGGCGACTGGCGTCTCAAGCAGGGCGAGGGCCACGAGTGGAACCTCGGCGCCTTCTATATCGACACGGACCGCGAAGAGACTGAGCTGGGCCGCGAATTCGAGGTCGAAGACGACGACGACGAGCTGGCCACCGACTCGACGCAGGCCAACCAGCTCGATGCGTTCCAGGAACGCAACTACGGAATTATCGCCAGCTACGATCGTCCATTCGGCGAGGGCCACGGCTGGAACATCGAGCTGAGCTACGACCAGACGGAGTTCGAGTCGAAGGAGTCCAACTGGGAGGACGGTCTGGACTTCGATTTCGCGTCGATCGGCATCGACGATACTGGCGATATCCTGCCGTTCCTCGACCAGTCGAACGAGGAGATCAATGCGATCTTTGCAGCCGTGCCGCATGAAGCCGACCAGCTGCGCCAGACGGAATTCCTGGACAGCATCGAGGAAACGGATGCGGATGATTCCGAGTTGATCCTCAAGACCTCCGTCGATTTAGCTCTGTCCAACTCAAAGCTGAAGCTCGGCGTCGAAGGCTACGACCGGCAGCGCGATTTCTCGTTCCGCGCATTCGAAAATGATGACGGCGTGATCGAGGAGAACGAGGATGGCCTGTCGCTGTTCGACGCCAAGGAGCAGCGTGCGAACGGCTTCGTGAAGTGGACCCTCGATTTCAACGATGCGACTGCGCTCGAGCTCGGCGCGCGCGGCGAGTTCACGAACCTGGACCTCGATTCGACCGTGTCCGAGGCTCTTGCAGAGGCGGCCGACGGGCTGGCGACGATCGGCATCAACATCGTCGACGGGCAGATAAAGGTCACGGAGGACACGTTCGAGTTCAACCCGAGCGCGCATCTGCGCTGGGATATCACTGAAAGCACACAATTCCGCCTCAGCGTGGCCCGCACCGTCCGCCGACCGAGCTTCGACCAGCTGAACCCGACGCTCCTCATCGATGACGAGGAGAGCATCCTGGGCAACCCTACGCTCGATCAAGAGACGGCGCTCGGTGTGGACACCGGGTTTGACATCGGGCTCGGAGGCGACGACGCGATCCTGGGAGTCAACGTCTTCTATCGGGACGTGAGCGACAAGATCGAGCTGGACGGCGTCCCCGACGGCGTCAATGAGGTGTTCCAGGAGTTCGTGAACGAGGACATCGAGGCGACCGTCTGGATCAACAACCCCAACGAGGGGGAAATCTGGGGCTTCGAGTTCGACCTCAGCACGCCGGTCTCTTTCGTCAGCCCGAATCTTCATGTCTTCGCGAACTACACTTATCTGGACAGCGAGATCCTCGATGCCAACGAGAATTTCCCCATCAAGCACAAGTTCTCGGAGCAACCCGACTATGTCTACAACGTCGGCTTCGACCATCTCATCGAGCCGTGGGGCCTGACATGGGGCGCGAGCTACCAGGAGCGCGGCGAGTCCGAGCGGTGGACCACCGCGAGCGCCGAGACAAAGCTGGTGCGGACGATCGACTACGAGGGCAACCTCGAGCTCTTCGTGGAGAAGACCCTGGCGGACCGTTTCGTGATCCGGCTTGCGGCGCAGAACCTGCTCGATGCGCGGCTGGACGAGGTTGAACGCGCCTATGAATCGGTCGAACAACTCCAGAACAACACGCCGGTCAGTGCGCGATTCCTGCGGGAGGAATCCGACCCGAGCGTGATCCTGACCTTCCGCGGTACCTTCTAGCGTCGCCGCGGGCGCGTCCGCAAAACCCCGGCGCCTCGAGCGCCGCGGTTCCGGTGTTGCGCCACGCCCTCGAGCTGGGTGAGGTGAGTGCTGAGGACCGCTCGAGGGGGTATGGTGGCGCTCCTCGACCTCACCGACGGCAACCGCTGGAGATTGTGGACTGCACCGTTAGAATTGGGAGCCCGCTCCGTTCGTATACACACGGGGCGTCGAGCGTCGCCGCCGCGGGCGCGACCGTTGCCGAGGTGCTCGCCGACCTCGAGGGACGCTTTCCGGGAATACGCTTCCGGATGATCGACGAGCAGGATCGCATTCGTCGCCATATCCGGGTCTTCGTCAATGACCGCGAGGCGGCGACGCTGGCCGAGCCGGTTGCGGGCGGTGACCAGGTCCACCTCATCTGCGCATTGAGCGGGGGCTGAGCCGTGGCACTCTCGGCCGAGGAACGCACGCGCTACGCACGCCATCTCGCCTTGCCGGAGATCGCCGCGGCGGGACAGGAGCGCTTGAAGGCAGCGCGCGTGCTGGTGATCGGCGCGGGCGGGCTCGGCTCGCCGTCGGCGTTGTACCTGGCCGCGGCCGGCGTCGGCACGCTGGGCCTGGTCGACTGTGATCGTGTGGATCTCTCGAACCTGCAGCGGCAGGTGCTGTTCGACAACGCAGCGCTCCAGCGCCCAAAGGCGGTTGCCGCACGGGAGCGGCTGCTGTCGCTCAACCCGGGCATCCGGGTCGTCGCACACGAGCTCACGCTACGCGCTGCCAATGTTCGCGAAGTCATCGATGCGTACGACATCGTGCTCGACGGCACTGATCGGCTCCCGACGCGCTACCTCGTCAACGACGCCTGCGTGCTGCTCGGCAAGGCGCTCGTTACCGCCGCGATCCACCGCTTCGAGGGCCAGGCGATGACCTATGTGCCGGGCCGCGGTCCATGCTATCGCTGCCTCTTCCCCGAGACGTCGGCCGCAGTCGTGCCCAGCTGCGCCGAAGCCGGCGTGCTCGGCGTGCTCCCCGGAGTGATGGGCGCGATCCAGGCGACCGAGGCAATCAAGCTGATCGTCGGTCGCGGCGAACCGCTGGTCGGTCGGCTTCTGACCTACGATGCGCTCGAGCTGCGGTTCCAGGAGTTCCGTTTCGCGCGCCGCGCCGACTGCGCGGTCTGCGGAGAGCGGCCGACAATCACCGAGCTGCGCGACTCACCGGAGACGTGTATGACCGATGCGCTGCAATCACTGCGCCGAATTGCGCCGTCCGAGCTGCAGGTGATGCTGGCGGATACCGAGGGTCGTGACCCCTTGATGCTGGTCGACGTCCGCGAGCCGCGCGAATTCGCGGCTGGGCATCTGCCTGGAGCGATCAACATGCCGATGAGCGAGCTCGATAGGCGTCTCGCGGAGCTGCCCGCCGGGTCGACGGCGGTATTCATGTGTCGCAGCGGCGGCCGAAGCCTGCGGGCCTGCGGCCAGGCGCTCCGCGGCGGTACAGTAACGCCCCTGCAGCTCGAGGGTGGATTGCTGGCCTGGGCGGCGGAGGTCGATCCGGCGCTCATCGTCGCTCCGGCGGGCTGACGGACGAGGCGGAGGTCGAGATGGAATTCGAGAAGGCGATGAAGAACCCGGCCGCCATCTTCGGCGTGCCCGAGAAGCTCTACGCGTCGACCGAATTCACGGCTGAGCAGAAGCGCGCGATCCTGCGGCAATGGCAGGATCAGCTCGAGCAGTTCCAACACGCGGACGAGGAGAACATGCCCGCCCCGGGTCCGCCCACGGGCATGACCGCAGAGTGTCTGCGGCGGGTCACCGACCTGCTGTCGGAGCTCGAGACATCGCCCTGACTCGGCCCCGCTAGATCGACTTCAGGTATTCGACGAGGTCAGCCTTCTCCTCAGACGACAAGGCGAGCCCGAAGTGCGCATCGTAGTGCTCGAGCACGGCGCGGAGCGTCGGAAACCGGCCGTCGTGATAGAAGCCGCCCTTCGTGTGTGTCCACAGACCCTTCAAGGGTGCTGTCCGATAACGCTCATCCGGTGACCGATCGGCCTGGAAGCTGTCGATACCGATCTCCTCCGGCGTGTGCATGTTCCATCCCGGTTCCGTGAAGAGAGGCGGCACGTGGCAGCGCGCGCATTGCGCCCTCCCCGCGAACAGCGCCTTGCCCCGTTGTGCGGCAGCGAACCCGAAACTCCCCTGTCGCGGTCGCGGCGCCGCCAGGCTCAGCTGGTAGAGGTGCAGCGGCGCGAGCTTCGAGCTGATGCGATCAGGCTTGTTGCGCACGTCGCCGAAGCCCGCGGCCGCAGCGATGGGAAACTTCGCGGCATCATTGAGTCGCGGATCGAAGAATGTTCCTTGTCCCCCCATCTCGAGATTCGCAACGAAGGCGTTCCAGTGTGTGACTGAGCCCCAGCCGGTCCACGTGTGCAGGTTGACCCCGGCCAACCCGAATGCGGGCGGGATCAGCGTCGCCGCCGGCTTTCCGTCCGGACGCGTTGCCTTGCCGTCGAGCAGGAGCTCGGCGTCGAACTTGCCCGGTCCCCAGCTACGCAGGACCGCACGCACGTCGGCAGCGTCGATGCCCGGATGGACGATCGCGAGCAGGTCGACTAGCGGCTTCAGATTCGGCGCCAGCGCGATGATCTGCCCGACATCGAGGTCGCGCGCCGCCCGGCCGTCGAGCCGGCGGCCGATGCCCGGGGCGAACGAGTCATCCACGTCCGAATGGCAGAGCGCGCACGTGATGCCGACAGAACGCAGCTGGCCACTGTCGTCAAAGAATCCCCGGACTCCGACGACCGCATCGAGCCTGAGCAGCGCAAGCGTGGTTGCCGGGCTGGTGAGGTCGACGCGGTCATTGAGGATGTTCGTCTTGAGTTGAGGCGGCAGCGCGTTGACGTCCACCTTTAGGCCGAGCGCCAGAGCCCGCTCGGGGCTCAGGCCCGGTCCGACTCCGCCATTGCGGCTCCCAGCGATCGCCCGGTGCAGGCGCAGCGTGTCGCCCCAGAAGGCCTGATCGCCAAACGTGTCGAACCGGAAGATTTTCCTTCCGCTGTCCAGTACCTGTTGAGCATGCGTATCGACCAGCGCATCGATCGTAGAACCGGACGCCGCGCTCTCATCCTCCTGCGAACCCGCGGTGTCTATTCCGATCGTCAATGCAGCGACGGCTGCTACTGTCAGCGCGACGAGTTCGTATCTGTTCATCGCCGTCTCCTTGGCAGGCTCGCTTCCGTCCGGTGGGCCGCGAATGACTTATCACTACACCGGCTTGCTGATGTCGCAAAGATCTGCATGTCGAAAGTTCCTAATCGTCCGAGCACGGAGTCGGAAGTTTCCTACGTGATGAACACTTGGGCGTTCGACGTCAGCGGAACTTATCCGGGAATTGCTTTGCGATCGCGCCGGCAAGTGCGTCCGCGATCACGTACATGTGCCGCGTCATGGCTGCCCACGTCGCCGCTTCCTGCTCGTACTGGCCAGCCGCGAGCTGCTTGATCTGCTCGACGTGGTGCGCGCCGTGCGCGGTCAGCAACCCGCGCAGCGTTTCGACGGGCAGATGCGGGTTGGCGCCGCCGAGAAACGTGGAGATCTCACCCGCATTGTCGACCAGCTTCTTGAACGCAGCGTCCTGATCCGCCTTCTTGCCGGCGTGCGTAGCGTCCAGGTAAGCGCTGATGGCTCCCCAATGACCGGCGAGCAACCCGAACAGCTTCTCCGACGCCGCCTTGCCGTAGTAGGGCTCGATCGCGCCGGCGATCGCCTTCGCGTTGACGACCACCTGCTGCTCCGCAGCCTTTGCCGCGCCCGCATTTTCCTCGAGCCGGGCCTCGAC
>Ga0207648_10001001_pt1 | contig 31868 bp, 27 predicted proteins | sample KBSMisM32_FD_184310 | JGI IMG/M metagenome (GOLD analysis project Ga0207648, IMG submission 184310) | Miscanthus rhizosphere microbial communities from Kellogg Biological Station, Michigan, USA - KBS Miscanthus M3-2 (SPAdes) (version 2) | ecosystem: Host-associated > Plants > Roots >... | reverse complement strand
CCGCATCCACGCGGGTTCGGTCTTGTCGGTGAATTCCGAACGAACCAGCGGGAGGCTCACCTGAGCTTCAAGGATCTGTCCGGCATGCGCGTGACGTCGAGCCGGAAGACAGCCTTCTTGTCTTTAAGGCATTTCGAGATGTCGTCCAGAGCGAACTCGACATGCGCGAGCCCTTCGACGATGCCGTCGGACTCCTCTTCGTCCTTTGAGTAAGGTGGAAAGAAGCCGACAACGAGAGGGCCCTTCACGGCTATGGTGACTGGCCCCTGCCCCGTGCGAACACGCTGGGCCCAGCTATCAGTCGCAACTAGCACAGCGCAGGCGAGCAGGGCAGGCCTGAAGGCCTGCAGCCACGAAGATATTCCGGGCGGTTTCCCTTCTCTGCCCACTCCGCCCTCTCCGCCCTCTCCGCCTCTAGTGTCTGAAGTGCCGTCGTCCGGTGAAGACCATCGCGAGGCCGTGCTCGTCGGCCGCCGCGATCACCTCCGCGTCCTTCACCGACCCGCCGGTCTGCACGACGGCCGTCGCGCCCGCCGCGGCAATCGCATCGAGGCCGTCGCGGAACGGAATGAACGCGTCGGACGCAGCCGCCGATCCGCGCAGGAAGTCCGGGCCGTGCGCCGCCGCCTTCATGCGCGCGACGTTCACCGAGTCCACACGGCTCATCTGACCGGCGCCGATTGCCAGCGTCCGATCCGCGGCCGTGAAGATCACGGTGTTGGACTTCACGTGTGCGCAGATCCGCCACGCGAATCGCATCGCCGTCCACTCGTCAGCCGTCGGCTGCCGCTTCGTCACCACCTGCAGAGCGGATGACGGCCACGGCGCCGCCGCTTCCACCACGCGATCGCGGTCCTGCACCAGCACGGCGCCGAGAATCGACCGCAGCTCGCGCCCCGCGCTCTCCCGCACGCGCGAGAAATCCGCGGTCACGACCCGCATCTGCCCCTTCTTCGCCAGGATCGCGCGCGCCGCGTCATCGACCGACGGCGCGATCACGGCGTCGAGACGGGTGGAGATCAGCGCGGCGGCCACGTCGGCGTCGAGCGGCCGGTTGAGGGCGACGATACCGCCGAAGGCCGACAGCGGATCGGCCTCGCGCGCGCGCACATACGCGTCGGCCGCGGTCGCACCGGTCGCGGCGCCGCACGGGTTGGTGTGCTTGATCACGGCGGCGGCCGGCTCGTCGAACTCCAGCACGATGCGCGCCGCGGCGTCGAGATCGAGCAGGTTGGTGTACGAGAGCTCCTTCCCCTGCAGCACGCGGGCGTCGCCGAGCGCGGTGCGCGACTCCTCCGCGTACCACGCCGACGCCTGGTGCGGGTTCTCGCCGTAGCGGAGGTCCTGCACTTTGTGCAGCGGCACGGTCAGGCTGGCCGGCCACCCGCCCTCGCCGGCAGGCGGACGCGTGAACACGCCGTGCTCCACCGACACGCCCCCAAGCGTCGACGCGATCGCCGTGTCGTAGGCGCCGGTATGGGCGAATGCCTTCTGCGCCAGGCCGAAACGGAACTCGGCCGACGGACCGCCCGGACGATCCAACTCGGCCAGCACCGCGGAGTAGTCCTCGGGCGACACCACCACGAGCACGTCCGCAAAGTTCTTGGCCGCCCCCCGGACCAGGCTGGGGCCCCCGATGTCGATCTCCTCGATGAGCCCCGCGAACGGGGTGGCCGGGTTGGCCGCCGCGGCGGCAAAGGGATACAGGTTCACCACCACGACGTCGATCAGGCCGATGCCGTGCTCGCGCGCGGCCGCCACGTGCGCGTCGACGTCCCGGCGGGCGAGGATGCCGCCGTGGATGCGGGGGTGCAGGGTTTTCACCCTCCCGTCCATCATTTCGGGGAATCCGGTCACCTCGGACACGCTCAGGACCGCTAACCCATTCTGCTGGAGAGCCTTGGCGGTTCCGCCGGTCGAGATGAGCTCGAACCCGCGGTCGGCCAGGCCGCGGGCGAACGCGACGAGGCCGCTCTTGTCGGACACACTGATGAGTGCTCGCGGCATGCGCTTGGAAACTAGAGGGTTAGCTTGACAGAGACCGGATGGGTCCGTAGGATTAGGCCTGCGTTACGGGGGTATACCTGGAAACGTCGTAGCCGAGGCCGCGTTAGTACTCGCGGTCTTTTTTTGTGCCCCGAAGCTGAGGCTTCGGTCTGCACTCGGTCCAGCGGGACGTCCGGTCGCCGGCGCCACCGCTTTGCAAGTAGGGAAGAACGATGCGTATTACAGGCAAGGTCAAGTGGTTCAACAACGCCAAGGGCTATGGGTTCATCGAGCGTGAGGGCGGAAGCGACGTGTTCGTGCACTACTCCGCTATCACGGGCAACGGCTTCCGCTCCCTCGAAGAGGGCCAGGCGGTTGAGTTCGAGATCGTCGACGGCCCGAAGGGCCCACAGGCCGGAAACGTTACGCGCGCCTAGAACCACGAACGACCTGCCCGGCGCCGCCTGCGGCGCCGGGCGCCCTGCCTGAGCACGTTTCCCCCGCGTTTCACTCGCGTCCCCAAACTTACTCATCCGTAGCACGCAAGGCGCGCGCAGTCAGCGCGACCTTGCCGTCTTTGATCGCCACGCGAAAAGCGACGTCGGTGCCGCCCTTGTCCTTGAGCGCCCGCACCTGCGTGGACACCAGCGTCGCGAACTTGTCGAAGGCCACGCGCTCCTGCCCCGCCTGCTGCCGCGCCTTGACGAAGCTCTCGTAGAGCGCGCGGACTTTCTCGGCTTCGGCCGCGGGGTCGTGGAACGTTTCCACCTTGACGACGCCGTCCTCGAGCCGGTCGGGCCGCGTCGGTTCGACCGCATCCTTCCGCGGCTGCATCAGCGGCCCCGGGCGCCCTTCTTCGCGCGCGCGGAGTGCGCGGTCCCACAGATCGGTGAAGCGGCTGAAGCGCGTCTGCAGCGTCGTGAACCGGAAGCGCACGCCGTAGTTGTTGATGGAGGTGGAGGTGCGATCGAGGCGCTTCACCGTGGTCTCGACGCGGGAGCGCGTCTCCCAGGGCGGACGCCGCAGCCGGCCCGAGAAGTACATGTTGTACTCGGTCTCGAGCCGCTTCAGGTCCGCTTCGAGCGCGGTGAGCTCCCGGTTGAATTCAGCGCTTGGATCCGACACCAGTTTGAATTGTGCCACAGCGTACGTGTCGAGGGCGGTCTTTAGACCGCCCTGCGCGGGCGGGTCTGAAGACCCGCCTCTACACGTTTGCTCAGAAGATCGTGGAAATTGACGCGGCGGCGACGTTCAGGACGTGGGTCGGGAGGATGCCCAGGTAGACGATGGCGACGATCGACAGCGCCAGCGCCGCCATCCCGATGCCGGCGACACGCGGCGGCGCTTCAGCGGTGCCGCGCTCGGACATGTACATCATCACGACGACGCGCAGGTAGAAGAACACCGACACCACCGACGTCAGCATGCCGATGATCGCCAGCCAGTAGTAGCCGGCGCTCACCGCGGCGCTGAAGATGTACCACTTGCCGATGAACCCCGCGGTCGGCGGCAGGCCGCCGAGCGACAGCAGGCAGACGGTGACGAGCGCGGCCAGCGCCGGATGCGTGTGCCACAGCCCGGCGTAGTCGCGCAGTTCGTCGTTGGCGCGATCGCGCGCGCCGAGCAGCGCGATGGCGCCGAAGGCCGCCAGGTTGGTCACCGAGTACGCGAGCAGGTAGAACAGGATCGCCGCCTTGCCGACGTCGTTGGCGGCCACGAGCCCGACCAGCAGATAGCCGCCGTGCGCGATGCTTGAATACGCCAGCATGCGCTTGAGATTCGACTGCGCCACGCCCACCACGGTGCCGAGGATCATCGTCAGCGCGGCGAGCACCGCGATCACCGGCGCCCAGTCCGCCTTGAACGGTTCGAAGGCGGACAGGAAGACGCGTGCAAACGCGGCGAACGCCGCCGCCTTGACGCCGGTGGACATGAAGCCGGTCACCACCGCGGGTGCGCCCTCGTAGGCGTCGGGCGTCCACATGTGGAACGGCACCGCGGAGATCTTGAAGGCGAACCCGACCAGCAGGAACCCCATGGCGATCAGGATCATCGGGTTCGACGACAGGGCCTGCGCCGAGAGATACGCGCCGACCGCGCTCAGCTTGGTGCTGCCCGTCACCCCGTACGTGAAGGCGATGCCGTAGAGGAAGAATGCGCTCGAGAACGCGCCGAGCAGGAAGTATTTGAACGCGCCTTCGGTGCCCTGGGTGTTGTTGCGGCGGATGGCGGTGAGCACATAGACGGCCAGCGACAGGATTTCGAGCGCCACGAACAGCACGAGCAGATCGCTCGCCGTGGCCATCATGATCATGCCGACGATCGAGAACAGGACCAGCGCGTAGTACTCCCCGGCCGGGATGGCGTTGCGCTCCAGCACCGGGGCCGAGAACAGGATGGTGAGTACGCCGACGACCACCAGGGTGAGCGTCACGAACAGGCCGAAGTTGTCCGCCTGGATGACGCCGAAGCCGCTCGTCGACCGGTTCCACAGCAGCACCGCCGACACCCCCGCGCCCGCCAGACCCACGATGCCGAGGCCGCCGATCGGCAGCCGCTCGTTGTGCCCGCGGAACGCTTCGGCGCCCATCGACGCCAGCGCCGCCAGCGTCACACACAGCATCGGAACGATTGCGTCGAGCTCTGGACTGAACATCGTCATCGTCCCTGGGCCAGGGCGGCCGGACGCCCGGCCTGCACCTGCTGGACCATCTTCTTCACCGACGGCTCCATCGGCCTCAGGAAGAGCGACGGCAGCACGCCCATCAGAATCGCCAGCGCGCAGAGGGGCAGCACGGTAGCCCACTCCCGCGGCTGCAGGTCCGGCAGGTTCGCATTTTTCGGATTGGTCACCTCGCCCAGGTAGACCTTCTGGAACATGGTGAGCATGTAGACGGCCGACAGAATGACGCCCAGCCCCGCCACCACCACGAAGCGCGGGTCCCAGAGATAGGCGCCAAGCATGGTCAGGAACTCGCCGATGAACCCGTTCAGAGCCGGCATGCCCACCGACGCCAGCGTGATGATCAGAAACGCCGCCGTGAGGCGCGGCATCACGTTGCGCAGACCGCCGAACTCGCTGATGAGGCGCGTGTGCCGGCGGTCCGAGAGCATGCCGACGATGAGGAAGAGCCCGCCGGTGCTGATGCCGTGCGCGAGCATCTGATACACCGCGCCCTGCACGCCCTGCACGTTCATGGCGCAGATGCCCAGCACCACGAACCCGAGGTGGCTCACCGAGGAGTAGGCCACCAGCTTCTTCATGTCGGGCTGCACCATCGCCACCAGCGCGCCGTAGACGATGCCGATCACGGCGAGCAGCGCAATCCACGGCGCGAACTCGGCGGCGGCCAGCGGGAAGAGCGGGAACGCAAACCGCACCAGCCCGTAGGTGCCCATCTTCAGCAGCACGCCGGCCAGGATGATCGAGCCGGCGGTCGGCGCCTGCACGTGCGCGTCGGGCAGCCAGGTGTGGAACGGGAAGAGCGGCACCTTGATGGCAAACGCCACCGCGAAGGCCAGGAAGAACCAGCGCTGCGTCTCGGGCGCGATCTGCAGCGTGTACAGCTTGAGCAGATCGAAGCTGTAGGCGCCGGTGGCCTCGCTGTGCATCCACGCCAGCCCCAGGATGGCGACCAGCATCAGGACGCTTCCCGCCATCGTGTAGAGCATGAACTTGACGGCGGCGTAGATGCGCTGGTCGTAGCCCCAGATCCCGATCAGGAAGTACATCGGGATGAGCATCGCGTCCCAGAACACGTAGAACAGGAACAGGTCGAGCGAGAGGAAGACGCCGATCATCGCCGCCTCGAGGGCGAGGATGAAGATCGAGAACTCCTTGACCTTCTTGTCCACGCCTTCCCACGACGACAGGAGGGCAATCGGCGTGAGGAAGCCGGTGAGCACGACGAGCAGCAGGCTGATGCCGTCGACGCCGAGGTAGTAGTCGATGCCGAACGCCGGGATCCACGCCACCCGCTCGACGAACTGGAACTCCGCGGACGCGTTGTCGAACCGCGCCCAGACGACCAGCGTCACCGCGAAGGCCACCAGCGAGACGGCCAGCGCCGCCCAGCGGATCATCGCGTCGCGCTTGCCGTCGGCGTTGCCGATGAAGGCGAGCAGGATGGCGCCGGCGAGCGGCAGCGTCCACGAGAGAGTGAGGAGCACTGTCTGCCTTATCTCCAGAGGTAATAGCCGAGCATCAGCACGACGCCGATGAAGAACGATCCGGCGTAGGCGCGCACCGACCCGGTCTGCAGCCGGCGCAGCACCATCGAGCCGGCGTCGACGATCGTGGCCACGCCGTTGACGGCGCCGTCGATCACGCCGACGTCCACGCCGCGCCAGAGCCCTTCACGCGACACCGCCTGCACGGGCCGGACGACTGTCGCGTCGTAGATCTCGTCCACGTAGTACTTGTTGAGCAGCAGCTTGTGGATGGGCGCGAAGCTTCGTGCCATCTGACCGGCGATCTCGCGCCGCTGGATCCAGATGAACCAGGCCACCAGCAGGCCGCCGATGGCGATGGCGCTCGACACGCCCATGAGCGTGCGTTCGAGCCCGATTTCCCCGGCCTCGTGCTCCTCGGCCGCTTCCGCGGCGGCCTCCGCCCGGGCGGCCCCCGCCTCGGCCACCGCGCCCGCTTCGACCGGCGCGGCAAACGACGGCGCCAGCCACGCGCCGAGCTCGTTGTGGCCGCCGAGCCCGGCAGGGACTCCGATGTAGCCGGCGAGCACGGAACCGAGGGCGAGCACCACGAGGGCCAGCGCCATCGCCGGCGGCGCGTCGTGCGGAGCGCCGTGGCCGTGTTCATCATGGCCGTGCGCGCCGTGCGCGCCGTGACCGTGCGCATCGGCGGCGGCCGGTGCGTCGTGCCGGCGCTCGCCGTGGAACGTCAGGAAGACCAGACGGCCCATGTAGATCGCAGTCAGGAGCGACGCCAGCGCGCCGATGCCCCACAGGATCTGGTGACCTCCGACGAAGGTTTCGAACAGCAGTTCGTCCTTGCTGAAGAAGCCGGCCAGCAGCGGAACGCCGGCCAGCGCCAGCGAGCCGATGACGAAGGTCCAGTAGGTGACGGGCAGGTACTTCTTCAGCCCACCCATGTTGCGGATGTCCTGCTCGCCGTGCAGCGCGTGAATGACGGCGCCCGAGCCGAGGAACAGGCAGGCCTTGAAGAACGCGTGCGTGTAGAGGTGGAAGATGCCGGCGCCGAAGGCGCCCACGCCCATCGCCAGGAACATCAGCCCGAGCTGCGACACCGTCGAGTACGCGAGCACGCGCTTGATGTCGTTCTGCACCAGGCCGATGGTGCCCGCCATCAACGCGGTGGCCGCGCCAACGATCGCGACGATCGTCAGCGTGTCGGGCGTGTGGCTGAAGAGCACGGCGTTGCGGCCAATCATGTAGACGCCGGCGGTGACCATGGTCGCGGCGTGGATGAGTGCCGACACCGGCGTCGGGCCTTCCATCGCGTCCGGCAGCCAGACGTAGAGCGGAATCTGCGCCGACTTGCCGGTGGCGCCAATGAAGAGCAGCAGGGTCGCCAGCGACAGCAGGCCGAAGCCGGCCTCGGGCGGCATCGCCGCCACCTTGGCCGCCACGCCGCGCACCTCGAGGGTGCCGAACATCGCGAACAGCGCGAACATGCCGAGCAGGAACGCGTAGTCGCCGATGCGGTTGACGACGAACGCCTTCTTGCCGGCGTCGGCCGCCGACTTCTTCTTGAACCAGAAGCCGATCAGCAGGTACGAGCAGAGGCCGACGCCCTCCCAGCCCACGAACAGCACCGGGAAGCTGGAGCCGAGCACCAGCACGAGCATGAAGGCGGCAAACAGGTTCAGGTACGAGAAGTAGCGCGCGAACTCGCTGTCCACTTCGTCGTGCATGTACGCCGTCGAGTAGATGTGGATCAGCGAGCCGATGCCGGTGATGACGAGCAGCATCACCGCCGACAGCGGGTCGATCAGGAACGTGACGTCGAGCGTGAACTCGCCCGACGCGATCCAGCGGTAGAGGGTGCTGGTCATCACCCGCTGCTCCGGCGCCAGCTGGGCCAGCTGCCACACCAGATACGCGGAGATCAGGAACGACACCACCATCACGAGCGAGGCCAGGCCGCCCGAGATCGACTTCGGCAGCCGCTTGCCCATCGTCGAGTTGACGACGAAGCCGGCAAACGGCAGCAGCGGGATGAGCGGAATCAGCGAGTTCATTAGCTCACCACTTCAGCGAGGTGAAGGCATCAGGGTTGAGCGACTCGCGGCCGCGGAAGAGCGCGATGACGAGAGCCAGGCCGACCGCCGCTTCGGCGGCCGCCACGGTCATGACGAAGAACGTGATGATCTGCCCGTCCACGGTGCCGTTGAACCGGCCGAACGCGACGAAGCTCAAGTTCACGGCGTTGAGCATGATCTCGACCGACAGCAGGATCGTGATCAGGTTCTTGCGCAGGAACACGCCGGCGCTGCCGATGGCGAAGAGGAGTGCGGAGACCACGAGATAGTGACTGAGCGGAATCACGCGTCACCTTCCCGGCGCGCCAGTACCACGGCTCCGACCATGGCCACGAGAATCAGCACCGAGGTGGCTTCGAACGCGAAGCTGTACTGCGTGAACAGCACGCGTCCCATCTCGCGCACCGACCCGATCACCGCGCCGTCGGCGCGCCCACCCACCGGCGAGCCCAGGCTCACCACCTTGGCCAGCGCCCATCCGAGCTCGGCGACCAGCAGGACGGCGAGCACGACGCCGATGCGGGCAAAGCCGGGCCGCCGCAGCGGGTGCGTGCGATCCCATTCGGCGCCGTCTTCCTGTGGCGCGTTGAGCAGCATCACGACGAACAGGAAGAGCACCATGATGGCGCCGGCGTAGATGATCATCTGCGCCATCGCCACGAAGGGCGCGTCGAGGGTGATGTAGAGGCCGGCGAGGGCCGCGAACGACACGATGAGCAGCAGCACGCTGTACATCGGGTTGCGCTGGCCGATCACGAGCGCCGATGCGCCCACGGCCAGCCCCGACAGCACGTAGAAGAGGAGACTCTCAGGCATTGAAGTAGAGCACCGCCGCCGCGGTCACCAGCAGGTTGATAACGGAGGCCGGCAGAAGGTACTTCCAGCCGAACTTCATCAGCTGGTCGTAGCGGTAGCGGGGAACGGTCCACCGCATCCAGATGTAGAAGAACAGGATGCCGCCGATCTTCGCGAGGAAGACGAGCCATCCGATGTTCCACGCCTCGATGTAGTAGTCGACGGGCGTCCAGAAAGGAAAGAGCCCGTGCCAGCCGCCGAGAAACAGGTTCGTGGCGACCGCTGCCACCGTCACCATGTTGATGTACTCGGCCTGCGGGAAGAGCGCGAAGCGCACCGAGCTGTACTCGGTGTTGAACCCGGCCACGAGCTCCTGCTCCGCTTCGGGGAAGTCGAACGGCGCGCGGTTGGTCTCGGCCACGCCGGCGATGAAGTAGATGATGAAGCCGACCGGCTGGATGAAGAGATACCACTTGGGAATCCAGCCCCCGAGCCAGTAGCCGGTCTGCGCGTCGACCATCTCGCGCACCGACATCGAGCCGGCGAGCATGATGATGGCCGCCAGCGCCGTGGCGTACGAGAGCTCGTAGCTGATCATCTGCGCCGAGGCGCGCAGCCCGCCGAAGAGCGCGTATTTGCTGTTGGACGACCAGCCCGCCAGCACAATCCCGTAGACGCCCATCGAGGTGACGGCGAAGATCACGAGCACGCCGACGTTGACGTCGGCGACACCGAGCTTCATCGGCTGCTGCAGCAGTCCGAACAGGGTCGTCTCGCCGCCGAAGGGCACCGTCGAAAACGCCGCGAAGGCGGTCACGACCGCCAGTACCGGCGCCAGCGTGAACAGCAGCTTGTCGGCGCCTTTCGGCCGCAGCTCCTCCTTGAAGAGAAGCTTCAGGATGTCGGCGAACGGCTGCATCATGCCGTACGGCCCCACGAGATAGGGACCGTAGCGCTGCTGCATGAAGCCCATGATCTTGCGCTCGGCGTACACCAGGATGGCCGAGGCAATGATCAGCGCGTTGAAGACGATGAAGATCATCAGGCCGACGACGGCGGGACGAAGAATCGTCTGATCCATCAGTGCGCCAACACCGGATGCTTCGAGCGCCACTCGGACGGCAGCGTGCACCGCCCCTCTTTGACGTGGGCTTCGAACTCGTGGCGGAACAGCTTCAGCGTCGTCAGCACGGGTGTCGCCGCCGCGTCGCCGAACGCACACAGGGTTTTGCCCACGATGTTGTTGGCGACGCCGAAGAGCAGGTCGATGTCCTTCATCCGCCCTTCGCCGGCCTCCATCCGCTGCAGCAGCTGATAGAGCCAGTTGCCGCCCTCGCGGCAGGGCGTGCACTTGCCGCACGACTCGTGGCGGTAGAAGTGCAGCAGGTTCATCGCCAGCCACACCATGCAAACGGTCTCGTCGAGCACGATGAGCCCGGCCGAACCGAGCAGCGATCCCGCCTTCTGCACGCCGTCGAAGCTGGCGGGCGCGTCGAGATGCTCGTCGAGGAGCAGCGGCACCGAGGAGCCGCCGGGGATGATGGCCTTGAACTTCTTGCCGCCGGCCATCCCCTGCGCGAACGGCTCGCCGTAGATCAGCTCGCGGAGGGTGGTATGCATCGAGGCTTCGTAGACGCCCGGGCGCTTCACGTGACCGCTGATGCAATAGAGCTTCGGGCCGCCGTTCTTCTCGGGACCCAGCCCGGCGAACCACTCCGCGCCGTTGAGCACGATCGGCGGCACGTTGCAGAGCGTCTCGACGTTGTTCACCGCCGTCGGCTTCTGATAGAGGCCGGCCACCGCCGGGAACGGCGGCTTGATGCGCGGCTGCGCGCGCTTGCCTTCGAGCGACTCGATGAGCGCGGTTTCTTCGCCGGCTTCATACGCGCCGGCGCCGCGATGCACGTAGACGTCGCAGTCGAAGCCGCTGCCCAGGATGTTCTTGCCCAGGAAGCCGGCCTTGTAGGCCTTCTCGATCTCGGCTTCGAGGATCTGCTGGACGTGGAAGAACTCGCCGCGGATGTAGATGTAGGCCACCTTGGCGCCGATGGCGTAGCACGAGATCACGCACCCCTCGATGAGCAGGTGCGGGTTGCGCTCCATCAGCACGTGGTCCTTGAACGTCCCGGGCTCGCTCTCGTCGGCGTTGCAGGCGATGTAGCGGGGTTCGGCCTTCTTGTCGACGAACTGCCACTTCAATCCCGTCGGGAAGCCGGCGCCGCCGCGGCCGCGCAGCCCCGACGCCTTCACCATCTCGATCAGATCGTTGGGCTGCAGCGTGAGCGCCTTGCGCAGCCCTTCGTAGCCGCGCGCGCGCTGGAGGTAGAAGTCCAGCGTGTGGGCGTTGGGCTCACGGACGAAGGAAGTCAGGACGGGTTCGAATGCCACGCTATTTCTCCACCTTGAGGTGGCACCCCGTGAACGCGGCGGAGCCGCGCGCCTTGAGATCGTCGATGAACTGACCCGCCTGCTCCGGCGCCAGCCGCTCGTGCCAGTCGTCGTTGACCATCACCACCGGCGCACGATCGCACGCGCCCAGGCACTCCACTTCGATCAGCGTGAACTCGCCGTCCGGCGTCGTCTGCCCCGGCTTGATCCCGAGCTTCGCGCTCAGCGCCTCGGTGACCCGCTCGGCGCCGAGCAGCGCGCACGACAACGTCCGGCAGACATTGAGCACGCGCTTGCCGACCGGCTTCGTGTAGAACATCGTGTAATACGACACGACGTCCTCGACGTCGGCGCGTGAGCAGCCGATCTGGCCGGCCACGAACGCCATGGCATTGCCGGTGATGTAGCCCTGCTGGCCCTGGGCCAGGTAGAGCGCGAAGAGAATCGCCGACTTGCGCTGATCCGCCGGGTAGCGCGTGACGTTGTCGTCGAACTTCGCCTGATTCTCCGGGGTGTAGGTGAACGGCGGCCCTTCGTCGGCCAGCTTGCGCTCGGACCGGTGAAAGTGGGCCGGCGCGTACTCCATCTGTGGATGAAAGCTCACCGGTCGCAGTCTCCCATGACGACGTCGGTCGATCCGATCACGGCCACGACGTCGGCGATCAGCCCGCCCTGGACGACGGTGGGCAGCGCCTGAATTGCCATGAACGACGGCGCGCGCATCTTGACCCGCCACGGCCGGTTGGTGCCGTCCGACACGATGTAGCAGCCGTGCTCGCCGCGTGGCCCTTCCACCGGCACGTAGGCGTCGCCCGCCGGCACGGTGAACCCCTGCGAATAGATCAGGAAGTGCTGGATCAGCGCTTCCATCTCGCTGTAGACCTTGTCCTTCGGCGGCGGCACCACGCGGGTGTCGTCGCAGGCAAAGACGCCCGTCGGACTGATGCGGTCGAGCGCCTGCTTCGCGATCTTCAGGCTCTCGCGCATCTCGGCGACGCGCACGCGGTAGCGCGCGTACACATCACCCTCGGTGGCCGTCGGCACCTTGAAGTCGTAGGTCTCGTAGCCGCTGTACGGGAAGTACTTGCGGACGTCGTAGTCCGAGCCACCGGCGCGCGCAATCGGACCCACGAGGCCCCACGCGTAGGCGTGCTCCCTGGTGATGACGCCGACGTTCTGCGTGCGGCGCTTGTAGACGTCGTTCTTGGTGAGCAGCCCCTCGAACTCGTCGATCTTTCCGGGGAAGCGGTCGAGGAACTCCTGCACCTGGGCGTGGAACCCGCGCGGCAGGTCCTCGCGCAGGCCGCCGATACGGATGTAGCTCGGAAAGAAGCGGAAGCCGGCGATCAGCTCGTTGATGTTGAGCAGCAGCTCGCGCTCCCGCACGGCGTAGAACAGCATCGACACGGCGCCGATCTCCAGGCCGTGGGTGCCGATCCAGATCAGGTGGCTGGCGATGCGCTGCAGCTCCGCAAGGAGCACGCGGATGTCCTTGACGCGCTGCGGCATCTCGAGCCCGAGGAGCTTCTCGACGCTGAGCGCGTACGCCAGGCTGTTGCTCTGGGCGCCCAGGTAGTCCATGCGCTCCACGAGCGGGATGACCTGCTGCCACTTCTTCTGCTCGGCGGTCTTCTCGATGCCGGTGTGCAGGTAGCCGATGGTCGGGATGACCGACTGGATGATCTCGCCATCGAGCTCGAGCACCAGACGCAGCACGCCGTGCGTGCTGGGGTGCTGCGGCCCCATGTTGACGGTCATCGTTTCGGTGCGGATGTCTGACATGCGTCGGGTTCTACAAATTCGGCGCGGCGGTCAGTGCGTCCGCTTCACGCGGTCGCGCTCGAGATTGGCCTGGAACTGTTCCTGACTGACTTCGAGCGGCGCGTAGGTCTGCGCCGCTTTCTGAATCTGCACCGGGTAGTCCTTGCGCTGCGGGTGCCCTTCCCAGTCTTCGGGCATCAGCAGCCGCCGCAGGTCGGGGTGGCCGTCGAACACGATGCCGAACATGTCCCACACTTCGCGTTCGAGCCAGCCTGCGGCGGGGTACACGCTCTGCACGGTCGGCACGGTGCCGTCGGCCATGACGCGTACCTTCAGCCGCAGCCGCAGCCGCTTCGACACCGAGAGCAGGTGATAGACGACCTCGTAGCGAGGCGCGCGGGGCAGATAGTCGGCTGCCGTCACTTCGACCAGTACTTCGAAGTTCAGCGAGTCGCGCAGCGCCTGGCACGCCGCGATCAGCTGGCCGGCGGGCACATAGAGCGTCGCGAAATCGACGCTGGACGCCGCCTCGAAGGCGGCGCCGGGCACGAGCGGCGTCAGCTTGTCGATGATGGCCTGTGCGTCCATGCGTCGGCTACATCCGGGAACGCGCGATCTTCTGCTGCAGCTGCACGATCCCGTAGATCAGCGACTCGGGGCGCGGCGGACATCCCGGCACGAACACGTCCACGGGCACCACCTGGTCCACGCCCTGGACGATGGCGTAGTTGTCGAAGACGCCGCCGACCGACGCGCAGGCGCCCATCGAGATCACCCACTTCGGCTCCGGCATCTGGTCGTAGACGCGGCGCATGGCCGGAGCCATCTTCCGCGACAGCCGGCCGGCCACGATCATCAGGTCGCTCTGCCGCGGGGAACCACGGAACACTTCGGCGCCGAACCGCGCCACGTCGTAGCGGCTGGCCACCATGGCCATCATCTCGATGGCGCAGCAGGCGAGGCCGAACTGCGCCGGCCAGATGGCGGACTGGCGGGCCCAGTTCACGACCTTCTCGACCGTGCTCGTCAGAATGGGAAGCTCGTGGTCGAGCCCGTGGGTGTGGTCTGCCTGTGCCATGCGCCTGCCGTTCCCTCAGTCCTGCCCTAGGCTGCCCGCTGCGTCTTGACCGCGGGCTCTGTCCCCGGACGGCGCCGCGCCACTGGCCCCCAGTCGAGCACGCCCTTCCGCCACACGTAGACGAAGCCCACGAGGAGCACCAGGAAGAAGGTCACGATCTGGATATAACCAGGCCACCCCAGGTCGCGCATCGCCATCGCCCACGGGTAGAGGAAGGCGACCTCGATGTCGAAGAGGAGAAAAATCATCGCCACGAGATAGAACTTCACCGAGTGGCGTTCCCGCGCGCTCCCGACGGCGGGCATGCCGCATTCATAGGGCGCAAGCTTCTCGGGAGTGGGGTTCTTGGGGCCGAGAAGGAGTGACAGCCCAATCATGGTGGCGGCGAAACCGACGCCGAGCACCACCATGATCACGACTCCGAGCCAACCGTCCAAGATCATCGTTGTGAAAACTTTCCCAAACCTGCTCATGCTATAGAACGGCCCCCCAAAGGTCAATGCACGGGCGCCCGCCGAAGGCGGGCAATTGAGCGCTGCCAGGCGAGGCGAAGCGCAGCGGAGCCTCGCCCCGTATGATGAGCGGATGACGCGCGTGTCGGCGCCGCTCGCCATGTTTCATCCGGCGGTTCGCGACTGGTTTTCCGCCGCGTTCGAGGCGCCCACTCGGCCGCAACGCCTCGGCTGGCCGGCGATTGCGCGCGGCGAGTCGACGCTGATCCTGGCGCCGACCGGCAGCGGCAAGACCCTCACTGCATTTTTGTGGTGTTTGAACCGGCTGCTCTTCGAGCCGGTGCCCGAGGCACAGGCACGCTGCCGGGTGCTCTACGTGTCGCCGCTCAAGGCGCTGGCGGTGGACGTCGAACGCAACCTGCGCGCGCCGCTCGTCGGCATCTCCAACGTGGCCGCGGCCGCCGGCACGGCGTTCAGCACGCCGGCCATCGCGATCCGCACCGGCGACACGCCCGCCAACGAGCGCGCCCGCTTTCAGCGCGCGCCGGCCGACATCCTGATCACGACGCCCGAGTCGCTCTTCCTGCTGCTCACGTCGCGGGCGCGCGAACGGCTGGTGAGCGTGGACACCGTCATCATCGACGAGATCCACGCGCTGGTGCCCGGCAAACGGGGTGCGCACCTGGCGCTGTCGCTCGAACGGCTCGAGGCGCTGCGCGCGGCGCGCGACCCGGAGCGTCCCCCGCTGCAACGCATCGGCCTCTCGGCGACGCAGCGGCCGCTCGACGAAGTGGCGCGGTATCTGGGTGGGGCGATCGATCAGAAGGCCGTACGTAGAGGGCGGTCTTCAGACCGCCCTGACAACGGGCCGCCTAAAGCCGACCCCCACGAAGACGTCCACGGCGAGTTCGGCGACGGTCAGGCGCCGCGCGAGTACCGTCCCGTCACCATCGTCGACGCCTCGGATCGCAAGCCGCTCGAGATCCGCGTCGAAGTGCCGGTGGAGGACATGGCGAGCCTGGGGCGGCCCGTCGCGGTGCAGAGCGGCCCGGCGTCGCAGCGGCCGGCGCGCGTGTCGATCTGGGCCTCGATCTATCCGCGTCTGCTGGAGCTGATTCGCTCGCACCGCTCGACGCTGCTCTTCGTGAACAGCCGCCGGCTCGCCGAGCGTCTGGCCGGCGCGCTCAACGATCTGGCGGAGGAGCCGCTCGTGCGCTCGCACCACGGCTCGCTGGCGCGCGAGGCGCGCAGCGAGGTGGAGGACCTGCTCAAGGCCGGACGCATCCGCGCGCTGGTCGCGACCTCGTCGCTCGAGCTCGGCATCGACATGGGCGCCATCGATCTCGTGGTACAGATCGAGTCGCCCCCCTCGGTGGCGAGCGGCCTGCAGCGCATCGGCCGCGCCGGCCACCAGGTCGGCGCCGCCAGCGAGGGCGTGATCTTTCCCAAGTTTCGCGGCGACCTCGTGGCGTGTGCGGCCGTCGTGCGGGCGATGCAGGAAGGCAAGGTCGAATCCACCCGCTATCCGCGCAACCCGCTCGACGTATTGGCACAGCAGCTCGTCGCCATCGCCGGGCTCGACCCGTGGAACGTGGACGAACTGTATCGGCTCGTGCGCCGCGCGGCGCCGTTCGCGGACCTGGGCCGCCGCATGTTCGACGGGGTGCTCGACATGCTGTCGGGCCGCTACCCCTCCGACGAGTTCGCCGAGCTGCGCCCGCGTGTGACGTGGGATCGCGTCAAGAACACCGTGGTCGGACGCGAGGGCGCCGTGCGGGTGGCGATCGCCAATGCCGGCACGATCCCCGACCGCGGTCTCTACGGCGTGTTCCTGGCCGGCGCCGAGAAGCCGACCCGCGTCGGCGAGCTCGACGAGGAGATGGTCTTCGAGACCGAAGTCGGCGACACCTTTACGCTGGGCGCCTCGACGTGGCGCGTCGAGGACATCACGCACGACCGCGTGCTGGTGTCACCAGCGCCGGGCGAGCCCGGCAAGATGCCGTTCTGGCACGGCGACCAGGCCGGGCGCCCGGTGGAGCTCGGCCTCGCCATCGGCAAGCTCGTACGCGAGCTCGGCGACATGCCCAAGCCGGCGGCCGTGACACGCCTGACGGAACAGCACGGCCTCGATGCGCGGGCGGCGGAGAACGTGCTCCAGTACCTCGGCGAGCAGGCCGCGGCCGGCGGAGTGCCGGACGACCGCACCCTCGTGATCGAGCGCTGCCTCGACGAGCTCGGCGACTGGCGCCTCTGCGTGCTCTCACCGCTCGGCAGCCGCATCCATGCGCCGTGGGCGATGGCGGTCACCGCGCTCGTCCGCAGCCGCACGGGTGTGGACGTGGAGGTGATGTGGGGCGACGAAGGCTTCGTCGTCCGCTTCCCCGAAACCGAGCAGCCGCCGGATCCGCAGCTGATGCTCCCCGATGCGGAGGAAGTCGAGGGGCTCGTGCTGCGGCAGCTCGGCTCGACGTCGCTGTTCGCGGCGCGCTTCCGCGAAACGGCCGGCCGCGCGCTGCTCCTCCCCCGCCGTCGCGCCGGGCAGCGCACGCCGCTCTTCCTGCAGCGCAAGCGGGCGTCGGACCTGCTCGCCGTGGCCGCGCGCTTCGGATCCTTCCCGATCGTGCTCGAAACCTACCGGGAGGTGCTGCGCGATCACTTCGACATGCCGGGCCTGGTGGAGGTGCTGCGCCAGACCGGCACCCGCGCGCGGCGCGTCACGACCATCGACTCCACCCAGCCGTCGCCATTCGCGGCCTCGCTCCTCTTCAGCTATGTCGCCAACTACATCTACGACGGCGATGCGCCGCTGGCGGAACGGCGCGCGCAGGCGCTCTCGGTGGATCAGGCGCAGCTGCGGGAGCTGCTGGGCGACGCCGAGCTCCGCGATCTGCTCGACCTCGATGCGCTCGAGGATCTCGAGCGCCGGCTCCAGCGGCTCGAAGAGGGGTACCAGGCGCGATCGGCCGACGGCATCCACGATCTGCTGCTCCGCATCGGCGACCTCACCCTCGACGAAATTCACGAGCGCGCGTCGTTTGCCGGCGTCGAGGACGCCGTGGCGGCGCTCGCGGGCGACCGGCGCATCGTGCTGCTGCCGATCGGCGGAGAGCGCCGGTACGTGGCCGTGGAGGACGTCGCGCGCTACCGGGATGCGCTGGGGGCGCCCGTTCCGGCGGGCCTCCCCGAGTCGCTGCTCGAGCCGGTCCGCGACGCCGCCGGCGACCTGATCATGCGCTTCGCCCGCTGCCACGGCCCGTTCACGGGCGGGCAGGCCGCCGCGCGCTACGGCCTGGGCGTCGCCGTCGTGGCCAGCGTGCTGCAGCGGCTTACCGAGGCCGAGCGGCTGATCGAAGGCGAGTTCCGCCCCGGCGGCACCGAGCGCGAATGGGTGGACCCGAACGTGCTGCGCAGTCTTCGGAGCCGCTCGCTCGCGAAGCTCCGGCAGGAGGTCGAGGCAGTCGAGGGCGACGCGCTCGGCCGGTTCATGGTGGCGTGGCACGGCATCGGATCGAAGCGGCGCGGCCTCGAGGCGCTGCTCGACGCCATCGAGCAGCTGCAGGGCGCGGCCGTCCCGGCCTCGGTGCTCGAACGCGACATCCTGCCGGTGCGCGTGGACGATTACACGCCGGCGATGCTCGACACGCTGATGGCCGCCGGCGAGGTCGTGTGGGTGGGCGTGGAACGGCTCGGCGACAAGGACGGGCGCATCGCGCTGTACCTCACGGACCACGTCACGCGTCTTCGCCCGCCCACCGCCGCACCGCCGAAGCTCGAAGGGCGCGCCAAGGCTGTCCTCGACTACCTCGCGGCGCACGGCGCTTCGTTTTTCACCGCCATCCGCGAGGGCACGGGTGCGGGCTTTCCGACCGAAACGGTGGACGCGTTGTGGGAGCTGGTGTGGATGGGGCTCGTCACCAACGACACGCTGCACCCGCTGCGCGGCTATACCGGCGCCGGCGAGAGCCGGCGCGCACGACGGCCATCGCCGGCCCGCTTCCGCTCGCGCCGCAGCTCGCCGCGCACCTCGGAAGGCCGGTGGTCGCTCGTGGCGACGGTGCCGGCGACCCCCACGACGGCCACCGAGTGGGGCGCCGCCACCGCGCAGCAACTGCTGGCGCGATACGGCGTCGTCACCCGTGAAAGCGTGTCGCCGGAGGCGATCGCGGGGGGATTCAGCGCGGTCTATCAGGTGCTGCGCGCGATGGAAGACGCCGGCCGCATCCGGCGCGGCTACTTCGTGGCCGGCCTCGGCGGCGCGCAGTTCGCCATGCCGGCCGCGCTCGACCTGCTGCGCTCGCATCGCGAAGCGCCCGACACCCCGCACGCGGTCGTCCTGGCCGCGACCGACCCCGCCAATCCTTACGGCACGCTGTTGAAGTGGCCCGACACGGCGGCGGGCGCGGACAGCCTTCCGGAAGGCCGGTCTGAAGACCGGCAGCCACGGACAGACATCGGCCGCGGCGCCACGCGGACCGTCGGCAGCCTGGTGGTGCTGGTGGACGGCCTGGCCGCGGGCTACCTGCGTCGCGGCGAACGCGATCTCCTGCTGGCGCTGCCCGACGCGGAGCCCGCGCGCACGCGCGTCGCGCAGGCGCTGGCGCGGGCGCTGATCCAGCTGGCGCTGGCGCGGGTGGAAGGCCAGCGAGGGATGTTCCTCGAAACGATCAACGGCGTCCGAGCCGCGCTGCACCCGGCTGCGCGGTGGTTCGTCGCGGAAGGCTTCGTGGTCGGCGCCGACGGGCTGCAGTACCGCGCCCCACGCCACACCCCGCTGGCGGCGGACGAGACCGCCGCCGATCTTGGCTAGTGCCCGAAGGCGACACCATCCATCGCGCGGCGCGTACGCTGCACACCGCGCTGAGCGGCCAGCGGATCGAGCGGTTCGAGTCGGTGCTGGCGCAGCTGACCCGGGTGGACGCCGACGCGCCGATTGCCGGCCGGCTCGTCGAGCGCGTCGAGGCGCGCGGCAAACACCTGCTGATGTGGCTCGAAGGCGGCCTCATCCTCCGAACGCACATGCGGATGCACGGCTCGTGGCACATCTACCGCCCTGGCGAGCGCTGGCACCGGCCCCGACACGAAATGCGGATCGTGATCGAGACGGCACCGTACGTGGCCGTGGCCTTCGCCGTGCCGGTGGCAGAGTTCGTCGAGGCGACAACCGTCGAACGCGAAGGGCCGGTGGCCGAGCTCGGACCCGATCTGCTTTCGTCAACCTTCGACGCCGCGGAGGCGGTGGCGCGGCTGCAGGCGCGCGCCGATCTCGAGATTGCCGACGCGCTCCTGGATCAGCGCGCCGTCGCCGGCATCGGCAACGTGTTCAAGTCCGAGGTGCTGTTTGCCGCGCGCGTGAATCCGTTCACACCCGTGCGTGCGCTCGGCGGCGACGCGCTTGCCCGTATCGTCGCGATCGCGGTGCGGCAGATGCGAGCCAACGTGGGCGACGCGGGAGCCGCGGCAACGGGCGGCCGGACCACGACCAACCGGCTGGACCCGTCGGCACGCCTCTGGGTGTATGGGCGGCGCGGCCTTCCGTGCCGCCGCTGCGGCACGCCGATTCAGCGCGCCAAGCAGGGACCCGACGTCCGCTCGACGTATTGGTGCGACCGCTGCCAGCCCACGAGTCTTAGGTCTTAGGGAAGAACTCTTGCAGGCTTAAGACATAAGACATAAGACTTAAGACTTCCCATGCGCATCGCCTGGTTTCGACCCGACTCGAACAGCGCCGACGATCTCGCGCCCGTGATCGAGGGGCTGCGCGCGACGCACGACGTGCGCGTCGTGGACGCCCGGGCGGCGCACGACTTCGTGTGGCAGGCGGCGCAGGGCGCGTTCGATCTGTGTGTCTACGAGCTCGACGACTCGTACGCGCACCAGTACATCTGGCCGTATCTGCTCCACTATCCCGGCGTCGTCGTGCTGCGAACGTCCGCCCTGCACAAGTGGCGCGCGATCTCGCTCGTGCATCAGCACCGTGATGCGGATCGTGACGCCGAGATGGTGTTTGCCGACGGCGCGGGGCGGAACGATCCTCCCTGGCCGCTGCTGCGCGGCGCCTGGTCCACGTGGCGCGTGCCGGTGCTCGCTTCGCGGCTCGCCGTCGTGGCCGACGACGCGCTCGCCTCCTCCATCCGTGAAGCCTGTCCGGCCGCGCGGGTCGTGGTGACGCCGACGGGCGTCCCCGATCCCGGCGCCGGGCCCGCACCGTCATCGCCCCAGACGGGGATGGCCGTGTGGCTGTCCCCGGGTGCGGCGCCGCGGACGTTCGACGCCGCGCTCGCCCGCGCCCATCAGGCCGGCGCCGCCACCATCCGCAAGGCCTCGGGCGATCTGCAAACCGCCGACCTCGTGGTCGCGACGCAGTGGCCCACCTTCGGCCGGCCCCTGACCGACGCGCTGTCTGGATTTGCGGCCGCTCGCGCGGTGATCGTCGCGGAGACGGCCACCACGGCTCAGTGGCCAAGCCTCGACCCGCAGACCTGGCAGCCGCGGTCGGTGCCGGTCGGGCTCGGCGACGCGGAGGCTCCGATCGCCGTCTCGATCGATCCGCGCGACGAAGAACACTCGCTGCTGCTGGCGTTCGTTCGGCTGGCCGACGACGCGGCGCTGCGCGCGTCGCTCGGTCGCGCGGCGCGAGCCTGGTGGGAGCAGCATGCAACCGTGGCGCGCGCCGTCGACGCGTGGAATGCGCTCCTCGACGAAGCGCGGACGCTCACGGCCCCGCCGCGCCCGGCCGGCTGGCCGGCGCATCTGGACGCCGACGGCAGCGGGCTCACGACATCGATACTTGAGGAGTTTGGCTTAGGGCTTAGGGCCTGAACGGGCCGCCTGAAGGCGGCCCCTACGTACGTTCCCAGTCATAGCCGGGCGATGTTTCCAGCCGGCCATCTTCGACCGGCTCGCCGACGCAGAAGTGATACAGGCTCTGCCACGCGTGGCCGGTCAGGCCGAGCGTGTCGTGCACGGCGTCGTCGTAGAAGCAGCCGATGCCGGTGCCGCGCACGCCGGCGGCCTCGGCCTCCAGGTAGAGCACCTGGCCGATGAGGCCGCATTCCCAGAAGAGACGCCGGTAGGCCCAGTCGCCGTGCTCCGCCAGCGTGGCCTCGAACCGCGCCAGCATGCCGAGGCTGAAGAACCCCTCGCCCGCGATGTCTTGATCGCACGACAGACGGTTGGCCACCCAGGTGACGTCGGTCGGCACCAGCAGCCTCAATTCCTGCACCGGCTCCCACAGGAACTCCGGACGCATGGCGGCGCGCAGTTCGGGCTCCACTGCCGGGTCGCGGAGGAAGGCGTAGATCCCCGGCGCGAGCCCGTCCACGCGATGAACGAAGAGGATCAGGTGCACGGCGGCCGGCCACCGCACCGCGTCCCAGGGCGGCGCCCCGGGGCGAACGCGACGGAGCATGTCGAGGAAGGTGTCGAGGCGCAGCCCTACGCGGGGGTCGAACGCCACCGCACTGCGCCGGCGCAGGATCACCTCGCGAGCGCCGGGCAGCTGCCCGTCCGTCGAGGAGGCGCGAGAGGGGTCCGCGGTCACGTGTTCCGCCTCGCCGGCCTGCGAGCTCGGCACACCGGGGTACACCGATGCCCGCGCCACCGCGTCGATCGCCTCCCACTCCACGTGCCCTGGGCTCAGCGTGTTGGCCGTGCCGCGCCAGGCCGGAACAACCGCTTGCAACAGCCCCGACGGCATCCGCCCCACCACGGCCGCGGGGTCGCCGGGCGTTACAACGGCGAGACACCCCGGCGCTTCCCGCTCCGCGCCGGCGAAGTCCTCGGCCCGATCGAGCCCCAGCAGCGCCGCCACCTCGTCGTCCGACCACTGCGGCAGCAGCGCCATGCGCCACCCCAGGAGCGAGGCGGCGAACCGCACGGCGGCGATGGCGTGGCCCATGTCGTGCTGGCAGTAGCGGTACGCGCGCTCGCCGTACTTCCAGGCCTCCCGCCAGTGGATGGACGACAACCCCACCAGGACGGCGCCGCCCGACCATTCGTCCCCCGTCACCCGCTCGAGTGTGCCGCGCTGTTCCAGACCGTGAGCGTCGGGCGCGTAGTGATACACGCTCGCGTTCCACACCACGTAGCCCTCGGTCGGGTGCAGGTTGCCGCTCGACGGGTTGACGCGTAGCGCCCACCGGGAATCGCGAATGGACTTCCAGGCCGAGAGCCCGAGGGAGCAGCGCAGCAGTTCCCCGATGGCATCGAGGTTCACCTCGACCGGTTCGCGGGGCGGCTCATACAGCGCGGGGTAGGGAACCGTGCGCGCGACCGCCGCTCGCGGCAACTCCAGGAGTGGAGCCCCCGCGTAGCGACGGAACGGATTGGGTTGGGTCTTCCAGTCGAGATGCCCGGCCGAGCGGGCAAATCGCTGGAAGTGGTGTTTGGTGGCCTCGTGATACTGCAGCGCGGGCGTGGGCAGCCTACTTTGCCAACGCCTTGAGCCGCTTGTCGATTTCGCTGAGGGCCTGGGCGAGCTGCGCCCGGCGCACTTCGTGCGTCGTCAGATCGAGCTGGCGCTGCATCTCGGTCTTGGCGAGCCGCAGCGATTCGGTCTCGCGCGTCTTCTCCGGATCCGCGGTGCTCGGCCCGAGGCGAGCCGCACGCTTCTCCTGTTCCCGTTCTTCCATTCGCTCGGCGAGACGGGATTCCGCGTCGACGAGTCCTTCTCCAGCATCACCCATGCGTTGTTCCTTCGATCCTCATTCGTTCCCCATCATACGAACGGAACCCGGCAATCGTTTCAGCCGGTGCGGCGAAAGTCTCTACCCTAAACAGGTTAGCCTGTGACAGCATATGGTGCGGTATGTCCACGCAGTGCTCGTTCGACATCACCTCCAACGTCGATCTGCAGGAGGTGGACAACGCGCTGAACCAGGCGCGTAAGGAAGTGGCTCAGCGCTACGACTTCAAGGGTTCCAAGGCCGCCATCGACTTCGATCCGCAGCAGTCCACTTTGACGCTCGTCGCCGACGACGAGTTCAAGCTGAACGCGCTGTGGGACATCATCCAGACGCGGCTGGTCCGACGTAACGTGCCCGTACGTAATCTGACGCGAGGCACCGTCACCCCGGCCGGCAACTCCACCGTACGTCAGGACATCACGCTGCAACAGGGCATCCCTTCCGAGAAGGCGCGAGACATCGTCAAGTTCCTCAAGGACTCCAAGCTCAAGAAGGTCCAGGCCAGCATCCAGAGCGACCAGCTTCGCGTCACGTCTCCTTCTCGGGACGAGCTCCAGGAAGTGATGCGCCTGCTCCGCGAAGCCGACTTTGGCGTGGCGCTTCAGTTCGGCAACTATCGGGGCTGACGAGCCGTCGTGGGGGGCTGGACCTTCGTTTCGCTGGTCGGTCTGGCGTTTCTGGTCTGGTTCGTCCTCGTCCTCCTGTTCACGCCCCGGATCGACTACCACTTCACCGGCCCCGCGCACAGCGAAGCGCACCTGATCCGGGTGCTCGAAGAACAGTGTCAGGCCCCCCTCCTCAATGGCCAGCGGGTGGAGGTGCTGACCAACGGCAGCCGCTTCTATCCCGCCATGCTGGCCGCCATCCGGGAGGCGCGCACCTCTATAAACGTCGAAGCCTACATTTTTCAACCCGGCCGGATCGCCGATCAGATCGTGGACGCGCTGGCCGAGCGGGCCAGGGCGGGTGTCGAGGTGCGGGTGGCGCTGGACGCGATCGGCAGTTCAGCCATGCGGTGGTCCGCAACCGCGTCGCGGCTCACCGAGGCCAATTGCCACCTGGACTACTACCAGCCGCTCAAGTGGTACCGGCTCCACCGCGCCAACAACCGGACCCACCGGGAGCTCCTGATCGTGGACGGCCGGATCGCCTTCCTGGGCGGCGCGGGCGTAGCCGACTGGTGGCACGACGCGTCAGGCCCCGAGGACCCGGCGTGGCGGGACACGATGGTGCGGGTCGAGGGCCCGGTCGTGGCCTCTCTGCAGGGGGTGTTCTCCGAAAACTGGCTGGAGTGCGGGGGCGAAATCCTCACGTCGCCAGCCTGCTGGCCGGCGCTCGCGAGCGCCGGCCCGGTGGACGCGCTCGTCATCCGCAGTTCGCCGTCGGACCGGGCGACGGCGTCGCGTGTGGCCTTTCAGCTGCTGATGGCGTGCGCGCGGCAGTCGATCGACATCCACACGCCCTACTTCCTCCCCGACCATACCCTCAGGCGCGCGCTGGTGAACACCGTCGCCCGTGGTGTGCGCGTGCGCGTGCTCGTGCCGGGCCCCCGGACCGACCAGCGGTTCGTGCGGCTGGCGAGCCGCAGGTTGTACGGCCAGCTCCTGGAAAAGGGCGTCCGCATCTTCGAGTACCAGCCCGGCATGACGCACGCGAAGGTGCTGATGGTGGACGAACGCTGGGCGGTCCTCGGGACGACGAACTTCGACAACCGATCGTTCGAGCACAACGACGAGGTGAACGTGGCCTTCCGCGATCAAGACGTCGCGGCGCGTCTGCGCCGGGACTTCGAGGCGGACCTCGCGCAGAGCACCGAGATCACGAACGACGCCTGGCTGCGGCGTCCGCTGTTGGAGAAGGCGCTGAAGCCGCTGTCGTGGATCTTGGAGCGACAGCAGTAGGCTTTGGGCTTTGGGCTCTGGGCTTTAGGCGAGAAGGGCTCTGGGCCGCGGGCTTAAGACTTCCGATGCTGCCGCAGGTCGGGGGCGTCCTGTAGCGCTTGGATCATTGCGCGAAGACCAGCCGACAGCTCCGAATAGCCGGCGGACAAACGAGCCGCATCCGCTTCGCTCAACAATCCGAGACGGCCGGCAAGAGACAACAGGTAGCAGCTCTCGGTGGCCGACCCAGAGGCGACGTTTAGAAAACTGACATACTCCCGCGTCGAGAGCCTCGCAGATCCCTCAACGATGTTGGCTACGCTGGATACGGCCGCGCGTCGGACCTGGCTCTGAAGCCCGTACCGTTCGCTGGCGGGAAACCCGTTGGAAAACGATAGACGTCCAAGACGAGCCCGTCCGCCAAGACGAAAACTCTGAGCTTGCGGTGATCTCGCGCCATGCACGGGCCGTTGCAAGAGAAGCTCCCAAAGCCTCAACGCCTGAAGCCCTCCATGCCTAGAGCCCAGAGCCCAAAGCCCAGAGCCTTCGTTCTCACGGCTCCGTGCACTTGAAGTTCGAAGCGTCGTCCATGCTGCCGGTGCCGGAGTAGCGCGCGTAACGCGGATAGGCGCACAGCGGCCGCGTGCGATCGACCTTGCCGCCGCGCACGCGCGACGCCGGAATCTGCTCGGGCGGCGTGCCCGACTCGACCCACCGGTCGAGCGCCGCCACCATGTCGAACGTGCTGGCGCCGTCGCCGCCGCCGCAGTGGCCCATGCCCGGCACCATGAAGAGCCGCACGGCGCTGGCGGCATCCGTGGTGTGCGCTTTCACCGCCGCGTAGTAGTTCACGACGTGCCCGGGGGGAATGCCGGGCTCGGCCCAGCCCTGATACATCAGCAGCTTCCCGCCGCGGCTCGTGAACGCGCCGAGGCGCGGATCGTTGGCGTCGAAGATCTGATTCGCCGCCGGATAGGCCTCGGCGACGTCACTCCCGAAGTTCAGCGTGGACGGATCCCACGACGGGTTCTTGTAGACGATGTGCTTGAAGTAGTCGACCGCGTAGCTCACCGGCACCGGCGACCAGCCCAGTTCGCTGCCGCGCTCGAGGCCCGGGAAGATCTTTTCGTGGGTCACGGCGTGCGAGGCGCCGGCATAGATCCTCCGCACCGACTCCACCTGCGGCGCCGTGAGGCACGACGCCGGCGCCGCACCCGGCTTGCAGGCCAGCACGCCGGGGTCGAACGTGCAGGCCAGCGGGTTCTCGAGCACGCCGTCCGCGGCGCCGTCGAGCGCGTCGCAGGCCGCGAGCACCGCGTCGTGAATCAGCGGCAGCTTCTCCTTCGGGATCGCGCCGTCGCCGACGGCAATCGCCTGATAGAACCAGAGCTGCCCGAAGGCCTGCTTCGTGGTGTAGATCGCGGGCGCGCCGCCGACGATGCCGGTGAAGTCGTCCGGATAGCGCTGCGCGGCGGTGAGCGCCTGGCGGCCGCCCGTGGAGCAGCCGTTGAAGTACGAGAACTTCGGCGCCGCGCCGTAGAAGCCGTCCACGGCCTTCTTCGCCGCCACCGCCGTCTCGTGGATCGCGCGGTAGGCGAAGTCGAGCGTCGCATCCTCGGTCGCAAACGTGTTGGCGGCGGGCCCGGTGTGACCGGTGTCGGTGCTTGCGGCCGCATAACCATTCGCGAGCGCCGTGGCCAGCGCGCGATAGCCGATGGTGCCGGCAAAGCCGCCGTTGCCCACCACCTGCAGCTTGCCGTTCCAGCCGCTCGCCGGCATCCACACTTCGGCCTTCACGTCCGACTTCGGCCCCGGCCGCAGCGTGACGGCCACGCGGCAGAACGCGGGAAGCGCCGCGTACGGGCTGGTGGCGGCGGGAGGACCATCCGGTCCCGGCGGTGTAAAGGCACCGGCCGCGACCGACTTCGCGAGCGTCACCTGCAGCGGCGCGCCGCCGGGCGACGCCGTCAGCGCCGTGAGCCCTTCGCACGCCGCGGCCGCGTACGCCGGATGCGCCGCGGCGACGAGCGCCGCGATGACGACGAACGCGCCGAAGGTCCGGACGGTGTGGTGAGACATGCGCCGGATTCTATAGTGCGCGCGTCCGGCGTGGTACCCTTTCGCCATGGTCGACAGCGCCCCTATCCTTGGCAAGCGCCGGCAGGCCATCACGGCAGGGCTGCTGCTCGGCATGAGCCTGGGCGCGCTCGAAGCCACCGTCGTCGGCACGGCCATGCCGACGATCGTGGCCACGCTCGGCGGGCTGGCCCACTATAGCTGGGTCTTTTCCGCCTACCTCCTGACGTCGACCGCGTCCGTCCCGATCTGGGGCCGGCTCTCGGATCTGTACGGACGCCGGCGCATGTACCTGCTTGCCGTGGCGGCTTTCCTGATCGGGTCGATGGCCTGCGGGGCCGCGCTGACCATGCCGCAGCTGATCGCGGCGCGCGCGGTGCAGGGGCTCGGCGCCGGCGGCATCATCCCGCTCACGATGACCATCATCGGCGAGCTCTACTCGCTCACCGAACGGCCGCGCACCCAGGCGCTCTTCAGCGGTGTGTGGGGTACGGCGTCGGTGCTCGGACCGCTGGTGGGCGGCTACATCACCGACGCGCTGTCGTGGCGCTGGGTCTTCTACATCAACATCCCGTTCGGCCTGCTCTGCGTGGCGGTAATCGCCACCGCCTACCCGCCATCACGCGGCACGCTGCGCGTGAAAGTGGACTGGCTCGGCGCGGCGCTGCTCTTCTCGTGCGTCAGCATGCTGCTCATCGCCCTGGGCGCGGAGGAGCGCGTCGTCACCTGGGGCGCGACCGCCCTCGCGCTCTTCATCGCGTTCGTCGTGGTGGAGCGGCGGCAGACCGAGCCCATTCTGCCGGTGGACCTGCTCTCGCATCCCGTCATCTCGCGCACGCTGCTCGTGGTGTTCCTGGTCGGCGTGGCCCTCTTCGGCGCCATCGCCTTCGTGCCGCTCTTCGTGCAGGGGGTGATGGGCGGCTCGGCCACGCAGGCCGGCCAGGCGCTGACGCCGCTCTTCCTGGGCTGGGTGACGATGTCGGTCATCGGCGCCAAGATCACCGTGCGCATCGGCTACCGCGTCGTCGCGATTGCCGGCAGCATGCTGATGACGCTGGGCTTCATCGGCCTCACCCGGCTCGACGTCAACTCGGGCGAGCTGCTGCTGCTCGGATCGTGCCTGGTGCTCGGGGCCGGGATGGGGTGCCAGATGCTGTCGCTGCTGCTCGCCGTGCAGCACGGCGTGGAGCGCTCGCGGCTCGGCATCGCCACGTCGCTCAATCAGTTCGCGCGCAGCATCGGGGCCGCCATCGGTGTGGCGGCGATGGGCGCCATCATGTCGCGCAGCATCGCGGGCGTGGCCTTGCCGGGCGAAGGAAGCCTGGCGGCTGCCACTTCGATGAGCCTCTCGCCCGAGCTGCGGATGCAGTTCGCGTATGCCCTGCATCGCGTGTTCGTGGCCGGCACCCTGGTCTCGGGCGCGGGGCTGGTGGCGTCGCTCTTCCTCCCCCACCTCGCATTCAAGCCGGTCCCTGCGATGACCGGCGAGCAGCTCATCGAGGCCGAGATGGCCAGCCTCGATTCCGAGAGCGAACCGATCGTCGTCGAGTAGATGACGTGGCTGCGGGTCTTCAGACCCGCCTACAGCGCCGCCGCGCGAGCTGGCACGTGCACCTGCCCCGAGAACAGCAGCCGCGCCGTGCTGATGATGGCGCCCTCGGTCACTTCGCCGGCGTCGTTGACGGCCAGCGACACCGGGCTCGCGCCGGTGGGGTGTTCGACGAGCATGCGCTTGCGGGCGCCGTCCGGCACCGCGGCAACCTCTGACGCAGGCCCCTCGGGCAGCAGGCACGCGGTGGCCACGCTGAGCGCGGCGAAGACGCCGATCGTGGCGTGCGCGCGGTGCGGGATGAACGAGCGGGTCGACACGGCCCCGCCGTCGCGCGGCGCCGCGACGAGGATCATCTTCGGCACGGTCTTCTCCGTGACGTCGCCGAGGTTCATCATCGGCCCGGCCGCGAGGCGAATCGCCTCGACGCGCGCCTTGAGCTCCGCGTCGTCGTCGAGCGCTTCACGGGTCTCGTAGCCCGTACGGCCCATCTGATCGGCGCGCATCACCACGACGGGCATCCCGTTGTCGATGCACGTCACCCGCACGCCGTTCACCACGTCCACCGCGCGGCCCGTCGGGAGCAGCGCTCCGCACGTGGACCCGGCGGTGTCCGCGAAGCTGAGTGGAATCGGCGCCGCCGTGCCGGGCACGCCGTCGATGGCCGCGTCGCCGTCGTACTCGGCACGCTTGCCGGGCGTCCTGATGGTGGCGGTCACGGTCTGGCTGGTGTTGACCATGAAGATGCGCACGCTCGTCTCGCCGTCGCACGCCGCCACCAGTCCACGCTCGATCGCAAACGGCGCCACCCCGGCCAGGATGTTGCCGCAGTTCTGCTGAGTGGACACCTCAGCCTTGTCGACCCACACCTGGCAGAACAGATAGTCCACGTCGATGCCCGGCCGCGACGAGCGCGACACGATGGCCACCTTGCTCGTGAGCGGATCGGCGCCGCCGATGCCGTCGATCTGGCGCTTGTCGGGCGAGCCCATCACCGCCAGCAGGATGCGGTCGCGCGCGGCGATGTCCTCGGGCAGATCCGAAGCGAGGAAGTAGGCGCCCTTCGAAGTCCCGCCCCGCATCTGAAAACACGGAATCGCAGTCTGCATTGCGCCTTCATTGTACGGCTCGGGGTTTGCAGTTCATCCACGGAGGCCAGCCGTATCTGGCTGGCGGGAGAACTGCCAATGACAGCGGCCACGACAAACCGGCGAATGATCTCTGCAGTGTTGGCGTGCGTCTGTGCCGCCACAATCACTTACGCGGATCAGGGGCAACGGCCCGGCAGTGCGCCACGACCGCGGCCCGTCCCCGGCTCCAACCGGGATTCGAAGGAGGGCACCGCCAGCTCGGCGGTCACCGGCTGTGTCAAGCCCGGGACAGAACCGAAGACCTACCTGCTGATGGAAACACTGAGCGTGTTGACGCCGGAGGGGGCTGCTCCAAAGCCGGCGGCCATCCGCGAAGGCGGCTCCAAGTACGAGCTGTTCACCGATGGCACGATCGATTTGTCGAAGCTCGTGGGCCGGGAGGTACACGCCAACGGCACGATCTCGAAGCCGGCCGTGTCCTCGGACCCTGCGAAGGCCACCACCCTCACCGACGCGATCCCCAAGTTCGCGGTGAAGACCCTGCGCGAGACCGGCTCGGGCTGCTGAGCACCCGTCCTATTTCTTCGGGTGCACCGGCCCGGTGTAGTGATCCATCGTGGGCGTGCCGTGCGTGTGGAAGGTCTCGATCGTCTTGAGGCCCCACGCCTGCCCCTTCTTGCGCTCGGTCTCGGTCCACACGACCGGCTGCCAGTCGGGCGCGAGCACCAGGCGCGCGCCGGCGTTGGCCACCTCCACGCGGTTGCCGCCCGGCTCGTAGACGTAGAGGAAGAAGGTCTGCTGCACCGCGTGCTTGTGCGGGCCGGTCTCGATGTGGATGCCGTTCTCGAGGAAGATGTCGGCCGCGCGCAGGATCTCCTCGCGCGAGTCGAGCGCGAACGTGGCGTGATGGAACCGCCCGACCGCCCCGTAGTGATCGTGCGTGAACGCGACGTCGTACGACTTGTTGGTGGCCGTCACCCACACGCCCGCCAGATCGCCGTTGTCCATCACGATCATCTCGGTCGTCCGCATGCCGAGCGCATCCTCGAAGAACGCCTTCAGCGCCGGCACGTCATCGGCGAGGAGATTGAGGTGATCGAGGCGCCGCGCGTTGGCGCCGCGCGCGGGAAACCGCATCGCCTGATTCTTCAGCGACGGCTTCAGGTGCTCCGGCGCCTTGTACCACTCGGTCTCGTAATAGATCTCCATCGGGTGGCCGTCGCTGGTCTTGAACGCGTACGTCTTGCCGTGCCCGAGGTCGCCGTCGGTCCAGCCGACGCCGAAGCCGGCCTTGTCGAGGATCGCGGCGCGGCGCTCCAGCGCTTCGGGACTGGTGGTCCGGAACGCGAAGTGCCCCATGCCGGCGGCCTTGGCGGCGGTGAGCTTGAGCGTGTGGTGCTCGTAGTCGTCCCAGCCGCGGAGATACACGGAGTCGCCCTTGCGGCCGCTCTCCGTGAGGCCCATGACGTTGACGAAGAAGTCGAGGCTCTGTTCCGGCTTGGGGGTCAGCAGCTCGACGTGCGCGAGGTGCGCAAGGTCGAACGAACGCAGTGTAGGTTGCACGAACCTATTTTATCGCGGCCTTCTCCCGGTCGGCGGCGCGCTGCGCGCTCAGGATGTTCCGCATCGCGTTGTTTCCTTCGTGGCAGGCGTATTCATGGACCTCCTGCGAGTCGGCCACCTTCGTGAGCGGCATCAGGTAGGTCCAGGGGCGGACCCAGGTGGTGGCATCGTCGAAGGTGACTCGCCATTCCACGAGCGCCGGCGACACGCGCGTGAATCTTTCCGTCATCGTCACCTTCGTGCTGGCGCGCTGCGGCGCGGTCTCGGCGGGAAAATTCCGCGTCTCGACCACCAGCGTGTCGCCCTCCCACCACGCCCGCGCATCG